>Ga0307510_10002186_pt1 | contig 22105 bp, 15 predicted proteins | sample 12_EM_MG_FD_207224 | JGI IMG/M metagenome (GOLD analysis project Ga0307510, IMG submission 207224) | Populus trichocarpa ectomycorrhiza microbial communities from riparian zone in the Pacific Northwest, United States - 12_EM | ecosystem: Host-associated > Plants > Roots > Unclassified | place...
TACCACACACATGAATTAACTTAATCTCAACAATAAGTACTTTTTCCCCAATTTATGTCTAAGAACCCTAACCTATGATTCAATATCAAGGCATCAATTATTCATCGAATTTAAAAATGAATATTTTTAAGATCATGTTTAGAATACTTTACCCGATACAAATTAAGATTTTGATCTTCAACCAGTTGAAGATTCTCAACTCCTTCTTTTCTTTTCTTCTTGTTCAATTTCTTAGTAATCCTTTGCTCTCAAGTGTTTATCCCATCTTTAAGCTCTTAATCTTGGATGGGTTTTTAAAATTTTAGTGTTTCTCTCTTAATTTCTTGAGAATGGGTATAAAACTCTCTATTTTCTCTCCTTATCGTTCCTACAGATTTTTTTTTTGTGAGGAGAGAGTATTTATACTCTATATTTTCCCTTATTTGCATTTAGACCCTCTTTTTCCTTTAAGTGCATTATTCTCTTCAATTAAATCTAACCCTCAATAGTACCGGGTTTATTATAATGTCTCGAATTATTTCGCTTGGAAATTTATATTCAAAAATTTCTGAATTTCTGTTTTTATTTAATCATATGCATGAATTCCTTCACTTTTATTTATTTATTATTTTTCTCGGGGTTTACAATTTTAGCTTTATGATTTGGACCAGTTTTAGTTCATTTATTTGCAATGGACACTTTGTTAGACCTGATTAGTCAATAATCTAGAGTTTATTTGCATCAATAACAAGTTTTTAATGAGTTTTAATCTTAGGGTTTCAGTTTTGAACTGAAATTCATTTTGATCAAATCATGTTGATTCTTTGATAATTAAAGTGAATAAGTGTCAAATTATCGATCATTGCATAATTTCCAATATATTTATGTCCTTGGTTTGATCGTATCTGGTCTGGGTTAGGGTTAACGTTGTTGGGTTTGGGGTTAAATGTTCTTCGTGTTTTTTTTTTTGTCTAATCCATTTTGGCCAAGAAAAGTTGTGTTTTTGTGTTTTATTTTTTGCAAGTTTAATATGTTTTTGACATCGGTTTTGTTTTGGGAATCTTTGGTTCAATTTATGATTGAACCAAATATTTCAGGTCAACCTGGTCAAGTTAAAATCAAGTCAAAGGGTTAAGACCTTGTTTCACTTGCAATTTTTTTGCTAAAGGGTTTTTTGGTTTAAGAGTGTATTTGACAAATACTCATTTAGACCTGTTTTGACAGTTTTATTTAAAGAAAAAATGAGTTTTTACCAAACAAAGCCTAAATAATAATAAATATATATATATTTTCCTTGCATATGGCCAAAAGTCCTAAAATTATTTAAGAATCTTTTTTTTAAGAAAAAAAAATCTAAAATGCATTTACATGTTTTAAAAAAGATATTGCTTGGATTTTACAACAAGTTTGTAAAATTTCAAAGATTTTGACCTATAGTTAAAAACTATTAAAATAATTGTTTTTGACAAGAAAATATATTATTCACTTTTATTATAAGCATAAAAACTTTAAAAATAATTAATATAAAAAATATTATTAAAGATAATAACTTATTACGACTCACTTTAATATAAGAATAAAAATACATGTATGAGGTTAATATTCAAAATATTATTGGGAATAATAAAAGTCATTCACTTCTAATATAAGGATATAAACCACAAGAAATTTTATCCAAAATATTATTTGAAATGACGCAATGATAAGCCTCAATGATAATTGATGATATTTCACAATTCTAGATCAAGTTCTTGACCTAGCAAAGCAGAGTTCGTTTATCATAGAAAACCCGTCATAATAGGTTGATAAAAATAGAAACGCCATTAGACCATAATAAACAAAGAAAAACAATGCAGTTTACCTCAAGTAAGGCATATTAAAGGCGCAAATATATTCTCTTTATACAACTAGTCCCTTACTTAGAATCTCTAAAAGACCAATTAGAATTCTAATAACCATAATATTAGGTTTCAATTTCTTAACCAATCAAAGACTTTCCTGAACACGTTTGGAAAGAGCTACATCTCACTCCCGTGAGGAGGGTATGAAAATGAAAATCAAATATTATCAAAAACTTATTTTTTTTAAATATTTCAAAATTGAAATGTTTTTACAAAACCCATTGCAGCGTATATACTAAAAAAAAATTTATTTTCCAAACTCTTGAATGTGAACACTAAACCTTGTAAATCATATACATGAAAAAGCAATATATACTTTTGAACGACCATACTTTAAAGTTTTTCAATACATCAAATACTTGACATCCCATAAAAAACATATAATTATCTAAAGTTATATTTAATCAAGAATTTAATTCACAAAGATATATAGGACCATATTTTTAATGTGGATGGTCATGTAAAACATACTATATCATGACATAAAATTAGATATAAAAAACATGTCTAAATAATACATAAGTAATCACTTTAACATCAAACTTTTGGCACATAAAAATACATGATCCAATCTTTTACGAAAAGCACAAACATTATTACATAATGCTTTCACTTATTTAAATTAAACTACGAATACAAAGTTTTTCAAATTAGAAATAGTTTCTTCTCCTCCAAAATACTTGCAATTACAAAGCATATGCTCTTAACCATCACTATAATATTTATTCTCCATCTCTCTTAGCTTGTCAATGGCTATAGTGATTGATATTTTTCATTTTCTTATATTGGATATTTCTCGTGTAATAGTCTTTTGAAAGTAAACATTTTTCAATTTACAGTATAGTCTTCATCAATCGATTCATGCTATTGAACTTCACTCCTTGATTCATCACTTGGTAGCAAACATCATTTGTCTTCAATTCCGTCAACACATAATACTTTAAGACTGTAGAGGAACAAGAGGTTTTGTCTTCAAACTGTTATTTACCCCCACTAAGATTTTAAGGCAAATATACTTTTAGGATTTCCCAAAGCTAACCGACATACTAGGATCAATAATTTTAAGTATGTTTGAGAGTGTGGTTGCAGTTGTTTTTTAAAATGTTTTTCATGTTAAAATATATTAAAATAATATTTTTTTATTTTTTTAAAATTATTTTTGATATCAGTATATCAAAACGATCCAAAATATACAAAAAAATTAATTTTTAATAAAAAAATTTAAATTTTTTAAAAACACGGCACAATCACATTTCTAAACACTCATTACAGTTATTACCAAAGAATATTTAAGAACAGATTTATAAACAAAAAAAGAGGAAAAAGAAGATTAGGTATATTTAAAATACGTCTCTTAATTATATGCAAGCAATCAGTTAATAATTCAACTGTCACTTTCAAAATCAAGTCGTGAGACTTTTCAAGAACCTAAAAAAATCTGGTGCCACCTATTCTAAATTTGGTGTTGTCGTTTCTCAATTCAATTCCTTTGTCTACAAGTTTTGATTTTCACTTCTTTCAATTATATTAAGATGTTTTCTCAATCAAGTCGTGAGACTTTTCACTACTGTTTCAGTAAGAAATTTGGATTTTCAACTTTTATCACTTCTTTCAATTATATTAAGATGTTTTCTACAAGTTTTGAACAATAAAAACATCTTAGTAACGTTTTCTTCTCCTTGTTTGTGTCATTAGTTTTACAAGCTAAAACCTTATTTTTCAAGAATGTCTTCATTACTGCAAGAACTCCAACTTCTTTTGATTCCTTTGTAGCTGTAGGAATTGAGAGTTTGCATGACAATTTGTCCAAAGAAGAACCATTTGAAAAGGTTAAAGCTAATCCAAAATAATACTACTGAACAAGGACTCCACAATTCACAAAATATTGAAAAAATAAATTAAATTGCCGAGCACCCACACCAACAAATACGAAAAACCAAGGTTCTTTTGAAGTGTTACCACTCCATCTTTTTTGTTTTGTTTTGGGTAACCCGGGGTGTTCGGGCCAGCTTACGCGCACCACAACTAATCCCCGGATCCACTGAACACCCTGCAAGCCTAGTAGATAAGTAAGACACCGCGAGGATGACAAACATGCACGCTGAGGCTGAAGTGACAGAGGCAAGGTTTACTTATTTCTACCGCTGGGCCAGAAGCCTCGGTTACCACTCCATCCTTGTTTATGCAAGTGATAGATGTCATTATCGCCATATGATAATTTAATATCTGTTTCTCGACAACAAGCCAAGAATCAAAATGCTGTAAATCTGTCTTTGAGGTGGAGGGCGAGAAATTCTCATTATATTATAAAAAGAGAGAACTTTTTGCCTTTTTTTTTTTCTCTTGTTTTCCTACGAAGAAGTTTGAATGCAAAATTATCAAGGATGATGAAGGATAATAGTATGAGTTTAGCTACAAAGTCGTTACCTACTCTATTAAAATATAGGTGATTATTTTGTTTACCGATAAAATAATCTCTACTTGCTCAAGATTGATTAATTCATGACAGCTCTTTTCTAAAATTTATTAATTCACGGCCATCTACAACGCGTGATTCTTTGACTGCTTGCAAGCAAAGGGAAAACCATTCCCTTTATTTAATTCAAGGCATGAAATTTGTCATAAAAAAGATATCCTTTCAGCTCATTTAACGGCAGAGAAGCTTATTAGAGATTGAGATGGCAGGGGATGAAAGAGAGAAATTGTCCACTGAATAATAGTGGAGATGGCTTCTACTGCTATGTGCTTATCAACTACCCAGCTACGATTGCCAAATTCCCAGTTGTGTTTTGTGAATAACCTACAGTAATTATTAATTAATATTATAATAGAAGAGAAAATATAAAGAATATAAAATTTAACATGGTTCCACAATATACTTACATCCAAAGAAATAAGGAGCTTTTAGTTTTCCTATATCAAAATAGAGTTACATGATATATATTTATAGTAGACTTTAAACCGCCTAAGAAATCATAGCCACTCAAGGAGTATTAATAATTTTTTTTATAATCCCAACTATATTGCTTCGCTTCGCTTGGTACACTTCTCTCTCTTCACTTCACTTCGATATCTGCCTATAAATCACAAACTACAATAATCTCCACCTTGACGAATATCCACCTCTTAGGAGAAAAGTAGGGAAACCTCCACCTGGGATAATAGGTTGAGACATCTCTCATCTAGCATCTGAAGACATTAATCAAGTTTAAGCAATTCTTGAACTTATTTGTGGTAACAAGCTTTGTTAACATGTCTGCTGCATTTTCAGAAGTGTGAACTTTCTCAAGCAACAATTCACTAGAAGAAACCAATTCTCTAATCCTATGAAACCTCACATCTATGTGCTTGGAATTTGCATGATACATCTGGTTCTTTACCAAGTAAATGACACTCTGACTATCATAATGCAATTGAAGTACTCCACCTTGCTGAATACCCAGCCTTTTGACCAAACCTGTAAGCCACAAGGCTTCCTTGGCCGCCATAACCACTACCATATATTCTGACTCAGTAGTAGATAGTGCAATTAGAGATTGAACCTTATACTCTCAACAAATAGGCTCCCCTACTAGAGTAAATTCATAACTCGTGGTAGATCTCATGTCATCCAAGTCTCCTGTATAGTATGCATCTATATATCCCACAACTGAAGGATTACCCTGCTGTTTGCTAAACATGATACCATAGTCTATAGTACCTCTCAAGTATTTAAAGATCCAATTAACTGCATCTCAATGTTGTCGTCCTGGATTTGATATAAACTTTCTCACCACACTAACTGCGCATGCCAAATTTGGTACTGTACGGACCATATCATACATTAAACACCTCAGTATACTAGCATAAGGGACCTTTGATGTATCTTTCATTTCATCATCTGTCTTTAGGCACTGTGCATTAGATAATTTGAAATGATTCGCTAAAGGTATACTCATTGGTTTTGCATTATCTATATTGAACCTTTCCAACAATTTCTCAATATAGCTATACTGAGATAACTATAATCTACTGGTATCTTCATCTCTGCGAATCTCCATCCCAATAATCTTCTTAGCAGTACCCAAATCCTTCATGTCAAATTCTCTATACAACAAAGTCTTCAACTTGTTGACCTCACTCATACACTTTGCAGCAATTAATATATCATCAATATAAAGCAACATAAAAATTAAATAATCATCTCAGGGCTCTTTAAATAAACATTTATACTTACATCTTTTGTAGTCAATCTTGATCATGTAAGAGTCAAATAGCTTGTACCATTGCTTTGAAGACTGTTTCAGTCTATAAAGTGATTTTCTAAATTTACAGACCAAATGTTCTTGTCCAGGTTGACTAAACCTTTCTGGATGTACCATGTAAGTTTTCTCCTTCAAATCACCTTGGAGAAAAGCTATCTTGACATTTATTTGCTCTAATTACATATTAAAATATGCTATTAAGCTTAACATTACCCTGATGGAAGTATGTCTGACTATAGAGGAAAATATCTCATCATAGTCAACCTCTTTCTTTTGTGAGTAACCCTTTGCTACTAGACGAGCCTTGAACTTCTCACCCTCATTTCATGATATTGTTTTTTTCTTCTTATACACCCATTTGCATCCTATCGCCTTTTTCTCTCTAAAAGTTCAGCCAATACCATGTCTAGTCTTATACAAAGACTATTTTTTTCTTCCATAGCACCTGTCTATTTACTTTTATCTTGGTTGTGTAATGCCTCTTGAAAAGTAATAGGATCCTCGTTACTAGTAATAAGTGCATAAAAGATCAAATCTTCAGAACCATATCTGATTGGTGGCTTGATAATGCATTTGGGCCTATCTAAAGCTACACTATTATGTTGCTAATCTCCTGAAATAAAACTCCTTGAATTCTCAATGGTTTCTTCATTAATATGAGTATCTAGCTCCACTTGCACCTCATAGTCATTGTTGTTGTAATTTTTTGGCACTTGTTTCTTTTCTTCATGAGTATAGTACAACATGACTGTTTCATCAAAAACCACATCTTTACTGATCACTACCTTGTTTTCCTTCGGATCCTAAAGCTTGAAACATTTCACCTCTTTTTGATACCTCATAAAGATACACTGTTTAGACTTCATATCAAGTTTTGACCTCTCATCATTATAAACATGCATATAGACTAGAAATCCAAACACTCTTAAACCAGAGTAGTTAAATGGACTACTTGTCTATACCTCTTATGCTATTTTTCCATCTAGTGTTGTCCTAGGTGATCTGTTAATAAAAAAACATGTTATATTCATAGCTTTTTCCCAAAAGTTCTTAGCAAGCCCTGCATTCAACCTGAGACACCTTGTTTTTTCAACTATTATTATGTTCATCCTTTCTGCTACACCATTATATTATGGTGTCTTGCGTACTATAAAGTGTCCCTTAATCCCATGCTACCACACAACTCCATGAACTTCAAATTTGTGTATTCAGTATCATTGTCTAACTTGAGGTATTTGATCTCCCTTCCTGTCTAGTTTTCTACTTCTGTTTTCCATATCTTGAACTTGGCAAACGTATATGACTCATGTCAAGTATACCCAAAATTTTTGTCAATAATCATCAATAAAAATCATGAAATACATATATCTTCCACATGATGTTATCCTTATTAGACCCTAAACATATGTATTAATATAGTCAAGAATCCCTGCTGTCTTGTTTGTAGTTGTCTTGAACTGCACCTTATTCTATTTTCCAAGAACACAATACCTACAAAAACCAAGTTTGCATATTTTGATACCTTTCAATAGATTCTTCATATGAATCTCCATCATCTCACGCTCACCCATATGGCTTAATTGCATGTGCCACAAGACTGTGTTATTTGACTCATATTCTACAATTACAACTCCACCTACGACTGTGATACCCAGCAGTTTATAAATATTTCCCAGCAATGTTTGTCCCTTCATCACTGTCATATCACTTTTACTCATCTTTAGTACTCCACCTTCAGACTTGAAACTAAACTCATTACAGTTTAATATGCCCAATAAAATTAGATTCTTCTTGAAATATGGTATATGTCTAATATCACACAAAGTTCTAACAGAAATATCAAACATTTTAATTTTGATATTTTTTTCTAATAACTTTGCATGGATCATCTATACCCATCAAAATAGAACTAGAATTGAGTAACTTGTAGTTATCTAATTAATCTTTATTGGGTGTCATGTGATAAGAACATGTCGAATCCAATATTTAAGAATCTATGGGATGATTTAAACTTGATGAAACAAAAAACATGTATCCATCGCCACTCTTTGAGTCTTCTTCCACTAAATTCACTGACTTTGATGAACCCTTTTTGTTCTCTGTATCCCTCTTCTTTTTCTCTGTACATTCTTGTTCTATATGTCTTGTTTTCCCACACTCATAACATTGTATATCCTTCCTCTTCCTAGATCTAGACTAAGTTTTGTTGTTTTTTGATTCATTTTGGGACCTTTTTCTCTCACGCTCCTGATTACTCCTCACCACCATATTTTTTCCTCGGATTAAAGCTTAATAGGGTGTCGCACCCTCGCGGCGGAGCGCGACGTCACGACGACCCTCGATTGATTTCAGGGTTTTTGTTTTTATGAATAAAGGAGTCGCCACCTAGTATTATGGTCACTAGGAAACCTAACTGGTCTTTCAAAGATTCTAAGGCAAGGGAATGATTGCGTAAAGGGAAGGTATTAGCACCCCTAGTACGCCCTACCTAAGGTAAGCTGCTTAGTATTTGGTTTGCCTTATAATTGCTATGGTGTTCGTGTTTTCCTAGGATACGTTATGCTATAATGAACAAACTTGGATTGAAAGTCTAAAAAGAAAGAACCCTTGGTCAATATGAATCACATCATTAGATATGTCCACAAAATACTAAGGAGAACCAATGCAGATCTCTTTAAATCCGTGTTTGATTAAGATTAAATTTATTAAGATAGAAATCCAAGGAGATTCCATGTGCTTTAAAAGCTCATTTTTCCCTTAGTATTCCAAGAGTTTTGCAACTCGTAAATCGCAAGGAAGAGGGACAAAAATTTAGAAATCTAAGGAAATTCAGGGCTCTTTAAAAGCCTATTTTTGCCTTAGTGTTTCATACTTTCACGGCTCGTAAACCGTGGAGTCAAAAATTAAAATGTCCTCAATTATAATCAAGGCTTCTTTCAAGGATGTGCGATGACTTATTATTTCTAGAAAATTATTTTGGATATTTACCACTTGGGTTTCTTTATCCAAATATTAACAGTGAATAATAACAAGTTATTCCCAATAATATTTTGGATATTCATCCCTTTGGGATTTCTTTATCTAAACATTAACGGTGAATAATAGATGAATCCCCCCCCAAAAAAATAAGATTTTTGTATTTTTTGGAATACTAGCCAATACCCTTTGGAGTTTTACAAACATGTTGTAAAATCCAAAATGTAAGAAAATAATTTTTTTGTTGTATTTAAGAAATCCATGCTAAAACACATTTTCGAAACTTCGAATATTTGTTTTTTTTAAGAGGAAATTCAAAATAAGTAAGGTTATTGGCCGTATGCAACACACAAGAAATCATTTCTTATATATATATATATATTTGTCACATTGCGTCGAAAACCAGGTATTCTAAATGCGAGATTGATATTTTTTTAATATAAAAAACACAAAAAAGAATAAAAAATAAATACACGTTCAAGTGATTTTGCCTTCCCTGGTTACTGTTCAAGTGAATTAAATTTCACTTGAACAATAATAAATGCAACTAAGAATGCATGCAAAAGTTGGAAATAAAAAAAAATAATACATGTTCAAGTGAATTTGCCTTCCCTGGTTATTGTTCAAGTGAATTAAATTTCACTTGAATAGTAACAAATGCAAACTAAGAATGCACAATGTCTTAACATGCAAAATGCAAAAACTGGAAGAGTAGAGACACGACTTACCTGGTCCGCTGGCAACCCCGGCTCTTTCAGTCCTCCATTGTCTGCAAATCCCTGCTTGTTCTGAATGCCAAAGATGACTTACGAGCTGATGGACAGAGCTTCTGCTTTCTCGCCTATGCTATCCAAAGAGAGACTCCTTTCTCCTTTCTCTGTTTCAGTCTCCTCTCTCTCTTCTGGTTTTCTGCACCTTCTCCTCCCCTGTTCTGCAGATTTTATTTGCAGAAAATGGAGCAAAGATCGAAAGGCAGTCCTTGCTTCTTTCTTGTTTCTCTTTTTTTTTTTTCGTTTTTTTTCTCTTCTACTGTCTACCTTCCCGACCTCACAGCAACACTGGCAAAGGAAAGAAACTTCCTCTCTTCTCTGTGTTTTTTTTCTCGCCTACTGCTTGCCTCTCTTTAGTATTTTTCTTCCCCCTTTTCTTTTTTCCTTCTCCTCCTTTCTTTTTTCTCCCCCTCTTCGCTAGGTCATTAGAGGGGCTTATATATAGTCTAATATATCTCTATTTAGGAAAGATTCAATGCATTAATTCTACGATGCAAATTCCTGCTGATTTGCAGCAAAAAAACATAAAAAGGAAACTGAAATATTCTGATTCCTATTCTGATTTTCAGCGCTTAGCTTCCATTGATCAAAGGGTGGTACAACTCCTTTCTTTCCTTCCATATCTGGGACCATAAGGCATCAGCTGTTTCTTTTGAAATGGGGCAATAAAAACGTGTTTTGTAGCTCTCCAATCCAGCAAGAGAAACATGGAAACCAAACAGGAAATTGCAGATAAAAGGAAAGAAAAACCGGGATAGCTGTGCAGAAAAAAAAAACGTGGTTCTTCAATTTCTTCCTTCTAATTTTATCTTCAATCAACTTTTTTATTTTAGCGCCTCTTCCATTTGGTCCTTGGTCCAAAAAAGGGCTTCAAATTGGCCTGCAATTGGTCTTCAAACTTTAAGCATCTTGCAATTGTGTCCCTGCAATCTCGGGCAAAAATCCTTCTCGCGGCAGGAATCCCTACTTTCATACTAGATATTCAAACGGGAATATCTTGAGCTTCTGATATCAAAATCAAGCGATTCAAGAGCCTGAATTTATCTACACGTCCAGGACTACAACTTTGATGAAGGATTCGAAGTGAGATAAAATCGTTTTAGAGAACAGAATCTGGCAGTAATTTGGTTAGTTAAAAAGGGTCTCCTGATCCAATTCAGAAACTGACAATGTCGAGCATCCGGATATGACTGAGAGTATGGCCTAAGAACAAATCAACAAAATTTATGACGGAAATAGAGTCTTTAGTGCAAAACCCGGGTCAAGATCTTTCTCACGACATAATTCTCTGCTTTCACGTTAGATATTCAAACATGAATATTATGAGCTTTTGATATCGAAATCAAGTGTTTCAAAAGTCCCGAATTCAACTACACTTGTAGAGCTACAACTTTCATGAAGGATAAAAAAATAAGATAAATTCATTTTGAATAACAGAATTGCAACCAAACTCGGCTGGAAACCTTCTCGCGGCAGGATTCTATGTTTTCACGCTAGATTTCAAACAGGAATATCTTGAGCTTCTGATATCAAAATCAAGCAATTCAAAAGCTTAAATTCATCTACGTGTCCCGGAATACAACTTTGATGAGGGATTCAAAGTGAGATAAAATCGTTTTAGATAACAGAATCTGGCAGGAATCTGGTTGGTCAAAAAGGTTCTTGATCTGACAATGCCGAGCATCCAAATCTAACTGAGAGTTTGCCCTAAGAACAGTGATCTCTAGGAGCCAATAAAGGTGTAGGTCAATTTTTCAACATGTCATGAGTGATAGAATATAGCTAGGATGGTCAGATATCGTACGAAATCAAGTCAGAATCAGAGCCTAAGTTGGAACAAAAAATTGCGACAGTAGCATAATCAGTTTTTTTTAAAATGCAAATTCTGAGGGATTTATATGAAGACTTCTTATCAGCCTAAAAAAACATGATGCTTTTGGCAGCAAAGGGGGGGATAAAAAGAGTAGAAAACAACTCAAAAAGGGTTCGAAAAAATATATCTTTCTCCTCCGCTTTTGTCAATTTTCCATTAAACATGAGCTACACTCCTGCACTTGGTTCAAAAAGGGTACACACCATCTTTAGCACGTGAGGTCCGAAAATGAGTAACAACATAGGGCACTTGTGATCTCTTCTAATATAAGAGTTTCTTTCCCGCACATCAGAGATGTAACCAAATTTTTGTACATAGGAGAAGCAGGTAGGGAATTCAATAACATCAATGCCTTGTCTTCATCGTCGAACTTCCCATCAATTCACTTCTAATTGCTAACGATCTGATTCAACACGTTAATATACTAATTCAAATTCGTACCTTCTGACATCTTAAGACTAAACAATTTCTACTTAAGATAAAGTTTGTTCACAAATGACCTAGACATATACCAACTTTCCAGTTTTGCCCAGACTGTCGCTGATGATTCCTCATCCATGACATGATACATCACATCATCATCTAGACATAGCCTGATAGTTGCCACAACCCTCGCTTCCAGTTCCTGCCAATCTATATCATTTATGCCTTCTGGTTGCTTTTTGTATAATGCCTTCACCATGCCTTATTACACCAACAAATCCTTCACCCTCTTCTACCATAATCCAAAATTGTTTGATCCGTTAAAATTGATCAAGTTGAATTTTACAGAAGAAATCTCTGACATCGTAGACAGTTTATGATACCAATTATTGTGAAAAACCTGTAACAATTATTGATGAATATTGCAATAAGAGAGAAACTAGAAAGAACACAGGATTTTACATGTGTTCTTTCTATTGCAAAATGGTTTTGGAGATAAAAGATAGACAATAAATTATGACCTTTAGCTAGTTCATGTTTTAATTTAATTTTACTATACTATTGTTATAGAAGATGTGTTGTTACTGTTAATTTTTCATTTCCCTAATGCTACGAACCAACCAAGCTGTTTTGTTCTACATAGGATGAGCATAAGCATTTTGTCCCCATATATATTTTTGGCCATATATTTCTTCTAGATAAGAAACCATTATGAAGAGAATATATGATTTTTTTCATTGCTGTTTGACAAAGGAGAAGATAGAATTACCTTCTTTGTGTGCAGTGAAGTTGGTTGCCTTAATCCCAGTATTATGATGTTTGGCCATGATAATTATGTGTACACATGACAGATTTACGTGTTGTGTGTTTTCAGAGAGGTGTTATTGGTACAGCCAAGGAACTTATCAAGGAGGAAATCATAGAAAAACTTAGAATTGATGACTTTAATTGATTGAACACATTTCGAGTCGCAGATTTAGGTTGTTCAGCTAGGCCTAATTCATTCGTTGCAGTGCAAAACATAATTGAAGGTGTGGAGTTGAAGTGTCAATCCCAGAAAGGATTCGATTTCCATAATCTAGAGTATCAAGTTTTCTTCGATGTCCACAGCTCAAATGATTTCAACACCCTTTTCATGGCTCTCCCTCCTGGAAGGCGGTACTATGCTATAGGGGTGCCAGGTTCTTTCTATCAACGCTTATTTCCTAGAGACAGTTTGCACTTATTTTTTTTTTCTCTCTAACCGTGAGTGTCCGGATCAATTTATACGTACCTTGATTATTTTTTCGAGACTCTGAAGTTAACGACTATGTAAACCTCTAGTATTTATAGGACTTAAACTGGTAATTTTTAAAGAACAAATTTAAATCCTGACCAATTCAGCTACATTTTTTAGGGTTGCCCGTGTTCCATTCTTCTTATGCTTTACATTGGCTTTCCAGAGTACCAAAAGAGGTAATGGATAGAAGCTCCCCTGCTTCGAAAAAGGGAAAAATCCATTACACAAATGCTCGAGCTGAAGTAGTTAGTGCTTACACAACTCAATATGCCAAGAAGGTGAGACATAAGTAGCTGGAATAAAGCCATTGTTAGTCATTCATACAAGTCCAATCCATTATTATACTTTGTTGCGAGGTTACTGTAAATGACAGTGTGAAGCCATCCTTAATTATTTTTAATTTCACATATTTTACACTCTATTCAGCATAGCAATAATAATGTTGTGTTATTATTTTGCACAAATTAAACTGGTAAAGCAATAATTAAGCTTATTCGTTTTGAATTGCTCTTGCAAGACACATTTTCCTTAAAAATTAAACCTGCAAGTCGCCTTTTCTATTCCTTTTTTTTTTCCATGCAGGGATTGAACAGTGAAGAACAAGTGGACTCGTTCAATATACCTGTATATTATGCATTTACAACTAAATGATGATAATTCAGCTTGCATTTTGGTTTCTATGTTATTGAGTAAGGAGGAGAAAATGCTATGGTTATGTATTTTTGGGTCACGAAATATAATGCTATTGACACCTATGCATTCGGATTAAAACGGGAGCTGATTGATGGTGGTGACAAGCCTCAACATGAAGGGAAACCTACCTTAACAATACAATTGAGTCTTTGGATTTAATTTGGTTTTTAAAGAATTTTAAGCCAATTAAGATGTATTTTTATGTTATAAATTAGTTTATGGAAGATTTTACGATAGTTTCTTAGGAGTTTGGAGGAAAAAAAGTGAAAAATTTGGATTTAGAATTTTTAAAATAATAATTAATCAAAAATTTAATTATTTAATTATTACATAAAAACTTGTACTAATGGTATGTACTTGACATCTAAATGTCAAGCACCCAGTTATCAAAATTGAAATCATATGGAAATGCATTTATGAGAAATTATATCTCAAATGTCAAAGAATCAATTCAACACAATAACTCAAGTTGTTAGGTTAGATCTTAAAATATGATTTATATTATTCTCTAACACACCCCATCAAGTAAAAGTTTTTTGAGCTTAAAACTTACACATGCCCATATTACCTTATGCTTAATTTTTATCAAATAAATGAGGATTGTGAGATTCGAACTCGTGACCGCTTGGTTATCAAGATTATGATACCATGGAAAAAGAATCATCTCAACCCAATAGCTTAGGCTATTAGGTGAGGTCTTAGGATATGATTTATATTATTCTTTAACATCAAGGACCTCTATATATATATATATATATATATATATATATATATATATATATATATATATAAAATTAGATTTTTAAAAGCATCAATAATAGCGTGCTAGCAATATACAAGTTTATAACTAAAAATATACCATAAGGTGTGTGTCTATATATATAAAATAACATTTTTTTATTTATTAGCAACATGGTCTATTGAATAAAAGCTAACAGCAATTAAAAATATTCATGAAAATTCTAATAACTTGAATTAACTAGGAAAATTATATCTTTTTAATATAAAAAACTCCCTTTCCTTATTCTTATTCATGTACTCTTTTTTGTTTTGTGAAAAATATATTTTTTCATTAAAAAAAAGTTGTATTTTTAAATAAAAAATTATTATGATGGTGAAAGCAAATTACATTAAAAAAAAATTACAAATACTTGCTTTAATAAATATAAGAATAATATATTTGATAAAATTATATAAAAAATAATAAAATAGATATTCTATATTCCTATTGAATACTAATTAGCAAAAGTTTTTTTTAAAACAAATCTGTATATTATATTAATATATAATTGAGAGTAAAGTAATTGTTAATATTATAATAAAAAACTGTAATTTTCATAAATTTATTTTAAGAGAATTTTATTCTAAAATTAAAAAACAGGCTAGGTGCATAACTTTGGAAGGTTAGGGTCGCCTGTATGGATTTCTTAAATTTTTTTAAATGAATAAATGATACGTCGTCTGTCCTATATATTTAATTGATCAAGTGACTTGTCATGAGCAGATGACAATGTAGTCTTTTAGTGTAAATTCCGACTATTAAAAATCAATGCCCTATTGTTTGGAATCCTAAACCCAACATCCTACTTGTTTTCATCTAAAAACATTTGAAAAACATCCAAAAACCTCAAAAATCCTAATTTAAACCTCAAAACACTCAAAAACAAAACAAATCAAACAAAATTTAAAAAACCTTGTTGTTATCCATTTTTGGGTTCCCACAAAAAAAATAAAAAATACATATATAAAAAAATAGATATATTCGAAAGGAATCCAAAAAATAATAGGAGTGAGAAAATGATGCTGGAACGCCCATAAAATGGTTAGAAATTGGTTGAGGAGGTTCAAAAATATAAGAATTGGAATTTGACAGTATATTTTTAACTGGTGAGAGCCCTCTTGACAAGAAAAATTCAATTTGAGAAAGAAAAGTTCAAAATCAGATGTTTATGGACTCAATTAAATTTTATCTAAGGTTTAATTGAATTTATGGAGGCTTTGATTGCAAGAAAAATTGATTTTTAAGTCAATTTAGGCTTTTATTGGAAGAAATTAAAGTTATGGGGTTCAATTATAATTTTAAAGAGTTGATTTGGTCAAGTCAGGGGCTTAATTACATAATTATTGAAGTTTGATGGCCATTTAGGGACTTAATTGAAACAATCCAAAGCCAAGGACCAAACCAGAAAAAGGTATTAAACTCAAGGGATCTAATTACGATTTTTCTGAGGGCTTGATTACAAAATTGCATAAACATCCAAGGACCAAATCGGAAATATCATTTAAAGTGGAAAAACGGTGTCGTTTCATTCAAAACTATTCATTGTCTTCTTCAAATAAAACGGCTGGCTATAAAAACAAGGGAAACGTTAACAGCAGAGACAGCGGAGCTGCAGTCAAGGGGAGGCGCGTCTCGCGGCCGATGTTCCTCACCGCCGTGATGCACGCCGGCCGTTACCAAGAAACGCCTGCGACCTCTAGCTATAAAAGCCAGAGGAAGAACCGAACCAAGGAGGGGGGGCAGAAATACAGAGAGAGGAAGAGTGTAAGGAAGAGAAGAAGAGAGAAAGGAGAGAATACAGTGGGAAATTTAGGAGAGTGAAACACAAAGGAAGGCCACACGATGATATAGAAATAGAAGAGCAAAGGAACGATAGTAGGAGAAACCGAATGGCGAAGCCAAAACACAAAGACAGCAGGGGAGGTTAACACCACCATCAATTTCCTTTCTCCAGAAGCAGGTATGCTCATTTCCTTTCTTCGCAACAATTAACGCATGTTTGTCTAAAAAACAAAAAGAAACAGAAGACGAAAGAAAGCCAAAGATCGCCATTTCGTTTTTGCTCTGTTAATAACCAGGGGTCTTCGCTTTTGCTATCTGTAAAAACGAAGGATAAACAGTGCGTAGGTAAAAACAAAAAGAATTTTACGCGTGCGTGGCTTAGTTGGGTCATTGGCTGGGCTAGTAACCAGGCTGGGTTGGCTAGGTCCAGCCCAGCCACATGGGTAGCTGGGTTCAATCCGGTCACATGGGCCGGGTTGGGGTCAGCCCAAAAAAAATTCTTCAAAAAAATTCTTTTAAAAAAATCTGTGATTTTCCGCAAATATTTTAATGCATTTTGATCAATATTGGTTTGTATTTTTATACTGTAAAGATACAAATCCGTTATTAAATACCTGATTTTCATCAAAACAAAATAAAAAATAAAAAATAAAATAAAATAAAATGTTTTGTTTTCATGCATACGGCCAAATCTCTCAAAAATAAAAAAAATCATATTGTATTTTCATACAACAAAGAAAATTTCAAAAAATATGTATTAGCATGCATTTTGACTTTAATAACCAGTTTATTAAAGTCACGAGAACTAGGCCAATATTTCAAAAATTCTAAAAAAAAGTATTTTGTTTTCTTTTAATATCTGGGGTTACGACCTTATACGTAAGACGTATTTCGGATATTAAATTCTTTTGTTGATGTTAGAACGATTACGTTTTACCCGATAAAATAAGTACCTCCTTACCGAGGAGAACGTTTCTTAAACCATAGACGAACCAACAACTAGAAAACACGACAAGACCTTATATTTTATCAGACAATAAAACAATGCAACTTACCTTAGGTAGGGCGTATTTGGGGTGCTAATACCTTCGCTTTACGCAACTAGTCCCTGTACCCGATCTCTGAGACCAGTTAGGGTTCCTAGTGACCAAAATACTAGGTGGTGACTTTCATTCCATTTTTCTATTGATAAAAGACAAGAATTCATTATCTCCCAACATTTGCCGCATTAGAATAATAATTGAGAGTGGATATTTTTTGCCGCAACGCCGCACATATGCGATAAACCTTTACAAGACCTAATATATATTTTTTTCCAGCTTATTTAGAGGAGAAAACACATTTATTTACCTCTTTTCTCAAAAATAAACTCATTGACACTAATTTTGATCTTTTTGTAACTGGAATACGACCGATCATGATATTTCTCTCTCCTCTCTCTTTTTCAACAAGTTTCTCTCTCCTCTCTTAGATTTGAGACGTTAGAACGTGATAAAAATAAAATTTAAAGACCGAAACAAACAAACCTAGAGCTATTGAGATCAATTAATGGAAAAACTAAAAACTTTAGGCACCAAAGTACAAAACTAAAAATTTTAAGAATTTTTTGTGCAAAACAGTGTCGCTACAGTGTTTTACCATGTTATTTTAATATTATTTACTAGTTAAGTATTTGTACTATGCTATTGGTAAGATTTTAAGTTAATTTCTTGGGCAAGAAAAGAATACATGTGCATTGTAAACGTGTTTTCTACACCATAAAAACATATATTTGAGAATTGAAAAGTTGATGTGTGAATTTAATAAAATGAATTCAAAGATATATGAAATAGTAAATCACAAAAGTAGTTGTTGATAGTAGTTAAAAGCTAAAGCGGGAAGCTAATCTTTAGTGGAAGCAAAAGGTAGATGCACATGTATATATTTTATCTTGAGTTATGAAATATTTTTTTATTTAATTATATGGAAACAAAAATATAATTTTGAAAGAAAAGTAATTATTTAAATTGTGTAGAAAAATATAATTTTCTTTTTTGTCTAAACTCTCTCTTTTTTATATAAAAAAATATTTTTTTAGCTACGCCGGTTGATTATGTAAAACTAAAGGTAATTAAAATACATATCTAAATTTTTTAAATGTTTTTAAATAAGGATAAAAAAATATATCTTTTTAATCAAAACCCCACTCCCTTATTTATGGATTTCTTTTCTTCTTTTTGTTTTTTGTTTTATAAAAAACTTGTCTCTTTTTTTTATATAAAAAATGTTGTTTTTTAAAATAAATATTTATTATTATCTTAAATGTAAGTTTTAACATAAAAAATGTTGATGAAAATGTATTAAAAATATAAAAATAAGAAAAATTAACAAAAAATATATAAAAATGGATAATAAAAAATTAACAAAATAAATTTTTCATTCACATTGAATATTTATGAATAAAACGTTTTTAGATAATTATGCATATTATTATTAATGTTACCATAAAAATGATAATATTATTTGAAAACAATGGCATAATCGGATAATTACTTAAGTATTACTTTAATAAATTTATTTAAAAATAATTTTCTTATGTAATGTAAAAATACAATAAAATAAAAAAAAATTAAGGGCCATTATAAATAAAATAGGCCTATGTGCCTCACCAATAAATACAAACGTACGTAGGCACACCTAGGTTTTTTTAAAGGGTACTTTGTTAGTTCTTATTTATTTTAATTGAATAAATGAGATGTCATTTGCCTTTTAACTTTTTTCATTAACCGAAGTTTTCTCTGGTAATAAAAAAATCAGGGTCTAAATTTTTTAACCTCAAGAACCTAGATTTAAACTATTTTTTAACCCAAGAATATAAAAATATATATAATATAGACCTCTAAAAACCTATTTATAACAATAAAACACATTTTAATCGTTTTAAAAGCTCAAAATCATATTTAGTTTAAATTTCATTTGAGGCTCCATCTACTTTTTTTCAGTATAATTGAAGGTAAAAATCATCCCCTTAAGTTTTCTTTTTAAAGAAAAGGCCTTAGATACCAAAATTGAAGTTATTAGTAGAATCTTGCCATCTAAGGGCTCTCTCTCTCTCATTAATTTTTTTAATGAGATACTCTCTTATCTCTCAATTTCTAGGGATTAAAACATGATACAATTAAAATTTTATACCAAACATAATAACCTAAAAGAACATGAATAAAATATGCAAAAAAAAAAAAAAAACTAGAGGGATCAAACATAACTTTTGCTCACTTTTTTTTTTTTTAAGAAGGGCTTTGTTTCTTCTTTTAACCTCTCAATTTCTATTTTTTAACAAAAAGCTAAAACTCTATTTCATAAAATTGACTATTAATTTAATGTTAGAATATTTAACAAGACATTAGGTAAGTGAGAAAAAAGCAAATAAAAACATATTTCAGCGTACTATGAAAACATAACTTAAAATGATTAAATTGGAAAGAAATAAAGTTCAATAATTGAATTATAAATTTTCCAAACTACAAGGAACAAAATATAAAAAATACAAAAATACACATTAAATAAACAATATATAAACCGTGATTGTGTCCATAATGAAACCACAATCTATTTTAATCATTTATTGTTAATAATAATATCCAATTACTTTTTGAAAAACTTTAAATTATATTTAATCATAAACAAAAAATAAATAGTGTGTAAATTGTTGAACTTAAATGACTAGCAGGATGTAAAATGAAAAAAAAAAAGGTAAAAAAGAGAAAGGTTTATATCTAAAACCTAATTGTCAAAAAAAGGAGTCATAAATACAATAAGACTGTATATTTTTCTTAATAGTTAATTTACATTTAATTGTTTTGAGGTTTATAAAGTAAGACAAAAAATTATAATATACTCAATTACGGTTCTCCACACCTAAAAGCATTGTGGATTACAACAGTAATTCACAGTGCTTTCCTTTTTTTTTTTGCAAATTTTTTTTTAAATTACTTTTTTTTTTCAACTTTCCTATTTTTTTTATTTTTTTTCATTTACTTTTTCTTTTGTTTTTTTCAAAATTATTTTTTGTTGATTTTACATTTTAAATATTGACCTGGTTAAAATTTTTACTTTGTAATTTTTTTCTTTAAAATATTGTGGATTGCTGCAATGTTTTTCCACATTGTTTTTTATTTAATTTCTTTATTTTTCAAAATTATATTTTTTGATTTTTTTTTTAATATGGAGCTGATTGAGAATTTAGTTTTGTAATATTTTTTCTTTAAAACATTGTTGCTTGCTACAGTGTTTCTCCGCGTGGTTTTTTTTTTAATGGTTTTCTCCGAAATTATCTTTTGTTATTTTATTTTTTAATATTGAGCTGGTTAAAAATTACAGTTACAATATGTGAGGAAAGCACTGTAACTTTCCTCGAAAATTACTGTTGATTGCTACAGTGGTTTTTCCCACATGGTTTTTTTTTTTTTCTGTTTTTGTTATGTTTTTCCCTAAAATTATCTTTGTTAATTTTATTTTTTAAATATTAAGCTGGTTAAAAATTACAATTACAAGTAAATACAAGTTTTACCTCACAAAACACTATTGATTGATACAACTTTTCCTCACATGGTTTTTTTCCAGTTTCTTTTGTATTTTCTTTTTTTGTGATATTTTTTTCCAAAATTATCTTCGTTGATTTTTTTTTTTAATATTGAGTTGGTTAGATTTAACTTTGTAATAAATCTTAATCATGTGGGGAAAGTATTGTAGCTTTGCTCATAAAACATTGTGAATTGCTACAGTGTCTCTCCGCATGGTTTTTTTTTGTTATAAGTTTTTTCAAATTATCTTTTTCAATTTTATTTTTTTAATATTGAGTTGTATGTGAATTATAATTACAAGTCATTACAAATAAAGCTAAATCATGTGGGGAAGCACTGTAGTTTTCATCACAAAACACTGTGAATTGCTACAATGTTTCCAACATGATTTTTTTTCTTTTTTTTGCTTTTTGTTTTGTTATTTTTTTTTTCTAAAACTGTCTCTGTCGATTTTTTTTTAATATTGAGTTGATTAAGAATTTAGCTTTGTAATTTTTTTTTCTTTAAAACACTGTGAATTGTTGTAGTGTTTTCCCATGTGCTTTTTTTTATGAATTTTTTCAAAATTATCTTTGTCAATTTTTTTTTCATATTGAGTTGGTTAAGAATTATAATTACAATAAAGCTAAATCTTATGAGGAAAGCGTTATAGTTTTTCTCACAAAACACTGTGGATTGCTACAATATTTCTCTAAATGGTTTTTTATTTTATTTTATTGGGAAAAGCGTTATAGTTTTCCTCACAAAACATTGTCAATTGCTACAATATTTTTTCTCATAGGTTTTTTTCCTTCCAAAATTATCTCTGTTGGTTTTTTTTTTATTATAAATTTGTTATTTAA
>Ga0307510_10002187_pt1 | contig 22098 bp, 18 predicted proteins | sample 12_EM_MG_FD_207224 | JGI IMG/M metagenome (GOLD analysis project Ga0307510, IMG submission 207224) | Populus trichocarpa ectomycorrhiza microbial communities from riparian zone in the Pacific Northwest, United States - 12_EM | ecosystem: Host-associated > Plants > Roots > Unclassified | place...
AGATCACTCCCGCCGTTCTGAGCTTTAACCCACGCAACATCTATTCCGAATAAACAGAATAGGAACAAGAATTTTGTCCTCATAAGTTAGCTGGAAAACTGTTGTAGTAAATTTACTACAAATTCGCGATAAAACACTTACCTCCCTTACCTGTACCCCGCAGCCTGCAATTCAAACAATTCAGCATACCGCCCCCCGGCCTCCAGTAATTCTTCATGACTACCCAGTTCACTCACATGGCCGTCTGCAATCACAGCAATGCGATCGGCAATCCGAACCGTCGAAAAACGATGGGAGATAACAATCCCGATCCTTCCTTTGAGATTTTCTTTCAACTCTGCAAAGATCGAGGCTTCAGCTTCGGGATCAAGAGAAGAGGTGGGTTCATCCAGTATCCAGATATCGGCATTCCTGTACATGATGCGCGCCAGCGCAAGACGCTGCCATTCCCCACCCGAGAGATCATGTCCTCCTTCAAATAACCGGCCTACCTTGGAATCAAGACCATTCGGCAGTTTCTTTACCAGCCATTCGCTACGGGAATCTCTGAGGGCCTTGGCAACCTCCTCTTCCCTGGCTTCCCTGTATGGCCAGCCCATCATGATATTTTCCCTTACCGAAAGCTCATAAGTAGCATAATCCTGGAACAGCACGCCGATCCGGCTACGCAGCTGTTCAGGGTCCATATCTTTTATATCGATGCCTCCGACACGGATAGAACCTTTTTGCGGATCATAGAAGCGCAGTAGCAATTTGACCAGCGTGCTTTTCCCGGCGCCGTTCTCACCTACAAGCGCAAGAAGCTCTCCGCTCCGGATATGAAGATTGAGGTCCTCGACGGCAACTCCGGATCCCCCGGGATAGGAAAAGCCAACCTCATCGAAGTCAATGCTCTCGATCTTGCCCGGAGGTATATTACTGGGATGAGCCGGTACTGGCACCAGGGGACCGATCGACAGAAAAGAGAAATAGTCTTCAAGGAAGGCGGTATGCTGATCGACCGCCACAAAAGTGCTGGTGATCTGCCCCAATGTTCCTGAGACAGCAGTGAACGCGCCTATCACCAGTACGACGCCGCCGGGGCTGATAGCGCCCGAAATCCCGCGCAGCGCCACAAATACATAGGCAAGGCCAAGAATAGTGCCCGCGACCATCCCGCTCAGCATATAAATGCGTTTGCTGGACCCAAAGATCAGCTCCCGTTGCCGGAAAAGATCCTCCGATAGCTTGCGATATCTTCCAAGCAGATAGTCCCCCAGAACAAAGGCCCTGATCTCCTTGATAGTACGGGACTGTACAAACATGTCGCCGATATACTGCCGTTCTCTTTCTTCCGGCGTCTCCTTGTAATAATATTTATATAGTTTAGCCGTGACACGGCTTTCTATAGCCAGCGACAGGAAAGAGGCGGCCAGAGCCAGGACAACCAGCAACCAGTGAAGACTCGCCAGGAGACCCGCCATCAGCACGATGGTTACGATATTGCCAGACAGACCCAGCACCGACCAGGTGAGATCCCCGGGCCGCCAGGACACATCCCGCTTGGCGCGGGCGAGACGATCGTACCAGTCTGAATTGTCAAAATGGCCCATGTCTATCGTCGCGGCCTTGGCCAGCAGCCGGCGCTCGGCCTCCAGCTCCACGCGGCGCACATATAGATTCCGGCTATAGCCAATGTAGGCGCCGAGAGCCCTTTGTATTACGATGGTAACCCACAAACCGATGATGATCGGAAGGATCGCGCGAAACGTAGTCGCATGCTGATGAGCTTCAGCGATCTTATTGACAAGCACTGCACTCAGATAGACGGATATCGGAGGCATAATGGCATTGAACATGCCGAGCATGGTGAATCGGATAAGTAGACGCGGAGAAGCTGTCCAGGCAAGCTCCATGCCCTGCAGCAGGTTTTTTCTTACTCGGTGGATGCGATTACCCTGTTTCAAGAATTGAGGTTTTATGGTCTTGGAAAATTAGGTAAAAAACCTTACACCCAAAACCCCAAATATTGACCGACCATGGGTCATCGGAGACCGGCATTGTCGCCATCAATAAGACCGATGATTTTTTGGGCCTGCTTTATCATGGAGTCATATTCTCTGATCCTCTCTTCAATGTTCTTAGCGCCCAACTCCAGCAGGCCTCTTATCTTGAACGATTTGACAAAATCTTTCAACGCAGTTTTATCCCCCTTGTCGATCTCAGAATCCAATATCCGCGACTGCACCGTATTCACATAATTCTCCCCACTGTTCAGATCTGGAATCGTCTGTTCATAATACTCCAGTATTTGCTGTTTAAGACTGTCATTTTCTATCAGCCCCATCCTGCCGCTCGATTTGAACCCTTCGTAACGGCCGACAGCGGCATGTGTTATGACCAGATCGAAATAAAGGTAACGGGAAATGGTCCTGTCCATCACGGTGTCCACGGCGTGGCTTTCAATAAGCCTCGACAGACCTCGAAAATTGGAATCCAGCCGTATAGCGATCTTTTTATTTTCTTCGAGCAAGAGCATATCCTTGCTGAGATCCCCCTTTAGCCCGCTCAAAAATTCCCGGGCCTCCTTTTGTTCGTGCCGCTGATCGGACCAGCTGTGCAGCCAGATGGAAAGGCTAACGGCAAAAACAATGATAAAGATCTCGACAGCTATCTCTTTCAATTTTTCGACTATCGTCTTTCCGGGTTTTGTCACGGTCTCGTATATCTTTTTGGTGTGCTTGGCTACTTCTTCCTGCATACTTTTGATTATGCCTTAAAGATAAAGCGTTTTCCGCATACCCTACCCTTCCACGGCCAAATGTACATCCGGCCTGTATATTTCAAGGATATTCGCAGGACTCGCAAGATTCTGAAACTGAAATTGCCGGTATAATCCATGCGCATCACTCGTATTGAGCATCATCCTCCTCAAACGCCCCGACCACTCCTGTTCAAAAATAAAAGACAACATCCTTTTGGAAATTCCCTTCCCACGATGCTCCGGCAATACAAAGACATCTGCTAACCAGCCAAAAGTATAATAGTCAGTGATCACCCTCCCAAATCCAACCTGCTGCCCATTTATAAAAGCACCTACACAAAAGGAATGAGCGAGCGAATTGTCTACCCGTTCAAAAGAGATCCCCTTAGCCCAATAAGACTCCTCATTCAGAAACCGATGTACCGCCTTTACATCCATATTCTCCTTACCGGATTTAATGGTTATTTCCGACATAATTTTTTATGCAAAAATAACAATGCCGCATCGATGAATACAGATACAGTTTTGTATATTTCAATGGACACAGTTATATTTGTTTGATGAGGAACGATTTTCTATACGTAGAGATCTCCGGCAACATTGCCACACTGATCAGAAATGACGTACTCAAAGCCGGAGACCGCCTCCCCTCTGTCAGAACGCTATGTCAGGAACACGGCATAAGCATGAACACCGCAAAAAGAGTATACCTGGAGCTGGAAGGGCAATCCCTGATCGAGTCCAAACCACAGTCCGGCTATTTTGTAAGCCGGCTACGCCATAAACAACTCCCACTGCCCGAAACCAGCAGACCTTCGCAGAGCAGCAGAACCAAAGAACCGGATGAGTTGATCGGCAAAGTCTACGGGAATATGGGCAAAAAAGACCTTACCCTTTTTTCAATTGGGGCGCCTTCCGATGAGTTATTGCCCATCGCAGGTCTGAATAAAGAAATGATGCATGCCATCCGGCAGCTGCACGACAGCGGCACCGGATATGAAGAATTACAAGGCAACGAAAAATTGCGCAGGATCATTGCTGCCCGTTCTTTCTCCTGGGGAGGAAGCCTGCATGGCAACGACCTCGTCACTACCGCGGGTGGAATGAATGCCCTATCCTTCAGCATGATGGCGGTAGGAAAGCCCGGCGATACCATAGCCGTGGAAAGTCCTGTATATCCGGGCATATTGCGATTGGCCCTAAGCCTGGGTCTTAAAGTATTGGAGCTCCCTACCCATCCGGATCTAGGTATCGAAATTGACGCACTAAAGAAGGCGCTTCCAAAGATCGATCTCTGCCTCCTCGTTACGAACTTTGGTACACCGCTGGGAAGCTGTATGCCCGATGAGAACAAAAAAGCAGTCGTAGACCTCCTGGCAAAACATCATATCCCACTCATCGAGGACGATCTGTATGGCGACCTTTATTTCGGGAGCCAAAGACCCAAATGTTGCAAGTCATTTGACAAACATGGAACAGTGCTATGGTGCAGCTCTGTTTCTAAAACCCTGGCGCCAGGATATCGCGTAGGCTGGGTAGCGCCAGGCATCTATAAGGAACAGATTATGAAACTCAAACTGGTTCACGCCATATCTTCCGCCACCATCACACAGGAAGTAGTGGCCAACTTCCTGAAAACCGGCCGGTACGAAAATCATCTTCGGAAACTGCGTCAGACGGTACTGACTAACTATAACCATTATACGCATACCATAGCCGAATATTTTCCGGAAGACACCAAAACAAGCAGACCCCAGGGAGGGCTTTCCTTATGGGTTCAACTCAATAAAAAGATCGATACCACAGAACTATATGATATTGCTATCCGACACAAAATAAGCATTGCCCCCGGCAGGATGTTTACCCTGCAAGATCAATTCCAGAACTGTATGCGGCTTTCCATCGGCCTGCCATGGTCGGAGCAGCTACAAAATAAATTACAACAGCTCGGCCGACTGGCTAAAATGATGCGATAAATAGTGAATAAAACCCGCCCGTCCCTTCTCTCGTGCCGCCCATCAACCGCCGCGATGCCGCCACTGCTCTTTTCGTAACTTGTCTTATGCTAAAAAACTACTGTATCGTCGCCTGGCGCAGCATGAAGCACAACAAGCTCTTCTCCTTCATAAACATCGCAGGCCTCTCCATCGGTTTGGCAGCCTGCATGCTCATCCTCATATACATCCACCATGAGATCTCCTATGATAAGGATCTCCCCAACGGCAACCGCCTCTATCAGGTGGGCGGCATCTTCGTTACCGACGGTAAAGAAGACCGTTTCCCCTGCTCACCCGCCATCACCGCAGCCAATCTGCAAACCGACTTCCCCGAAATAAGCCAAACCGCGCGCATGCTCACCTTCAGCTTCTTCGGCGAATATAGGACCCTGCTGCAGTCGACCCGGGCCGACGGTACCCTCAACAGCTTCTACGAACAAAAAGGCAGCGCCGCCGACAACAGCTTCCTCACCCTCTTTGGCTATCGATTCATGGAAGGCGATATCCATACCGCCCTAACCCAACCCAATACCGTCGTCATCTCGGCTACACTCGCCAGGACCCTTTATGGAACGGCGCCCGCAGTGAACAAAACCCTTCGCATCAACAGCAGCCTCAACGGCGTCCATGACTGCCGCATCACCGGCGTCTTCCAACCCATCAAAGACCCAACCCATGCAGACCCCAATTTTATTATGTCCTTCTATGGCGGCAGCATCGAACAACGGATGAAAAAGGACGGAACCAATATGGCCTTCGACAACATGTACACCACCTACGCCCTGCTGCAACCCGGCGCCGATGCCAAAAAGCTCGAAGCGAAATTTCCAGCCTTCATCGAAAAATATGCCGGGAAAGACCTCCGGGAAGCCGGCTTCTGGCGCAAGGACTTCCTGCTGCCCGTCACGGACATCCATCTCTACGCCAATATGATGGAGATGTCAGCCGGCGGTAACCCCACCTACCTGTATATCCTCGGGTCTGTAGCAGTCTTCATCCTCCTGCTCGCCTGCATCAATTTTATGAACTTGTCCACCGCCCGCTCCCACCGGCGCTCTGCCGAGGTCGGCGTCCGCAAAGTGCTGGGTGCCCGGAAAAGCGCCCTCGTCGGCCAGTTCCTTGGCGAATCCCTGCTGATGACCTTCATTGCCTTCGTCCTGGCCCTCGGCCTCTGCAGACTCGCCATCCCGCTCTTCGAGCAGCTCGCTGGACAATCCCTGCCGGTAAATTTCTCCTCCGTGGCAAAGGCCATCGCCTTCTTCGCCATCATCGCCGGCCTCACGGGCCTGGTCGCCGGAAGTTATCCCGCCTTCTACCTGTCCTCCTTTAACCCTATCGCCGCCCTCAAAGGCCGCTTCACCAACTCATTTACCGCCCTCTCACTACGCAAGGGCCTCGTCGTCTTTCAATTCGTCATCTCCGTCACGCTGATCATCGTCACCCTCGTCATCTCCGATCAGCTACACTTTCTCCAAAAAGCCGATCTGGGCTTCGCCAAAGATCAGCAGATCGTCATCCCGTTACAGAGCGCACAGGCCCGCACACTCTACCGGTCCCTCAAGCTCGAATGGCAAACCGATCGCCGCATACGCTCAGTCGGCGCAGGAGCCTATTATCCGGGTATCGTCAATGCCAGCGACGACAATTTTCATAAAAAAGGTCAAAGCGTCAACGCAGGACAAAGGCTTCGCATCAACCACGTAGACGAAGACTTCCTGAAAACCCTCGACATGCAGATGGTCGCTGGCCGCATGTTTGACTTTGACCATATCACCACTGACACCCTCCGCCATATCATAATCAACGAAGAAGCCGCTAGAAAAGTGGGCTTCGCCTCCCCGCAGATCGCTCTCGGGCAAAAACTCATCAGCACCTACAAAGGGGAAACCAACGAAGACGAGATCATCGGCGTGGTCAGAGACTTTCATTACGAAAGCCTCCATGCACCTATCACCCCATTCGTCTTCTATCTCAACAATAAGGACTCTTATCACTATGCCATCGTCCATGCCACCAACGACAATGTCGATGGGGTCCTCGCTACCCTCCAAACTACCTGGCACAAACAAGATCCGGGCGAGCCCTTCACCTATAGCTTCCTTGACGACGACTTCCAAAAGAACTATTCCGCCGACCGACGCCTCTCTGGCATTATCAATAGCTTCACTACCATCGCCATCCTCATCTCCTGCCTCGGACTCTTCGGCCTCACCTCCTTCAGCACCGATCAGCGTCTCAAGGAGATCGGCATCCGAAAAATCCTGGGCGCCGGCGTCTCCACCCTCGTCGTCCTGCTGTCGAAAGGCTTCTTACGCCTGGTGTTCATCGCCCTTATCATCGCAATGCCCATTGCGTATTGGATCATGCATCGCTGGCTTCACGAATTCTCCGCCCGGGTTGCCATCGGCTGGCCCATATTCGTCGCCACCGCCGGCATCGTGATGACCATCGCGTTCGCTACCATCAGCCTCCAGGTCATCCGCGCCGCCCTAAGCAACCCGGTTAATATGCTAAAAAATGAATAATACGCCGAACCTACCTCACCGACCGTTCACCATTACCCCCGGATAGTTCCCGTGTCAACTGAATCACCTTATTAAGAAAAGGATAATTCAACTGCCCGGGTTCGATCAAAATCAAAATTGACCCGTCGCTGTTTAATTGGTTGTACAGCCCTTTAAATAAATTGACCCTTTTTTCTCTTGGAATATGATGGATAAATTCTTTCATATATACTTTATCATAAGAGATCCTTTCCTGGGAGAAATCCACCACCTCCAGACAAATTTGCATTATACGCTCATCTTTATTTTTGTTGAGCATTAAATAGTTGTTGTCCACGCAGACCATTTGGATAGTTGGGATCCTGTTTAAGATCTCTTTCGCAAATATTCCCGTGCCAGAACCAACCTCAACAACCGTTTCCCTTTTTCTTATCGCGAGGTCTTCCACTATCTTTTCTGTAAAATAATTAACATAGTCATCGGAATACCGGTAGTATTCGTCGTAGTGCGATGCCAAACCTGTGTAGTGATCCAACCCCACCACCACCCACACCAAAAAAAGGTACAACCCTTTCAATATGGCAAACCTCACCATCCCATCTGCCCGCCTCAGGGCCCTATTAGTCCAATTCAAGACTTACCCCTTGACTCACCCCAGCGCAAACAATAATTTTGAGAACAAAACCCAATACCCTACAAGCAGCCTCCTCAACATAAAACTTTAATCGACTATCAATATGGCAAACACCCTTCAAAAAAATAGCCGGCGTAACTTTCTCGGCCTGGCCATCACCACCCTCGCCGCCGCCGCATTCCGCCCATCCGCTGCATTCCGCCCCCCTTCCACCAGCGGCGCCGACAACTCTGCCAAAGGCGTTCCCCCCTCATTCAAAGGCGTCCTCAACTCACTCAAAGACGCCAACGCCTGGCTCAATACCGAACCCCTCACCTCAACCAGCCTCGCCGGCAAAGTCGTTCTCATCGACTTTTGCACCTACAGCTGCATTAATTGGCTACGTACCCTACCCTATATCCGCGCCTGGAGCGAAAAATATAAGGACCAGGGACTGGTAGTCATCGGCATACACACCCCCGAGTTCGACTTCGAACACAACACAGATAATGTCCGCCTTACCCTAAAGACCATGAAAGTGGAATACCCCATCGCGATCGACAACGACCGCTCGATTTGGAACGCCTTCCAGAACCAATACTGGCCCGCCCTCTACCTCCTCGACAACCGCGGACGAATTCAATACCACCGCTTCGGAGAGGGCGACTATATCCAGGGAGAAAAGACTATTCAACAATTGCTGTCCCAGACAAGGACAGGAAATATACGGCATGACCTCGTCGACATCAACGGCCCCGGCATCGAAGCCGCAGCCGACTGGAACAATCTCGCATCCGGGGAGAACTACCTCGGCTACCAGCGCACCGAAAACTTTTCCTCCCCCGGCGGCCCGATGCCGGACAAACATTTCATTTATAAATTCCCAAATAGGCTGTCACTAAACCAATGGGCCCTTTCCGGCGACTGGACGATGCAGGAACATGTCATCCTCCTGGATCAGCCCAACGGGCAGATCGCTTACCAATTCCACGCCAGGGACCTTCATGTAGTAATGGGAGCCCAGGAACAATCCAAGCCCATCCGATTCAGAGTCCTCATCGACGACAAGCCACCAGGCACAGCACACGGCATAGACATCAACGAAGAAGGCTTTGGCTCGGTCAGCGAACCCCGGCTCTACCAGCTGATCCGGCAAACCGGCCCCATCACCGATCGACGCTGCACGATCGGGTTTTTGGATCCCGGACTCGAAGCCTTTTCATTCACTTTCGGATAAGCGGTAGATCCATCGTTCGCCAAACATCCCCGACTCAGGTAACATCCCACCCTAGGACATATAGATCGCGGGTGTATTATCCAGCGTACCCGGATATATCGTCTTCGCCTTCTCCTGCTGCTTGCAGATCGCCAATTGCATGGTAGTCGCCAACCATTCCAATAGCTCCCGCTGCCGGTTATACGAAAGAGGTAATTTTAAAAACAAGACTACTTCTATGTTTCTAAAGTTTTCCATTTTTTTCAGTTTTAATATACCAACTACCGGTTATCAAGCCAATGCAAAAAGTCGCGTACCTTTTCCTTGGAGACAAGCAACTTGTCCTTGGCAGGGACAATAAGATGTACCAGCAGTTTCCGCGCAAAATAATGCTCCACCTCTTTCACCGCATTGAAATTGATCAGATACTGCCTGCTCAGCCTGAAGAACTGCTTCTCCGGCAAAAGATTCTGGATCTGATCCAGCGAATGCTGCACAAAATACTCCTGCCGGTCAAAACACATAATGGCCGACGATTCATACTTTACATAAAAAAAGGCAACCTTCTCCGTAGGGACATTGATATACTTATTGTCCCTGAACACCAGGAAGTTCCTTTTACCCTCGGGAGCCCTTAGTCTCGTCAGCAGATCATCGAGACTGGAATACTCCGGAGTGAGCCAGCCGTAACTGACAGCGCTAGTTTTAAGATTCATTTCCATTTATATTAACTTTTAGTTTATGCCCTCCAGCCAGTAAAGAATAAAGTCAGCGTTTTCCTTCCATGCCGGGTGATCAAAAACCAAATGATTACGGCCCTTGAATTCCCGGTAGTCCGTGATAGAACTTTTTATCTCATACTTTGAATAGTTGTTGTAGTTCAGGGAAGACCGGATAATTTTGTCCTGGCTTCCGGAGATAAGCAATAATGGAGCATGCGGACTCGTAAAATCAACTCTCGCTATATTTTTGTACCCGTCCCTGATCACAAGCTTCGACTCGGGTATCGCATACTTATAATATAAATTCCTTTGTTGTTCGCAGCTCATCCCATTGGCAATGGTATATGACCATTTCTTAAAAGAGATCATATAACTTTTCCGGGTAGAGGTGAACAGCCCCATGGCTTGCCACCAGGCTTTCAAAAAAGAGAACTTGAAAGCCCCCACCTCATGGGGCGGAAAAGAATGAATAGCCACCCCCGCCGCCCCAATTCCCCGCTCCAACAATTTCTGAACAATAAGACCGCCATATGAATGACCGATCAGAATGGGTTGCACATGAAGATCATTGATCATCGCCTCAAAATAGTCTATCAGACCAGCCAACCTGTTGGAGGCTATCGCCGCATCCGGATGCCTGTTACGCAGCTCTTCAGGATCAGCATCCTTATGCGGCCACGCCGGCGCCAGACATTGATATCCTTTACTTTCATAATAAGCCATCCAATCGTTCCAGCAGTTGTTACCTAAAAAGGTTCCGGTTATAAAAACAATCGATTTCGGTAGGGTCTTCATCATGGGGGTGGTTTAATGCCGGGAAGAAGTCAAACCAAATGCCATTAATATAAAACACTATAAATCATATTATTAGACAAAATTACTACCCAGTTCCCCCACTTAATATCATTGCGAAGCCTGCTTTCACCACGAAATAAAGCAGTAAATTAGTAGCGATTATCCCAACCGGAAGACTCGCGCGCCGTCCCTCTCTGAAATTGGCTTACCCAAAATTTTAGTTTCTAAAAGAAGATTATGCTTAAGCTAATGGCCATATCCGTCCTTTTCTGCTTAATGGGGAGATCCTATGCACAGTTGAAATCGAACCAGACGGCATCAGCACTGATCTCGGCATTACAACAAGACAATCCTGATTCCGTCAGACTGGAACTTTTACTGCAATTGTCATTACACAATTATTTTGAAGGTACTGACAACAGATCTAACCTGGACAGCATATACAACTTTTTACGGGAAGCGGAAATAATAAGCAATGAGATCCATTTCTACAAATGGCAGCCCGAGATCTTTTGCCTCTTCGGAAAATATTACTATAAGATCAGGAATTTAAAACAGGCAAACGAATACTTCGGAAAAACCGCAGACTATATTGAACATCTCGGACCAGTCAAACGACAGATCGATCGCTGGTATGAACTTGGATTGAATATCGAGGAATTGGATACTATCGGGATGACAAGGATCGACTGCTTTGAAAAAATGGCGACCCTCTCCGCACAATTGAACGACAAGGAAGATGAGCTGGACGCAAAAAGGAATATTGCCGATACCCACATGAAAATGGGGAAACTCGATCTTGCCGAGTCGGAACTATCCGATCTGCTGGCTACATACAAGTCCATCCATTCCCCGAACCTGATGTACTGCTACAATTTACTTTCCGTAACCTGTCATCTTAAAGGCAATTATAACAAAGCTCTTTATTATGCCCTGCTGACAATCGAAAGCATGCGCAATGCCACCGATTCCTGGGCCATCAACTTCTATAGCCATGTCGCGCATTTGTATGATGAATTGGGGCAAACGGAAAAAAGCATCGAATATTATAGGCTGGTTTTTAGAAGGAATCCCCCTGCCCCCGTCGACTTTTATTACATCCGGGAAGCAGGTACCTTTGTACGGGATCTGATCCGACTTAACAAGGGAGAGGAAGCACGCCTGTTTTTGTTTGATTTTTCGAAAAGATATCCCCCCACCGATCCTTACGGCAAAGCCACTTTAGCAGAAACATTCGCATGGTACTACAACTCCCTCCACGATTATAGACAGGCAGACAAGTATACCCTGGAAATGATAAGTCTTGGAGATTCATTGGGGAAAGACAACGAGATAAGACGGGATGTAGAATTCGACATCGGCCAGTATTACTTCGGTAAAAAACAATTTGCAAAGGCCGCAACCCATTTTCACATATCGCTCTACGAGGCAATGCTCAATAATTCCGCCAATACGATCAGGGATATCGACCTCTTGCTTTTCAAAACAGATTCCTCCCTCGGCAATTATTTCTCTGCGATCAAATACCTGAACCAGTATCATCAGCTGAATGATTCGATGTTCAATGTCGCCAAAATAAGACAGGTAAAAGAAGTACAGGTAAAATATGAGACAGAAAAGAAAGAAAAGGACATCCAGCTGCTCGAAAATGAAAGCAAGCTACAGCAAAACAAATTAATACAGGCAGGATATACCCGGGATTGGATCCTGGGCGGCATGATCCTCCTGCTCCTCACGATCGGACTACTCGTACGCAATGCAAGACTCAAACAAAGAACCAACAGGAAACTGGAATTGCAGCAAAAAGAGATCGGAGAACAAAACATTGCCCTGCGTCACCTGGTCAACGAAAAGGAATGGCTGGTCAAGGAGATCCACCACCGCGTAAAAAATAATTTCCAGACAGTCATGGGCCTCCTCGGCACACAAACGATCTATCTGAAAGATGAAGTAGCCATCGATGCCATCGCGGACGGACAGCACCGTATACATGCCATGTCCCTGATCCATCAGAAGCTGTACCAGACGGAAAATATGTCTGCCATCAGCATGGCCGATTATATCAATGAACTGGTCGATTATCTAAGAGACTCCTTCACCATCAACAAACGTATCCGGTTCAATCTACAGATCCAGCGGATCGATCTGGACCTGTCACACTGTATTCCCCTTGGCCTCATATTGAACGAAGCGATCACCAATTCCATCAAATACGCATTCCCGGATTCAAGGGAAGGACTTATCTTTATTACGCTAAAACAGGACCATACGGGTCACGTATTGCTAACGATTGAGGACAACGGGGTAGGACTACCCGTCGAGTTTATTGCCGCGAAACAAAATTCGATGGGGATGAACCTGATGCGGGGTCTTTGCGCTGAGATCGGCGCCAAATTCAGCATGTACAGTCAACAAGGAACAAAGATAGCCGTCAGCTTTCTTTATGATCCGGATATTACGATCGCTATAAAACAAATAAGACCAGAACCAATGTATTCCTCATGAAAGAGAAAATATTGATTGTAGAAGACAAGTTTGTAGAAGCGGACTACCTCCGCCTGATGCTCACAAAAGCAGGGTACAGGGTCATGGGCATCGCTCATTCCGTTCTACAGGCACGGGAGATGATAAAAGAAGAAAGACCCGATCTTGTTCTCCTCGATATCTTCCTGAAAGGTAATCTGACAGGGATCGACCTGGCCGGTGAATTGGGAAAAGAAAATATCGCATTCGTATATCTCTCTGCCAACTCCAACGTAGAAGTGCTGAATATGGCAAAAGCCACCCAACCCTACGGCTTTCTGATAAAACCCTTTAGAGAACGCGACCTTCTCATTACGCTGGAGATCGCACGGTACCGGCACGAACATAGCACGGAATCCAATTTCAGGAGGGAAAACAGCCTTCGGGACAAACTATCCGCCATCGCCGCCGATGGGGAAACCTGGGAAAACAAGCTCCTGGCAGGTTGCAGAGCAATGCAGCCACATATTCCCTTCGACTATGCAGCAGCGGGATTCACTGCCAGCAGCGCCATCTCCGGACAAGCAGTAAGTTTCCTACGGATCGGATACGATGAATACCAACAGATCGGCATTCCCGAATTACTGAACATTACCAATCTCAGTAGTAAGTCCCTTGCGTCACTCCTCAGCAATACCAGCACCGAGGACACGCCTGCTTTATACAATGGAGACAGATTTGAACAACTTTGCACCAAACCCTCCCTGCACCGACTGTTTTCCGACACCTTCCAGGTCAGGTCCTGCCTTTCCTTACCCTTACGTCTTTCCAACGGCGAGGTCTTCGTCATCTCCTTTTACAGCCGCCAGCCGGATATCTATAACGGGGACCACATCGGACTACTCAACCGCCTTAGCCAGCTCATGTCAGTTGGTATCGAGAACATCTTCCATTCCGGAAAAGCCACCATCTCCGATCCGCCAAAAAGTAAAAATGGCCCGGTACCTGCCACAGACTCCGTCATAACCACAGACTTTGAAGGCATCATCGGGAAAAGCCCCCGGCTGTTAAATATATTCGATCTGATCACACAGGTGGCGCCCGTCGACACTTCCGTACTTATTTTAGGAGAGAGCGGCACAGGAAAAGAAAGGGTCGCCGATTGTATCCACCAACTCTCAGCCAGGAAAAATAAGCCCTTCGTAAAAGTGAATTGCGCAGCGCTGCCTCCAACACTCATCGAATCCGAACTCTTCGGACACGAAAAAGGGTCGTTCACAGGAGCCATGGACAGACGGATCGGCAAATTCGAAAAAGCAGATAAAGGGACCATCTTCCTCGACGAGATCGGCGAGATGCCTCTCGATCTCCAGGTCAAACTGCTGAGAGTATTACAGGAAAAATACATCGAAAGGATTGGCGGGAGAGACGTGACAAAAGTCGATGTCCGGGTCATCGCGGCAACCAATCGCAACCTCGAAAAAGAAGTGGCCGAAGGACGCTTCCGCCTCGACCTCTACTATCGGCTCAATGTATTCCCCATGGAATTACCCCCCTTGCGCGAACGACCGGAAGACATTCCCGCTCTGGCCAACCATTTTATTTCGATCTACAACCGTAAAGCAGGAAAAAGGATCACCGGTATATCGGAAAAGGCACTGAGATCCATGACAGCCTACAACTGGCCCGGCAATATCCGCCAGCTTGAAAATCTGATAGAAAGAAGCGTCCTGCTGACAAAAGGATCCATCATCGAAGACATCTCGATCCCCGCCCTCCAAAAAAACGACGTTCCCATGGCCGTACAGGAGACCCATATGAAAACCATCCACGAAAATGAACGGGACTATATCATTCTCGTCCTGAAAAAATGCAAGGGCAAGATCTGGGGCTCCGGCGGCGCAGCAGAACTACTGAATCTCCCTCCAACGACCCTAAAGTCAAAAATGAAAAAACTGGGCATCCGAAAAGAGAATATCGAATGGACCTGACCCCCGCAACACCCTCCTCTACCCGCAGATACCTCCAACGTCCTCCTAAACTTCCCCGTCCCCACCTCTACTCACCCCCTTACTCCCCCTCACGGCTCCGCCGTTCCGCCCCCTCCGATACCCCCACAATTCGTCACACCGGATAATGGCCGGTTCGACATCCGTTTCGTCCACCTCGCCCCTTCCTGGCTTGACCCGACCTGGCCGGAGGGATATTTTTGTGTACATATTAAATAACAAAACATGGAAAACACAACTGCAGATCCACAAGTGGATATTCAAAGCAAAAAAATATTGTATACGGCCAAAACCCACACCACAGGCGGCCGCGAAGGCGGTATGTCCCGCAGCTCCGACGGCAACCTGGACGTAAAGATCACCCCTCCTGGCGCGGGCAATGGCACCAATCCGGAACAGCTGTTTGCCTCCGGCTGGTCGACCTGCTTCTTCAGCGCAATGAAGATCGCAGCCGCCCAAATGAAAGTAAGGTTCCCGGCCGACGCCTTCGTCGATGCCGAAGTAGACCTCCTGCAGGAAGGCAAAGACGACTTCTCCTTACAGGCTCGTCTCAATATCAGCCTGCCGGGTATCGACCCCAAGACCGTACAGGCCATCGCGGAAGCCTCACACCGGCTCTGTCCCTATTCCAAAGCAACACACGGGAATGTCAACGTAGAAACGAATATTATTTAAAGGTAAAAATGAAAAAGATCCTCACCAGCGCCATCACCGCAGTCGTACTGGCAGCACTCACCATCCCCGGCTCCGCCACAGCGCAACAGTCGCCGGCCACAGCGCAGTCTCCAGCCACAGCGCAACAGTCCCCCGTCAGACGCACCGACCTTCAACGCCACGACCTCAGCATCCCCGGCCGCGAAGCCTTCCAGGTACGCGTCGACATCGACCCCGGGATCACAGCGCCCAGACACTCCCACCCGGGCGAAGAGATCATCTATGTCCTCGAAGGCTTGATGGAATACCAGATCGATGGCCAGCAGCCAGTGACACTCAAAGCAGGCGACGTCTACTTCATCCCTTCCGGCGCGATCCATTCAGCAAAAAACGTCGGCACCATCAATGCGGCCGAGCTCGCCACCTATATCGTCGAAAAAGGAAAACCACTCGTTGTGCTGGCCAAATAAGCAAAATTCAACACCAATAAATTTTTATAACAATGAAAAGTACAAAAGAGATCATCGCCGGCACATTGCTAACCGGAACACTGGCCTTACAAGGTACACTCGCCATGGCACAAGCCGGATCACCCGCAGATATGACATCTAACGAAGCCATCCGCCCCTTCAAAGTACACGTTCCCGATGAACAGCTAAAAGATCTTCGCCACCGCATACTGGCTACAAAATGGCCAAAGAAGGAAACAGTCTCCGATGCTACACAGGGCGTACAATTAGCCACCATCCAGAAACTGGCCCACTATTGGGCAACAGATTACGATTGGCGGAAGGTAGAAGCAAGGTTGAACGCACTGCCGATGTTCATCACCAACATCGACGGACTGGATATTCATTTCATCCACGTTAAGTCAAAAAATCCCAATGCCCTGCCATTGATCGTCACCCACGGCTGGCCCGGCTCGATCATCGAGCAGTTGAAGATCATCGACCCGCTGACCAATCCCACCGCACACGGCGGAAAAGCCGAAGACGCCTTCGACATCGTGATCCCCTCATTACCAGGTCACGGGTTCTCAGGTCAGCCAACTGCTACCGGCTGGGATCCCCAACACATAGCACGCGCCTGGACCATTCTGATGAAACGTCTCGGATACACACGCTTTGTTGCACAGGGAGGCGACTGGGGTGACGCAGTAACAGAACAGATGGCCGTACAGGCGCCTCCGGAACTGCTCGGCATCCACACCAACATGGCCGCCACCGTACCAGACGACGTTGCAAAAGCGCTCCAATTCGGCGACCCGGCCCCAGCAGGCCTTTCAGCCGACGAACAGCACGCCTTTGATCAGCTCGACTTCTTCTACAAACACGGCCTTGCTTACGCTCAGGAAATGTCCGCCCGGCCCCAAACGCTCTACGGAATAGAGGACTCCCCCATCGGCCTCGCCGCCTGGATGCTCGATCACGACATCCGCAGCTATGAGCTCATCGCACGCGTATTCGACGGCCAGACCGAAGGCCTCACAAAGGAGGACATCGTCGACAACATCACGCTCTATTGGGTCACGGGTACCGCAGTTTCTTCGGCTCGTCTCTATTGGGAAAGCAAGCTCCCCTTCTTCGCCCCCAAACACATCACGATCCCTGTTGCCGTCAGCGCCTTTCCTGACGAGCTATATCAGGTCCCAAAAAGCTGGGCAGAGAGAGCATTCCCAAAACTCATCCATTACAACAAACTACCCAAAGGCGGCCACTTCGCCGCCTGGGAACAACCCACAGCTTTCACCGAAGAGATGCGTGAATCCTTCAGATCACTCCGTTGATACTTTCCCTATGTCGGGATAAGTCGTATATTGTACGTATACGACTTATCCCATTATGATAAAAAACTATCTGTTAGTCGCCTTTCGCAACCTCTGGCGCAACAAGACCTTCTCAGCCATCAACATTATCGGCCTTTCACTGGGCCTGACCTGCAGTCTTCTCATCCTCCTATGGGTAAAGGACGAACGCAGCGTAGACAGCTTTCATAAAAACAAAGCAACTCTTTATACTATCATCCAGCGTGCCTATGCCGATAAAAGAATGGGCATAGGTTATTATACCCCCGGTCTTCTGGGCCAGGAGCTAAAAAGACAGATCCCCGAAGTACAATATGCCGTCAATTATTCGACATGGGGCAACCTCAGCACTTTCCAGGCAGGCGATAAGATCATCAGGGAAAATGGTGAATATGCGGACGAAGACTTTTTCACGCTCTTTAGCTTTCCGCTGCTCCGGGGCGATAAGACAACGGCTCTCAACGCAATCTCCAACATCGCCATCTCAAAAAAAATGGCCACCAGTTTCTTCGGTAGCCCGGAAACAGCAATAGGCCACACCATCCGCTTCGAGAACAAACAGGACTTCACCGTATCCGCCGTATTCGAAATACCTGAAAACTCATCGCTCCATTTCGACTACCTCATCAACTGGAAATATCTGACGAGAGAAAATGAATACGTAAAAGACTGGAACAGCGTCGCGCCCTATACTACAGTAATGCTACGCCCGGATGCCGATCCCGAAAAATTCCGGGCCAGGATCAAATACTTCCTCAATAACCTCAACACAAAACAAGGACCCAATTACCACGTAGAGCTCGACATGCAACGTTTTGACGAGGTCTATCTCAACGGCGCTTTTAAGAACAAACAGATAGGCGGAGGACGCATTGAATACGTTCGCCTGTTCAGCATCATCGCCATCTTTATCCTCCTGATCGCCTGTATCAATTTCATGAACCTCACCACCGCCCGCTCGATAAAAAGAGCAAAGGAGATCGGCATCCGGAAAACAGCAGGCGCTATGAAAGGAACACTGATCATCCAGTTTATCGGAGAAGCCCTTTTGATAACAATTCTGTCAGTCGCTCTTTCCATCGGCCTTATCACCCTGACCCTTCCTTTCTTTAATGAACTATCCGGCAAACAAATTCAACTACCTTTCACCTACATAAGTTTCTGGCTGCAGCTGACAGCGATCACCCTTTTCACCGGACTCATCTCCGGTAGCTATCCGGCCTTCTTCCTGTCCTCCTTCAACCCGGGAAAAGTGCTAAAAGGCTCTATCCGTTTAGGCACCGGCACCGCCCTTTTTAGAAAAGCACTCGTAACCTTCCAGTTCGTCCTGTCCATCCTGCTGATCATCGGCACGATCATCATCTCAAAACAGGTCAGATTCATACAAGCCACCAACCTTGGCTTCGATAGAGAGAACCTGGTGACCATCCCGCTCGAAGGTGCCCTCGCCAATCAATACCCGCTTTTCAAACAGGAACTGACAAAAATGCCCGGCATACAACAGGTGACAGCAATCTCACAATCCCCCGTCCAGACCGACAACTTCTGGATCGGCGACGTCTCCTGGGAAAACAAAGACCCACAAACCCGCCCGACCTTTGCGATCATGTACTCCGAATACGATCTCGTTCAGACCATGCACCTGCAATTAAAGGAAGGCCGCGAATTCTCCAGATCCTTTCCTACAGATTCCACCGGTTATATCCTGAACGAATCAGCCGTAAAAAACATCGGGATAAAAGATCCCATCGGCCATTCCCTGACCTGCCTCGGCAAAAAAGGGACCATCATCGGCGTGGTAAAAGATTTTCATTTTAATTCTCTTCATCAACCCATCGCCCCGCTCGTCATAGCCTATGGCGTATCCGAAGGCAACACCATTTTAATACGTACAAAAGCAGGCATGTCCAACCAGGCCATATCCAGCCTTGAAAAAGAATGTAAATCGATCAACCCCTCATTTCCTTTTACCTACCAATTCTCCGATGAAGCCTACCAAAAGCTCTATACCAATGAGAACCTCGTAGGCAAGCTCAGCTATTTCTTTGCCTTCCTTGCTATCTTCATCTCCTGCATGGGACTGCTGGGACTCGCAGCCTTTACTGCCGAACAACGCGGCAAAGAAATAGCCATACGAAAAGTGCTGGGAGCAGGTCTCGCACAACTCTTTATCCTCTTATCAGGCGATTTTTTCAGACTCGTCCTCCTCGCCTTCCTCATCGCAGTACCCTTCTCCTGGTGGATGATGAGCAAATGGCTGGAAGACTATGCCTACCGCACAGAGATCTCCTGGTCGATCTTCATCGCAGCCGGGTTCATATCCCTGCTGATCACGTTAGCAACGGTCAGCTTCCATGTCCTTAAAGCCGCAATGACAGCTCCGCAGCAACGTCTTACGTAGTCTTCACATATCCAAAGGCAACCTTTTGCCCAATTCTTCAGTATCTGGTAAAGGAATTATCTCCCCGGAGTTCAACCTGGTACAATGAATATTTTAACAAAATTGCGGCTAAAAGTCGAGGCAGACGACAAAGCCTCCTATAAGTATTTGAAGCAAATACAAAAGTACAAAGACGGTCTCAGGACGGTAATGCCCGCCCCCCTGAACTTTCCGGAAAACAGACCCGTTCATTTTAAACACAGCGGCAACTGCGGGGATATCATCTATGCGATCCCAACGATGAAAGCCATCGCCGGAAAGGAAAAGATCTTTTTATACCTGAATATCGACCAGCCGGCAAGTTATGCCAAACACGTCAAACACCCGCTGGGCAACGTCATGCTCAACAGGAAAATGGCGGACATGCTCACCCCCCTGCTTGCCTCCCAGCCAGACTTTGAATGTTGTGATATACACTCCGACCAATCGGTAGATGTCGACCTGGATAAAATACGCGAATATCCCCTCCTCCTCGACCGGGGTAATATCGCACGCTGGTATTTTTTGGTATTCCCGGTTAACTACGACCTCAACCTGCCCTGGCTCCAGGTGCCCCCCGACACCTCCGTAAAAGGATCCATCGTGATAGCAAGAAGCAATCGCTACAGGGCCCCGGGCGTACAGTACAAATTCCTGAGAAAATACCCCGACATTCAATTCATCGGCCTGCCACAGGAATACGAGGACATGCGATCGATGATCCCCAACATAAAATACAGACCCGTCGATGACTTTTATGAAATGGCCTCCATCATCGCCGGAGCAGGATTATTTATCGGTAACCAATCCTTCCCTTTCTCCCTCGCAGAAGCATTAAAAGCCAACAGGCTGCTGGAACTGCATTTCGAATGCCCGAATGTCACGGTCTACGGCAGCAACGGATATGATTTCTGTTTTCAACCCCAATTCGAGAAATTAGTACAACTTCGTTATGAAGCTCTTTAATCCCCCCAATCCCAAAGTCGCGGTTGTTATCCCCGTCTACAAACCGGCCTTATCCCGGCACGAACAGCTATCCCTGAAACAATGCTGTAAGGTTCTTGGCAGCCACCCCATCGTACTCATCAAACCCCATTCATTACCGGCCGAAAAATTCCGGGTCTTTAAAGACGACCTCCGGGTCGAGTCATTCGACGACCATTGGTTCCGGAACGTCAGCGGGTACAATCAGCTGATGCTTTGCTCCGATTTTTATGCAAGGTTCATAGACTACGATTATATACTCATCTATCAACTGGATGCATTCGTCTTCAGGGACGATCTTTCTTACTGGTGCAAAAAGAACTACGATTATATAGGTGCCCCATGGCTGGCTCCGCCCATAAAAGCAAGTGCAATAAAAAGATTCAAACATACAAGGCTCCAGCATAAGGCATACACCCGCAACACCATGCAGCCCGGAACCATCCTCCCCGTAGACCTTCAGTTCGTCAATAAGGTCGGTAATGGCGGATTCTCCTTGCGAAAGGTCAGAAAATTTTATGAGATCTGCCTGAAAGAACGGCAAATGATCGACTTCTACAACCGGCACAATACGCACCACTTTTTCAACGAAGATGTATTCTGGTCCCTGGAAGTCAACCGCAGACGGCGAAGATTAAAGATCCCGGGTTATAAGGAAGCCTCTGCCTTCTCGATCGAATTCAACCCCGAATACGCGTTTACCCTCACCAAAGGCAAACTTCCCTTTGGCTGCCACGCCTGGGACCTGTACTCAGGTTTCTGGCAGGGCATATTTAACAATTTCGATTACACGATCTAAGACTTCAACCACCCCAATGAAAAAATTCAGCAGGATCTTTAAATACATCGGCTACTACAAGGGAAAGATCACCTTATACATGTCCCTGACGATTCTCGCCTCTTCCCTATCGGTAATATCCATCGCCATGCTTGCCCCACTCATGTCGATCATCTTCAATACCAAGGATAGCACCGCCGCCAGACAGGCCATCGAATCGGGTAAGGCCGGCAGGGTCATCTCCCGATTCATAACCCATGCCATCGAGCAGCATGGACAAATGTACGCCGTGGCCATCTGCTGCGGTCTCATCATCCTCGCGACCTTTCTAAAGAACCTGCTCCTCTACCTGTCCTCCTATATCTCGGTGCCCGTCAGAAGCTCGATCATCATCCGG
>Ga0307510_10002188_pt1 | contig 22096 bp, 31 predicted proteins | sample 12_EM_MG_FD_207224 | JGI IMG/M metagenome (GOLD analysis project Ga0307510, IMG submission 207224) | Populus trichocarpa ectomycorrhiza microbial communities from riparian zone in the Pacific Northwest, United States - 12_EM | ecosystem: Host-associated > Plants > Roots > Unclassified | place...
ATCGACAACATACCTTGTGGTCCCCGGTCTCTTTTCTGCCCTTTCCGCCTAACCCGGCCTTTCCCTCGACCACATCCTTCAGCTTGAGGTGTTTGAGCAGTTCGCGAATGGTCTCCTCGTCTGCGGCCGCCGAATCCTCGCCGTGCTCCTCCTTGACCTTGGCGACGACTGTGTCGACGACAGCCTGGGGCACAGAATTACCTTTGAGTGCAGCGACCGCGCGCGCGACCTTTGAACGCTTCTTTTTCTTCTTTTTAGAAGGCTGCGATGGGCCGGACTCAGAAGCGGCAGCTGCTGGGACCTCCGCATCCGATTCGGAGCTAGACTCGTCATCTGCGCCAGGATCCGCCTCGGTTATGGGTTGCTTTTCTGGAGACGTACTATCTTCTGGTGCTTTTGATTTGGTAGAAGGCATAACTGGGTATGAACTCGTGGAGTCAACCAGACGCTGACGCTGTAATCAAATCGAGGCGCCAGCGTCAAAGTCGCGTGCCGTAATCTGACTGCTGATCTTCATTTCACGATCGAGTTTCTGAATTAGTCGTCCTCCCTTTCCTTAGAACATAACTCCGTAAGGGCTCGCAACCCACACAGACTATCTCTCGACCCGGTCTTCTAAGGATTCCAGACCCAAAGCTTAGGAGTAGGCGTGCGGCCTACAACTCATAAGATACTATCTAGGTACGTGCGATGCTCGTCGCCGTTTCTTTATACGCTCTGCCAAACTGCCTCCCTCCATATGGCTGTCCTCTGTCCATGGGGCATTTCCTGCGTCCTGAGTCGATACCTCCTTTATTCTTCGCTTTCGTGGTGAATTGGTCGGAGCCGAAATATACCCTTCTGGGGCTCGCGAAAATGTTGCGACTTTGCTTGGTGAAGGGGTCGGCGTGAGCAGACCGTAGTCTGAAAACGCTTTCAGATCGGCAGTGAATAATACCTGGAGACAGTCATCAGCGCGTTCCTCTTAGTGATGTATGAGGCCTCACTGAATGCGCCCAGCCGGCATATTCTCCCCACAAATTGCAGAACTTTTCGCTTATGGCCTCGTACAATTTTGGTGACATTGCCTGTTTGGTCCCCGACGCACCACGGAAGCCATAATGTTTCATCGCGATCTGGAGAACGTGGGTATCGACGGGAATGACCTCGGGCTAACATAATGACTAAGACCGTTGAGAAGGCAGTTATCAACATAGATGACGGACCTTGTCGAGACTCATAAGCAGAATGCAGTCTGCGACTTTACGACCAACCCCCATCAGCTTCAACAACTCCTGCCGGGCGTCCGTCGTCGTCATCTTTCGAAGGGTATGAAGCCATCTTTCGGGGCCTTCCCTCCCTTTTGAAGATGGGCCCGCTCCATGCGAGTCACCAAGCATTTTCGCAGTTTTCTGGATGAAACCTGCACGATACCCAAAACCAAGAGAGCGGAGAGTCACAGCAACATCAGGCAAAGCAAGATGAGACGGTGGGGGGAAGGGGTGATAGTTCTCCAACTCCGGCTCAGGTGTTGCAGAACCAGATTTAGTGCCATCTGATTCCGATGGAGTAAGCATTCTGGACGCAGTCGGCATCGGCGGAGGGATGGACACAAGAGATGGGGAGTACTGGATGCAAAGTGATTTCACCATATTCGTGATTCGAGAGATGTTATTATTCGACGAACATATGAACCTAGAGAGAAGAGTGAGCATTTCCAAGAAGGACGAGGAGTATGAACACGGACGAGATGAGGTTCTCCCATGGATCCTGTCGAAGCATCCGGATACCTTCGAACCTCGCCCTCAGCTTGGCAAAGACGGGGTCCTTCCCGCTCCACTCGTCGTACAGCTTTACGAGGTCGACATCCAGCTGGAAGTAATCTTTGAGCCATAATAACGTTTCGGCATCACGCGCGGTTTCCACCTCAGGAGATACTGGTGAGTCTGGAAACACAGAGCAATAAAACAGCGTGTCAGGGGATTGACGGAGACAAACGACGCGATCCTGCAAACACAAGCGATACTCGTGGGAGGGATCCAACGGTAATGCCGGATGAAGAGGGTATATTGACCAGCGAAAGGATTGTCCGCATTTGAGTACGGCCGCGAGGGATAGTTGGGCAAGAGGGAGCGGGAGAGCGCAGAAGCCGAGAGGAGCCACGATCGCCATCCGTGGAGAGCGAGAAATGAACGGGACGCGCGGGTCGACGCGGGAATCGACGCGTTCTGCATCGACCCCCGCACATGCCCGGCGACGGCAACTCGTTTCTACCTCGCCTTCGATCCGTTTTCTACGCTCACTTCGATGAGTTGAAAGGCCCTGAAATTGCATATCAAGTTCCCGAGGGCTTGATCGCTACCTCTGGCGGAGGGGTGATCTCTGGCGCTGCTTCACCCCTACACTCGGGGAGTTCGTGCGCGTCCAGCATCGTCTTTGGACCACCCGAAAGATTGTCCGAATCCCGCGTAAAGGCTTCCCCGCACAAGAATTCTCTCTCGTCGACCCGCACCCTCCTCAACTTTGATGATATCTCCAAGTACATCATCGCCCAGAGCCCCCTCTGCGGGCGCCTCGTCACCTGTGCTGCCGGGGACTACAAAGTTCTCGGGTTTCCCGTCGAGCTATTGGGGAATTATAAGCGATACTACTTTCGGTTCAACATCTGCTTTGTATTCGATGCCTCTGCGGATCTGAGCTGCTATGAACCTGTGGTCCGAAAGGTGAACCGTGTCCTGACGGCGTGCGAGGTAAGCTTGCGCTTGTGTTTGTCTCGCGGGTGCAGCATAAACTCTGAGATTTGAAGGAAGAGTCGTCGTTTCTATCGTCACCAGAGACATCCTTCAAAATCCACGCTATCTTGGAGCAGCTCTACGAAGACCTGAACTCCTACTCCGAGACGTCTATTCAAATAGACAAGTTCAACTCCATAGAGTTGAAGATTTTCCCTTTTTACCCAAACCCACCTCCGGTCAAAGATTGGATGGTTCCCGTGGCCCTCATCAGGTTTGACAACATTATGGAGCATAATTGGGATTTGACCATGGCGAAGGTACGCTCGCTCCGGTCATAAACAATCTTGATATGGACAATTATCAGGTTTGCAAATATATCGATGGCTCCAACCATGTAGCCCGGATCGCACATCTCTCAGGTTGCGATATTGTGCTGGCTCGCCAGGCCATTTCACATTTGTTGTAAGTAGATTACCCTTCTTTTGTCTGTTGGTCTAACAAGCCACGTTGTCATGTGTCAAGATACTATCAGGTTATCATGACCATCGATATTTTCCAGTATTCAAACATGTATACGCTTCGCAAAAGCATCCAGTGGCTCGCAGACGAGCCACATGTGAAATACGAATGTGGTCCCTATGTTATCAAGGAAGGTATGATACGCAAATACCATACCACGCCCGCACTTGGCTGACATCCCGCATGACCTAGGGAGGTCAATCCCAGATTGGCCGAAGCTCCTTCATCTGTACTCACGGATGAGACCGGGGAAGACGATCTTCGAATGGATGCAGGACCACGACGCGCGCAGCCTCGGTATCGACGTTCGGAGGTTTGCGAGTTTCGGAGTCATCAAGGTGCCGCATCTTTCTCCCCAAAAAGTGCGACAACGGCTGACTCTCCACATCCGACACAGGGATTCCTCCGCCGCGTCCATCGCTGGCCAGTGCTCCTCACTGACGAGGTCCAGCAACCCCTCGGATCCAGACCAACAACTCTCCCTCCATCCCCCATAAGCCGCAAGCGCGCGAGCAGCTTGACCGTCGCCACGCATCCAACGTCCATGCGTCCCAGGCGCCGCACGTCCGAAGCAGCGCTAGCGTTTGCGACCGTGAGCGCCCACTCGACGAGCGGCACCGTCTCGCCCCCTTCTCGCGCAGCCGAAGCATCTCTCGGCGGTACGCTGCGCTTGCGGGTGGCCCCGTCGAGTCCACAGACCGTGCGTGTGCGCGAGCCTCGACGACATTCGACGACCACGCCCGCATCTCTGTTCGAGATCGCGCAGGCGCTGGCAGGACCAACAACCGAACCTCGTCTGCAACACGTGCGCCCCAGGATATCCCGCTCGCCTTCCTCTCCAGCCATCAAGACGCAGGCGAATGGGGCTGCCCCGACGCCTACGCCTGTGTTTGTGTCGCAGCCGTTGGCATATCCGCCTGCGCTGGTGCCACTGCTCGATGGCGAGCACCACACGGACGAGCTGTGTTCCCGTTTTGAAGTAGGGTGGCCGACGCTGGAACGCTGGTTGATCGCTGTGGGAAGGGGATCAGGCGATGGCGACTTTGGCAAGGTCCTGATCATTTATCGATAGCATGACTGTAACAATACGTTGGATGTACTAGTAATTTTACTCCCATTATCCTGTATTATGAGGATCATTCAACGGTTGGTAGTACGATTCTGGGAACTCCTGTATAGTAGTCAGGAGGTGATCAAAAACTCCTGATGATGGATCTGGGGCGCCAAGATAGCAGAGATGGAGGCAAGGCAAGCCCCTCGCGGTAGCTCTGCGGCGCTCAAATGACTGACTCGATACCAGTCAAGGCCTATGTGATGCTCCATGACCCACTTCAGCTGCGTCGGTGGCCCCGAGGATGGTGGGTTTGCAGTCCCTAGCATCGCACCAGGATGGGCAGGAATTCTATTCCCACTAGCAGGCCTTCAACCAGCCCACTGAAGCACCGCGCGGACCTCTCGGCAGACCCACGTTGTCACGCCAACGTCCGGTTTGTGTTGACGTAGCCGGTACCGTAGCACGAGTACAAAAGATCGGACGATTGACCGGACTTATCAGCGGGAACGATCTTGAACGATGTACCGAACGCGTCTCTGACGTCTCGCAAAAATTGGATACTATGGGGAAAGCACATTAGGTGTATTGCATATCAGCTTTCGTTCATCCACTCACGTTCGCTCTGTGGGCTCTGCCATTCTACAGCGCCCAACATCTTCACTACCAAGTAGCATCAGAAGAAGAACCAAGGTTTGGTGTCTTTGATCAATACATCCGCCCCTCTCAATCTCGCTAAGTAGAGATCGCGTGGCTTGAAGAGCAATGTCCTCTGGCGCAACGCCAGGCCGCGAGACAGCTTCCGCACAATGAAGTGCGGACGTCGTGGTTTCGGCAACAAGGGAGAGCGCATATCCCGGGGACCTATCAGAGTATTCAAATTTGAGTCCATTCGAGGAGGGGTGAGATGGCCGCACTTCCCACTCTCCTCGCCTTTGTAGACGTCGGAGTAAAGGTAAATATCGGGAATGTAACGGTTGAGCACAGAACGAGCAGCCTCGATCATGCGATTAGAAAATTGTGGGCTCACGCGTACCGCGTGTCTGTAAGGCACTTTCAGAGGGCTAGAATGGTTGAGTCAGGATGATAACAGCATACGCGATGCCCCGGATACGCTTGATTTTGCCGGGTTCAACAAAATTGAGAGTTTTCACTTGCTTGACGATGGGACAGAGAAACAGAACCTCGCCTCCACCTAGCGGAGGTGAGCCCCGTTTCCTAATCTTAGGACATGGGTAAGCATCATGTCGAGGAGGAGAGAATGGATCACTCACTTTGAGTTCCAGTCCATCAGAGATTCCAAACGGCTCTAAGTGGGGGAGAGTGACGGTGCGTATGAGGTCAACCTTGAGATGGGTAAGTAGACGGATCCATCGAGGTGTCTGAGTGGACGCACAGAAAGATCTTTATCGTCCGTGGTGATGCCCCTCAGGGTCAAGGCAAGTACTTTTTTCGAGAAGGGTGCGAGCATGATTATTGGCTCTAGAAAGTACCCTATGGAGCGCGAAGTAGGGCATTCGTGCGTGACTGGCCCTCCAGCGATGATTCCGGGCTTGACGAGGATTGCGGTGCCTAACCCCGTCAGGTCCACACCGAATAAGAGAATAGAGACACACCTGTGAGAGATATCTCTATAACCGTGCCATTCGTCACCTTTTCGATTAGTCTTAACAAGCTGACTTCATAATCTGGCGGACAGGCATTCTTTGAATGTCATTGTTCACCTCTGTATCTGAGGCAACATACCACGAAGTCCTGGATTTTTGTCTCCCGGACGGATTTTGTCGATTTTGATCGTTTTACCAGTGAGAATAGAGAGGACGAGGCGATGGCGAAAGTAAAGGTGGCCACTGTATTGAAGTGTAGTTGCTGTCATTGCTGTTGACTGACCTGGTTCCTCCAAAGTCTCAAATCAAATCAAAGTAAAAAATGAATTTGAGGACGTAATGAACGCGTCGTCGTGAAAAGCAAATCACGTGTACTGAGCGCGCGTCACATCGCCACCTCGACCCACCCCTCCCAGGTTCTGTAGTCCATTGCCATGGCCGCCACTAATGCACCTATCACCAATGGTGTCCATTACTCAGACTGGGACGACAGATACTATCACATAGATCAGGTCCTAGACCGTCCAGGACCCCGAACGGACCCTGACTCGTTCATGGCAGGGGACGGCGTGCGTGATCTCTTATCTATCCTGCTCTCAACTGTCTTATACGCGTCTTGTCGTCCTAGGTTAAAAGCTTTTTGCGGGAAAAATGCAAAATTCTTGTCATCGGCGCAGGCGGTTTGGGGTGTGAGATCCTCGCGAACTTGGCTCTATCAGGGTTCAAGGATATACATGTGATTGATATGGATACAATCGACATCAGTAACCTCAATAGACAGTTTCTCTTTAGGTATGTGTAACTGTTCATGTTTCGTCCGAATCCGTCCCACGCCCCTCTTTCACAGACCAAAGGACGTCGGCCAGTCAAAGGCTACTATAGCAGCAGAGTATATCATGAAGCGTGTCCCTGGTGTAAAGGTTACACCGTGAGCTTTCCTGACCCTATTTCTTAAATTATCTTCATGACATTTGTGAAAGTTATCATGGCAAAATACAGGACAAGGATGACGAATATTACCTGCAATTCAATCTCGTCATCTGTGGTCTTGACTCAGTGGAGGCACGACGTTGGATCAATGCAACACTCGTGAACCTCGTGGATCCGGACAACCCAGAGAGCTTAAAGCCGCTAATCGATGGTGGCACAGAAGGTCCCTATTCCACCCTTCGTCATTAAGCCATCCCTGACCGGTCCCAAGGTTTCAAGGGGCAAGCGCGTGTCATTCTACCCACAGTGACATCATGCTATGAATGCTCTCTCGATATGCTTAACAAGCCCACCACATTCCCAATCTGCACAATCGCAAACACACCACGTCTTCCTGAACACTGCATAGAATGGGCATCCGTCCTAGAATGGCCGAGACTGAAAGGAGGTACGGATTATATCCGTTCCAACACGTAGTTGATTTTGCTACCACCCTTATGCAGAGATGAAGCTCGATACGGATGACCCTGAGCATATCCAATGGCTGTACGACACCGCTCTCGCAAGGGCGAAGGAGTTTAAGATTGAAGGCGTGACCTGGTCACTAACACAAGGTGTCGTGAAGAATATCATCCCAGCAATCGCTTCGACCAATGCCATCATCGCCGGTATGTTCCTCCATCACTGCCAGCCCTTGCGCTCACTGTTAGTGCAGCATCTTGCTGCAACGAGGCATTCAAGATCGCAACCAGCTCAGCAGCATACCTCAACAATTATTTCATGCTCATTGGCACAGAAAGCGTATATTCCTATACGTTCGAACTCGAGAGGCGCAGCGACTGTCCAGTGTGTGGCGGGGAGGCACTTGAGATCTCTATTCCGGCCAGCTGGACAGTTGAGCGTCTCATTGAGATGCTGGTCGAAAAACAGGACATGTACGTGTTCGCTTGTTTAGTATTCCACTGCCCATGAATTGGATGTCTCCGCAGACAAATCAAGAAGCCTTCGCTGTCGACACCAACGAAACACATCTACTTCCAGGCACCACCACAGCTCGAGGCAGCGACACACCCGAATTTAGAGAAGAAAGTATCGGAGCTGGTCCCAGATGGAGGGGATGTGACCGTGACAGCTTCGACCCTCCCATTCAACCTCTCCCTGCGTATCACGTATAAGTAAAACTGTTTTACCACGCACCACTCGTAATCTGTATTTGTTTTCCATCAGGCTATCTACACCGGGTTCCCCAGAACAGGTTTGATTCGCCCGCGACTTCCCCGTGCACCGCACGGAATATCATCCATCATCCACTGATACAGACCGAACTTGGCAAGTCCCCTTTTGTCACTCGTTTTTTTTTCTCACGTATTTATAGTCAAAGGTAGCCATCATCTTTGATCTATTCTTCTTTGCAGTCTGCTGTTGTATAGTGAACAGTGAACAGTGATAACCTTAGTATAGGGTGGTTTCATTTGGTGAGTCATGTGACCGCCATGATGAAGTGAACATCGACAAGACAACAAGCATGCTTCGTCACCCATATTAATAGTGTGATTCCTCCCTGGAAGGCGTTTGGTAGCGGATTCCTTCCATCCCATCTGTCATCATTGGTTCTTCAGTTTTGCATACTATGTCTAAGAACAACTTGAAAATGTACGCAAATCGCAAACCCGATTAATCGACGAGTCGAAAAGGAGCTACCTATCAGTTCAATTCATCTCTCCTGGTCTCCAGGAAAGTTCCGCAGTAAATAATATTCTCATTCTATCAGTAAGTTATCAGCTAGTCCAAGCTTCCTGGAACCTCAAGTTTGAGCCCCCGAGGAGAAAGCCGCGCCAGGTGATCATCATCTCTTATCTAATGCGATCTTATCTTTATCTAATTGCTGCTTTCCCTCAAACAAAACGTGAATGACGGCATCCCCAGGCCCATCAGTGGCCATCACCGCATTCCCCAACGTAATTCCACATTGTATGTGCTACTACTGCACAGCTTTGTCCCATAGGACTAACCAACACAGCTCCATCATCAGGAAGGGCTCTTCTCTGTGTTGAAATATTTTTTGGCACATAGTGAAACAAGCCGTCCATTGGTCACAGCGTGCAAGCGCCTAGTTTGCGCCGTCTTTTTTCCCAAAAATTCTTAACTCACAAACTATGGCCCGAACGACACGGTAATGACGGCGACGGAGACGTCTCCTGCCAAACGAAGGCATCACGTGCATTATTTTGCTGCGATTCTGGTCCCCTGCTTTGCTTGCCGCGCAGCCCACACCCCGATGAATCCCGCCGGGGTCACTGTTGACCATAAGGCTGACTCCACTTACTCCCTCCTGATCTCAGTGAAGGTGCCATAGGCAGGACAACGACTACTAGTAGTGGACATAAGTATCGAAATTTTGTACGAGTTGTCATGCCGTAAACGATCTTCCTATTTCAGCCTCGACTTGAGTGGGCTGTGCCATTAAGCGATCCTATTGACTTCCCGCAGTAATTCCCCCGCCCTTCCCCCCCCCCCCAGCGGCTTGCAGGTAGGCACTCCGAGTCTTCTACACCGCATACGACCCTCAACTTCATCGTTACTTTTATTTGTTAAGATGGGGTCTGCATCTACGGATCGCCCGCATGGTATTGATATAGAGGCTCAATGCCAGTGGCCCCCTTCACTTGATCCTAGTGCGTCCTGTACAATTTCATTACTGCCAGTCAAGTCAAAAAACTTCATAGTTCTCGAAGAAGAGACGGGAGGAAGAGAGACAGACGAGAGGGGTGCTCTTTGCTCTAAGACGAGGATCGACACCACTGGGGCTCCGTCGGTCTCCACAGACCAGGGAGTTGATCCCGAGGCACTGCCAACTATTTCAGAAGCCGCAGGTGGGACCTCTGTCGTGTCTCCCCTCATAATTACTCACCCTCCGATAAATAGCAGGTAACATTCGTGTAGCAAGCATCCACCAGTCTGAGCATAGTGACGCTAGCACACACACGCTAGCACAAGAACAACAGGGAAAGGGTGAGGATAAACATGTCGACGCAGAGCATGAGGTAGACTGTGATTCGGGTGTGTCCACCCTGTGATATCGGATATCGTGATTATCTCAAATATCGATGCGCAGTTCCAGACAAGCAACCTGTCGACTCTAGCCCTCGTAGTAGTAGCCCTGACCAAGAACAACAAGAAATACACATGATAGGAGACTTCGACAGTGGCGCCACCGCACTCTGGACCCTCTATAGAGACGAAGCTAAGAGCCACGACGAGGCCCGCATTCGATCTCTGAGGGAAGACATGGATGGTGTCCTCATATTTGTTCGTTCATGTTCGGTCTATTCATGTAACAGATTTGCTGTTACTAATGCACATCACAATAGGCTGGTCTATTTTCTGCTTCTCTCACCGCGTTCATAATCGACAGCAAACAGAACTTGAATGTGAATCCCACAGATCAAATGGTGTTTTACCTCCGGCAAAATGTCGCAATGCTCAATCAGATCTCTCAGCAAATCTCCTCCATCTCCCCACAGGTTGCCATCCCTTCGTCTCCACCCCCGCCTTTCCCCGCCTTCAGCCCACCACCATCTGCCGTGCGTGTGAATGTTTTCTGGTTCATGGCCCTCATCTTCAGCCTCTCAGCCGCTCTCCTCGCAATACTCATCCAACAATGGGTCCGGGATTACATGAACGTCTTCCAACGGTACGGCGACCCCCTGAAGAGTGCCCGGCTTCGGCAATACTTGAATGAAGGCTGTGAAAGGTGGTACATGCCCGTGGTGGCGGAAGCTGTGCCTGGTCTTCTCCACGTATCCCTCTTTCTATTTTTGGTGGGACTTGGCGACTTCGTACTGCACATCAACACCACAGTTGGTCTCTGGACCGCCATTCCTATCGGGTTTAGCGGCCTGCTCTACACCTTCACTACGCTTGCACCCATCATTTATCCACAATCACCTTACCAGAATTCATTCTCAGGACTCATCTGGTATCTGATCCAGAGGTTGCATGTGCGGACATATAAGGATCGGGGCCCCGAAGGTGTGTCCAAGCCGGTCAGCACAACCAGGTCGCAAGGACAGATGCAACTTGCAATGGAAGAGTCCGGAGAGCGCAAGAAGCGAGACGAACGGGGAATTCGATGGCTAGTCGATAACTTGACGGAGGAAGCCGAAATGGAACTGTTCGTAATGGCGATCCCAGGCTCCTTCAATGCAGAGTGGGGCTTGGAGGTTTGGAAAGGGATCTCCGAAGTCAATGAAGACGAGAACGAGATCACGAACATGGATAACATTTCTATGGTACCATTCGCCGAAACGAGCCTCTCTTCTACTGACATGGCGGCGGTCCTTCCGCCGCTGTGTGGATTAAATGACCCTCCTCTCTTCGTCACAAGCTGTTCTCAAAGAGGGAATGTCATGCATGAGCTCAGCAGGCGTGTGGCTCAGTTGTTAGAGACGTGCAAAAACCGTGGTCTCTTTGCACATGACAAACAGTGGCGCAGGCGTACACGTGCATGTGTCGAGACCACAGTAGCGCTTGTCTGCTGTGCCAACGCTGAGCTTGCTTGGTTTGGGGATGTTGGAGGACTGCTCGGAGACGTAGGAAGGTTTGAAAACTTGGGCGAGTCGTTGTCGACGGGCATGGACCGCTCGTTCGTCATACGTTGGATATGCCTCTCGATCATGGCTATTCGACCAGTGCTTGGCAGCAACGAGCCTTTACGGACAATGGCAAGCGACGTTGTGAACAGCTTTCAAAAATATCGGCAACAACAAGGGACGCCGGATGAACAAGCCCTGAAGAACGCTAAGAAGATGGACGAATATTTGATTGACGCATACAGTTGTCTATTTGGCTTGGCCTTATCTCGGGTACCAGTGTTGACAGAAGGTGTAGTGAAAGGGACCATCATCACCCAATTAGAGCGCATTAACACCGAAGCCGGCCCCATGACGTTGATCGATCATCGGTGCAACTTCCTTCTGCGTCACCTGGACCAAATCACTCATGGAATAACTGATCAACTACCTGGCATACAGTCCAGATTCCCTCCTCAAGGGCCCATCCCTTTCGGTCAAGTTCTGGAATTATTTACCGATCCTCTCAAATTTCCAATAATATCACCCGGACAGGCACTCCAGAGTTTGTGTTCCCTTGCCCCAAGACTACAGGGAGAGGATGCTGAAGAAAACATAGCCATAGCCATCGACGGTGCCAGCAATCGGGCCAGCCGTTCGCTGCAACGACAGTTGTGGCGCCTACAGGATCTCCGCGATGGCGGCGGGCTTGGCTTCACAGTCGAACTCTTCTTCCGTGCACTCAAGCAACTATTATCCACGTCTTTGTCGCAAATGTCCCAATCTGCGCTCTTTATCGGCACTTTTCGGGCCATTACATCCGACTGGCGTTTGTACAAGCACTCACTCGGGACACAGACAATCCTCCTTGATGCAGTGACGTCAGCGGATGGTATCTTTTCAAGTTCCTACTTTCACTATCCAGCCTATATCACGGATGAGTTCTTTTTGCTACTTCAAAATATCCTTGACGGACAGATAGCCCCGCTGAACGCCATCGCTCGGGACCAAATTTGGAATTATCAAGGATCTCGTGAATTGAAGGACAAAGCAATGCAACTCCTGGCTCTCGTTCCTCCTCCACAGCCAGATGTATAGCCCTGACACCGTTTTCACAGTCTCTTGTTTGCGGTCCGGTCGCCTCTCCCGCGAAAATATAGCTATCATTATTATGACTATCTACGGGGGCCATAACGGGGCACCCTTCACTATACCATGGCTAATTCTACGTCTCTCTAATATAGTTACGGGTAAGCTGTGTACCGCGGATCGCGGGCTCTGTTTTTACTGATCATGCTTTTTAGATTCCGTCCAGGGACGATGTTTATCAGTGTATAACAGCAATTGTAATCCGATCATGCTGCGCCTCTGTCTGGGAATACCGTGACACCAACACCCGTCTCAGATTGGGTCTAACGACATTCCTATCGCCCGTCGTTTGATGTGTTGAGCCTCCCGAACGTGTGACCCATTCTAACGTACTCCTTTCTCGATCGGGGCGGTTTGCCGTGACGCACTATTATTCGGCCGCTCTAGTTAACTTGGTTGTTCATTATTTCAGCGTTCTGTACACTTCATATTTAATTGAACAAGGGAGTTGTCGACCCAGGCTCCCGGCGGCTTGTCAGTAGGCTTAGTACATATACCAATATCTTTCATCAATACCTCTTTATTCTTACGGCCGTTATATTCTATGACATCACGATATCATTAGGAGTAGCTGAGGGGACACGTCATTGACACAACCCGTATTTAAGTTGTGCAACTTTGGTCTCGCATATCTTCTGCGCTTTCAGAGTGGCTGCTCCTATACATGATTCGCCGAGATTGCTTAACCATAAGTTCATATTTTCAACGATGCGATACGTGAAGTGAGCATTGAGAAGTACTATATATTGGGCGATATCAGGAAGTGCTAGCGAGAGTCGAGACCGTGACGGTACCAACTTATACATGGTGAACCGATCTTTCACGGCCGCACAGCATGCTTGGTCCCTTCCTTGTTTCATATCATTTTATTGTTTCGCAGTCCTAGTAGAAAAAAGAAACAGAAATCGAGTTTGTGTTCAGTTGCCAGGTGTCGCCGTCGATGACAATCAACGACCAAAAACACTCATAGTTGTCATCGCTAAACGCTGACCTGGATCTCTGCCATATTTACGACCGGTTATACAGTTGACTGTATCCACCTCGACTTTGCGGCCGCTTCCAATGGACAACAGTGGCTGAAGGATAGGGTCAAGACACTTACTTACATGTACCATGTTAGTGGCCCCCGGCGGCTGTGCTTCCCAGGTGGTATCCTGGTCCAATCGCGATATGAAATAAGCTCCTGCGTTTGGCGAAAGGGACATGAGTAACCAGATGACCATGAGGGGTGGGTGCACCATCTTTTCGGGGGACAATTCATGAGGTATCCCTCTATACTGGCAAGCGGTGTCTTCGTCCCAACGATATTTATCTCCGCCTGATGCGGTTTAGCGCCCTGCCAAGCTCATTTGTACACGTGGAGTGTCGAATAATGCACGTCCTTCGCCGTCTGCCCCTTGCCTCAGATTTCAACGGTAGCACCGAGGATACGATACGCCAGCTAGTTCAAGTTGCTTCAAAAGGTAACACCTCTCACCTCTCACGCACGTGATCATACGCGTCGGCATCGATCCGATCGACTACTAATTGCAACCAAACGCGCAACCAAACGCGACATGAATTCAAGTTGCAAGTCCGCTTTGCTTTTTCTTAGCGGCGGCTAGAGCGTGGCACACGCTATTGTTTTCGGAAAACTTGTGTCCTTTTGAGACAGTTCGTGGCTCGAATTTCTGGCCTTGTGGTTTGGAACAAGAGTCAGGGTAGACCGCGATCAAACTGCCCTCACACTCTGCCCACTTCCCTCTATTCCCTAATCTCAGCATTCCGTCTGATTCTCGAGGCCTACTTCCGGACGGGATACCTGTGTCTGACCCTGTTCTTCGAGACTATATATTTCTGGTGGCGCAACCCACACATGTCGTCCTCCGAACCAATCCCAGAACTTCACCCAGATTTGGCGTTCGACATCCGCGACAAATTCTTGGGGCCCATGCCAGTGGACGTCTTCCTCCAAGAATTTGTGCCAGCCGCTTCCGCCGCTCGCCCACAAGGCACCTTCTCATTCTCCAGGCCGTCTGTCTCACAGAATGAGGATGAATTCGTAGGTCCCCTCTCACCGCCTTTCTCGGTCTACACACCTTGACGACCAACTCCAGATTGAGGCCATTCGGGCGTCTGGACTATGTCCCGACCTACACATTGTGAACACTGCCTCTGCCCCCCGAAAGAAACGCTGTGTCAAACCCCCCGACATGTTGGTGTTTTCACGTGATCCCAACCAAGACTCTGAGAGTCAGCAGCCAGCGGAACAGGACTGGGGAAAGGTCGAGATGTGGATCAAAACCAAACGAACCAAAGACCCTTTTCTAACAGTCCGAAAACTACAGAGATATCATGATGGCGCCCATTATTACCACCGTCGGGCCAAGGGATACAAGACCTGTAACCTACTCATCGCCTACGCGTCTGCCCTTCATCGCTCTCAATTTCGCATCTTTTCATTTTCCGTTGTCCTGTTCGAGGACAACGTTCGCCTGCTTCGGTGGGACCGTAGCGGAGTCATCTACACAGAAGCATTCAAGTTGGCAGATGGACATCTTTCTGAATTCTTGTGGAGGTTCAACTATCTTTCCGCTGTCGACCGCGGATATGACACTACCGTCTCCTTGGTGGACGACGACGAGGCCGAGGTAGCTCTTCTAAAATTACGGACGTACCCCACGTTTGAAAATGTGCGGAGGGAACATCTTCACAGGGTACTTGTCTGGGATGATCTCTCTCCGGACGATAGGCCTAGGCGCTACATCGCCCCACGTGCAACATGGGTCACGGATGCGCTCATTGGACGCGTCACGTTCGGTTACATTGCCTTCGACGTCGAGAGAGGAAATCTCGTTTATCTGAAAGATTTCTGGCGGCTTGACCACCCAGAAAGACAAAAGGAAGGCGATGTGTATCGTGAACTCCACGAACTTGAGGTTCCGAATATTGCAAAGATGGGTCCCGCGGGTGATGTCCGCCACGTTCAGGACTCATCTACCGGGTTCCAAAAGACAAGAACACAGGACTATCGAAGAGATCCAGGCGGTCGGCATGCATGGTGCTATGGTCGCCCAAGTGCCGTACCATACGTTCACTATCGGCTCGTCCTCGAGACTATTGGGATGCCTCTCAGCCACTTCAAATCAACCAGACAGTTGTGTGAGGTGATCCGAGATGCTGTCATCGGTAAATGAAACATCCCTTACACCGTTCCTCAGACTGACCATGTTCGTAGCGCATGCAGATGCGTACAACAAGGGTCGAATCCTACATCGGGACATCAGCGCGAGAAATATCCTGATCAGTGATAGTGGAACCGGGATTTTGATCGACTGGGACTTGTCGAAGAAAGTGAAAGATAATCCAGATGAGAGGCCTAGGCAATATTCACGGACGGTGAGTATTCACCGAGTTGCCTGTCACACACCTAGATATTGGCTGAATGTGTGCCCAGGGGACATGGGAATTCTTGTCTCTAGCACGCATAAAGGATCCTCGGTCACGACCACATGCACTTTCCGACGATCTAGAGTCATTCTTCTGGGTGCTCGTGTACGAGATCGTCCACTATAGAGATTGGAAGTCCCTATTCTCCCCACAAGAAATTCAAGACGTATTTGGCCGACCCACCGGATTTGCAAACCCGGCAGTGGAAAATTTGATTGTATCTTTGATTACGCATTCCGTAGTCTTGTTATCGAAATCCTCGTGAAAACTCCTTGCCGCGAAATTATCGAAGAAATACGGTCCCTTTTCGCTGGCCTCTATGTGAATCGTAGTATGGGTACAAGTGTCTCATTTTTGGAACAATCGACTGACGAGGAACGCACAGGCCTGGGACAAGGTCCGCCAGTAAGCGAAGCTCGCGAGAAGCTCCGAACCTCCGGCGCATTCCTAGCCATTCTCGAAAACCACCTGCAATCTGAATGGGACATCGACGACGACGGTAGCTTGGATAGTCCTAATCTTCAACCAGACGGATCAGCCAGTAGGAAACGCCTGAAGCGCAAAGCCGAAGACAGAAGTGACAGCGACTCGGAGGAGGACTTTAACATGCGACGGAGAGGACGATTACCCCCTAGTACGGAAGAAAGCGCTTCGGATGAGGACGCATCTCGGACTTGCTACGCTTCTTCAGATAGCGAATGGGATCATCAAAGTAATTCCCATGATGATAACTCGAGCAGCGTTTCCTCAAGGGGTTCTTGGGTCGAGTAGCGAAGGTCCGCCAGAGAAAAATGATTGCAGATGTTCAGTCAGGATGACCGCAAACTAATGTGGTGTACTGGGCTTTGTACTGGAACATGGGTATGCGCTATACCTGGAGCTATCTACTCTTCATAGTCTAGGATTCTGAGGGAGAGTGACTTGAACGCCCTGTATCGTCTTTCAGAACACATTTTTAATACACATTTTATCACCTTACTAATTTCACGGTATTGTATGATCCATTTGGCAGGTACAGTAGGTGTATTTGAGATCCGACAGGGCACGGAGCGCGGCGAGCGCCGACTCCTGGAGGCTACTGGACCGTTACTGGACCTCCGAACCGGGACGGTCACGGTCTGGCCAAAGTCCACTTATTCATGCAAGGTGCAGCTCCCAACCACATGGTATTCGACTCAAACACACGCGACCCAGAAATGCTCAGTAGTCAGCGCTTACATGAGGTCAAAAATGACGGTATCCCCGCATGGGGTAATACGTCGAGCGTAGATTTACAGCAAGTGGCCGTGGTGGTGGAGCTGACAGAAATAATGGGCCATTCTAGTTCATGGCCCCCCAAAAACAGCCAATAACAGAACGGGTTAGGGTTCAGTTTCACCCCGCGAACGGAACCTGACATTGAGGTTAGGGTCCGCTGAGTCACCCAACTTAGCCCTTGCTTCGCCTTGCAAACCGTTTCGTGATCCCCTCCATCTTTCCTATCGTCCACCGTCGACCTCATAGTGTCTCAATGCCACCAAAAGCTGATATCAACAAGGCAGGCTGGGAGCAAAGTGAATTCCCCATCCTTTGCGAGACATGTACGTCCTCTCTTATCTCGCAGAGTCAACGTCCTACTAACACAGCCTGGCTTACCCGAAGGTCTGGGGGACAACCCCTTCATTAGAATGGTGAGCGCGCCCCGTCATTATAACGCTAGCTTCTCCTTCACTTTTCTCAAACTCTCATTTCTGGCAAACAGTCAAAGCAAGAGTTTGGACGGGAATGCGGAACGTGCGCCCGGCCGTTCACCGTGTTCCGCTGGAACCCGGGCGCGGGCATGCGCTTCAAGACGACGGTCGTCTGCCAAACCTGCGCAAAGACGCGCAACGTGTGCCAGACGTGCCTCCTCGACCTCGAGTACCACCTCCCGACGCAGGTCCGCGACACCGCGCTCGGCGTCTCGAACGAGGCCCCCACGAGCGACATCAACCGGGAGTACTACGCGCAGAATCAGGAAGCCAAGGTGCGTTGTCACACCCCCTCCTGGCGAATCGGCTGTCAAACTGACGCGAACCGTGGCTGCCGCTTTTGTTAGCTCGCTGGGAGCGAGAACAAGTTGAACGAGGGCCGGACGTCTTCGGCAGGTCGGGAGATGCTGAAGCAGCTGGCACGGACTGAACCCTATTACAAACGCAACCGGCCACATCTATGTTCCTTCTACGCCAAAGGGGAGTGCAAGCGTGGCACCGACTGCCCTTACCGGTGCGCTCTCGTCCATCCTCTCTCACTTTTTTTATATGCGAGCTGACCGTCAAACTTAGACACGAGATGCCCGAGAAGAACGAATTGTCAAAGCAGAACATCCAAGACAGATTCTTTGGGCGCAACGACCCAGTCGCGCGCAAGATCTTGGCCGGGAACGCAGAAAAGCAAGGTCTCCAACCGCCAGAAGATGAATCTGTGGTGGGTTCCCCTTCTTGCATGAGGATGGCTTGATTTCCGACTCTCGATGCCCTACCTCGACCAGATGTCGTTATTCCTTTCCTCTTTGCCTGCAACCGCGACGGACGAAACCATCCGCACACGCGTCATCAAATCATTACCTGGCATTGACCCCGCATCTTTACGTTCGATAGTCCATGTGGCAAAATCAAGGTGAGATTACACCGTCGCCATCGTATCCCACCTTTAACTAATGGCGTTTCTGTACCTCAGATGCGCGTTTGTTAATTTTAAGGATCGTATATCGGCAGAGCGCGCCGCCGAAGCGTGGGCTAATGGGCTAGACATGGATGGCGAGTGTCTTGGTGTCCGTTGGGGACGGAGTAAAAACCCTCCTGCGTCAACATCCTCTGTAACTGCCGTTGCGTAGAAGTCAACTATCATCAATCATATTTCTGGTATTGATTGATTGCTATGTATCTTACACCCCACTTGGGCTCTATCAGCATGTCGCAATACAGTAATGATAAAAAATTGGGGCATGATTAACGTGGCAAAAGAATGGCGGGAAAATGCAATGGAAACGTCATGACGGCACCAAGAATCCTCCAATGATAACGGCAGTCAGCCACGTCGCGAGCGGCCTTATGTCGGCTCTACTCGCGAGTGCCCAACCAAAGTTGACCAACGCGGGACCTGCTATATGCAATGATGGTCGTTAGTTAGTAGCAGTCCAGACCGAGTGCAGCAGCGCTAGGAGGACGCAAAGCGGACTTACGGCAGATACCCTCAATCCCCCACCCGACCCCAAATAACGCCGCGCCAGTCAACAGCCGCGCGTCGACCTTCCCCTTGCTCTGCACGCGCACCCTGCCGAAGCGATAAAGCACCGAGGCGAGCGGGATGGCGCCGACGGCGAGGTACACGAGCGATGGGTCGAACGCAGTGTGTGCCGGCGTCAGCAAGAAAGCCAGCACGCGCCGCGGATCTGAGAGGTTCGACAGGCGCAACGACATGGCGAACGCAAACGCGGAGCAGAACGCGACGGCCTGACGTGCGCGACAGGCTGCCTTCATGAGTCGCGAGGCGACGAGGGTGGAGGCGAGCGCTGCGAAGCCACTGGCGAGGAACGCGCCACCGTGAGCGCCGAGTGATGTATCCCCCGGTAGGGGTGCCAGTGCACCGTGGAAGAGGCGCGCAGTGAGCGAGGCTGTTGCGCTGAATGTCGCGGTTGCGGCGATAGACCTGGAAAGTGTGATTGTTGTTGTTATAAGGTCAAAGGTTGGAGGGAGGTGGCGGCCCGAAATTCCTACCGACCTGATGGAGAAATGTGATAGTCCACAGATCATATGTCTGCGGGAGAAGGGCGGGTGAGCGATAATTGCCGTTTCAAATCACGAGATAAGAACCGTCCGTACCCAGACGTGCAACCATTGCTCATCTATGCGCAAGGGGTAGACCCCATAGTATCAGAAAATGACTCAATAACCCAGAACGAACCCGGAACACACCTTGGCACCCACGCCAACGAGCAGCCCAGATAACGCCAGGTGAAGCGGGGCGGAATCACTGATTGTAGGCTTGGTCCCCTCGATGGCAGCGACGACAAAACCACCAGAAATGAGACCAAGAACAGACACAGCATCCTCTAGATTCCCGCGTGTTGCACCATGTATGAAGCCGGAGATGCCAAAGGTCTCACTGTTGAGAGATAGGAGCGCCTGCGCGGGAAGGGCGAGGCCAACGCCACCGAGAAAAGACTGGAGGGGGGTAGGGCCGGGCCCGGGCATCGAAGGCGAGGAGATGGGGGTGCGGGGGGAGAAAGCAAGTGAGACATTTTTTGAAAATGAGAAAGAGAGAGAGATGATATATCCAACCTGCCACGGACCAAGACAGCTCTATTCGGGTCAATCCTGGATCGCCGTCCGACTCGGGTTCTTTTTTCACGGAAAACTGTGACCACATTTGGTATTTCAATATATGACAGGAGAGAATGTTCCACCTAAATCAGGCCAAATTGAGCACGTTCGCTGTTTTTCGATTTGCGTGTTGGAGTCTGGAGAATCCGAGTTTGTCCTCGTGACGTTTATTATCGTTCTCGAAACAGATCCGGTGGCGTGGCGGACCTTGTCCGGAGCCGCCATCGGCTGCTATGCCACCCGATCAGCGACACGTACAACGAGAATCACTTCCGATTGACGCCCGTAAAAATCACCGATTTCGATTTAAATGCACATGCCGTATGGTGAATCAAACCAAGACGACAAGTCCAAGAAAATACGACAGCTATATGTGCCATGGCATGCAACAGCATACCATAGAATGTTCGACATGATGAACTAATTAAGAACCATATCACATCCTTTTTTGCTAGGGCGTAATATGCAGGAAGCATGACAGGCCGTGCATGGGCCTGTGCCTTACCCTGAGGCCATGCTTCGTGGAATGGTCCTTAACTGCCAAAAGGGGGCCCTGGAAACATGGTAGAGTGAGCAGAGCGCTTGCCGGATTAATAGTGTTGCCCTGCGAGCAGGAAGGGTGCGAGCAGTGAGAACACTCAGAACAGCCAGTGCATGAGCAGCACTGACCAGATGCGCCGCGGAAGTCGGAGGTGACAGCGGGAGCAACCCGAGCCGGGCAGATTGTCCCTGTTCCTGCCCTGTGCCAGTAGCACGAGGGGTCTTCCCAGCCCACGGCTGCACCGGCGTAACTTAGGGTGTACGTATACAAGAAGCCGCCGGAAGGGGAAAATACCGGCAAGAACATAAAGTTACCGCCAATGCCTCAGTGCGGTCACGGTGGAAGTGCGGCGGAAACACCATTCTACTGGACAGCGTCGAGGGTAGGACTCACTATACTTATAATAACGTGCGGATAGACGTGAAAAAATATCGTGAATTGCGTGCCCGGCACTCGCCTCAATGTTCATCCACAGGGGGCGCCCACAAATTGAAGGGTGTCATCAAAGGCATATCACAACAACACACTTGGCTTGTGCGTGTGAATGTCCCAGGACAGGGGTTCGGAGTCAGCCGCTTAGCCACCGCAGCCTCTGGGAGCACCTTCCAAACGAAGTTGAACAAGACGGGGTAACGAAGAGAGGTATCAGTGGTGTAATACCATGACTCCAGGGGCGACTAGCAAGGGGAATGGTAGCAGTGTGGAGCACCTAATACACTGGAAATCTGACACGCTCCTCGATCCCTGGCTGATTTTGGCTTGGCACTGGCTGCCTGACCCTGCGCCCACGTCGAAAGACATACAGCGTGTGAAATCGTGGTATGTGCCAATTGGGGAGGTCACCGTACGGTTTCACACCGCAATGGTCCTACTCAACGATCAACGACGAGACGTACTGTAGACGTATCAAAATCTGACTTAGCTAAGGCCTTTCGAGACTGCTATAACTAGAAACCACTCTTGGTCAATGGATACCCGATGTGGGTCCCGGTCTGACTGAGATCCAAGACGACTTGCTCGACGCCCCCGAGGGGGTGTTTGGGCTAGGCCATGGGCGCCTTCAAGACGAACAAATGAAATGACTAATGACTGTCCTTTCACCACTGTCATATCATATGCCATAACATCATGCCGCCATTAATAAATAGTAGCGACACCTCTACCTGTAATTCTATCGTGAAGTCAACAAGATGACACTACACCCTCACAGGCTTTGCCCCATAATCGGACAGTAGGTGTACA
>Ga0307510_10002189_pt1 | contig 22094 bp, 33 predicted proteins | sample 12_EM_MG_FD_207224 | JGI IMG/M metagenome (GOLD analysis project Ga0307510, IMG submission 207224) | Populus trichocarpa ectomycorrhiza microbial communities from riparian zone in the Pacific Northwest, United States - 12_EM | ecosystem: Host-associated > Plants > Roots > Unclassified | place...
AACGGGTTAGATGCGCGTCCAAAGCGCGTCTTGTCATGTGACATTGTTGATGACCAGTTCCTTGATAGGTCATGTGTTATCTTCCCAGGGTCACAGGGTCGTAGGTTCCCAGGGTCACGTGCTGATACGTCACGTGATGTACGAGTGGCGAAGGGGTCACGTGATGAGTCACGTGTAGGGTCATGTGATATGTTCCCACGGTCACGTGGTCTTGGAGTTATGGGTTTGTAGCTGAGACTGGGGGGCGCGAGTACCGCTCGCGACAAGTCCTGGCAACAAGACTTTCCAACTGTTCGCCTTGACTAAGCTCAAGTATAACTTGCGATGATGCCTTTCGATGTGAGGGCAGAGGGACAAGTTTGACATTTTCTTCAAATACTTGAAACAGAGGTCCAAAGGCCATTTAGTTAGGTCCTTGTCTCTGGTCTTCCTATGAATTATGTTGAAGTCAGAAAACCGAAGAGTTTACCACATAGAGAACTCACCTGCACTCTTTGCAGACAGCCTTGCTTCCAGTTTTGTCAAAAAAGAATTGGATGTCAGCTGTGCCAGTCTTATGCAGAATGGGAACAGCGTCAGGATTGTTAATCCCTATGTTGTGGGCTGACTTGTCACCACCTGAGACGTCACCCGGACTAGGCAAGTCAGTAGATCGCAATAAAGGCGCCAGACTGGGCAAAGTGGGTTCAGGCTCTGGAGAAGAGACAATGCAACAATTGCAGGTCACCATAGATGTTGGTCAAGAGACTCAAGAAAGTGTTTAAGTACCATTCTCTGATGACTGTACCTTGTCAGGGACAAAGATGTGGTTGCATGGACAGTTTGATAAAAGTGGCCACATGGGACTGGAATCTAGAGAGATGCTCCAAAAAAGATGTAAGGACAAAAGAGAAAGATGATGTATCTGACTCGACTGAGAAAATACCAGCACCTAGACTGCAACTACCAGTGCCGACACACAAGCACCCTTGTGGGAGAGTCACCAACCATGTTTGAAGCCATTGACCCCAAGGGAAGAGGAAGAAGCAAGACAAAAGCAGTGACAGGGTTGCACAGTCCCAGATGCAATCTGCGTTGAGCATGGAGTCAGGGTTCAACGTTCAATTCATTGGAAAGATAACGTAAGGCATAATGTATAATACAATACAGTACCCTGACGCTGTACATACAGTATTGTAATGCAAACTGGCATGTTGAAAAATCCTGGACAGCAACAGACTACCAAAGCGATGCAGCCCTGCAAACACGTGTAAACTTTAAGATTAAGACTTGGTGAGAACAATAGAGTTCCAGTTACCTGAAGATTACCCTGTGCCCATAATCACATCACCCAATTGGGTCATATCACCATTACCACCTGCGAGTTCCTTAGGGTACAGTGTCAGACAGCAAAAATCGACAAGTTCGCTAGCGCCTGATCTGGATTTTTTCAGCGAAAATGGACACTGGGATTGTGATCAGGGGGCCTGAAAATGTCCAAAAACACACTTCTTGAGACTTTCCCACACTTTTTACCTTTGGACGATTTTTTTTTCAAATTTTTTTATATTATGCCCTACCAAATTAGTAAGTTGGTGGTCACATTCATCACACAAATCATCACATGTTGTCACAGTGTCAGATTCAAACTCAGGCAACAGTACAGAAATGGGACTTGTGGGAAATATCGCTTGAGGGGTGTATTTTAGATTATAAAAATAACTTGGTTAGGTATTGCTCACTATATTTCGAATGTTTTATCCCATGGCATCTAGTCATATATCATTGAGAGTGAAAGGAATGTGAGCCTGGATGGTGTAGTGGTTATTGTGTTTTGCTCAGATGACTGAGTGCCGGAGGTCTGTCGGTTTGATTCCCGGGTGGTGCATAATATTTTCATTATTATCTACACCCCTCACAGATTTTTCTGGCCCAATTGGAGACTGGGATTGGACTCAGACAATCAAAATGAGTCGATTGGAGGTATTTCCAAGTCACGTTCATTAAATTTGCCTTTGGACAATCTTTTTTGGGTGACATTTTTTAAAAGTATTTATTTGAGCTTTTCTAACAAAATTACAACTTTAAATTTTTTTGTTGATTTTTGCTGTCTGACACTGTAGATATTCATGTAAAAACCCATCTTCATGACTAGGTGGACCAGTTGCTTGGTGTCAAATTTCTGCAATACTGCAGCATCATTACTTGGCCACTTTGTGTGATGTTTAAGAGCAGCATTGAACAGCTTGATCATAGCTGTGTGATCCTCCAACTTTTGGATCTGCTCATTGTATTTAGCACACTGTGTTTCCATGTACATCTGCCTAAGAGTTGGATCCTCCTGTTCAAGTAGATATTGAGAGCTGGCCCACTCAGATGCAGAAGGCTCCTTCTCATATCAGACGGAAAACCAGGAAGCAAGCTTGACTACAAGGGTGAGAAGCTCAGTTTGATCCGGAAATTCAATATTTGACAAAAAGGTATGCCCACAGAGGAAATCCATCTTTCCATGACTGCCGTTATTGGAATAAGGCCAAGGATCGAGGACATTGGATAGAAATGTTGGCACAATGGCGTTATTGGAAACTTCCGAAAACATCAAGGTCATCCATAGCAGGACGTAAATGGATAACTCCAGATCATCCCTGAAGTCATGCTGGACGCTCTTCTGGCTGATCAGTCCAGCAGACATAAATTGCCAAGTTCCCTGAAAATCATATTGAAATTAGCTTTGGTCATGGTCATGTGTGCCTGTGGTGATAATGCACTGTTTGTGTTTCCCATCATGGGGTTTCTGGGTGTGAGCTGCATGACACCAGCTTCGACAAATCCCAGTTGATAAGCCACCCCTTACAATGTTTGTCAATAATGATATTTCCAGGACTGAAATCGTGGTACAAAAAGCCTGCTGCATAGGCATCTTCCAAGGCTAAACAATGTCACACATTATTAGCACAGCCCAGCTGTAGCTTTAGAACCCTTACTGACAAGACCATTTTGCATAGCACTCACCATCTTGTAAGAGGATTGATACTCTATAAGGGTAACCCTGACGATATCCAGGACGAGATGACAGTGTTGATGATGAAGGAAGTGAGTAGCATTGTTTGAGTGGTGGGCCCATTCTGCACAGGTAAATTTATGGGTTTCTGTAGAATGGTACCCGGTGCATATGTCTCCCCATGCAAGGCATTTTGGAATGTGCTTGACCCCAGCATTATTCAATGCCTTGTACACATCCCCCTCTGGTATGATACCCAGCAGAACAATCCTCCAAGAGTCCTTCAGAAAGACCACTTGATCGCATGCAACATCATAAGCCTTGAAGCCACATGTCACATGCCCTGGAGGTGCATATAGTGTCAGTTCAGGAGGACATGTAATGGAGTAGAGTAAGTTGTCATTTGAAACAGAAACAGGAATTGAGAGTTTGTGGAGTGTAATGTTTTGATCAAGTTTCAATATGTGTCTGGCCTTACATTGCTCAGCAGTAGTTGGCATCAACACTGTTCCATCCTTTCCATGCATCTCATCCATTGTCCCTGAGTACTGACAGAAAAAGTCAACAAGATAAGGGGACTTGCTAAATTCAAAAGCCTCCATCACAATCATGCCCAACCTGTCCCAATGAAGAATCCTAGCATTGCACCCTAAGATAAAGACTGAATATGCATGGGTCCTGAATTGTGCAGCAAGTTGTACTGCAGCATACATGGTAATCTGACCCAGGGTATCGTCGGCATTCTTTGAAGAATGGACAATGGTCTCCTGGTCATTGTCCATGTCACAAAAGGGATCATCTTTTGCCTGGCGCTTGAACTTGATGAAAATCTCAGCTGATGACAAATCTGTCAGAACGGAAGCCTTGCCAGCGTAGATAGATACATCAGGTTTAACATCGAAGGGGATTTCGATAATGAATTACTGTCAGGAAATTCAGATGAATTGATGACAGAGAAGCCTGGCATAAATTTTGTTGTTGTATTGATCTTAAAATCAATTATAATCGTGAGGGGGGGTGAGGGTGACCTTTCAAGTGACTTACAAAGGGCTCATATGATGACCTCTCTGTTGTGGCATTCACAGTTGTGTCATAACAGCCAACTTCAAAGGGGTCCCAAGAAATGCTAATATTGTCCAAGGGAAAGAACATCTGTAAAAGTTCTTCTGGAGGGATTGGTCCAACAATATATTGTTTGATTTCCTGTGCAAGCGCAGTGTATGATTCAATACAGTATTTCTGGGTCATCATAAATGGAAGCAACAAGGAAGTGACAGCCTTAACTGGTGTCAATTGTGGGAGTGGGAGCAATGATGCATTGCAGTGAGGGGGTGTCATGGCCATGGCTATGACTTGGTCATCAGTTGTGACTTGATGGTTATCAACCAGCCTTTTCCTTTCCTAGGACTGGCCTAGTGTTGCCACAACTTGACCAGCTGCAAGCTGACTTTGAAAGCTGTAGCTCTTTCCGGATATAGCTGACTGTGACTTTTTTATTTTTGGAATCGATTTTAGTGCGCCTCGGGGTACAGAACCCCATGTAGCACTTTGAGAACATATATATACTGCCTGGTGTAACTGACCATGACTTTTCACCCTGTAGCCACAGCTCAACTTCAGTTATGGCTTATGGTCAACTCATGGTTGACTTGAGCTGTTTTTTAATAATAATAAACAAAAAATCTATTGTGCAGGCAGCAGAGGCCCATATAGCAATTCTAGAATACATCTGACATGGAGAATTATAATCATGGGTCCTAACAATACTAAGACCCTACTACAGCTCACATTGTTCCCTCCACCAGGTCCTACAACCCCACCTCACCTGACCCTTGTCATGAAAATGTTCCAGATGATCTTCCTCCATCTTGCACCATGCAAGATCACACTCTCCTTGGCTCGCCATGTTGTCCTTGTCGCATACAATGCTGAATGCAGGATGGTTGACTGGCGCCACTACCACATCACCATCGCGAGACACAGTGCAGCATGCCCTCCAGCTCAGTGGCATGGGTGGTGCTGGTGGAGGCAGTATGGTAATCGATTTGGGGAACAAGAGGGATGTCACAGATTGCAGACGTGCATGATCCAGCATGGGTGAGTGTGAGTGTTGATGGTGGTGGTGGTGGCAGTGGTGGGTACAAGGCTGCTGTATCTGAGGTGTTGTCTGCTGTGGAGGATTTTACATTGGGCAGAACAGTTGAAAGGAAGGACACTGGGTCTCAATGAGATTGGTCGTTTGTGATGAGAGCATGAGTGAAATGAGCATTGCACATCGCTTGTTGTGCCCTTGTCAAAAGTGAAAAAAAGAGATGACAGCGGGCGATACAAATCATTGAGAGGTAATAGTAAGTCAGTTGAAAGTTGGGGATTCAAGCTAATGATACACATCACGCACCCAAGAATGCATCTCCTTCCACTTGGCCGTGTCACAGCCCATCATGTCCACCAGCACAGGAAACCACAAGTGCATCTCCTTGATGGCACCATACGTTTCCAGCCAGTGTGCAGGTGCGGGGTGAGGCTCCTTGCGAGCTGCTTGATCACTTTGGATTTCTTTGGTGATGCTGTGGATTGGGACGACAGTATTTGTGCTGGTGGTCATCTTGCCACCTTACCCTTACCTCCCCGATCATGCTTCGCAGTTGTTCTGGTGTTTTTGGGGGAGAAGAGATACCTGATGTGATACCAGCAAGAGCAGCCAGCATGCCACTGAGCATGCCGCTGAGGTGCGATCTGCTGAACATTGAGCCAGATACACAGGGGGTGGAGGTAGTTATGGAGAGCCTAGAAAGTTGCAACATCATGCATGGATACAACAACATTGTTGAAGTTTTTTGGGATGTCAGAACCTTCAGAGGTGACCAGGTGCAGGCACAGTTGCCGGAACTACAGTATGAGTGACAGAGAACTGCTTCGCTTTGAATCTATGAACAATATGAGAAAGCTGCCTGCTCAAAAAGTTGGGGGCAATGACATACCATCCATGCCTTGGGTTACGGTAACCACATCAAATGCCTCCATCCGTGTCAAGCTCTCTTGTAATTTCTTCATGAAAATGGTGAAGGGGTCTGCGAACCAGTGAGTGCCTTTGACTTGCAAGCAGCAAAAGTATCAAGCAGAAGCTCCTGGCATTGAGCAATGGAGACTAAAGCAAACCAATTAAATATGTGCACAGAAAGAAGCCTTAAATCTCACATACAGTTCTTGGATTTGTTGGTAGCAAATTGTAGTAGCCCATCTATGACACCGCTCCGCAGAAGCTCAAAGCTCAGCACAGATGTATGCACTGAAGTAACCAGCATTTCAAGTTCCTTCAATGTGTTGCTGATATCCTTCTTGCTGGCAGACAGGCCAGAATTGCACTCCACCAGTAAGCATCGTAGCCAGCCTCAATGTGCTGGATGGCATCGTCCGCCACTTCTGAACAGAGATATGACTGGAAAGAATTTTGAATTTCCCTTGCTTTCATTCTTGGAGACTGTAACAACCAGCATGACATCCAAGATCAGCACATGGCTCACTGCCTTCAGAAAAGCTGACTCACATCTCATCACCATCCCTGAGGACAGTACCCATTCCCTATTCAACAACATACCAGCTTTCATCACTCAAATTGCTTGAGATTACATATCTCTGGGGATGGTGGCCACTTGTTTTAAGTACGCGCTTAGGATCACCCTGACTAGGGGATATCGTGCACCTGTCGCTGGAAAACGGGCTGTCCTGTCTGCAACAGAAGTGGTTTGGGGCAAGTAGATTTGTGACAACACAGGTTTCTCAGGCTTAAATGGTCAAGGGTGATGGGGAAGTATGGTTCGGGAGGCATGACAAAGTTAATGCCTTCACCTAGCAGATCGGATATCTCAAGAGAATCTGGCTCAGCAACATCCAGGGAAATGAGGGAGTTGGCCTCAGTATTGGCTTTGGTGAGGGGATGGAACTAGTCATCATTGGGAGATTCTTCTTCAGAATCACTCCCATTGTCAGAGAAAGAGTCACCTTGAGACTTGTCATCTGAGGGGGGCGCACTACACAGGTGATCCTGGGTCAGCTTGGTGTCGGATTCGACATCAGACTGAGCGAGTGCACCAATGCTGGAGGAATGTTCATGTGTGCAAGAATGGCACAGGCAAAAGCGCAACATGCTCCAAGAGCGCATGGCAGATGTGCAATCGTCTTGGCTGCCACAGGAAGCATTCAATGACGACCAAGCCCAGTAGCTACTGTCTCCTTTGGGCTTTGAATGCGAGCGACCACGGCCACCGTTGGTGCGGATACGAGTGAGGGACAGTGAGGAGAGGCCACCCATTGTCAAGCTAAATGACATGCGCTCAAATGCGCTGGATGTGCAATGTTGGCTTGGCTTGGCCCTTGATGTCATGCACTTGGACCATTCGAATCTGCCTGTTGCTTTGTCACTATGTTAGAAGAGGACCATCTGGAAAAGTCAGGAAGCAGCAAAAAAAAAAATTTGAATCAGTAACAGAGAAAGAAAGACTGGCAATGATGCACCTAAAAGAATTGCCCAGCAAAAAGGCGTGCTCATCTTGCTGCAGGTGGGCAGGCGGGCAGTTTGTACATCAGCTTGCAGGGTAATGGGAGGTTGGTTTGAGTGTGTCATTTGTTCTGTGTGAGGGGGCAGAGGTCAGTCAGGACACAGAAAACAAGAGGGGCACTCAACCGCTGCCTCTGGATGGGCAGTCTTAGTCAACCTGAGTCGCAACTCAAGTCAAGTTGATGGACTGTTGACGACCATTGGAGCCGTGACTTTTCCCAGGATCAGTCCGGTTAGCCAAGTCACAAAAACGACTAGTTCAGCTTGCTGGGCCAGCTTCTAGCCGAGTTGTAGCAACACTATGTACAAACATCCCTGTGTAACCCATAGAACATCCACATAATAAAATGTCTATAAGAAACCAAAGAAACCAAAAGGACAGATAAACCACTAAAGGAGAGACTGACATCCAGAAATTGTGACCACCCAAGACTCTGACACAACAGACTGACAAAGAACAAACAAATGAACCATATAAGCCGCACCAAATGACAAGCAAATCAAACCACCAGAATTATATGACAGAGGGACCGCCATGAAGGAAATACAATGACATGAAAACTCTCACCCAATGGACACAGGCAACACACAAACAAGGCATGACTGCCGTACAGGCACCTACCAAACAACACAACATCGCGAATACCCATACCCCTGACAGCAAAACCATATAAACCAAATGCACCACACCCTACACGCCTATGCAACAAACCTTCTGTCACCACCATGAACCCAACCATAGAATCCCCCTCCAACGAAACCAAAGGGAACAAGAGACAGAAATATAAATGGATATGAGGGAAGGAAAATGTGCACAACATGTAATAAGACAGAATCAATGAGCCATATCCTAACCCAATGTAACAAAAGAAATGCACAACTCATCTGGCAACTAGAAAAAGCCCTATGGCCACATTGAAACATCCCTTGGCCTGAAATCACATTGGGAACTGTACTGGGTTGCAGTAATATCACCCTACAACCAGAAAGACTGGGGAGATACAATCAGTGGCAACAGTGGAAAATGATGCACTAAGGCCCAACCAGACTCTTCCAAATCATCCTATTGGAATCAGTGTACTTGATCTAGGTCCTAAGATGTGAAAGAGTGATACAGGAAAAACCCCTCACTGAAGGAGAGATCAAAGCAAGATGGTACCACATGATCAATGACAGACTCACCATTGATACTCACCATTGATAAGACAACCACAACAAAAATTGTCAGGACCAACAGATTTAAGACACTAGTGGAAGGGACCTGGGAACCAGCATTAAGGAAAGGACAAGAATTACCAGTAAACTGGATGCACTATTGTGAGGTTTTAGTGGGTAGGACTGCATGACAAGCCTGCCTGTTGGGCAGGTACACGTTGTCATGCTTTGAGCCCCATACTACCCCTAACCTAGGGGTGTGCGTAAATGCATTTTTGTTACATTCTTGAGGCTCCAATTTTCATTTTCCATCTGCATACTAATACTGTCCCATCACATGACCTGTTCCAACCCCCTTTCCATCACATGACCTTGTCACCTGACTGCTTACCTATCATTCTTACCATGTGATCCCCTTTGGCTGTGCATGTGACTCACACTGACTCCAACCTAGTAGCATGTATCCTAGGACTCATGTGTGAGTCAGTTTGACTCAGAATGACTCCATACTTTGTATGATGACTCCTTACTAGTATGGGTACTAGTAGTATTACGCTCAAGTCATGGCAGCTGCCCAGATGTATATAAGTTGACCTTATATCCTAGAGTTGGGCCTTAAGCCTGACTTGGTTTAATCCCAAGTGTTGTAGCTTCCACAGCGCCTTCAGTTTTTATCTGCATCCCTTCTAAGTCATCTTGAACAATGTCGAGACTCTGCTCTATATCTTTCATTATCACCACTAGTATCTTGCACATGTGCAGACCCATCATACCAGCGCATCCAAGGGCCAGTGTTTGCTACCTGTGATCCCTTGAAGTACAAGTCCTGCTGCCGTTATACAAATCCATGCACATCACACCTTAGGGTCCTTGGCCCTTAACAATTTTTTCCCTCACATCTGGACTTTGGTCTGGCTATAGTGTGATAAGTGGGGCTGGTTTACCCTCCTGCCACTTATCACTTATCCTTGAAGTCAACATCTATTATAGGCAACTAAATAGATACTCATTGAGATAAAGCACTTTCAAAAAAAAAAGGTATCTGGGGCTATGGTTTGTGTGGCAGTGACTGCAGTAAGGGATTTCGCAACTTCAGTGAACTGGACTGACCAATTACATAGGTTCACACTGCTTTGGACAATTGGTCTGAGGGCTATTACAAGAAGTCTGCGTTCAATGCAGACAATTATGAAAATATATGTCAAGGCCATAGTGTTGCGGTGGCTTGGGCTTATTCTCAGCTAAAGCCGGAGCTGCAGTTGGTTTCAATTCCAGCCAAGCCAAGCCAAGCTGCACATCAGCCAGCTCAGTCTGAGCTGGCTGATACCAGCTGAGTGAGCGCCAGCTGTCCACTGCCAGCAAGCAACCATCATGAGCATGCCCCCCCCACAAATGCCTCTGTTACAATCAACACCAGTCCATACCCATAGTCGCACTCTTAGGTTTGGTTGCAGATTTTCTGACAGAGATCGTATTTATGCACAGCTGGCAGACAAAATGGCCCCTTTCTTTGTTGGCCCAATGCCCCCACAAGAGTTTCTGGATACCTTTCTCCCTCTTGATAAACTCTCCACATCTCAGCCCTGCACATCTTTCAAGGAGGGGAGGTTCTCTGTTTTGACTGGATCGCTTCCTGAAAACCAATTATATGACAAATTCATATGTTTAAGCCCTCCTGTCTTATGATCAATCTGATCACTTTCTAGATCAATATTGTTTCTAAAGATCTCAACAATATAACAGTGGTCAAGATGGCTGGCATTGTTAAGGTCCAAGGGCCTTAAAGACGCGATGTGTGTGGGTTGGTTTGGCAATGACTGGGATTGCTTAGTGGGTTGTCCTCCTAAGGCAATGATCATGTGAGTAGTGTGGTACCGGTTGGCTATGCAGTATAACAAGTAAGTCCCTGATGATAAGGGCAACTCCTGAGTGTTCTGATAGAAGTAGAGAGGGGAGAGCTTCAAAGGGGTTTGAAGCGACTAAGGGTTCAGGCTGTTTGACTCTGAGAGTCCTGGGTGGAAGCTACAAGTCTTGGATTGAAAACCAAGTTAGGCTTAGGGCCTAACTACCAAAAGTACAGGCGCTTATATACAAGTGAAATGTAATGGGTCACAGGAGTCACAAATAATAGGGTCACGTATAGTGAGGTCATATCATGAGCTGGCAATGAGCTGGCAATCTAAGTATAGCTCCATCATGAGCTGGCGGTCTATAGATTAGCACATCATGAGCTGGCAGTCCATAATAGGTTAGGTAGGAATGCTGTGGACTGCGGAGCAGTGGCATGTGATGATTGACTGTGGATTGGTCAAGTGACTCATCAGGTGACTTGTCAGGTGACTAGGTGTCAGTCTGAGCGGCACGTGAGGGAACAAGTGGGGAATGAGTGACCGAGAGCGCAAAACAAGTAGGCAGGAAAGGTGGAAAATGAAAAATAGGGGGCCAGGATTGTAACAGGCATGAAAGACACCACACCATACACCAAGTTCCAATTTGCCTGTCAACCTGACTGCTCTGTGTTTGCAGGCAAGAATATATCCATTCGGGAGTTCGATGTATCTGCCATCAAATTCATCATCAAGTTCAAAGTAAATCTGTCTGCTGACCCATTTTTACTTGATCCAATGCTGCAAACCAAAGCAACATCAGCTAACCCTCTCATAAGCACCACATCTGCAGGTTGCATCCCAGCAGGACAAATCACTGCTTATGCCACTCTAGTACTCAGCTCTCAGTACTGCATGCATGCCTTCTCCATTCTCATTTCCAAGGATGTTGCAAGATTAATTTGCTGGGACCATGCTGGTGCAATCATCACCACACCCATATATTACGACAGAGACCCCCAACTTTATGACTTCCTAATCCACTACAATAATGCAAGTCCCCAAATTCGTGGCTATGACACTACTATTATCAAAGCCAACGTGGATGAAGAGCAATGTGCTTGATGACTCAAGGAGTTGTCTGATGCGAAAACCCTTTTCTCAATGGCCATATCTTCCTGTAAATTGCAGCCACCAATGTGCTACATTGTCTGTGGTCCTTGTGCCCAACCCAATATCCCAGCAGGTCGCTGGACTCGAACGTCAATTGCATATGACATACAAAGGGACAAACGTGTTATCCTGAAAGATTCCTGGTGCATCTCACTTGAGGACCTCATGCCAGAGGGTGATGTTTACAAGATGCTCCATAAGGGAAATGTCCCTAACATCCCTTGTTGCTCGATGTTGGGTGATATTGGTGATAATGACTTTCATTGTTCTTGGACAGATAAATTTGTTGGAAAATTTGTGCAACATGTTCTTGCACCACAACTCATCCCTTATTGACACTACTGGCTGGTTCTAGATATGATCAGCCAAGAGTTGCAGGGATTCAGGCATAGCCGGGAAATGGTAACAGCTGTATGTGCTGCTGTAAACAGTAAGTTGACCAATGTTGCCATTTTTGCAATGGATTCTGACTATAGCAGCTTACTGTGCTGCTTGCTGAATTGGTGTTCTCCACTGCAACTTGAGCCCTGGCAATATAATGATCATCAACCAACTGGAACCCAACATCAAATATGGTTTGCTCATTGACTGGGATCTATGCAAAGTCATCAAACCTCCATCAAAATTCAGTACCACATGTCAGTATACATGCACAGTAAGTACAATGTTTGAACTACCATATCTCCTGCGTCCTGACATATCTTTCCAACAGGGAACATGGCAATTCATGGCTGCAGACCTGGTTGAAAACCCTGCCATCCCCCATACCCCCAAGCATGACCTAGAATCCATATTCTGGGTCCTGCTCTGGATGATGCTACTCTATATGAAAACTTCCTGGTCTATTGAAATTTGTTCCAGCACTCTCAACTCTATGATGAGCCCTGATATATATCAATCCAGTGGGGGTAGAGGCAAGCTTGACTTCATGCAAAACCCATGTGCACTGAATGACTTATACATGCCTGATAATCCAAAAATGGAGGAGCTGCTCATGGGTGTGTTCCAAACGGTCTGCAAATGACTTGAGGAGGTGCTGTGCATATCAAGTTTGGTCATGCCATCTGTTGGGACAGAAGAGAAGGATAACAAGGACAACAACAAGGACGACCCAGATGATGACTTGGATGGCAAGGACAGCAAGGACAGCAAGGACGAGGATGAGGATGAGGACAAGAGCATGGCCAAGAGCATGACCAAGGGCATGGATGAGGGTGCAGATAAGAGTGTCTTCACCAGTGTGATTGAGAACGGGACCATGACCAAGAGTGCAACTGGGAGTATGACACAGTCGACGCAGAGTGGCGATGAGGCAAATTGCGAAAACAAGCACAACATTCTACTTGCTGTGATCAGCAGAGGGCTCAAGGGGGAATGGGTTACCAGTGATGCTGCAGTTTCTCAACATGTCTTGATGCCTAATGATGTGGTGTCTTCTGCACGGTCCAGCTCAAAGAGATCAAGGGACATGGCTGAAAGGAATGGTATTTTTTGTTATGCCACCGATTGCAAAGTGCTTGTGCTAGTTTTTTTTTCATATTGTCCATGGTCTACCTGCTATTGTTGTTGCATTACCTTTCACATGTCATTGGTGCCATATAGTTGTGTAGGGCATGCTCACTGCTGCCTATTGCAATCTTGTTGTTCTTAATCGTCTTGCCCACTCCTACTCAAGTACTTGCACCCCATCTGTTTATCTCCTTTCATTACCCTGCTATACATTCAACATTACAAAACCAGACTTGTGTACTAGCCCAGGCTGCCCAGAATACAGTACATTTTTTACCTGCACCCTCCTTGGCAAGTCCTTGCTTCTGTTTGACTTGGACATTGACATAACTTAAAATGTCAACCTACATGCACATGGCTCAAGACTGAGTCATGATAACTCCCTATCTTGAAACCTGCAAGTCCCTGTGTCAGGAGAGCATGTGTGCTAGCACAGAATCAGCCATTTTCAACCATATGATGCCTTCTCTGAACCCACCCTCAACACGCCTTGCCCCACTTGTCCTTCCCATTCTTTGCCCTTGTTGCCAACAGATCAAACCCATTCCTCAAGTAATCAAGCTGCCCCGCTCGTTGCACACCAAGTCCTCATGGCTGAAGACTGGCGGATCGCCCATGTCGCATCGTCCAATGTCAAAAGCTCCAAATACCATCATTCCCATCTTATGCTGCCCCTTGCCGACACCTGACTCCTCAGGAGTTTTGGAAGGATTTGCACTGTATATAGGATCACTCAGGTTTATTTCGTACATTTTCCTGTCCTCTTTCGAAATTAGACTCTCCAGTGTCTCTGTTCTCCATTCCCTGCTTTCCCCATTAGATTTCAACCTTACCATTGATGATCGCCATGCCATTCCTCACCCCTTGTCCCCTTTGCACTTGGTGTTGTGTACCTCACAACAATTCAGTACAATTCTACCCTTCAGACACTGCTTTCTCTTTGCATACAATACTACACAACCTGTTGCTGGCAGTAGATGTCTGTCTTTTCCTTTCTCTTCTTACTCACATAGACTACTTGTGGGGTACCGTCCCTACTCTGCATATAAAAACCCCATGTCTGGCTTTGTTAAGGAGCTAGGCAACTACAGCCCATTTCATCTCCTTCAGGACATCCCTGAACTCCCTTTGCTTGGTCAATACAACTTAGCTTCTCAAACCCTGCCTTTCTTCTCCCGTTCTCCTTCCTGCTCATGTCTCACTCCACCAACAAGTCAAAAGGGGCCCTTGAACAACCATCTGGTTCTGAGGCCCCCCCTGGGCCTGCAGGTAGCCTGAAGCCCAGTGCCAAAGATCACAATCTCTCTTGCAGTTCAAAGGCATGTCCTGCCCCCTCATCTTGAACCAAATCAAAGGTAGGTTTCTCTGACATTGACGCATTCTTTGATGCTTACCAAGCAAACAAAGGCCACTACTCAACTTGACCCTGGGGATGAGCAATTCAGCTTTGAAGGAATAGAAGGTGACAATGACATGTCTGACACTTCTGGTCCACCAGCCTTTCATCGTCCACAACCATTTGGTTCTAGTGGTGCCACCAATATAATACACTTTTTCACCAAAATCAATTCCATCAGCTCCACTGGTGTCAAGGAAATGCAGAGGGTCTGCAACTTATGCAGGTGAGCCATAGCCTTTCTCATTGAAATACCACCTAACAAACTAGCAGTGAAAAATATGGCATTGATAAGCACAAGATTCCAAGGTCTCTCCCCAATTATTTCTATAGGATGAAGACCGCAAGCTCAAACCTCCAGAACCATCTTCACAAGCATCACACTGAGAAGTACAACCAGGCAGTCGTGGACAACAAGTGGGATTATACCCGCACGATGGAAATGAATGATGCATCTGCTCACAATGTGAGGGATGCAATCAGGCAGGTTCTCCCCCCATTCTCTCTGCAAGTATTCTTGGAGTACTTGGTTTGTTTTATTGTTGCAGATGATCAAGTATGTCTTATCGCCTTGTTTCTTCACACACTTACAAGTCATCAGTCAATTCGTGTTGTGGAATGTCCCAAATTCTGGCAAGTATGCATGGTCCTCCAGGAGACCCTCTCCAACCACAATATCCCTCATCGTGATCAGGTGAGGGAGGCCATTATTGGTCACTGGTGGAGGTCGTTCAAGGACGTGAGACATGAGCTCTCTGTAAGTTCAAGCGTTTTGTCTCCAAATCTATAAATTGACATTGATCAACAGGAATCTAAAGGGCAAATCAGTTTTATGTCAGACATTTGGTCAAACTCCAACCTGGTATCATACTTAGCCCTGACTGCTCATCAGATTGCCACTGATGCCTCAAGTGGACACCTTGGACTTAGAGCTTTGCTGATCAGTTTCCACTGACTTAAGAAGAAGCACACAGGCATCAATATAGCAAGGACCCTCCTACATCTAATGGATCGCACCAACATTACACTCAAGGTATGTACTTCTAACAATATTTCTTTGCTTGTGTTGCTAACTCTTTTTTAGATCGGCCACTTCACACTTGACAATGCCAAGAACAATGCAGTTGCAATGCAAGAGCCACAGTTTCAACTTCTCAAATGCAAGACAATGGCCACAATTGACTTCAGTTCTTCGAACAATCATATCCATTGTTACACCCACATCATTAACATATGTTCTGCACACATCATAGCGTCTGTGACATCCAGTAAAAAGGACCATCTCTCCGGTCTTAGGATTCCTGCCAATGGCTCCAGCAATGGTTTGGATGATGACTCCGATGATAAGGGTGACGGCAATCCAGCTCACAGTATCAACAAACTGGAGCTGGCTGCTGAGTGCTATGATGACCAAGGCAACTTGAACCTCAGGTGGTGGTTTTCTGGCATCAAATGCAACCCCCTCAAATGTGCTTGACGAATTATCCAACTTATTTGCTCTTTGGATCAATGCAGGCAAGGTTTTCAGGACTACATCAAGGATGGAAATGAATGTGGCTGGTTCGTTGTGAAGGGCAAGGATGGTGATTGCACCACAATTCCCATCCTGCAAGTGGAACTTCTCAGAGATATGAAGACAAGGTGGGATTTGGTATATTTGATGCTGCAGTGCCTCTGGCAGCTCAGACCAGTTAGTTTGTCTCAGCAACTAACATTAGAGGTCCACTAATCATTTAACATAGGCCGTCAATCAGTATTTGCAAACCAGACTTGCTGAATTTTTGTATTGCAAGCTGTCGGATTTGGATTGGAATGTCCTAGAAGGACTGGAAGAAGTGTTGAGGGTAAGTGGCGACCCAGGTCCCAGGACAGGCACTCACCACAATGACAGGTACCACACACTTTTCAGCACAGCATGTCGTCTGAATCAACGCTGGTTTTGTCACATGCCATCATCAAATTTGAGGAGTTCATGACAGCCTGGGAGGACCTTGGAAGGTGACATGTTGTTCTCAAGGCCTGGATGGATATTGGCCTGAAGTGGGTGAAGAAGTATTATCGCTGAATGGACGACACAGATGCATATGTCCTCACCATATGTAAGTCATCATCTATTGATTATTTACAGCTCTGACCACCTCCTTCACCTTACAGTCCTCAACCCTATGGTATGCTTTACACAGATCCAAGACAAATGGGACAAGGACTATATTTACCAAGCTAAAGAACCATTTTGGATTGCGTAAGTACAATCTATTGCTGTTTACTATATCTAAGTGGCTTTTTGTAGATGCACCAATACTGTAACTGAATGTCATTCACCACTGCAACCACTGTACCTGCCCCAGACTAACCTGCTTTAGTTGCTGGAGTGCAGCAATGCCCAATGTGGTTCAGAGTTGAACAACCCACACTCACAAAGAAACCGTCACCACAAGTATTGAGTGTAGAAGTTGAATACTGCAGATACATTTTATCTGGGACCTCCTCCCCTGACACCGATGTCCTGTGGTTTTGGGAGGTGAGACTCTTTTTGTTGAATGGCACCATATATGACTCACTTGTTGAATAGGCCAACAAGAACGAGTTCCCAACTTTATTTGCAATTGTGATGGACTATCTCCCAGTGCAGGCAACATCTGTGCTGTATGAAAGAGTCTTCTCATTGTCAAAGGAGACGGACACCACTAAACAAAACTGCATCAATCCCGTGCTAATGGAGGCCATTCAATTACTCAAGTTCCAGCTCAAAAAACAACACCTCAACTTTACAGCTGGGTGGTCAACATCGGAAAGTACAATGGGTGGGCCATCCAATCCAAGTGGTGACCTCCTTAACGATCTCTTCATGCACAATCCTGATTCTGTGATGGACAACATATTGAATGAATTTACTACCTACAATCACAAGTCTTGACCATTTTCAGTATTTTTACTCTAATTGTCATTATGTAGCATCTCATAGTATGCGTAGCGTCTCACATGTTGCAATGTTTGTTTGTTGATGTCAGAGTTGGAATTGATGAAATAACATGTAAGGACTGAATGCCAACAATTTGACAAACCCTCCCTTCTCCTTTTTATGCTCAAAGCTGACAATAGCAATGCCCCTTCAAGGCCCAGAAAATACCATTGAAGAACAATCTTCTCTACGGCCAGATTTCATGCGTGTCGGTGCCTGGTACAGGGTAGGAAAACTGCTTGGTTTGGGTGGATCTGGTAAGTCCAACTCTGACTCAATTTCAACACTTCTCTGACACCTCTCTAGGTAGTGTCTATCTAGGAAGAGATATTAGGACAGGAGCAGATGTTGCTATAAAGATAGGGAGCACAGGCTTGTCGCCTTCAAGGCTCAATCACAAATACAAGGTGTCTACAAGCATCACTGGCAGCCCAGGTACCTCCCCAGTACTTTGGTATGGTAAAGAGGGCTGGCACGAAGTCATCATCCTGGAATATGTTGGCAATCCACTTGATGATTTGATCAACAAGCCAGAGTTCAACAGCAGGAAGGTATTCTTGTATGCCTCCCAAATGGTATGTTCATGATATTGATTTAAAAAAAAAGGTTTACTGAACGCTCTCTCACATGCCCAGCTCTCAACAGTCAAGTTGCTACATTTCAACACTTTATTTATCGCAACATCAAGCCAGATAACTTCATGGTTCAAGCTGATACCCCCCCTATGGGCCCTACCATCTTCCTCATTGACTTCAGTTTGGCACAGCTTGTTATGATCCACCCCAATTTTTCTCATCCTTGTCACCCTATCCATGGCCAAGTGACCATTACCATTGAACCCATCACCCCTACCAGACCTACCGCCCAGTGAACTATCCAAACCATCGTCACCCCTTGATCAGCCACCAGTCGAGCCCCTTGTCCCCATCCCCTGGAACATCCACCATCGGGAATACTCCTCAATGGAGATGTACCAAGAGCCACCCCCAGTAGAGAACCCACTGGAAGACCCAGACAGTCCCATGGAGGACACACCGCCTTTAGAGCCAGAACCAGTCACTCAGTATGAACCTGATGTTCCTGGAGGTCCTATAAAGACCCTGTCCTCTCAAGAGTCCCTTAACGCACCTTGGGAGGAATACCACACTCAGCCCAGTAGTCCTGTGTCCTGCAAGCACTCCCTATCACCCATAAGTCCCTCTTCAGCACCTATACACCAACGCACCAGTAGAGAAGGCAGCTACCAGTCAATCATGCCTGCTGCCTCATCACTGATAGCCAGCACCTCGCCCCAGAGCCAGAGCAATCCACCTGTTAAGGCTTCAACGGGCCTTGATAGTATGACTTGTACTAAGAGGTGAACTAGTGGTGAGTACTTGAAGAGGTAGAAGTCTCTAGTGTTGCTAGAGATGACTCTGAGAGGCTTATGTAAGAGATGAGGAAAGGAGAGGCACTTGGGGAGCTTTCAAGAACATTGATATTGAGAATCAAGTCAAGCTTAGGGCTTGACTGTCGAAATACTAGGCGCTTATATACAGGCAGGCGGGTGCACGTGTTACTATCACTAAGGTAGGTAGTTCTGGTCAAGAGGGGCCTGTCTGTGACGTATGAAGGTCCGCAGATAAGTGCTGCGGTCTGTATGAGTTGAACAATAGAGAATGAGCAAGAGCGAATGATAAAGTGACAAGTTGCCTAATCCATCCTTAAGGGTCGAACAATAGCGGCATGTCATTCCAAGAAGAGAAGTGTCATCATGATGCGATGATGACCACAAGGTTTGAGGCTGATCCGAGGAGATCTGATCTCTGTGTGCCCATTCTGGTCTAATGGGCATCTAGTGTAAGCAACTACCCTTTAAGGTAGTCTGTATTGATGGTGACCCAATTAAGGGCCATGTCGCTATCCGCGTCATCTGCGGAGCTCTGCGTGGATGAGGGATTGTCTGTGGATCCTCTGGGAGAGGTCAACTGGTAGCCCTGACTCTGGGGTGAGGTGCCAGCTATGGGCGATAAGGCAGAAGGGGTGATTGACTGGTAACTGCCTTCTCTACTGGTACGTTGGTGTATGGGTGCTGAAGAGGGACTTGTAGGTGACAGGGAGTGCTTGCGGGACACAGGACTATTCGGGGCAAGGTACTCTTGCCATGGTATGACAGGGGACTCTTCTGGGGACAAGGTGTGCATGTTGCCTCCAGGGACATCGGGTTCATATGGAATGAATGGTTCTGGCTCTAAGGGCGGCATGTCCTCCATGGGACTGTCTGGGTCTTCCAGTGGGTTCTCTACTGGGGGTGGCTCTTGGTACGACTCCATTGAGGAGTACTCCTGATGATGGATGTTCCATGGGACGGGGATGAGGGGCTCGACTGGGGGCTGATCAAGGGGTGATGATGGTTTGGATGGTTCACTGGGCAGCAATGGTGGCAGGTCTGGTAGGGATGATGGGTTCAATGGTAATGGTCGCTTAGGCATGGATAGGGTGACGAGGAGGGGGTCCGATGAGGATGAGAAAAATTGGGGTGGATCATAACACCACCAGTGTCTTCACAAGAGTCCGCAGACTCTTTCTCACCCACGCAGAGCCCCACAGACAATGCGGATAGCGACATGGCCCTTAATTGGGTCACCATCAATACCGACTACCTTAAAGGGTAGTTGCTTACGCTAGATGCCCATTAGACCAGAATGGGCACGCAGAGATCAGATCTCCTTGGATCAGCCTCAAACCTCGTGGTCATCATCATGATGACGCTTCTCTTCTTGGAATGACTCGCCGCCATTGTCTAGGATCAATTAGGCAATTCCCTGATCCTTTCTATTGTCCTTACTCATTCTCTATTGTTCGACTCATACAGACCACAGCACTTGTCCGCGGAACGTCATACGATACAGACAGCCCCCTCTTGACCAGAAGTACCTACCTTAGTGACCATGGCCCGTGCGCGGCCGTGCCTGTATATAAGCGCCCTGTATTTCGACAGTCAAGCCCTAAGCTTGACTTGATTCTCAATATCAATGTTCTTGAAAGCTCCCCCTTGTGCCTCCCCTTTCCCTCATCTCTTACATAAACCACTCAGAGTCGTCTCTAGCAACACTAGAGACTTCTACTCCTTCAAAGTACTTGCCACCAGTTCACTCTTAGTACAAGTCGTACTATCAAGGCCCGTTGAAGCCTTAACACAGCTATTTCGCAATCCTGCAACCTTTTTACACAGCTCCTACACCATGGGACATTTGATTGTTGGTACCATTTGGTTCACTTCTGTCAATGGCCAGCAAGGATATGCCCAATCATGTTGTGACAACCTGGAGTCTCTCACCTACACCATCATATATCTAGCATATGGAAGCTTACCTTGGGCTGCTTGCAGAGGTCACGAAGCGGTCCTCTGAAAGAAGAAGTTGATCAAAGCAGAAGAGCTGTGCGATAGTCTACCCACTCCCTTCTGCAAGTTCATTATCCATGTCTGTTCCCTTGGCTTCGACAAAAGGCCGGACTACCAGCACCTTCAATCCATCCTCTCGCAGTGCTTGGAAGCCAAGATCAACCAAGCCGGCAAAGCACCGCCCTTCTCTGCTCGCTCCCCTGTCAATGTGAATTGCACACCTATTTGCGATCCCATGTAAGTAAAACTTATGATGTATGAATAATTGATTACAGTTACTCACTACATGTCACTTAGCCTCTGTACCTCAACTTCCACAACCACCCATGAACCTTGATATTTATTCTGCCTGTGCACTCCAAGAAGAAAGGTTTGGTGTTAGTTTGGCATTAGGCCTGATTAATGGCAGGCTTAAAGCTCTGTGGACATCTTTTTGGGGTACATGATTGTAGCATACTTTAAATATTGATTTTGTTGGAGTTTGGTGTATGATGTACACTTGATCACAAAGATCTTGATAAAAGCTACCTAGAAATATAAACCAGACCCCGCTGCCCTCTGCTCCACAAGCATCACACCACTGTCATTGCTTGCGTTGTCACAGCAACTGGCACCTGCATTCAAGTGGCTGAGCCACCAAAATGCAATATTAGAGTATGCTCACTGCTTCCAAAGACTCTGAGCTAAGCTGGAGTGGGTTAGCTGTGAGGTAAGGAGTTTCGAGAATATACAAGGGATTGCTGACACAGATGTGAATGCCAACATGGATGGGAGAGAAGTTGAACCCTTGGGCTTTGACACCCAGGAATGAGGGGGGGTGCTGTTAAGGGCCAAGGACCCTAAGGTGCAACGTGCACGGGTTTGTATGACGGCGGCGGGACTTGTACTTCAAGGGATAACAGGTAGCTAACGCTGACCCTTGGATGCGCTGATATAAGTGGTCTGCACGCATGCAAGACACTAGTGGGGATAATGAAAGATGTAGAGGAGAGTCTCGAAGATGTTTGAGACGACTTTGCACGAAGTGCGGGCGAAAACTGAAGGCGCTGTGGAAGCTACAACACTTGGGATTAAACCAAGTCAGGCTTAAGGCCCAACTCATGGATATAAGGTCGACTTATATACATCTGGGCAGCTGCCATGACTCGAG
>Ga0307510_10002190_pt1 | contig 22086 bp, 27 predicted proteins | sample 12_EM_MG_FD_207224 | JGI IMG/M metagenome (GOLD analysis project Ga0307510, IMG submission 207224) | Populus trichocarpa ectomycorrhiza microbial communities from riparian zone in the Pacific Northwest, United States - 12_EM | ecosystem: Host-associated > Plants > Roots > Unclassified | place...
ATAAATATGTTCAAGGTTTACCGTATTGTCCGTCCTGCCAGTCCCAACCCGTTCACTCACCTCCTTCCATCTTCCCACACCAAACTCGTCGACGGCGGAGAGCAGCCTTGCATCCTCCTCGGCGGTCCATTTCCCTCTCGGAACTTTGGGATTTAGTCTCTCGGTCCATCGATCCCGGCATTGTTCATTGTTTCGTCCTGGAATGACGGATGCCACTTCCATCCATGCGTGACCATAGAGGTCGACGGCCAGTCGTAATCGAGCATCCTCATCTGGCCCCCAATTGCCCCGACGAATCGATGGATCGAGTGTCCGATACCAACGATTCTGACAAGAATTAATCGGTGCATCCTCAGAAACTGCTCTAGCAACTTCCGAGGGTCGTCAATGATAGCGCGTAAAGAAAAAATAGGTAGGAATACCTAGCGACCAGCTCTCGGTACCATATTTGCGAACCGCCTCGATCAATCGCTTGTCTGATTCGGTATCCCACACATGCGTCTTTCGTGCAATGGCACGGCACATGACGTCTATCGGAGTCCGCCGCGTCTTCACTTCCTTGAGCACTCGGAAATAACGAATCATGAGAAACTCGTACACCTAGCTGCTCGGCGATAGACACCCAATCAATATCGCTCCTTTCACAACCTTCAACTAGTGCTTTCGCTGCTGTAATTTCAGAGGCGGCCCAAGGAGAGTGATTGAATTTCGGGTGTCGATCACCCAGCCAACGAATTTCGCACTCCCTTGCAGAACGTTGAGATATGGCAGAGGTGTCCGTATTGATCTAGTCAGGGTGGGGTAAGCGTGCGGTTGATACACGATGGTATTAAAAATGTTACCTTTGAAGCGATGCGTTCCCAGTCGAGTCCCTCTGTAGATTCAAGATCTCTCATAGAATACTGCGTCGCGAACGAGTGCTCTCCCCTAGGAAGCTGTTATAAGGGAGCCACCATGATGGTATGGTTGAACCGACCTTCGCTGTGCCTCGTATGCACGAAGTCTCCGGTTTTCAAGACGAACAGCTTCAGCCAAGCTTTCCAGCTCTTTGGGTTTCACTGGGGATTCTAAGTTAAGCAGGTTTAGTGTAGACACGAATGGGTGCGCACTTGGGTGGTACTCAGTGAGGCTTAGGAATCTCTGGCGACAAGTGGCATCATCATAAAACGGTGAATCCTAAGCTTTCCTGAGTTCGTGTAGCGTGTCTCGTGCAGCGACGTCAGTTACCTGAGACAACAAATCTGTGCTGGACAAGAGGCCCACGGGCTTACATGCCCCAGTTATTTGTACGCAACCAGCTATGTCGGGATTCGATTCTTCTTCCTCGAGTTCCGCAGCGTTCTGCAAGGTTTCAGTCACAACCTCCTCTCAAGTAAGCAGGGACTCACAAGAAGTTTGTCAACTGCCTCGAGCTCGGCTTCTAAACGCTCCGCGTAGACATTGAGTGCATATTGATGGTCCTTATTGAGTTGTACAGCAGACTGGATGGTGTCTTTGAGGCCGTTACTCGTCATTCCAAGGTTCCATGCAGGGTTGGTCGCGCGAGTTTGAGAGCCAGAAGCCAGGCGAGATGAAATTGTAATTTATGGTAACCGTTGGCACTAGCTTGCTTCATGTCGCGACGTTCCCTGACTAACCACCACGCACTGAGTAAGTGGCCACGATGACCGCCCCACTCCAGTTCCTCAGACTCGCATGCACCCACACACTTCCTTGCCGTCGCCTCATCCTCCATACTCAGTTCATAGCGCCAAACGCATATTCATTTCCATTCCTATCAACTTCGTCCAACAAATCCATCTCGCGGAGGGCGTTTGTCTCTACTCAACCCCACAGAGCTGCACCTGCACCAACTCCTCCCACAAGCTTGGCAATTCTACGCCGTTCGCCAACAGTCGAGGACATCGAAGCCGCCGAACTCGATGTGGCGCTTCCTCCACAAAGCGATGCGCGGTTGGTCCTTACAGAACGCGCGGCGGAGGTTTGTTGTAATTTCGCTTGTGTGAGATGGGCAGTTATTAACATGTGTGTTTGGGCAGCAACTTCGTCGAATATCTTCTCAAGGGGAACATCCGGGTTCGGCCCTGCGAATCTCTGTCGAATCGGGCGGATGTCATGGATATCAATATAAGATGGAGCTCATGCGGCAACACACTCCTGAGGACTAGTACGCCGTGATCCGTCATCACCCTTTTTTCCCCTGTATATTCAGGAACTGAGAAATGTTCTGAAGTGTATTTGAGCACCCCGTCGTGGCTCAGGCCCGCGTCATTGTAGACGCCGTATCTCTCCAACTCCTGCGAGGCTCCACGGTCGATTTCGCCACCGAGCTTATCGGCAGCTCTTTTCGTATCGTCGATAATCCCCAGGCCGTCGGTTCTGGATGCGGATGTGGCGTCAGCTGGGAGGCGAAGGATTGACGAACCTTTCTTGCATCCCTTGCAAATTGTAGAGCGTTGCAAGGAACTCACATTCTCCTCAAGTTTACACCATCATAACGGTTTTGAGTTTGCGGATGCAATAATTCATTTGGCCATGTCATGACAATGGCTTCGCTTTGTTGAGCGCAGTCGCGTCTCTTCTCACAAGTGGAATGCCTCAATATTAATTTCCATTGCAATCAACTTTCCCCATCCAAGGGAAGAATGGGGGACATGGTTAAGGGGCTCATCTGAATAACGATCAAGAGTTCCAAACTTGGTCTTGCTGTCATCCACATAATGACTAGGACGGACATCGACTAGACACAATCCCAGGGCTGGTCTGAATTGACCATGGGGAATAAATGAAAACGACGAGCGAAGGAACACAGGGCGCTACATGTTACATTATTTATCTCTCTTCTTATACAGCCAACTGCCAAGATACTACAGTAGTTTGCATGGTTGGTAGCCAGACGTAGACTTGCGACCAAAATATGGAAATTTTGTGTGAAATGCAGCGACTGCCACTAGAGCTCGATCTAGTGCATACATAGACTTCGTCTAAGTGTAGTGTCATTTAGGATGTCTTGGCTATATATTTGTTCAAAAACCCACATCATTTGATTTGCTGGCCGAAATTCCGCGCCTGCCAACAATTGAATATACAAGCAGCTAACTACCATGCGCTTACCAAATGCGTCTGCGTCTGAAGTGCTTCACCCATGGCAAATGCATCAGCGAAACGAATAGGTTAGCTGCGTACATTTTCTCGCACATATATCCCATCTGACGGTTTCTCTCACAGCATCTCAGAATGAGACAGCCATTAAGAATATGCTTTATGGTCACCTCTTGGGTAACTTCCTGCCCTTGCTCATCAGGGTTCTGTTCCAATGGCAAGCTTTCCGACAATCAAAAAAGGCCATCGTCCTTTACTGCATTTCCGCGGCACTCTCTCAGTTTCTTTACCGATACTTAAAGAAAATGGGGACACCCAGACGAGATTCTACAGGCGGTCTCGTGTCTCCTGGTGATGACTTAAACCAACCAGGGATGACGGAGTGGATTTTTGACGTCCTTTATATCTCTTGTGAGTCGGCGAACAGACATCATATTGGCACACCCTCCCTGATCATCTGTAGGGTTTGCCCAAGTAGGCTCTGCCATTCTAGGGGAATGGTTCTGGTGGATATACACCGTGGTACGATCCCACTAACACCATGGGGTGGCCACCTTGACATGTTCCTCTCCAGATTCCTATATTTGTGGTCTACAAACTATGGAGCGTACTTATCTCGCCTATGTTACTCGGCCGGTCGTCTTCTGTTGGTGAGGAAGAACCAAGGCAGGAAGGTTTAAGTAAGAGGCAGGAGAAGTTGAAGAAGCGTAACGACCGTGGGGATCCGAGAGTTAAGGTGCAAGCACGCAAGTGATGATTAGCTTGTGTACCCAAGGGTAGACAATGAGCCGTGCAATTTACCACCTAGACTTTTGATACTTCGTCATACATGTCCGTGGATCCTTGAGCTTGTATGAGGGTTTAGCGCGAGCTGCTGTGTTTCTTTCCGTATGACCCCGACGGAAGCGCGCGATACATACAAAGAACGTGTAATACCGCGTGGCTTCAGTTGTTGTGGGTGGTACAATTCTTCGTAAGCTCCGTCTTTCTGGGCAATTTATGTGTAGTTACTCCCTTCTAACACTGTAACCCGAGAACTGATAGACACTTTCCGCCCTCTCACTACGATCCAACCTGGGGTATTGACCCTCTATCTCTTACTCTCCTCGACAAATAAACACGGTCAAGGTAGCGGTGGTTCCTCCGAGTCTCTCCAAGCGGTAATGATATCGACCCATCCAGTTTCTAGGTGAAATCGTACGTCACGCGTTCAATGGTTTAGTCTTGGCACTATTCTGCTTCTACCTCACGCATATATGCTGACGGATCTGTAGATGTCACTGGCGTCAAGTACCATAGAGCAAGTCTTGCTCTCAGTTGATAGCTTAGGAAAAAACGAAGACATCGGTAGACAGGTGAGTTGTCATGGCCTACATTCCTGAATGAGGACATTTTCCGGCGATGAATGTTTGAAGCTAATGTCCGAAGGCCCTCTCCGAATCTGTTGTGCCGTGCGATGTACAATGCTCCTTGCAGACTTACCGAGAGGAATACACGATAGATGCAGACAAGGCATTATTCACACATTCATTCTCCCCTTCGCCTTTATCTTCGCAAACGATGTGTCCACTTGAAGGCTCTAGCGCAGATTCGACACTTGCCCCTCAATTTCCAAACCCCTTGACAGAACATGACGATAAAGATAACCTTTGCAAGGTGACGAGCTCTGATTCACATATAATATTCGTTCTATAGCCCTTTAACTGCGCTGTCATTTGTAGAGTATGGCGTCCTCGATTTCCGCATATAATGATGGTTTCACCGGAAGCACCGTTCTACCGAAACCGATAACTGGACATTCGGAAGCTTCGAATATTTTATCGCCTCTGTCCCTGGACCACGCTCAGAATTCTCAAGGAGAATCGCTTGAAATTGCTCCAGTGAATTTCTCCCTCGGCGAAGTTCGGTCTGATGATCCCCGGACGACACTACGTTCTACAGTCCTCGATAGCTCTCTCTGTTTGGCCACAGACTCGACTGTGGAAACTGAAATCAATGCATTTAATGACATTTCTGACAACGCAGAACTATTCGTGACTTGCCATGTTACTAACACTGAGCCAAAATTGCCCTTGGGACCGACGACTATCGTCTCTTCGCTTGATATCTCGGTTCTTGCTTCGGTTGACACGGACGCTCATCTGAATACTCGCGAAGTCTTGCCCTGTGAATATATCCAGCCCCAGGTCTGCGATGTGGAGACTTCTGGGCCCGTCCCAAGTCAGACACCTGGTGCTCTTCGTACCCCTTCGTGCCCCGTCAAAACTCTGGCTAGGCATACCCCCTCTTCGCCCGATGTGGAAAGTTCTGGCGTCCCTATGCACTTGACATCCCCTGTGTCCTCACCTCTGACAGACTGCGATATTTCAGCCATTGAAAGCCCGGCGGGAGCCGGAGAGATTGACTCTTCTAGCAGCAACGCAGAGTTTAGTGGCTATCCCGCAATAACCATGTCCAGTCCTAATTTCGGTCTTCACGAAGACGGGCCTTCATCATCACCTTCACCACCTCACCAGCCTACGGGTAGTAAACGCGCTCAATCCAATGGAACCGCTGAGGTGCGCTGCTAGAGACTGTCCTGAAACTGTAACTGATTGAACGGTACAGTATTCGACCTGTGAAAGGCCCGTGAAACGAATTGTGGGCGACATCCTATGAGTTTTTGGCAATCGTATTCACCTTCTGTACAGCGAATGGACGAGGTAATGTCCTCTCCCCTCCGGAATGCCCCTGCACCCCAACGGGCAACTCTCGCGTCTCAAAAACTCTCCCGGAGGAAACTTGCAGCGCCTTTCCGTTCACCGTTGCAGATCAAACCGACGTCGATGCAACCCGTGACGCCAGCTCCTCCAGAGGTCATACAGGATCGATTCGTCAAGGAGCCGCGAGCCAGATACAAAATCATACCCAACAGCGCGCAAGACACCACTCCAGGATCACAATCAAACGCTAGATCGTTGGTCCGTTCTTCCAGGGCAGCAGCGCAATTCAGGTCCCCTCTTGGGAAGGCTCCGGAGCACGCATCGCGACCAATCGTCCTTCCGAATCAAACTATCATGAACCTCGAGCGCAAGGTTGCTATCTTGAGACGTGCGGTCAAGATCAAGCGCGATGGCGATGAGGATCACTTGAAAAGCCTTGCGAAGAAGTGGCGAGATGCCGGTAGGGAAGCTGTGTATGAACTGTGGAGTATCGTGCGCGATCTGAGTACTCAAGGGGGTGAGACACGCGGAAACGGTCGTGACACTGGGTGGGGCTGGGATGAACGGGACGAGCGTGGTGATTCCAGGAAAGATGGCCCAGTTGCGGAAGAGGATGGATACGCGGAGAAGCAAGAGAGTACTCTTGGACTCATGCTCCGGCAACTTGGAATCGCCCCAGAAACTCTGGGATGGAACGACGAGGAGGAGACTTTTGTCGACGACGAATGTGAATGAAGGACACTGGTACTGTACGACATCAATCGGTTCAAAGGTTGAAAAAAAATAGACCAATAGCAAGTTTGTAATTTATGCGGCACGAAGAAACTTCTCTGGCATGACATCATATTGCATCCTGGAGGTATATATTCGAAAAGCAAGACAAAGTCAGGTCTGCAAACACGGACAACCTAATTATGGGAGCCTACCCTTTCGCCTTCGTTTGCCCTTCTACGAGGGGCCTCTCGCTCGCCCTCACGCGGCGGCTCCTCTGCAGCACAAATCTTCCTGTCTATGCCACCTATCGATCAGGGTCACCCCTAGCAGTTGCTAGGCAAATCCTTTCTCCTCTCAAGGACGTCGACGAGTCACGGCTGAACCTAATCCCCCTCGATCTGACGCACGAGGATTCTATTGCAGCGGCGGCACAGCAACTCTCTAACAGCCTTCCCAGAGATCAAGAACCATATCTCCATACGGCATTCATGACCGGCGGCGTGCTTCACGTAGAAAAGCAGCCAAGTGATCTCGATGCAAGGATCATGCGCCAGACGTTCCAGATCAATGTCGTCTCTCACCTTCTACTTATCAAACACTTCGCGCATTTTCTTCCAAAGGCACATCCCATGGCGGATGATGAGGGCAAGCTCGCAAAGTGGGTGCATATCACCGCGAGACTGGGTTCGGTCACAGACAACAAGAAAGGCGGATGGTATTCGTATCGTGCCTCGAAGGCTGCGTTGAATCAGGTCATCAAGACCTTCGATAGGCAATTGCAACAGGGGAATAGCCATGCGATGTGTGTCGGCATCCACCCGGGAACAGTCAAGACAGACCTTAGCAAGCTTTTCTGGAACAGCATACCGAAAGGAAACCTTTTCGAACCTGATTTTGCGGCCGGGAGAATAATGGAAACAGTCGAGAAGCTGGAATTGGAGGCAAGGGGTAAAGTATGGGATTGGTCTGGGAAGGAAGTACCACCGTAGATGAGGTTCTATTAGCGTTCAGAGGGATTGAAAATAAAAAGGTAAACAAGGAACTCAGAACAAGCTAGGAATCGTAAAGCGACCAATGGGATTCAAGTGAGGGGCGTGCCAGTCAAAGGCGTGGGAAATGTCGCATACTACTCTCGCCCTAATAGATTTGCATACATGCTACAGAACTGTTTCGGCGAAGAGATGGGCGACAGTATGCCGACGGGCATATGCGGATAAGCGGCCACTGCGGTATTCGCGAGCGCAACGGTTTGTAAGCCATGCCGATGCCGATCTCTGACAAACCTAACTTTCGGTCAATGACATCAAGACCGAGGGATCCACAGTCATAAAAGTTCTTACCTTCCTTCAGACGCTTCATGGTAATGGCCCCCACCAAGCAACGAGCAGCCCTCGTGACAGAAAACGGTATCGCTTTTGGCATCGCGGATGTGCCGAAGCCTGGTCCCGGTCAGATCCTAGTCAAAGTCGCGGCTGCGGCACAAAACCCATCAGATTGTTAGTCATCAGACTACCTGTTCCCGGACACCCAGGGCTCATTATATCTGTGTCATGCTTCCATCTATTAACAGGGAAAGCGCTCAAACGTGTACTCGATGCAACCAAGTATGGCGGGATAGTGGGCAACGATTTTGCAGGCACCGTTGAGGAGCTTGGTCCGGATGTCCCGGAGGGAGTGAGGAAAGTCGGGGAGCGGGTCGCAGGATTCATCTGGGGCAGTCAGTTTCTTTCCTTCCCGTGCATATCGCTACTCGTCCCTGTTGAACAAGAACTCGTATAGCCCAGCAAGCTAACGGGTCGTTCGCGGAGTACCTCGTGGCGGACGCCGAATTTGGCGTCGTGCCCATCCCTGACGGCTGGTCGTTCGAAGAAGCCGCGCAGCTCGGCATCGGCCCATTGACCGCCCTGCAGTGTCTGTACCAGACCCTTGAGCTGCCATCACCCCTGGAAGTTATTACGCCCGGCGACCCGCAACGCGCCATCCTCGTCTGGGGCGGCGCTTCGTCCGTCGGCCAGTATGCCATCCAGTTCGCCAAGCTCGGCGGGCTTCGCGTCCTGACGACAACGTCTCCGAAGAACGTCGGCCTCGTCAAGGGCCTTGGCGCAGACGAGGTGTTTGACTACCGCGACGAGGACGTCGTGGAGAAGATTCGCGCGGCGACGGGCAATGCGCTCGACATTGCCATTGACACGATTTCGGAGGGTAAGACGACCGGACAAGTCGCGGGCGCGATTGGGGACAAAGGCGGAAAAGTGGCTATTATTCTTCCCTACGAGAGTCCCCGTTCGGATGTCAAGGCCGTCTTCAGCTACGTTCCCGACTTTCTCAAACGCGTACGATCTGTGCCGTCTTTGCCTTTTGTGTGTTGCTCAACCTCCTCCTACTCCTTTAGGGATCAAATGGCAAGTGGTTCGTCGACTTACTGAGGAAAATCTTCGCTACGGGAAAGATCAAGCCCAACCCGGTTCTTATACAGCCTAATGGCATTGCTGGAGTGAAGGATGGTCTGCAGTACATGCAAGAAGGAAAGGTAAGGCGAACGCACGTTCCCGGTTGATTCGTCCGAAGAGGATTGACTCGACCGTAAACCCCCAGGTCAGCGCGCAGAAACTAACGTATCGGATTTCGGACACGCCTGAGCTTTAAGTGTTGGATCGGAAGGGACTCCGTATTCGGTGCAGTGGTGGATCATAACCGGATTGTACAGATTATGGGATTTATCACTGTCAACATGATATTAGGATGAGATGGTAATAGGATTCTATGTCTCACCATTGCCCGCAATATTGTATTGAGGATCTGGGGTTCCTTTTGGTCTTCCAACCCAGGCGCGGTTGGTCTACTCGTGTCGAGAAGCCTGCGGCATTCGGCATGTAGGATGTTGTATCTTCCCTCAGACCTCAAGGGTAGCGAGTCTCTGCACCCCAGAAAATTTGACGGGATGTCATTGCAATAGCCAAATGGGTCTATTTTGTGACGGAAATTAGACACTGAGAGGAATGAACCAATGCAGATCCTCGGGTCCGTGGTGGAACATGGACACAACTGTGTGTACTGCATGATTCAATCAGTCACAACGACAACGACAAAACCATTGACAGTTGTCACAGTCAAGAAAACCATAGAAACAATCAAGAGGCCGGAATTGGAGGCAAGGGGTAACATGACATGAGGATAGTAGCGTTGAGAGGGTTGAATACAAAAAGAATTACGAAGACCCCAGAACATGCTGAGAAGTGAAAAATTCGTAAAGCGACATTAAAGTGAGGGCCGAACACGGAACGCCCTAGTAAAAGGCGAGGGCGTTGTCTGGTTGCACGGCCCTCTGTCGCCAGTAGTAAAGATCGCTCGAAATGGCCTGATGCTTAGAACTTTGTATTTCGTTTGGACCGCGGGTGTGAGACATCGGCACTCTGTCGCGTTTGGCTTCCTCTCTCTCTCAACTCTCAACTCATCCGTCATGGCAGACGACCAGTTCAGAAGCCTAGTATCTGACACCCTTTACACCCTATTCTCTTCATCCAGGGTTCATACACCAATTGGAAGTCTTGAGCTTTTGTCTACTACCATAGCTACGGATCTTGGGTCAACCCCAGGAGATTCAACCCTACCCAAAGCAAGGTTTCGCCTCACCGACCGCTCCCGATTCGAATGCGCCATCGAAGCATTAGCGAAACACTGGGAGAGAGGCAGCATTTCCATTACCCGCGATGAGAGCGGCGTCACTGTGACTGATGTGCATCTCGGGTCAAGTAGCAGTGCAGAAACTACTGGGCGTGTCATTGGGAAGCGGAAACGCGTCAAGGACGAAGATGCGGATTCCGCCGCTGGGAGTGGAGACGAAGCCGAAGATGCATATGAAGAAGAGACTCCAAAGCCCTGCACGACGCTCGCGATTTTACCAAAGGAGTTGAAGGAAGTGTACGCTTTCTTACAGAGGAGCACAGCCAAGGGTCGTTTGCTGGCTGAACAGGTCTGTGTCCGCATGCCTGATTCGCTCTGTTCTGTGTATCTCATCTACTCACGAAGTTTCGTTCCGTCAAACCCTCATTTGAACCAATATGCGAGCAAGTCACAAAGGACGAATGTATCAGGGTACGCTCTGCCCTTCCGACGCCTCTGTCTGGAATATGCGATCGCGTTCACTTCCGCCCTCTCATTCGTCCACACACGGATCCTTCGCTAGGGCATTGCTCCTATCTTAACACTTGCTATTCCGAACCAACCTACGCGCAGTCCCCTTCCATCCCTCCGATGCTCTCTGCGCAGCAGGCTCAGGTGAACGCGCAGTGGCCCAAATCACAGCTGCCCTCTGGTCTGGGGGCAGGGGGCAGAGGCAAAGAGAAAGCTCCCTGTCGATATCTACATTATGAGATTGACTGGGACGCGGGGGACGCCGGTACTGAGGCGAAGTGGGAGGACAGACCTGTTAAGAAACCCCATAGGCTTGCTCTCGGGTTTGGGCCGAAGGGTATATTTGAGCCACAGGTCAGTTTTGGTTCGTCTCACCTACGATGCACCTTCAAACACCACTTTCATCAGCTCCCTCCGCAATGGGTCAATTGTGACGTGCGGAGGTTTGATTACTCCATCCTTGGCAAGTTTCACGTTATCATGGCGGACCCGCCATGGGATATCCACATGAGCGTATGTGCCTTCATTCCTCTCCCACCGCTCGAACTAGACGCACGAGATAGTTACCTTACGGGACGATGACGGATGATGAGATGCGCGCGATGCCGATACCGACTCTGCAAGATGAGGGCCTTCTTTTCCTGTGGGTTACTGGTCGTGCAATGGAGATCGGTCGAGAGTGCCTTCGTGTGTGGGGCTACACACGTGTCGACGAGGTCATATGGGTGAAAACCAACCAGGTCCGCCTTTCTCCGCTTTTTCTGTCCATTACTTAGTACATCGTACCATCCCGTACGCACAGCTCCAGCGCGTCATCCGCACGGGCAGAACCGGCCATTGGCTCAATCATACAAAAGAACACATGTTAGTCGGTGTGAAAACCAACTACGACAATAACGGCAACCTCAAATTCCCCTCATGGGTCAATCGCGGCCTGGATACGGACGTTATCGTATCAGAAGTGCGTGAGACGAGTCGCAAACCAGATGAAGTTTATGGTCTCATCGAGCGAATGTGCCCCGGCGGGCGCAAGATCGAGATTTTCGGTCGAAAACACAACACGCGGCCAGGGTGGGTTCACCCCCACAAATCGGGACGGCAATGCTAACTTTTTGAAAGATGGCTGACACTGGGGAATCAGTTGGGGGGAGACCAGATATATGAGGAAGATTTGGCCACGAGGATCAAAGCCAGGTGCGCCCTTCTCGTTTATGGTCGAGGTAGAGTTCCGATCTCTCTACTCAGGTATCCTGAGCGTGTTGTCGATTCGCCCTACCCTGCACAACAAAACCACCCTGTTGCATCATATTAACGCCTTCAACTACCTACGTCGGGTTATCTATGGTGCTCAAGATACGGAACGTCATCATAGAGCTGTTTTTCCGAGGAGGTTGATAGTATGTGTTGTTTTGTATTATCACTCTATGGCATCGTGGGCACCACTGGCCTCGATTCTAGCATGGGTCTTAACCCAAGTGTTAATTTCTTCATAACCATGTCGTGCTGAGTTTATTTCGGTCTCCGGCCTCTTCCAACGCTGCACAGCTGTAAGGGTTTCCACGGGTCGCAGTAATGTTCTCAGCGAAAATGACTGTGCTCACCTTCATCTGTCACTGGTTCTCGCTCGTTCTTCTTGACCGAAGGCAACAGGCCCAACACCAGTATGCGCACACCGCTTACCTCGCGAAACCAAGTCAAATGACCTGCCGGTGGTTCCTGGTGATTGAGTGATAGGGATTTGTGCCACAGATTGCGGGGCATAGGGCTCTTGATTCATCCGAGTAACTGAGTGATGAAGGTCTTGTCAAGACGAGCATCGGATACACAAAGGGGGCATCGACGCATACCAGGATCATCGAGCTATATATCGCAGGTTTGACTGATTGCGGGCCCATTCGTCCCAGAGTGGTTGGGAAGGCTCAGCGACAGGCGCTTGGTCTTGGACGCCCTGGGGCTCCTACTTTATGCCTAGTGGCGGCGCACCTTGTGTCCATGAAGTCAACGGCGTGAAAGGCGGGTTCTCCTTTGTAAACCTCTATATCAACTTGGATCAATTGGTCATGTTTTGGACGACCCCAACCTTAACCGGCATTTTCAGGGGTTAGGGGTCCTACTTAGCCTAGGACTCATCGTCGCTTGCCCCCGTCTTTCTTTTTTTCACCACTCTTTCACACACAACGGACCTTGATGGAATCGCCAGTCACTCCAGTCTGGTTCATGGTCATTGATCATAACTTCACATGTGTCTTGAAGGGTGCCAATTATGTGGACGTGCCTTCCGATGGCCTTATCTATCACTTCCTGAAGGAGATCAAAGCTTTAGACTGGGACACACTTAAAGACACAAGCGGAGACCTCAACGTGTGGAAATTGCGGACCTCACTGCCAAGTAAGGATGTCAATCAAGAGTATCTCGCGAACCTCAAACATCTGGAAATTCCCGAGGAAGGGGAGGAGAAAAGGGAAGGAAAGGGGAAGCCAAAGGCAAGGGTGAAGGTGAAGAGGGAAGCAAAGGCAAAGCCGAAGGAGCAGGCAGAGGGGGAGGTTGCATGGCTACTCAAACCGGACGACAAAATATCGTTGCATTTCAAGGAGCTTTCTCGACTAGAGACCAGAATTGATGTCCTGGTGCAAGTCCCTGCCAGACCGGGAGGTACGTCGTGTTGTGCTGTTGGTACCAGATACCAGCTGATTCAGTTGCGGGTGTATTCGAAACGCGATGTCCAACTTTTGGTTACCTACCATGCCGTCAATCTCGTACCAGCTCAACAGGACGAATACCCCTTCAAGCGACGGTGTTTGGCCGACGACCCAGATATCCCCTGGTTGGAGGAAGTTCACTCAAAGATTTGGAATAAAAAGGACCTTGAATGGGAACTATTTCGAAAGGTGAAGGTCACTCATGTACATTATACTCAATTGCAAGAGCGCCTGAAGGAGCAACACCCGGATCGTGACTCGCCAGATTATGATGGCAGGAACCATGACGTCCAAAGTGTCAAGCTTGATTTCCTTCGCTCGATCACTCCTTTATCACCACTACACCCCGACAACAATGAGCTTCGAGTAGGCAATGACGACAAATCGGGGGCAAGCAACGAGGACAAGGATGGTTCTGTGATCAATTCATTCTTCCCATTCAATCTCAGCTTTTTAGATTTGTCAACTTTGGGCCTCAGGAAAGAGGTGCCGGAAAACATGCCTTTTCCACTTTTCCTTCGTCAAGAATATGACCATATCTCAGCGCTGATCAAGAAAGAACCACGAAACGGCCAAGGTTCGGTAATAATCAGTGGTCAACCTGGAACGGGTGAGGTTCTTGTCTCCCTATCTCACAGGATCTAACCAGCTTGCCGATATCAAGGCAAGACCGCGTACCTCTACCTTAAGATCATCCAGTCTATGATCGAAGGTTGCCCATTCCTCTACCAAGCCTCGCACGGAACTGTCTATTCTGTCAACGAGAGCGGTGTTCAGGCGATCCAGTCCTGGTCATCAAACGAAGACATTGTGGCTTTTGTCGACGTTGGCGAGGATAATGACGACCCCGAGGATATGCTCTGTGGGGGTACAGTGCAGATTATTCTGGCATCACCCCCAAGAGGCGCAAATCGACGTTGGATAAGACGAGCAGGTGGCGTTACAAAACTTGCAACTGAACTATGGTCACCCCGCGAGCTTTTCCTTGCTGGGTTTGTCTTAGGGTTGGTTCTTTCAACGCCTGACTGATGCATTTCTTTAGGATATTCCTTTACCCCTTTGATATATCCCCCAAGCTGCTCTGGGAGTCGACCTCATACTTCGGCTACAATCCCCGCCTATGCTTTAAGGCTGCCCGCTTCATGAATGTATTGGAAATGATGAAGAATGATGTCATGTCGCAAATCAGACACGTTGCAGCCCAGGAGGACAATATCGCGTGGCTGCTACGCTCGGCTCGAACGGGTGACTTCGACGTCCATGCAATTTTTGAGATTTCTCCAAAAACCGAATCACGGCTCCTCGCACAATGCGAATTTGGGGCTGTCTCGCGATGGGCTTTGGATCAATTGCTGAAAGAATACGAAACCCGACGAGCTGATGCGGTCGCTGACTTCTACCACTACATTTCAGGGGCATCTGAAACAGCGCCGATCCGGGGCCACGTGTTCGAAAGGCAGGTATTGGATTACCTGGATGACATTGAAGACGGACGCGAGCTTCAGATACATGGTTTGACCTCCTCCGGGCAAATGAAGTGGATCTATCGTGCCTTCACTCCACGTTTCACCTTTCTGCAGGATTTGGACTTCATCGACGAAATCACCAAAGCGGTTCAGAACGAAAAGCCACTGCATTTGGTACCTTTAGTTCACAACTTTCCGGCCGTAACGTCGATCGTCTACGACCCGAATGAAGTCCTCACCTGCATCCAAACCACGGTCGGCAGAAATCACCCTATAGATGTCTCGGGTCTCCAGCGTATCCAAAGCTGGCTCAAAAATGATACACCGCTTGCGGGTCTCCGCCCTTCAAAAGAAAGGCCGTGGCACTTGATATTCATCGTGCCACCAGACGAGGCGTCTTTCGAATTGCAACAGTTGAGAGGTGATACTGCCGAGGGCGAATGGGCCGGAAAGGTGCACCAATATGTATTACGGTTAGATGCATTGGCGCAAAATTAAAGTAGTGTTTTAGACTTGCGTGATATAAGCCAGTCTGACTACATGTACCTGTAGATGAATTTGGTCACGGATGAAATCGTTCAAGTCTGAAACAGCGGCAGTTTTTTTATATACTGGATGAAAGTAAAGGCCTTGGATTTCTTTCCTGTGTGGTGCTCTGAGATGGTGCTCCTTGTGCGAGGCTCGTTTGGGGTATTATGTGCAGTGATGTGATGGGTAGGCTCAAAGCGAAGAACCCCTGGTCTAATGCCGCGACACAGTACTGGGCTAGAGTATACTTCAATGTGTTTAATCCGGGGTTGTTGACAAACCACTACGAAACAGACATCCCGCAGTAAGAAAGCTTGGCCCTGCTCCACCATCCGAGTCATTGTCATTTCCACTAGGATCTCGTCACGTCAGCGACCCCATGCTACACGTCTCACTCGTGATGAAGTGCGAGAAGATGCGAGATGCGAGATCACCCACGTTTTGTTTTTTTCTCCGTTAGATGACGAACAGTTTGCGCGCATCAGCGCGAATGGCGCGAGACCGCATTGTGCAGGCGAATCCAGAGGACCTGACCCTCATTGAACGCACGTCCTCACACCCACATTCCCTGACCCACCTTCCCCCCTTCTTACAGCTCTGGTCCCTCTGCCTCTCTTCCCTCTCCCACATCCGCCTCTTCAACCAAGCCTTAGCAGAAGCAACCAACGTCTTTGGCGCACTCGCGACGATAGAGCCCCCCTCCGCGCGCACGCACGTCGTCGAGCATGTCCTCCCCTTTGAGCTCGACGTCATCCACACTCTCGTCAAGTATTGGGCTGGTGATGCGCTCGCCGCGCCGCCGTGCTCCTCCGTCGGTGTAGATGCCACACGCAGAGCTCACGTTTCGATTCGGATCGTCAGATGTGGACTGAGCGCGCGCGACGCGTGTAGAGCTGATTGCCACCTCGCACTTTATGGAGATCAACGTTTCTCCTCTCTTCCCCCTTTTCTTTGTCCCAAATAATCAATGGGATGCTTATTACGATCGCTACTGTTAACTCAAGGACAACACCGCCGTCGCCGCGCTACTCTAGCTCCTCACCACCCAACTACACAAGCCGCCACCGACCACAGCCACGACCAGCAGCACTAATGGCGAGCTGTGTTCCTCGCCCGGCAGAGTGTATCCCCAATTCGGACAGATCGACAAGGCTGGAGCGCACTTTGCAATCGTGGCAGCGGATGCGAGCGTGCCAGATTGGTCGAGAGTGCCTTCGAGTGTGGGGCTATACACGGGTCGACGAGGTCATATGGGTGAAAACCAACCAGGTCTTTCTTTTTTTTCAGTTTCTTTTCCCTCCATCACTGACCATGTCGTCACAGCTCCAGCGTGCCATTCACGCAGGACCGGTCAGTGGCTCAATTCATACAAAAGAACACATGTTAGTCGGTGTGAAACTCGACTACAACAGCAATGCCAACCTCAAATTCCCCTCATGGGTCAATCGCGGCCTGGATACGGACATCGTCGTACCAGAGGTTCGTGAGACGAGTCGCAAACCAGATGAAGTTTATGGGCTCATCGACCGAATGTGCCCCAGTGGGCGCAAGATCAATCTTTTTCGGTTGAAAGCACTACACGCGACCATCTCACAATTCGGGACGGCAATGCTGACATTTTGAAAGATGGCTGACCTTGGGGAATCAGTTGAGGGGAGACCAGATATACGAGGACCATTTGGCTACGAGGATCAAAGCCAAGTGTGCCCTTCTCGTTCATGGTAGAGTTCCGGTCTCTCCACCCAGGTATCCCGAGCGTGTTATCGATTCGCCCTACCCTTTACAACAAAGCTACCCTGTTGCATCGTATTAATGCTTTCAACTACCTAAGTCGGGTATCTAGAGTGCTCAAGATACGGAACTGCATCATAGGGCTGTTTTTCCAAGGAGGTCAATAGCATGAGTTGTTTGTATTATCACCCTTAGGCATCGTTGGTATGGGTCCTACACCACCGTTGGACTGGATTTTGACATAGGCCTCGACCCTTTATCATAACCATGTCATGCTTAGCTTATTTCAGTCTTCGGCCTCTTCCGGGGCTGTACAGCTGTAAGCGTTTCCATCAGTCGCAATAATGTTCTCAGCGAAAACGACTGTGCTCGCCTTCGTCGGTCACTGGTTCTCGCTCGTTCTTGATCGATGGCAAAGGGCCTAACACAAGTATGCAATTTGTTATGCACAACCCTCAGCATTGCTTACCTCGCGAAACCAAGTCAAATGATCCGCCAGTGGTTCCTGGTGATTGAGTGATAGGGATTTGTGCCACAGATTGCGGGGCATAGGGCTCTTGATTCACCCGAGTAACTGAGTGATGAGGTGAAGGTCTTGTAATGACGAGCATGGGGCACACCAAGGAGACATTGGCACCTACCAGGATTATCAAGCTGCTGCAGGTTCGACTGATAGCGAGCCCATTCGTCCCAGAGCGCTTGTGAAGGCCCAGCGACAGGCGCTTGGTCTTGGACGCCTTGGGGCTCCTGCTTTACGCCTAGTAGCGGTGCACCATATGTCCATGGGTCAACTGCGTATGAAGACGAGTTCTCCTTTGTAAACTTACCCATCCTAGTTTCCGGGGCATCGTAAGTCTCGCTACGAAATCGTATGGGATCCGAGTCGTCGGGATCGTGTTTAATCTGGGAAATAGGTTCTTGCTTGACACGCAGACTCGCTATAAGACAGAAATTTGTCACATTAAGACTCCCATCTGACAGGAAGAGGAATGGGCGCGCCTTTGGACCGGCTAGCATTCAGCGACGCTATCTGATCTCTCAATGTCTGACTCGGTTCATACGCTGCTACCATAAGCTGTGATAGGCATGTCATGGGGAGGTGTCCCTTACCGGGCTCTTCCCGTGTGGTCGATGAACCGGTTGAGGCCAAAGGTTCGGCCTTTACGCGAGAGGAGAGCGATTTGGGCCCGGAAGCCGCATTATCCGTGTTATCTGCTATTCCTACAGCTTCTACTTGGGGTGTATTGGGAACAATAAACACGGTACATACGGAAGGAGCCACCTGGTTCTGGTTTTGCCTCCTCTCTTCGAGCATGGCCTATAGCCGACGACAGTGGTTCAGGTGAGCATTTCGGGGATCGTGGCAAAGTATCAGGCAACGCGAGGGTCAGACTCGAGAGATAGGATGATCTGACAACCCAGGTCGGAGTAGGGTACGGATTTCGAAAGTGGTCTAGTGGAGCATCCACTTCCGATGGTACATGCTCCCTCCAGTTATCTACGGGTGCATTGATCGGCTCGTATGCGCACGGCTTGTTGAAGAAGAAAAATGTATACGCACGATCAGAAGGATCCCCGTTGGTCTGGTAGTCGTACACAAACACGCACGAAACGGGGCTCGGGTCATATGGCCAGCCAGCTTTGAGAATGCCCTTGTATTTGTGCTTCCCCAGGATCCGAGTGGGATCAGCGCCTTCTGCGATCCTGACGATGATTTCATCTCTCTGCGGAAAAGGTTGACAAACGATCGGGGATGAACGCGAACGCAAATTTTGACCAAACTGGGGACCTCAACTAACCGTCGACATGGTGTAAACGGCTTCCACGACTAACTCCCGCCGGAACACCCAAGAAATCCACGAAGCCAGCCTGTTGACGTCCGCGGTTCCACGAACGGCGGGACTTGGATGCATGCCGAATGGTTGTGTTAAGACGAAGTACATCGACTTGTCGGACTTTTTGTACAATGGCTTTGCCATTCGCTTGAGAATCTTCTCCTGTCGCTTGGCAAGATCAAAGCCTTTGTTCTTGTTTTTACCCATCGTAAGAGAGGTGTTTCCAGATTAGATGCCAGGGGTAGAGAGAACTCAGATGGTCACGGGTGCGTGTAGACATCAGAACGCGATCGAGTCGTGACCCTAATCCATCGGCACGTGCACGTGTCATCGTCAATTGACGCGTGCACGTGCCAATGGAGGCACGACCCGATCGCGTTATGATGTATGTCTACACTTCTACACACCCGTGATCATCTGAGTCCTCCACCGCGGCACCTAATCTTGGAACACCTCTCTTGCGATGGGTCGATAGGTGAAAACAAGAGCAAAGCGTTTGATCTTGCCAAGCTGCAGGAGAAGATTCCCAAGTGAATGGCAAAGCGATTGTACAAAAAGTCCGACAAGTCAATGTATTTTGTCGTAACACAATCATTCAGCATGCATCCCAGTCCTGCCGCCCGTGGAACCGTGGACGTCAAAAGGTTGGCTTCGTGGATTTCTTGGGTGTTCCGGCGAGACTCGAGAGTGGGTCCTGGAGGCCGTTTTTACCATGTCGACGGTTAACCGAGGTCCCCAGTTTGGCCAATTCCCGCCTTCGCGTTCATCCGCAACCATTTGCCGAACTTTATCTCAGAGAGATATGAAATTCATTGTCAGCAAAAGGGGCCGACGCTGACCCAACCCGGATCCTGGGGAGCACAAATACAAGAGCATTCTCAAAGCGGGCTGGTCGTATGACCCGAGTCCGGCTTCGTGCGTGTTTGTGTACGACCATAGTACCAGAGCAACGAGGCTCCTTCGGATCGTGTGTATTTTTTTTTTCTTCTTCAACAGTCCATGCGCATACGAGTCGTTGAACGCCCCCGTAGATAACTGGAGGGAGCATGTACCATCGGAAATGGACGCTCCACCAGATCACTTTCGAAATCCGTACCCTACTCCGACCTGGGTTGTCAGACCATCTTACTATCTCTCGGGTCTGACCCTCGCGTTGCCTGATACTTTGCCACGATCCCCGAAACCCTCACCTGAACGACTGTCATCGGCTCAGGCCATGTCCAAAGAGAGGAGGCAAAACCAGAACCAGGTGGCTCTTTCCGTATGTGCCGTATTCATTGTTCCCAATACACCCCAAGTAGAGGCTGTAGGGATGGCAGATAACACGGATAATGCCGCGTCCGGGCCAAAATCGCCCTCCTCTCGCGTAAAGGTCGAACCTTTTCGATCCATCGATTGCACGGGGAGAGCCTGGTAAGGTCACCTCCCCATGACATGCCAATCACGGCTTATGGTAGCGGCGTATGAACCGAGTCGGGCATTGAAATATTAGATAGCGTCGCTGAACGCTAGCCAGTCCCAAGGCGCGCCCATTCCTCTTCCTGTCAGATGGGTATCTTAATGTGACAAGTTTCTGTTTCATAGCGAGTGTGCGTGTCAAGCAAGAGACCGGTTTCCCAGATTAAACACGAGCCCGATGACCCGGATCCCATACGATTTCGTAGCGAGACTTACGATACCCTGGAAACTGGCATGGTGAGTTTACAAAGGAAAACCCGCCTTCATACGCAATTGACCCATGGTCACAAGGTGGGCCGCCACTAGGCGCAAAGCAGGAGCCCCAGGGCGTCCAAGGCCAAGCGCCTGTCGCTGGGCCTTCCCAAACACGCTGGGACGAATAGGCTCGCTATCAGTCGAATCTGCGAAAGCTCGATGATCCTGGTACGTGCCGATGCCCCTTTGTATACCCGATGCTCGCCTTCACAAGGCCTTCACCTCATCACTTAGCTACTCGGGTGAGTCAAGAGCCCTATGCCCCGCAATCTGTGGCACAAATCCCTATCACTCAATCACCAGGAACCACCAGCGGATCATTTGACTTTGACTTGGTTTTCGCGAGGTAAGCGATACTAAGGTTTGTGCATAACAAATTGCATACTGGTGTTAGGCCCTTTGCCTTCGATCAAGAAGAACGAGCGAGAACCAGTGACAGACGAGGCTGAGAACATTATCGCGGCCGATGGAAACCCTTATAGCTGTGCAGCCCTGGAAGAGGCCGAAGACTGAAATAAACTAAGGACGACATGGTTATGATGAAGTTCACACTTGGGTCAAGACCCATGCCAGAACCGAGTCCGGCGGAGGTGTAGAGCCCGTGCCCACGATCCTCGTGGCCAAATCTTCCGTATAACTGGTCTCCCCACTGCAACTGATCCTCCAAGGGCGGCCATTCTTCAATAACTTAGCATCGCTGTCCCGATTTGTGGGAGATAACCCACCCTGGCCACGTGTTGTACTTTCGACCAAAATTTTCGATCTTGCGCTCACCGGGGCACATTCGCTCGATGAGCCCATAAATTTCATCTGGTTTGTGACTTGTCTCACGCACTTCTGACACGATGACGTCCGTATCCAGGCCGCGCTTGACTCATGAGGGGAACTTGAGGTTGCTGCTGCTGTTGTAGTTGGTTTTCATTTCATACCAACTAACATGTGTTCTTTTGTATGAATTGAGCCAATGGCCTGTTCTGCCTGTGCGACCGACGCGCTGGAGCTGTGACGACATGCTCAGTGATGGAGAAGAAAACTGGAAAAAGGCAGACCTGGTTGGTTTTCACCCATATGACATCGTCGACCCGCGTATAGATCCACACCCGAAGGCACTCTCGACCGATCTGGCACGCTCGCGTTTGCCGCCACGATTGCAAAGTGTGCTTCGACCTTGTCAATCTATCTGGATTGGAGACACACTCTGCCGAGCGCGGAACACAACCCGCCGTCGGTGCTGCTGCCAGTGGTCGTGGTAGTGGTTGATGACTGCTTGTATAGTTGGGTGATAAGGTGCTCGAGTAGCGCGGTGGCGGTGGTGTTGTCCTCGAGTAAACGGTGGCCATCAGGAAATCGGCCAAATTCATGTGAGGCAGCGTGGCGCTCGCGACTGAGATCCGGGCCGGGATAAGGTCGTGCCCCCATATGGCTGTTGCGCGTCGTCACGCTTTTCTTATGAGATTACAT
>Ga0307510_10002191_pt1 | contig 22082 bp, 18 predicted proteins | sample 12_EM_MG_FD_207224 | JGI IMG/M metagenome (GOLD analysis project Ga0307510, IMG submission 207224) | Populus trichocarpa ectomycorrhiza microbial communities from riparian zone in the Pacific Northwest, United States - 12_EM | ecosystem: Host-associated > Plants > Roots > Unclassified | place...
ATCGCCAATTTCGATGCTCATGGCATCAATCGGACGCAGGCCATCGGCGTGGGTGGGCTCCAGAGAAGCGAGTGCTGCGGCAACAAGCAGGCAACGGATCGACATAGCGACCTCCTTTGGATTGCGACATAGAACCTGTAAAACGTCGAGGCTGGAGAATGCTGCGACGAGCCGGCCGGGCGGTATTACGTCCGCCCGCGCCTTTCGGCATTCAGGCGTTCGCGCCGCCGAAGCTTGGCGGATCGATACCCATCGCCGCGATCAGCTTGCTGAAGATTGCGCCCGCACTCAGGTGTATGCTGACGGGCAGTCCTCTTTGACCCAGTGCTTTTCAGCCTCAGAATAGGGGTCAGGCGGCTTCATTCCCTGGATGGTCCAGAAATCGATTGGCGTTTCGTCAATGTGGACCTCCCAGCGATAACCCCGCTCGCGTACGAAGGGATTGAGCATGGTGTTGACGCGTTGCAGCCACCACGCTCGCCGCTCGGGAGCAGTTGCGCGAGCAATCTGATCAATCCAGATCCTGACGAAATCGCTCGTTGCCGTTCCGCCGATAAAGAACGAGTTCTTGGGCAATTCGTGAAAGACAACGCTTGCATAGAACCGGGGCAGACCGACGTTCGCGTAAAGGTCCGTGATACGCGTCGCAAGCGCGCACTTGTCTTCGGCTGAGTACGCATTGTCCGGACAGTAAATATGCCACAGAGGCATTTGAGTGCTCCTTGTTAAGCTTTGGCGATATTCGTCTTCTTCAATCTTTCGAGGGCCTATTCCTGGTAGGGGCGCCCGCCAGCGTGCCGCCGCGTGAGGACGGGTCGACGGCGGACGCCGACCCGGAACGCTCCATCACGCGAGTTCTTCGAGATGCCCGAGGCCCAGACCACCGACGACGGCCTTCTGGACGGGCGCGATGTCGGCATTGATCTTGTCAGCACCGAACGACGTGCCCACCACCGTCCGAGCGGCGCGACTGCCCTTCGCCTGGCCTACGAGCTTGGCGACGGCCTCGGCAACGTCGTGAGGCTTCGGAGCGTCCTTGCCTTGCAACATTGACGTGAAGGTCTTGTAGATGGCGTCGGGAATCTGGCCGACCTCGCCGTAGGACTTCGTGATGTCGCCGTCGGCAGGCCTCTGGATGCTCGAGTACAGGCTTGTCGGGTAAGCGCCAGGCTGAACTTCCACCACGTCGACGCCGAGTTGGGAGACCTCCAGCCGAATGCTGTCGGTCAAGGCTTCGATCGCCATCTTGCTCGCGCCGTAGATGCCGACGAAGGGGAACGTCACCCGGCCGAGGACCGAGCCCATGTTGATAATGAGGCCTTCCCGCTCCCGACGCATCGAAGGCAGCACTGCCCGCGTAACGCGGAGGAACCCGATGACGTTGGTGTCGAAGATCGCCTTCGCCTGATCGGCCGTGAAGGCTTCCGTCACGCCGACCGACGCAATGCCGGCGTTGTTGACCAGCACGTCGATCTTGCCGACCTCGGCGAGGATGGAAGCAATGGCGCGCTCGACCGAGCCGTCATCGGTAACGTCGAGTTCCACGACGCCTATTTTCTGGCTTCGCAGCGCCTCGGCGTGGCTGCGATTGCGGCCGGCGATGTCGCGCATCGCGGCGAATACGCGATAACCGTCGCGCGCCAGCCTCTCCGCAGTTTCGCGGCCGAAGCCGCTCGATGTGCCGGTGATGAGAATAGTCCTGGTCATGGTTTGCCTCCGGTGATGATGGTTGCGGGTCAATGCGAGATGATCAGCCGGCATGGCTGGTCAGAAACTGGCGGGGTACCGCGACCGCGGATGTCCGAGAGCGAGCTTGAGCAGACGTCGAGAGCGGCGGTTGGGGTGATGAAGCCCTGGATGCGAGTCAGAAAGCGAATTCCAGGCTGGCGTGTGCGACCAACTTTCCCGTAGACGCAAACGAAACGCGGGTTTCCGTGAAGGCCGACGCTTTGCCGAAGCGCAATACTTCTGCTCTTACATGATAGTCATCGTTGAGGGCCGGCCGCAGGAAGTGAGTGTGCTGATACACGGTGCCTTTAATGATGCGCCCCATGGTGCCCACAGACAGCGATGCAACCGAGTCAATGGCCGCCATAATTGCCTGACCACATACCGCACCGCTCGACAATTTGAGTGCGTCATTTTGCGGAAACATCGCGGACACGATGCCCGGGCAGACCTTGAATTCACGAAGGCCGAGCATTTTCACCCAAGGCGCGAAAGCATATTCGTACAACTCAAGAACCGTGGCGTCCGTCACCGGCAAACAGTGAAGCGGAACCGGAATTCCAGGCCGCCCAACTCCCAAGGCAGGATCGGACTCGCTTTGCGTTGCCTGCTCGATCACAACAGCCCGGTTTCCCGTTGGCGTCGTTGTATTCCCAACTTCTGTAATCATTGCTGTCTCCGATTCTCGTCAAAGCGTGACGACCAGGATCGGAATCTAGGCGGCTGGGCCTCAGGCGTCGTGAGGCGATCGCGCCCAATCGTCCGTACTGGCGCGCACCATCTGGCGCACCGCGCGGCGGTGCCGACACGATCTCGGGGGCGTGATTTGGCGTGACGCAGAGTTGAGCGGGAGGCGTGTCGGGCCACGCTAGCTTGATCAACGTCTGCCCGTGGTTTCGGCGCAGGCCATTACAAACCGTGCGATTAGGCTTACCAAGTTCCGTGGAGGCGATGATGCACTCGACCGACGATTTTCTCAGCGCGCCAGAATTGGACTATGACGGTTTCCGAGCTGCAATGCGCGAGGATTGGGGATGGTTTACTCCTGCCCAGGAAACCAACATCTTCGCCAGCAAGGTGCGCACGCGGCGCGTCTTCGGATTCGCTGCAGTGGATCTCACCTGCAGCGCTGCCCGCCTTGATCGGACGGAATTGGACATTCGCCGTGATGACATGGAGTACTATTTCGTCACAGTTCAGGATGCCGGCGAATCGACCATCATTCACAACGACCGAGTCGTAAATATCACTGCTGGCGATGTCATCCTGCTCGATTCCACAAGACCTGTGACATTCATCTCCCCGGCCCAAGACAGCGCGCAATGGCTTGGTCTGCAAGTGCCGCGCCAGAAGCTGGCGTCGCATCTCGGCTTCGAACCGCAAGGTGGCGTGTGCGGTCCTCGGCAAGCGCAAGCGTCACGTCTGCTCTGTCAACTCGCTCTTGACCGGGTCAGCGATGCAGAGCCGGCGTTCGCGTCGACTGATAAATTTATGCATCTGGTGGTCTACGATCTCCTCGGCGCACTGTTTGCACCGCCTGCCCCGCTTGGCTCGCGCCACAACGACAAACTGTTCATGCGCGCCTGCGGCATCATAAAGGACCGCTTTGCCGATCCGGACATCTCTCCGCGCGAGGTGGCTGCCGAGGTGGGAATTTCACTGCGCTATCTGCAGAAGCTGTTCACGGTGCGTGGGTCGACATGCGGTCACCACATATGTTCGGCCCGCCTGGATCATGCGGCGCGTCTCATCGAACGCCGCGCGTTGATGAAGACAGGTCAGCCTCTCAGCGACATCGCCTACGCCTGTGGCTTTCGCGACTACACGCATTTTGCCCGCGGCTTCCGCCGGCGTTTCGGCACCGCGCCGGGCGCCGTCGGAGCAGGCGCCACCTGTAACGACAGCGCAGGGGTCCGTGCTGGATGCACGCCGCATTCGCTTCGGAACCAGCCTCAGTCCCCGGACGACCCGTAAACGCAGCATATAGCTGCTCAACACCGACCCGCGGTTGCAGGCTCGAGTTCTGCCGGCGGGCTCCGAGCTGGCGGAGAGAGTGGGATTCGAACCCACGGTACGGTTTCCCGCACACACGCTTTCCAAGCGTGCGCCTTAAGCCACTCGGCCATCTCTCCGGAGCGCCCTCTCTTGAAGGGGCGCCGATGATTTTGCAAGGGATCGCAGGAAAATCGGGTGAAATTTCCGCAAGATATTGTATTTAAAAGAGAATATCCCGCACCGAACGATACATCGGAACCTGCCAATTGGTGAACCAGAGACGGGTTTGGCGCGACGATTCACTCAAGACCACCGAACGTGCCCGAGGACGCCATGACCATCCGCAAGACCATCGCTGTGCTGGGCCTGATTTCGGCCCTCGGCTCCGCTTTTGCCGTGCCGGCTCTGGCCCAGGTCTGCACCCGGCAAGGTGTCGACGTGAGCTGCGACGACGGGCGGCGCGGGATGCTGTCGGGCGATGCCATCCTCTGGCCGGACGGGACGCGCTCGAGCTCGACGTCGCATCAGAGCGTGATCATCGGCAACAAGAGCTCGGTGCATGTCGGACCCGGCGTATTCGTCGGCCAGGGTAAGGGCATGGTGCCGCTGGACGATCCGAACGCGCCGAACAAGCGGCAGTGCGCGATCCTGGATGGCGTGTCGTATTGTTATTGATAACGCTTGTGTCCTCTCCCCGTCTGAACGGAGAGAGGAAGAACAGGGCTAAATCAGCCGCACACCCGAAATCGCCGACTTCAGCCAGCGCAACGCCTGCGGCGGCTGCGCCGCGAGCGGGGCTGCGGCAGCCTTCTCCGTTCGGCACTTTTCCAATTCCGCAACGAAATCCGCCGCCCATTGCTGGATGGTGTGGCCGCGCAGCTTCTTCATCATCGCGTCCCAGCGCATCTTGCGCTCGATGAGCGGCATCGCGGCGGCGACCGCGATGGCGCGGGCCATGCCGTCGATGTCGTGCGGATTGACCAGCAGCGCCGTATCGAGCTCGTTGGCGGCGCCGGCGAATTTCGACAGCACCAGCACGCCTGGATCGGCCGGGTTTTGCGCGGCGACATATTCCTTGGCGACGAGGTTCATGCCGTCATGCAGCGGCGTCACCACGCCGACCTGCGCGGTGCGGTAGAGACCCGCGAGCACGGCCTGGCTGAAGCCTTTGTTGAGATAACGAATGGGCGTCCAATCGACCTCGCCATGGCGGCCGTTGACGTCGCTGACGAGACGGGCGACGTCGTTCTGGAGATTGCCATAGGCCTCGATGGCGCCGCGCGAGGGGTTGGCGATCTGCAGCAACGAGATGCTGCGCAAGAACTGCGGCTGCGTGGTCCAGAGCCGGTCGAACGCGCTGATGCGATTGACGAGGCCCTTGGAATAGTCGAGCCGGTCGACGCCGATGGCGAGCCGCTCGCCGTTGAGGCTGCGGCGCAGTCGCGACACGTCCGGATGCGAGACCGACTTCGCGGCATAGGCGGCGAACTTCTCCGAATCGATGCCGATCGGAAACACTTCGCAGCGCGTGCTGCCGTGCTGGGAGACGACGACCCCATCCTCGATCGTAAGGCCGAGCTCGCCGCAGGCATAGCCGAGGAAATTCTGGCAGTCTTCGTCGGTCTGGAAGCCGAGCAGATCGTAAGCCAGCATTGCAGTGATCAGCTCGCGATGATTGGGCACGCCCTGCATCACCGCGGCGACGGGCCAGGGCGTGTGCAGGAAGAAGCCGATCGGATCGTCGACACCGAGATCGCGCAGCTCCGCGCCAAGCGCGAGGAAATGATAGTCCTGCACCCAGAACGCGGTCTGGGGCTTGCGGAAGCGCATCAAGGCGCGCGCCATGAAGGCGTTGACCTCGCGATAACTGACATAGTCGTCTTGAGAGACGCGGATCAGATCGCTGCGGGAATGCAGCGCGGGCCAGAGCGCCGAATTGGCAAAGCCTTCGTAATAGCCGCCGTAATGCGCGGCCGGCAGATCCAGCGTCGCAATCGCGCCCGAGCCGAGCGATTCGATCTCGGCGAACGGCTCCTTCTGATGACCATCACGCACACGGCCGGAGGAACCGACCCAGATCGCACCCGAATTTTCCACGACGGGAAGCAATGCCGCAGCGAGGCCACCCGTCATGGGCTCGTTGGGTTTACCGCGCGCAACTCGATTTGAAACGACGACTAGGTTCACAGGTCGTCCCCTCCTGTTCATTCCACCCTGTTTAACTGATGTTCATCAATATGGTTCCTGTCATCATTTCTCCGGATTGAAACCAAAATCGGGCGCGCGCGTTGGAACCTGTTTTCCTTTGAGGGAACCCGACGATTTCATTCAACAAAGGCGTTTCCCGTGAGCGAGACGTGCAGCATGAATTGCGCACGCGAGGGAGCTGTGCGAGCGTCAATGTGGCCCTGAGGTGACGCTGCCTTATTCCAACCTTGTGTCGTCGAGCAGCCGTGCAAGGAACGCGCGCACATCGCTCGGCGCATCGAAGTGGCCATTGACGCCGATGGCGCGACGGCCGACCGAGAATGAGAGGCCGTTCATGTCGGGCATGATTGCGAACACGGTTTCATCGGTGACGTCGTCGCCGATGAAGATCGGACGGCGCCCTCTAAACGGCTCGTGCTTCATCAATTCGCGCACGCCGCTGGCCTTGTTGAACCCGGAATGCTTGATCTCGCAAACGAACTTTCCGGGCAACACTTCGATCGGTGCATTGGGCAGATCGGCGCGGATCAGCGACACCGCTTCGTAGATGGCCTTCTCCGCATGCGGAGCGAGGCGATAGTGCAGCGCCAGGGAATAGCCCTTGTCTTCGAGCAGAATGCCTGGACTGAGCTTTGCGACCGCAGCCAAGCGCCGCTTCAGTTCCTTGTCCATCGGCGGCGCGTGCACATCATCGGCTTCCCTGTCCACGGCCAGGCGCATTTCCGCGCCGTGACCGCCGACAGCACGAAACACCTCGGGAGCGAAGATCAGGTCGATGTCGTTGAGCGAGCGGCCGCTCACCATCGCCAGCGCGCCCGATGTGCGCTCCGTCAGCCGGCTGAGCGTATCCGACAGCCCGGGCGGCACCCAGACTTCACGCGGCGTCGGCATCAGATCGAGCAGCGTCCCGTCGATGTCGAGCAGGATCGCGGTCTCGCTGAGATGCGGCACGAGCGCGTGCGGCGCCGTCTCCGGCTTCTCATTGTCGTTGCGGCCGGTTCGTTCGTCGACCATCGGCATTTCCGCCAGTTCCGATTTCATGAGCTTACTCCATAGAGGCGAGTGGCCGCGCGATTTGTTCGAGCGATTTTCGTTCCGCGGCAAAGGCATAGCGCCACGCCACGATCGCGGCCGCGATCATCAGTGCTGCCCCCAGCAAATAGCCGGCGAACACGCTGGTGCGTGAACCCGTATCGATCAGCGCGCCGAACAGCGCGGGCCCCGCGACGCCGCCGATGCCGGTGCCGACCGCGTAGAATACCGCGATTGCGAGCGCGCGAACTTCGAGCGGGAAAGTCTCGCTGACCGTAAGATAGGCGGCGCTCGCGGCCGGCGAGGCAAAGAAGAAGATCACCATCCAGGCGATGGTCTGCCCCTGCGCGCTCAGCGCGCCGATCGAGAACAGATAGCCTGACAGCGCCAGCAGTACGCCGGAGACGCCGTAGGTGAACATGATCATGACGCGTCGGCCGAGCGTATCGAACAGGCGGCCGAGCAGCAGCGGGCCGAGGAAATTGCCGGCGGCGAACGGCAACAAATACCAGCCGACATGATCGGCGCTGATGCCGTAGAAGTCGGTCAGCACCAGCGCGAAGGTGAAGAAGATGGCATTGTAGAAGAAAGCCTGCGCGACCATCAGCACGAGGCCAACCATCGCGCGCTGGCGATAGGTGACGAACAGCGTATGCACGACTTCGCGGATCGGGGTGTGGTTGCGCATCTTGATGCGTATCTTGGCAAAACCTGCATCGCGACCATCCTGCTTGTGCCCGACCACCGAGCGCTCGATTTCGCCGACGATCTCTTCAGCCTTCTCAGGATGGCCATGGATCATCAGCCAGCGCGGACTCTCCGGAATCCACATCCGCATCAGCAGCACGACGAGACCGATGGCCGCGCCGATGAGATAGGCAAGGCGCCAGCCGAGATCGGGGCCGATCACGGCGGGATCGAGCAGCACGATGGCGGCGACCGCGCCCATCGCAGCGCCGATCCAGAAGCTGCCGTTGATGACCAGATCAGTCCAGCCGCGATAGCGCGCCGGCACCAGTTCCTGGATGGTCGAGTTGATCGCGGTGTATTCGCCGCCAATGCCCGCGCCGGTGAGGAAGCGAAACAGCGCATAGCTCGCGACGTTCCACGACAGGGCGGTCGCGGCGGTCGCCGAGAGATAGAGCGCCAGCGTAATGAAGAACAGTTTTTTGCGGCCGATGCGGTCGGTGAGCCAGCCGAAACCGAGCGCGCCGAGCACCGCGCCCGCAAGATAGGCGGAATTGGCGATGCCGAGATCGAAATTCGAGAAATGCAGGGTTGGGCTCTGCTTCAGCGCGCCCGAGAGCGCGCCGGCAAGCGTCACCTCGAGCCCGTCGAGAATCCAGGTGATCCCGAGCGCCAGCACGACGCGCGTATGAAAGCCGCTCCACGGCAGCGCGTCGAGCCGCGCGGGAATGCTGGTCTCGACGATGCGGCCACTCGCGGCCGCCGCCGGGATCGCAGGTCCATAGTTCAGCGCTGAGCTCTGCTGCAATTCCATCGCGTCGCTGGGTCACGGGGGTGCGGCATTCCGCCTGCCACCTGTGACAACGTCTGCGGCAGGGGCAGGTTCCAGCGGGAATAGTCCCGCCGCCGCCCGTTTCGGATGGAGCTGCAAGGAGTTAACGCATGGCTCGCGTCAGAAAGACGACACATTCGCGCACTGAGCGCGCGAAGATGCGGCGATAGCGAGGTTCTCAGGCGCAAAGCGCCTGAGGCGCAGCGAACTTATGCCGCCCGGATATTCCCCATGAACCGATCGAGCTCGGCACGGAGGCGGGTGCTTTCGGACGACAGCGTCTTGGCCGAGTTCAGCACCTCTTCCGACGCGGAGCCGGTCTCGGCGGCGCCGCGATTGACCTGGCCGATATCGGTGGCCGCGGTCTGGGTGCCCTGCGCAACGGTCTGGACGCTGCGTGCGATCTCCTGCGTCGCCGCGCCCTGCTGCTCGACGGCGCTCGCGATCGACGTCGAGATCGACGAGATCTGGCCGATGGTGGCGCCGATCTCCTTGATCGCGGCAACCGACTCGGCCGTTGCGCCCTGCATGCCCGTGATATGCGAGGAAATCTCGTCGGTGGCCTTCGCGGTCTGGCTCGCCAGCGACTTCACTTCGCTGGCGACCACAGCGAAACCGCGGCCAGCTTCGCCGGCACGCGCGGCCTCGATGGTGGCGTTGAGCGCGAGAAGGTTGGTCTGCTCGGCAATCGCGGTGATCAGCTTGACGACCTCGCCGATCTGCTGCGCGGCATGCGAAAGCTTGCCGATGCGGGTATCGGTTTCCTTGGCCTGCACCACGGCATTTTCCGCGATTCGGCTGGAGTCGCGGACCTGGCGGCCGATCTCTTCGACCGAAGCCGACAGCTCTTCGGTCGCGGTTGCGACCGATTGCATATTCGAAGAGGCCTGCTCGGAGACACTGGCGACCTGGTTCGAGAGGCTCTGCGTGGTCTCGGCGGTGCGGGTCAGCGTGGATGCCGCCGATTCGAGCTGCACGGCCGAGGCGGAGACGTTGGACACGATGGCGCCCACGGCGCCTTCAAAATCATCGGCAAAGCGAATCAGCTCGGAGCGGCGGCTTGCGGCCTGCTCCTTGCTCTGGGCTTCACTGGCGGCGGCATCGCGCTCGGCTTTGGCCACGGCCTGCACCTTGAATTCCTCGACCGCACCGGCCATCTCGCCGATCTCGTCCTTGCGACCGAGACCCGGCAGCACGACGTCGAAATTGCCCGAGGCGAGCTCGCGCATCGCCTTGCACATCGCGATCATCGGACGTGAGATACCGTTGCCGAGCATCAGGGCCAGCACCGCGCCGATGGCGAGGCCACCGAGCGCCAGCATCAGCATCAGCCGTTCAGTCTCGACGATGGTGGAGTTGGCGCTCGCTTCGATTCGCTGCTGATCGGCGGTCAGTTCCGACCGCAGTTCGTTCGAGAGCTTGAGGATGGACGCCGCCGTCTTGGTCATCTCGCCGTTCAACTTGACGATGACCTTCACGTTCTCTGTCAGCTTCGAGAAGGAGGAGCGATACTGCTTCAGCAGATTGCCGATCTCGGTGACGCGATCGGTGATCTTCTGGTCGTTGGCATAGATCGAGACCAGCAAGGTCTCCAGGAACTTGATGCGGGCGATCACGCCGTCGGCGGTCTTCGGCTCCGGCTTGGCGACGAAGGCGCTGACCGAGGTGGAAACCGCCAGATATTGCGAGGTGACGTCCTTGGCCGTGGTCTGAACCGAATTCAGGCCCGCCAGCGCGGCTGTATCGGCGAGATCGTCGAACTTGAAGCGGATCTTGTTGCCGACGCTGTTGAGCTCGTCGGCCGCGATCTTGCCGTTCTCGCGCGTCAGGGTGATGATTTCGCCGAAAACTTTTGTAAAGCGCTGGAAGTCGGCCTCGAGCTTGCCGACCTGCTCACGGCGCGCCGCGCCCGTGGTCGCCGCCATCGTCTTGGCGATTGCGCTCTTCAGATTCTCTTCGGCCGCCTTGGCCGCGGTCTCGTCGTCCGCCGCGCCGGTCAGCGTATAGGCCCGCGCCAGGCCCTGGTAAGCGATCAGATCACGATCGACCGTCCGCGCGAGGTCCGCTTCGGCGACGCTGGAGCGGTAGGAGGCCACGGCGGCCTGGATCCGCTCGAAGCCGAAATAGGCGAAGGCCATGCTGACGGCGAGGATGGCCAGCACCGCCACGAAGCCGAGGATGATTTTTGCACGAAAACGCAAGGTGAGCAGCTTCGATGTGTTCGGCTTCGACTTGACGGGCATTCCCCACCCCATTCCATTCGCGGAAAACCAGGCGCAGCCCGGAAGCAGCCCGCTTCCCGACTCGTCAGCACGGTAAGGGGCAAAGGATAAGCGGCGGTAAATTTATGCCCCGGCAACTTGCGGTTAGGTGACGCGGGAGAGATGCACACTCCGCTGTCGTCCTCGCGAAGGCGGGGACGACAGCCGAGAGTGACGCGACGGCAACGGCTTCTGACGCAGCGGATGCTTACGCCGCCCGGATATTCGCCATGAAGCGGTCGAGCTCGGCGCGCAGCCGGGTGCTTTCGCTGGAGAGGGTCTTGGCCGAGTGCAGGACCTCCTCCGAGGCTGAGCCGGTCTCGGCGGCGCCGCGGTTGACCTGGCCAATATCGGTGGCGGCGGTCTGGGTGCCCTGAGCGACGGTCTGGACGCTGCGGGCGATTTCCTGGGTCGCGGCGCCCTGCTCTTCCACCGCGCTCGCGATCGACGTCGAGATCGACGAGATCTGGCCTATGGTGGCACCGATCTCCTTGATCGCGGCGACCGATTCGGCGGTGGCGCCCTGCATGCCGGCGATGTGCGAGGAGATCTCGTCGGTGGCCTTCGCGGTCTGGCTGGCCAGCGACTTTACTTCGCTGGCGACCACCGCGAAGCCACGGCCGGCTTCGCCGGCGCGCGCCGCTTCGATGGTGGCGTTCAGCGCCAGAAGATTGGTCTGCTCGGCAATCGCGGTGATCAGCTTGACCACCTCGCCGATCTGCTGCGCTGCATGCGACAATTTGCCGATGCGGCCGTCGGTTTCCTTGGCCTGCACCACCGCGGCTTCGGCGATACGGCTGGAGTCGCGGACCTGGCGGCCGATCTCCTCGACCGAGGCCGAGAGCTCTTCCGTCGCGGTCGCGACCGACTGCATGTTGCTGGAGGCCTGCTCGGAGACACCTGCGACCTGGCTCGACAGGGTCTGCGTGGTCTCGGCCGTCCGCGTCAACGTGGACGCGGACGATTCGAGCTGCACAGCCGAGGCCGAGACGTTGGAGACGATGGCGCCGACGGCGCTCTCGAAATCGTCGGCAAAGCGAATCAGCTCGGAACGGCGTGCGGTGGCCAGCTCCTTGTTCTGGGCCTCGCTGGCGGCGGCATCGCGCTCGGCCTTGGTGACGGCCTGAACCTTGAACTCTTCGACCGCGCCGGCCATCTCGCCGATCTCGTCCTTGCGGCCGAGACCCGGCAGCACGACGTCGAAATTGCCAGAAGCGAGCTCACGCATCGCCTTGCACATCGCGATCATCGGACGCGAGATGCCGGTGCCGAGCAGGAAGGCGAGGACCGCGCCGAGCAGCGTGCCGCCAACGGCCAACATGAGGACCAGCTGTTCGGTCTTCCCGATGGTCGCTTCCGACTCCGAATCCAGCCGCTGCTGTTCGGCGACGAGGTCCGCCTTCATGGCGGTCGCGCCCTGAAGGATCGCGCCGGCCGAACCGCTCATCTCGGTGACGAGCTCGTCGATCATCTTGGCGTTCGCGATCAGCTTCTCCAGCGAGTCGCGATACGCACCGAGCAATCCCTTGGCATCCTTCAGGCCGGCGACGATCTTGTCGTCCATGGAATAGACCGCGCCGAGCGAGTTCTCGACGAATTTCAGCCGCGCCAGCGCGCTGGTTGCGATCGCCTGGTCGGACGTCAGCACGAAATTGGTTGCCGCCGCGCTCGCGGTCTGGAACTGGGCGTTGACCTGCTTGGTGCCGAACTCGATCGCCTGGGCCTCGGAATCGGAGGCGTTGTTGCCGATGTCGTCGAGCTTGTATTTGAGGAGATTGGCATTACGCGTGAGCTGATTCTGGACCAGGAGCGTGCTGTCGCGCTTGGCCTGGAGGACCTTGGCGAAGGTCGTGGAGAAGTTCGAAAACTCCTTGGCGAGCTTGCCCAGGCTGTCCTGGCGCGCCGGCTTCTTGGCGCTCTTGACGGCCTGGTCGATGGCATTCTTCAGGCCGGTCTCGGCGTCCAGCGCCGCCTTGGCGTCGTCCTCCTTGCCGGTGACGACGAAATATTTGACGGCCGAACGGTAGGCCAGCAGCTCGCGGTCGATGTTGCGGGCGAGGTCGGCCTCGGAAACGCTGGTGCGGTAGGACCCGACCCCGGCCGAAACCCGCTCGAAGCCGAAATAAGAGAAAGCCATGCTGCCGGCGGAGATCACCAGCACCGCGGCAAAGCCGAGGATGATTTTCGCGCGGAACCGGAGGGTCGGAAATATGGTGCGCTTCGACGGCGACGCGGTACGCCCGGACATTCCCAACCCCCATTTATTCTATTCAGCCGTGGCTAGGGGACGCCCCGCCCCCAAACCCGGATGCGCAAAACTAGGGCAGAATGGATAAGGGGCGGTAAATTCGGCGCGCTCGCGCAATTTCCGGCTTTATCGGCCAAAGGCCGATCGGATGGGAGCTGGACAGGAGCTGAGCGACCAAAATCCTAGTTGCCAAGTCCGGGGGCCGCGGTCTCTAATTAGAAACAATCAAAAATCAATCCCGGGAGGTATGTTCCGTGTCTACAGTCAAACTGACGGTGAACGGCAAGGCCGTTGCCGTCGACGTCGAGGACCGCACGCTGCTGGTCCAACTCCTGCGCGAAAACCTCAACCTCACCGGGACCCATGTCGGCTGCGACACCAGCCAGTGCGGTGCCTGCGTCGTCCATATGGACGGCAAGGCGGTGAAATCCTGCACCATGCTGGCCGGACAGGCCGACGGCGCCAACGTCATCACCATCGAGGGCATCGCCAAGGGCGACGAGCTGCACCCGATGCAAGCGGCCTTCCGGGACAATCACGGCCTGCAGTGCGGCTATTGCACGCCGGGCATGATCATGTCGGCGATCGACATCGTGCACCGCCATGGCGGCGAGCTCGACGAGACCACGGTCCGTCACGAGCTCGAAGGCAATATCTGCCGCTGCACCGGCTACCACAACATCGTCAAAGCCGTGCTGGATGCAGCCGGACGCATGAAGGTCTCGCAGGCGGCCGAGTAAAGCGGCTCGCCTCGAAAGAAGAACCACCGCTGCCGCTTTCGAGGGAAAGCGCAGTCAAAACAATTCCGGTCGGGAGGACCAGACATGGGTGTTGAAGGCATTGGCGCGCGCGTCGTGCGCAAGGAAGACAAGCGTTTCATTACCGGCAAGGGCCGTTACGTCGACGACATCAAATTGCTGGGCATGACCCATGCCCATTTCATCCGCAGCCCGCACGCGCACGCCAAGGTGAAGAAGATCGACTCTTCCGCCGCGCTGAAGATGCCGGGCGTGGTCGCGGTGCTCACGGGCCAGGAGATCGTCGACGACAAGGTCGGCAACCTCATCTGCGGCTGGGCCATCACCTCCAAGGACGGCAGCCCGATGAAGATGGGCGCATGGCCGGCGATGGCGCCGGAGACGGTGCGCTTCGTCGGTCAGGCCGTCGCGGTCGTGATCGCCGACACCAAGAATCTGGCACGCGACGCGGCGGAAGCTGTCGTGGTCGATTACGAGGAACTTCCCGCGGTCGCCGACGTCCACGCCGCCATCAAGGCCGGCGCGCAGCAGCTTCATCCCGAGGCGCCCGGCAACCAGGTCTATGACTGGGTGATCGGCGACGAGGGGGCGACGGATGCCGCTTTCGCCAAAGCCGCCAATGTGGTCAAGCTCGACGTCACCAACAACCGCCTCGCGCCCAACGCGATGGAGCCGCGCGCGGCGATCGCCGAATACGACGCGGCGGAAGAGCACTTCACGCTCTATACGACCTCGCAGAACCCGCACGTCGCCCGCCTGGTGCTGTCGGCGTTCTACAACATCGCCCCCGAGCACAAGCTGCGCGTGATCGCCCCCGACGTCGGCGGCGGCTTCGGCTCAAAAATCTTCATCTATCCCGAGGAGATGGTGGCGCTGTGGGCCTCGAAGAAGGTCGGCCGTCCGGTAAAATGGACCGGCGACCGCACCGAGGCCTTCCTCACCGACGCGCATGGCCGCGACCATGTGACCCATGCCGAGATGGCATTCGACGCCAACAACAAGATCACCGGCTTGAAGGTGAAGACCTACGCCAATTTCGGCGCCTACATGTCGCTGTTCTCGTCGTCGGTGCCGACCTATCTCTACGCGACGCTGCTGTCGGGCCAGTACAACATCCCGGCGATCCATGCCGAGGTGATCGGGGTCTACACCAACACCACGCCGGTCGACGCCTATCGCGGCGCCGGCCGTCCCGAAGCGAGCTATCTGATCGAACGGCTGATGGAGACAGCGGCGCGGCAGTTGAAGGTCGATCCGGCCGCGTTGCGCCGGAGCAACTTCATCACGACGTTCCCGCATCAGACGCCCGTGATCATGGCCTATGACGTCGGCGACTTTAACGCCTCGCTCGACGCCGCGATGAAGGCGATCGACTATGCCGGCTTCGCGGCCCGCAAGGCCAAAGCGAAGACGGAAGGGAAGCTGCGCGGCATCGGCCTGTCCTGCTACATCGAGGCCTGCGGCATCGCACCGTCAAAGGCGGTCGGCAGCCTGGGCGCCGGCGTCGGCCTTTGGGAATCGGCCGAGGTCCGCGTCAACCCGGTCGGCACCATCGAGATCCTCACAGGCTCGCACAGCCACGGCCAGGGCCACGAGACCACGTTCTGCCAGCTCGTGTCGGAGCGCCTCGGCGTTCCCATCAGCCAGGTCTCGATCGTCCATGGCGATACCGACAAGGTGCAGTTCGGCATGGGCACCTACGGCTCGCGCTCCGCGGCCGTCGGCCTCACCGCGATCCTGAAAGCCATGGAGAAGATGGAGTCCAAGGCCAAGAAGATCGCCGCGCACGCGCTGGAAGCGTCCGAGGGCGACATCGTCATCGAGAACGGCGAGTTCAAGGTCGCCGGTACCGACAAGGCGATCGCCTTCCCGATGGTCGCGCTCGCGGCCTACACCGCGCACAATCTGCCTGACGGGATGGAGCCGGGCCTGAAGGAAAGTGCCTTCTACGACCCGACCAACTTCACCTTCCCGGCCGGCGCCTATATCTGCGAGCTCGAGGTCGATGCTGGCACGGGCAAGACCTCCTTCGTCAACTTCGTTGCGGCCGACGATTTCGGCCGGCTGATCAACCCGATGATCGTCGAGGGACAGGTCCATGGCGGCCTCGCCCAGGGCATCGGGCAGGCGCTGCTCGAGCACGCCATCTACGACGCCAACGGCCAGCCGGTCACGGCCTCGTTCATGGATTACTCCATGCCGCGCGCCGACGATCTGCCGTCGTTCAACCTCTCCCACACCACGACGCTGTGCCCGGGCAATCCGCTCGGCATCAAGGGTTGCGGTGAGGCCGGCGCGATCGGCGCCTCCGCGGCCGTGATCAATGCGATCACGGATGCGATCGGCAAGAACAATCTGGAAATGCCCGCAACCCCGGATCGGGTGTGGCGCACGATCCACGCGGCTTGAGAGGAGCAGAAAGATGTACCAGACCATTTATCATCGCGCCTCTTCGGTCGACGAGGCAGTTAGCCTGTTCGCCAAAGGCACCGAGGCGCAATTCCTCGCCGGCGGCCAGACGTTGCTGCCGGTCATGAAGCAGCGGCTTGCAAGCCCCTCCGACGTGATCGACCTCGGCAAGATCAAGGAGCTGCAAGGCGTCGAGCTCTCAGGCGACGTGCTGACCATCAAGGCCGGCACGACCTATTTCGACATCATGCAGAATGCCGATGTAAAGAAGGCGATCCCCGCGATTACCTATCTCACCTCGGTGCTCGGCGACCCCGCGGTACGCTATCGCGGCACGATCGGCGGCTCGATCGCCAACAACGATCCCGCTGCGGATTATCCGGCCGCACTGCTCGCACTCGGCGCCACCGTGAAGACCAACAAGCGATCGATCTCGGCGGAGGATTTCTTCCAGGGCCTGTTCACCACGGCCCTTGAGGACGGCGAGATCATCACCGCCGTATCGTTCCCGGTTCCGGCGAAAGCAGGCTACGCCAAGATGCGGCATCCTGCCTCGCGCTTCGCGCTCACCGCGGTCTTCGTGGCGCAGACGAAGTCAGGCGAGATCCGTGTTGCCGCGACCGGCGCTTCGCAGAGTGGCGTGATGCGGGTACCCGCCATCGAAGCGGCGCTGAAGGCGAACTGGTCGCCGGCAGCCATCGACAGCGTGAGCGTTTCGGCGAGCAATCTGCTGGCCGACATCCACGGCACGGCGGAGTACCGTGCGAACCTGATCAAGGTGATGGCGCAGCGCGCGGTGACTGCCGCGGGCTGACGTTCCTTCTTAGCGACTCAACACAAATCTTCCGCGGCGCGCAGCAATGCGCGCCGCTTTTATTATGCGCCCATGCATGAAAAGCGCTTGCCTCGTTCGGTGGAAGGCAGGAAAAGTTAATCAGCCAATTAACTCGCCCCACAGAGGAACGTCCCGGGCTTGCCGGACCATCGGCAATCCGCCCGCGACCCGAGGAAACAACAACGTGCTCGATAAATCAGCCCCCACCTCATCCGTCCGTACCTCCGGCCCGCTGTCCGGCTTTCGCGTCGTCGAATTCGCCGGCATCGGGCCGGGCCCTTTCGCCTGCATGATGCTGGCCGACATGGGCGCCGATGTCGTCACGCTCGACCGTATCGGTGCGAAGAAGAGCATGAAGTCGGTGGCAGGCCGCGGCCGCAAGGTGATCGAGCTCGACCTCAAGGACAAGGCGGCGATCGCGGAGGTGCTCGATCTCCTCGCGAATGCCGACGCGCTGGTCGAAGGCTTTCGCCCCGGCGTCATGGAGCGGCTCGGGCTCGGTCCCGAATTGGTGCTCGCGCGCAATCCAAAACTCGTTTACGGCCGCATGACCGGCTGGGGCCAGGAAGGCCCGCTGGCGAATGCCGCCGGCCATGACATCAACTACATCTCGATCACCGGCGCGCTCGCCGCAATCGGACCTAAGGAAGCGCCGGTGCCGCCGCTCAACCTGGTCGGCGATTTCGGCGGCGGCGCGCTCTATCTCGTCGTCGGCGTGCTCGCAGCGCTGCTGGAAGCATCACAGTCCGGCAAGGGCCAGGTGGTCGACGCCGCGATGTGCGATGGCGCGGCATCCTTGATGTCGTTCTTCTTCGACATGAGCACGATCGGCCGCTGGACCGAGGGCCGCAACCAGAATTTCCTGGACGGCGGCGCGCATTTTTACGGCGTGTATGAATGCGCCTGCGGCCATTTCGTCTCGATCGGCTCGATCGAGCCGCAATTCTACGCGCTGCTGCGCGAGCACGCGGGCCTGACCGATGCCGATTTCGACGCGCAGATGGACCGCAAGGCCTGGCCAGCGCTGAAGGAGAAACTCCAGGCGGTGTTCAAGAGCAAGACCCGCGAGGACTGGTGCAAGATCATGGAAGGCACCGACATCTGCTTCGCGCCGGTGCTGACCATGTCGGAAGCAACAGAGCATCCGCACATGGTCGCACGAAACGTGTTCGTCGAGCGCCACGGCGTCAAGCAGCCCGCGCCCGCGCCGAGGTTCTCGCGCACGCCGTCGGCTGTGCGTGAGCCGGAGGGCGCGGAGATTTCCGCGGTGACGGCTGCGTGGAAGAGGTAGGACTAGCCTAGAGAAAGGTCTCGTAGGGTGGGCAAAGGCGCAAAGCGCCGTGCCCACGTTCTCTACGCAATTAGATAAAGGTGGTGGGCACGCTTGCGCTTTGCCCACCCTACGGCAACGCGGCAGACGGCTTACGCCGCGTTATCAACCTTCAACACCCCGCGCCGGATCTGATCCTCCTCGATCGACTCGAACAGGGCCTTGAAGTTGCCCTCACCAAAGCCGTCGTCGCCCTTGCGCTGGATGAACTCGAAGAAGATCGGGCCGATCGCGTTGGCGGAGAAAATCTGCAGCAGCACCTTGGTCTGGCCCCCGTCGACCACGCCCTCGCCATCGATCAGGATGCCGTTCTTCCGCAAGCGATCGATATCCTCGCCATGCGAAGGCAGGCGCGCGTCGATCCGCTCGAAATAAGTCTCGGGCGGCGCCGGCATGAACGGCAGCCCAGCCTCGCGAAGGCCTTCGATCGTGCCGTGGATGTCGCGGCAGCCGCAGGCGATGTGCTGGATGCCTTCGCCGCGATAGATTTTCAGATATTCCTCGATCTGGCCGGAATCGCCGGCGTCCTCGTTGATCGGAATCCGGATCTTGCCGTCCGGGCTGGTCAGCGCGCGCGAGAACAGGCCGGAGGCGCGACCCTCGATATCGAAGAAGCGGATCTGGCGGAAGTTGAAGAGCTTTTGGTAGAAGCCGGTCCAGACATCCATGCGGCCGCGATGAACGTTATGGGTGAGATGGTCGAGATAGAACAGGCCGGCGCCGACCGGCCGCGGATCGCGTGCGCCCAGCCATTCATACTCTGCGTCATAGGCCGAGCCCTTCGCTCCGTAACGATCGACGAAATAGAGCAGGCTGCCGCCGATGCCCTTGATCGCGGGCACATCGAGCGTTTTCTGCGCCGCTAACACCTCGACAGGCTCCGCACCGAGCGAAATCGCGCGGTCATAGGCCGCCTTCGCGTCGACGACGCGAAACGCCATCGACGGCGCGCAGGGGCCGTGGGCGGCGACGAAGTCGAAACCGTGGGTGCCGGGCTCCTCGTTGACGAGATAGTTGATGTCGCCCTGGCGGTAGACGGTGATTGCCTTGGTCTTGTGGCGCGCGACGGGCGCATAGCCCATCAGCTTGAACAGCGCGTGCAGCTCTTCCGGATTGGGGTGCGCGTATTCGACGAACTCGAACCCGTCGGTGCCCATCGGATTGTCGGCGGTGATCGTGGCCGGCGGTGCATCGTGCGGAAACGGACCCATGGTGCTCTCCCAAATGGCTGCTGCCGTGAACTATCCTTCACGGAGCGTGCAATGAGCGTGCAAACGGGCTGCGTTTTTGGTATTTTATGCATGATCTGTGCATGGAACGGACAAAATACGCATGATTTCGGTTGACGCCTTCGACCTCAAGATCCTCGGTGCGCTCCAGGATGACGGCCGCCTCACCAACCAGGAGCTGGCCGATCTCGCAGGTCTCTCGGCCTCGCAATGCTCGCGGCGGCGGATGCGGCTGGAGGAGGAGAAGGTGATATCCGGCTATCACGCCGACCTCTCCAGCGAGGCGCTCGGCTTCGGCGTGATCGCCTTCATCCAGGTCGGGCTCGCGACCCACTCGCCGGACAATTCAAAACGCTTCCGCACGCTGGTCAATCGCATCGACGAGATCCAGGAGGCTTATTCGCTGACGGGCGACGCCGACTATGTACTGAAGGCCGTGCTGCGCGATCTCAAGGGGCTCTCCAACCTCGTCAATGACGTATTGATGCCGCACCAGAGCGTGGCGCATGTGCGTTCCTCGATCGTGCTGGACCGGCTGAAGGAAAGCTCAAAGCTGCCGCTGAAGGAATTGAAGGCTGGCTGAAATCGAGGGAACTACGCCATTCGCGCTTGCCGCGCCGTCTGCGATGATCAGGCCAATCTGCGGAGATTCAGCCATGGCCCTCCAGCTTCGACCGAACTGCGAATATTGCGACCGCGACCTGCCGCCTGATGCAACGGATGCGCGGATCTGCTCCTATGAATGCACGTTCTGTGCGGACTGCGTCGAGACGAAGCTCTCCAACGTCTGCCCGAACTGCGGCGGCGGCTTTGCCCCGCGCCCGATCCGCCCCACGCAGGAATGGCGGCCGGGCGTGTGCGTGACCAAACACGCACCGTCGGACAAGCGGGTGCATTTGAAGTATAGCGTTGAGGATGTCGCGGCGCATTGCGCGCGGGTGCGGGACGTACCGCCGGAGAGGCGATAGGTCTCGTAGGGTGGGCAAAGGCGCGCTAGCGCCGTGCCCACCATCTGCTTGTGGTGGGCACGCTTCGCTTTGCCCACCCTACGGCATCGGAGCGCGTAGCAATCACTCCGCCGCCAGAATCGTCCCCTCGACCTCGCCGAACCCGACGCGGTAGCCGTTGCCCTGGCACCAGCCACGCATCACAAGACTGTCGCCGTCTTCCAGGAAGGTACGCTTGACGCCACCCGGCAATTCCGCCGGCTCGGTCCCGTTCCAGCTGATCTCCAAGAGACTGCCGCGCTGGTTCTTCTCCGGGCCGGAGATGGTGCCGCTGCCGAGGAGATCGCCGACATTCATCGCGCAGCCGCTCGAGGCGTGGTGCATCAATTGCTGCACCGAGGACCAGTACATGTATTTGAAATTGGTGCGGCTGATGCCGGCGGGTACATTGGCACCGCCGGGGCGCAAGGAGACGTCGAGCTCGAGATCGTAGTTCTGCGGCTTGCCCTGCTTGAGATAGTCGAGCGGTACCGGCTCCTGTTCCGGCCCCTTCAGGCGGAACGGCTCCAGCGCCTCGCGGGTCACCACCCATGGGCTGATCGAGGTCGCAAACGCTTTTGCGAGGAACGGGCCGAGCGGCACATATTCCCATTGCTGGATGTCGCGCGCGCTCCAGTCGTTGAGCAGCACGAAGCCGAAGATCATCTCCTCGGCCCGTTGCTCGGTGAGCATGCCGCCCATGGCTGAGGGCTGACCGACCACGACGCCCATCTCAAGCTCGAAATCGAGCCGCTTGCACGGCCCGAAACTCGGCAGCTCGACATTCGGCGGCTTCAACTGTCCGCGCGGCCGCTTCACCTGGGTGCCGGAGACCACGACGGTGGAGGCACGGCCGTTATAGGCGATCGGCATGTGCAGCCAGTTCGGCTGCAGCGCATTGTCCTTGCCGCGGAACATCACGCCGACATTGGTGGCGTGTTCTTTCGAGGAATAGAAGTCGGTGTAGCCGGAGACCGCGAAGGGCAGATGCAGTTTTGCGTCGCGCATCGGCACCAGCGCCTGCTTGCGCAGTTCTTCGTTGTCGCGCAACTCGGAATGATCGTGACGCAGCAGCTCGCTGATCCGCGCCCGCGTCTTCGCCCAGACTTTTGGTCCCAGCGCCATGAAGGGATTGAGCGAGGACCCGGAGAACACACCGAGCGGACCGACATCGAGCCGGGAGTCCTGCTCGAGCTCCCAGAGGTCAAGCACATAACTGCCAATCGCGACGCCGACGCGCGGCGTCGGATTGGCCGCAGTCGAGAACACACCATAGGGCAGGTTCTGGATCGGGAAGTCGGAGGCGGCATCGACGTCGATGAAGGAGCGGAGGCTGGGGTCGTTGGGGTGGGGCATGTTTCCTGCCATACGAATTCTGGTGCTGAACTTCTGTCACCCTCCCCTGCAGGGGGAGGGTCGGCTCATAGTGAGCGCAGCGAAATATGAGACGGGGTGGGGTGATCTCTCAACACGGGCACTGTTGGACGTGGAGAGACCGTCACCCCACCCCGCCGCTCATTGCATGAGCGTCGACCCTCCCCCTC
>Ga0307510_10002192_pt1 | contig 22080 bp, 26 predicted proteins | sample 12_EM_MG_FD_207224 | JGI IMG/M metagenome (GOLD analysis project Ga0307510, IMG submission 207224) | Populus trichocarpa ectomycorrhiza microbial communities from riparian zone in the Pacific Northwest, United States - 12_EM | ecosystem: Host-associated > Plants > Roots > Unclassified | place...
CAGGACTTGCGAGTCATCCCCTCAGTCGCTTCAAAGCCCCTTTGAAGCTCTCCCCCTCATCGTCTATCAGAACACTCAGAAGTCGCCCTTATCATCGGGGACTTACTTGTTATACTGCGTAGCCAACTGGTACCGCGCTACTCACGTGATCATTGCCTCAGGAGGATACCCCACTGAGCAATACAAAGCCGTTGCACTAGGAGGACACCCCACTAGTTGAGCAACCCCAGTCGTCGCCAAAACCACCCCACGCACGTCGCGTCTTTAAAGGCCCTTGGACCTTAACAAATCATCTCATCATAGAAAACCCTTATCTTAATGACTCCGGGGGACAGTATCGCGATGGCACATGCGATACGACACAGACTGTGCGATAGTGTCCCATAGCTCAGCTATAGGCCTGGGCCAGCCCAGCGTCATCTGTATGATCGCAGGCACATAGGGCGGATGGTTGCAGCAGTGGCGCTTTCACAATAAGTGGCTGCACATGTAGTATATTGCCCTCTGTCTTGTTATGTCGATCTGTCATAATTTCAGGTCAATATTGTTCAACATGAATTGTGTGTGTAGTGTAGTATTGCATTCTGTCTTGTTACGTCGATCCATCATAATTTCAAGTCAGCACGAGCACGACATAAATGTGACTTTCCCACAAGGCAGTGTAGCCTCGGTCGGTCGGTCAGTCGGTCGTCGGTCAGTCAGTCTTGGTCAGTCTGGACGGCTGGCAACGTTTTCCCTGTTTTCCCCATGAGGCCGCTCTTATCAAACTCTCTACCAATCAAACTCTCTACCACATGCAACCATATCTTTGTCCTTGATGAGGTGTGGTTTGTGGAGATTGTACGAAGGTATGAAAGGATAAATAGCCTCTCTTCGAGTCCTTTATTGACCTAACTAACACCCATGCCCCGCAAATCCAACTGCCGAGGCCAAGCTGTCACTCCTCCGGAGTCCGAACCCTCCAATGTGGCGCGTACATCGCAGCCTGCAGCCTTGCGAGCAAGTACTTCTCAAGACAATTCTGATTCAGGTGACATCTCGGGTAGCGACAACGGAGCCCCTAGTGATCCCGGCACTAAGGTAGTGGTCAACAATCCTGATGCCGTTCCCGTGCGTAAGGGCGTCGTTGCATATGACATCCTCCATTTTTTCGACAAAAGTGGAGTCAGGGCCGTCTGCAAAGAGTGCAGGTGAGTTTCCTATGTGCTGACCTCTTCAGTTTTCTGACCTAAACAATATCTCTAGGAAGGACAAAGAGACGAACCCAACGTTGAACATCACCACTTATGCAAAGACCACGTCAACCACAATCCTCCGCACTCACCTCAATAGGGACCATCTTGAGCTATATCTGTGCACAGTCCAGGAGAATAGATGGGACTTTTCGTCGCATGCTTGATCTCAAGCTCGAAGCGAGGCTGCTGCTTCGGGAGTCAGACGACCGGATGAATTTACCGAGCGGTCATTCCAGCGACACATACTTGACTTTATCGTTGCCAATGACCAGGTTCGTTCTTGTCTTTCGTCTTTTTATGTTCACTACGCTCATGTTGAATTGCAAGTCTCTGAACGTCATAGAATGTCCCGAATTCAGACGACTGCTCCTCCATCTACAAACTGATATCACGGACACCATGATCCCGCATCGCACCAAGCTACACAAGCTTGTTATTCAAGCTTGGGGTGCGCACTTTCAAGTGCTACGTCGTAACCTTGCAGTACGTCTCCCTCACCTCCTTTGATCTTTCTTTATCTTATATTTTCTTTCAAATCCAGGCCGCTGTGGGGCGGGTCTCTTTTACGATGGATATGTGGTCCGATAACCCTCTCCGATCGTATTTAGCAATAACCGGCCATTGGATCGCAAGGGTCGAGGGAACCTCGTCTTTACAGCTCGAGTCGGCCCTTATCGCTTTTCACCAGGTTCGTCAGGACCACAGCGGCGAATCACTTGCAAATATAGTCCTACGTCTTCTTGATAGGGCTGGGGTTACCCTGAAGGTAAGGAACCACTATTCATTCTTGTGAATGACGCACGCTCATCCACTCGAGGTCGGGCATTTCACAATGGACAATGCGTCGAATAATGGGGCCATGATGGAGTCGCTCGCGCGGAAGTTGAAACCCCGTGACGTTTCTTTCGATCCGCGCGACAGAAGAATAATGTGTTTTGCCCATATAATTGACCTTTGTTCTGGAAGGGCAATACGTGCTGCTTCTGGGGTTGAGCGCAAGGGTGTTTCATCCGGTGACAAGACTGCTTCTGACCCCTTAGCAGCAGCTCGTGCAGCAGTCCGAGCAATTCAAGGATCAGGTCGACGTCGAGATGACTTCGATAGAAACATTGTAGATGGCAACGCAGGTGGCTGGTTCAAAAATGGGCAGCGGTCAGTCCAAGTCAAGCAGCTGCAGCTCTTACGCGATGTACGCACACGGTGGGATTCTGTTTTTCACATGCTCCATAGACTTCGTGAAATGCGCCTGGTATGTCTTTACACCTCCCTCACCGAACGTAATACATGATAAATAATCAATTTAACAGGCTGTCGATCACTTCTTGGCCCTCCCTCAACATGATGAGCTGGCACAGTACCAGATCTCACCTTGCGACTGGAAGGCGATGCAAGATATCGAGCTTGTTTTGAGTGTAAGTCTCAAGTGGGCTATCAGACAAATCCTGATGTGACGGTACCCAACAGGTTCCGAACCAAGCCCAGCATATCATGTCAAGTGAGAGCACCCCGATCTTGTGTGGTGCTATTCCTGCATTTGAGACGTTCATGTCAAAATGGGAGAACGTTATGCTACAATTTCCTCATCTGGAGACATACATCCAACCAGGCCTGGACTGCGCATCCAAATATTATTCTTGCATGGATCGCACCAATGCGTATATTATTACAATGGGTAAGCCCTTACGTCTACCTGTGCCAGACAATTTGGCTAATTATCATCTGTAGTCCTGAACCCCGTCATGTGTATGACATGGATTAACGATCACTGGGATCCAGAGTACATCACTATGGCCGTGGAGACGATCAAAGAAACAGTGAGCTTATTTATACGGTGTTACCCTAATGTCGTCTCACTTATCCCCCCCCCACAAGATGCGCAAATACAAGGGGGATGAAGAGTCACCTCTCCAAGGAAATCCCGCAGACCCAGGAGGCTCAGGAGCGGTGCCGGCGTACATGTCACTCGCAGATCAATATGGGATCGGTGATGATATGTACATTGGAATACCAAGTGGCGGTGAGAAAACGATCGATCAAGAATATCAGGAGTACGTGATGGAGTCACCATCGAAGAGAGACATAGATATTCTCACGTTTTGGGAGGTGGGTGGTGACGGTGACATAAACAGTACTGACAAGATGTGGTAGGGCCGGCGGCACATCTCTCCAACTTTATTCATGATGGCAATGGACCATCTTCCCATTCAAGCATCTTCCGTTCCTTGCGAATGCATCTTCTCGTCAAGCGCGGAAACCGACACCAAGAAGAGGAATCGACTCAATCCCCTTACGATGGAAGCTTTGCAAATGTTAAAGTTCCATCTGAAGAAATCACGCCTCGATTTCACAAAGGGCTGGTTGACGTTGGAGAAGCAGATGGTTGCTGACGAGCCAGATGAGGAGGACAAGGACCCCCTTGTGGAGTTGCTCCAAGGAAATTTCCAGAACAATTTGGATGAGATCATGGGCTCTATTGATGAGGACGGGTAACGCTAACTCTGCGGGTCTGTGTGGACAAGTTAGGGACATTATTCAGGTCATTATTGTAGTTGCCTTGTAGCACGCTGCGCTGCTGTTGTGACCTCGCGTAGAATTCTCATTTGTTGACTGACCGAATGACTCACAACGCATCGGTGCGACGGATACCACCCAGTCAAAGCACTGGTACGGCATGTTTACTTTTCTCACGCCACAAGTCCATGTTCATTGTTCACATCACGTCCATACCTTGCTCTACTTTCTACTGAATTGAAGCACCTGCGCCACGAGTCATCTTATTAACATGTCTGTATTTCGTGAGCCACGTCTATGTTCAGTCTACGTATTTTATCATCTCATCTGTCTACCACCAGTCCCACCCGAGGCCATTCAACCCAAGGAGCTGATTCGATTAGCTGGGAGATATCGGTTGCAAGAAAAAATTGTGTGTGGGCCGTTCCGTACGTATGGAGCAATCGCACTGTCTCAGTTTACTCACATGCCTGGATAAATAGATGAGGTGTATTTTGCACACGACATTCTATCAGGAAACAACGTCGTCGTTAAACTCGAGCGCATTGAAGGAAAGATCCACACCCTGGGCCACGAGTTCCATATCTACACAAAGCTTCAGGGAGGGTGCGGTATCCCTCGTGTCCATTGGTTTGGTACGGAAGCTGGCTTTGATGCAATGGCGGTCGACCGTCTCGGCCAGTCCCTCGAGCATCTCTTTGTTCGCTGCCATTTCAAATTCACGATCAAGACTGTATTGCTTCTGGCTGGGCAGTTGGTGAGTAAATTCAACTTCTGAGACCACAACTGATGGGCTAATGTCTACTATGCCTAGCTCCGTCGCTTGAAGTACATCCATTTTCGCAACTTCGTTCACCGCGACCTCAAACCTAGCAATATCGTTATGGGTGTCGGAACGCATGCCAACATTGCACATGTCATTGATTTTGGGCTATCAAAGGAATTCAGAGACCCAACTACACACGCGCACGTTCCGCTCAAGAAGGGTCTTGGCCTCATTGGGACCGCTGCCTTTGCATCCATCAATAGTCACCTGGGCTTAGAGTTAGGAAGGCGAGATGATCTGGAGTCCCTTGCCTACGTCCTATTTTACTTCCTTTGGGGCTTTTTGCCATGGCAGGGCTTGAAGCTCAAGGGGCAGGAGATTCTCAAAAGTAAACAAGGAATCACCACTCATGCCTTGTTCCATGGGCTCCCACCCGAGCTTCGCACGTTCTTCGAGCACTGCCGCTCGCTCTCCTTTGAAGACAAACCCGACTACGATCACTTTTGTGACATTTTCAACAGTCTCTTGGCAAAGGAGGAATTTCAGGGTGATGTGGAATTCGATTGGGATCTTGCTGATGCCAAAATTCCGGGACGAGACTATAGGACTACAAGTGACTCCCGTCAGCATGAACACAAACCTTCATGCAAGCGCCGTACGGGGTAAGTGTCAACATATCCATGCTGCGACCTATTCCTAACATGGGTAATACACAGATTACGCTCTCAGTGTTACAATCCACCCTATTTTTCACCTCCCTCGTACCCTTCAGCATCCACCCCAAAGCCCCTAACCAAACCACCACCAGTCCTACCGCCATTGCCACCCAGTAGCCCATCCAAAGATGCCACCATACGCCCACCTATTCCAGTCCAACCACCAGTTGAACCCCTCGTCCCCATCCCCTGGAACATCCATCACAGGGAGTACTCCTCAATGGAGATGTACCAAGAGCCACAACCAGTAGAGAACCCGCTGGAAGAACCAGATAGTCCCATGGAGGACGCGCCGCCTTTAGAGCCAGAACCAGTCACGCACTACAAACCTGATGTCCCCGGAGGCCAGACGCATACCTTATCCTCGGAAGAGTTCCCCATCGAACCATGGCAAGCATACCTCACCCAGCCTAGCAGCCCTGTATCTCGCAAGCATTCCCTGTCACCAACAAGTCCCTCGTCTGCACCTATACGCCAACGCACCAGTAGAGAAGGCAGCTACCAATCAATCACACCTGCTGCCTTGTCACCAATAGCCAGCACCTCGCCTCAGAGCCAGAGCAACCAATCGACCTCTTCAGGAGAGTCCGCAGACAATCCCTTATCCACGCATAGCTCCGCAGAAGACGTGGATAGCGACATGGCCCTTAATTGGGTCACCATTAAGTCCGACTACCATAAAGGGTAGCTGCTTACTTCAGACGCCCATTAGACCGTAACGGGCGCGCGGCAACCAGATCACCTTGGATCAATCTCAAATCTCGTCGTCATGATCGCATCATGACAATGCTTCCCTTCTTGAAATGACCCGTCATTACTAGTACCCGGTTAAGGATAGATTAGGCAATCCCCTGACATATGATTTCACTCTCGCTTCATCCCCCTTGTAACACTAATACAAACCGCAGCACTTGTCCGCGGATATCATGACGATACAGATAGCTCCGTCATTACTAGTAGTACCTCTCCTAGTAACCTTGGTCCGTGCGCAGACATGCCTGTATATAAGCGCTCAGTATTTCGACAGTCAAGCCCTAAGCTTGACTTGGTTTCCAATACAACCGTTGTCAATCCCTTTGTAGTCCCTCTACTTGTTTGACCAGTACACTCTGAGTCGTCTCTAGCAGTACTAGAGAACTCTACTTGTTTGATAACTCGCCACCAGAAGAACTCTTAGTACAAGTCGTACTATCAAAGGCCCGTTGCAGCCTTAACACTCAGACCAGGAAAAACATACCGTCTTCACTTCCTATCCCCATCACGCCTGGTCGCGTCTCAGATTCTATATCTCTTTTTTGAACTTCGTACTTCACTGTTTCACTAGCCAATCCCGAAATCCCCCCCCTCCTGTACAGTAGCTTGTTGTCATCTGTCGTAGCTACATGTCTATATGTATGCGAGTTGTATGCATGAGTAACAGGGGTAGCATCATCTGTCCAAAACATGCGTCTTGTTACGCGCTGACAAAGAAGATGCGGGCCGAGTGCGATGTGTGCGACCTCAGGGTTTGCACGTGGATGTGCGTAGTAGTATTCTTTCTCCCCAGAGCGTGCCATGCCCAGCAGGCCGACCTGATGCCAGCGAGGTGTTGTTGTCCGGTAGTTATCCGAGTTTTACTGGCGAAATCATGATACCCGTTTCCGTCTCTCGCCGAGGTGTCTCCAGTGAAATGGCGCAGACTTTATTTCTCTTCAGAGCACTAGAAAGCGGTCTGCGCTTGGCACCATTCGCGATGTTGAGCTTTACGGCGGTGTCCTCTCTTCATCACTCTCTTGTGAGCACCTAGCGCTCACTTTGGTACCATTCGATCTCACGTCAACTCCCTCCTCTTCCCTTTCAAGCGAGTGAGTCCCTCTCATGCTCTCTCTCTTTTTTTTTTCACTGACCAACCCACCACTGCTCCTCCACCCCATGGTTGTGCCACCCCCCCATCTAGCTAGCACACCGAAAGAACTCATCCCAATCCGCACTTCTAAGTGACGATGCTATCTTTCAACACCGAGTCCCCCAAACAAAACCTGCCACAAGCCGAAGTAGGCGCCAACGCAGGTCTCATGACCTGTCACCTGCACCCATGTCGGTAGCGCATGCACACGACGAGAGGTCGCGCTTTTTGTGGGGGTTCGAATAGGTAAGTCCATTTTCCCCCAGTTCTGCAAGTTCGCGATTGGATCAAGAAATTTACCCCGCCAGGTACATCCCCATCCAAGAACCAGTCGTCATCGCTGTCTCAGCAACACGTGGGCACCTTGGTGTCCAACCTTTCTTCCATTGGTGCATTTCCTCTTTGGATGCTATCAGTCGTGCACTTACGCGACTCCAAATATAGCATATGTCTCAATCTTCGCGGTGACGATATCCCATACAGCCCCATATTGTTTTCATACTTGTATATCGGGCTTGAGCAGGAAAAGATCGAGCTACCTGTGCGCGAGTACCTCCAGAATCTCAGGGTTGAGGTCAGGGATTACAACGGGATTTGGTCTTCCTACGCACCCGCAAATGGGGTCATGGCAAAGTCTGTACTCCCCCATCTCTCTCTAGCGATTGATATTGACCGCTTTCCGGGCATCAACAGATGATCATTTCCCCACAGACATCATACACCATCATGCACTATCGTTACTCGCTTGCTCCCTTGATCATTGAGGAGATGAAGAGCATCAAAAACGAAGTTGAAATCCAAGGACTCAAGCGCGTGTACCTGCGTGATGGTGCCCGTTACGTCCAATTCCTCGCTTGGCTTGATGATAAGATGGCCAAAGGTTTCGAGATCACAGAGTGGGAAGCCGCCTGGCGGCTGACAGAGTTCAGGAGTAAGACGAAGAATTACATGGGTCTTGCCTATGAAAACATCTCCGCCTTGGGGCCTCATGTTGCCCTCCCACATTATCACCCCTTCAAGAACAGCAGTTATCTCATAGACAAGGAAAACCCTTATCTTAATGACTCCAGGGGACAGTATCGTGATGGCACATGCAATACGACACGGACTGTGCGATAGTGTGGGACTTAGCTCAGCTATAGGCCTGGGCCAGCCCAGCGTCATCTGTATGATCGCAGGCACATAGGGCGGTGCACATCACCCCGATCCTCGATTTCGTATTCACTGCGCGCCTGACAACCGTCAACCTCAGCCCCGCCACGCGCCGCCACTCGCGCATGCTCCAATCGTCTGTGAGCGAAGGGATGGACGCGCGCGCGATTGCAGAGGACTTGATCGAGGACAGTATGCGGGTCGCGGCAAAATATGTTGGGCCTCCCTCGTTGGTTTACCTTCTTTCCATGTCCTGCAACCCCTAGTGGGTAAGTGCTTCTTTCCGACTCGCTTTCTTTCGACATCGTCCCTTACAACTCCCTTCCTCATTTTCAACCATTGGACTCTCAACCAAGTTTGAAAACGCAACTACTCCCCACAGTGGTACCACCTCCAACTCTACGAGCAGTAGGGATGCCTGCACTGGGCCTGCCGTCTCTTCAGCCTCTCGCCCCCGTCCCTCCCCCTCCGTATCTGCGGATCTGACCTCCCAAGGGGAAGCTCACGATTCCCGAGGTCTCACACAAGATCACACTCAATGGCATTTCGGATTACGCCGAATGTGCTTCATTTCACGCCTGTCGCGACCCCTGGCTTCACTTAAGCGTCCGGCAAGTCGACCGCTGGTATCATCAACAGGGTCAACGTGGGCAACATCAAGCATGTCGTCCTCGAGCTCTTTTCCAAGAACCTCATCAGAAGTCATGGGCTTTTCGCACGCAGCATCATGAAGGCACAGGCGGTCAGCTTGCCTTTCACATCCGTCTTTGCGGCCCTCGTTTCGATCATCAACACAAAATTGCCCATGATGGGCGAATTGTTACTTCACTGGTTGATCAGCCAGTTCAGAAGGGCATTTAAGAGGAATGACAAGGTACGTCAGATAATTGTGGTTTCATATGTAAACTTATACCCACCTTTCCAGACGGTTTGTCATTCAACGACGGCATTCATTGCACACCTCGTCAACCAAGGCATTGCCCACGAGTTGATTGTGCTCCAAATTCTCGTCCTCCATGAGGGCCTACCAACGGTTCTATCGACATCGCCATTGGTTTCACACGCTCAGCCGGAGCTTTCCTCCAAGAAAACTCGCCAAAAGCCAACGCAATGGTCAGAGTTTCCGAGCCTCATAAAGGTGTATCGCGCGACTCATCGGTGCCCCGCCTGGCTACGTCGGGCATGACTCTGGTTGGCAGTTGACAGAATACATGCGGCGCAAGCCGACCTAGGCAATCGCTTGAGTCACGCAGCCAGGCATTTTCGTTCGGACCAGCGAACATCCTTCCCATGTTTGTTCAGGGTACCTCACCAGGATTGGCTGAGGTATGGTCGCATTACGAGGACAAAGACTTAACCGAAGGTATGTTCATCCCTCAACGTATAATCGGTGTTCAGTACCCTTTTCACTAGATGCTAATATTTCGTTGACATTCATTCCTCGCCTCACCCAAGTTCACATGTCATGAACTTGGCGAATATGTGCTTCCCGCCGTCCACTCAGAGTCCGGTGCCACCATTCAATCCGCTCCGACCCACGTCCTGGAGCTTGCCCACGAGCTGGCTTTCTGCAATGACCTTGGTTATTCGCTCTACGCCGACAGCCAGACCACTGGTGACATCACCGCAAAGGATGTCTGGGACTTACACGCCCAGGCCATCAGCAACCCAAGCAGCATTGCCGTTCTCGGCACTGGCATTCCACCGGGTCGCTAGCCAAACTCTTCAAGAGCCCCTTCTCCTCTTACAAGGCCCCTCCGACGTGCATTCCCACGACACCCGCAGTGCCAGCAACGAAGTACCATGGGGGTGCGGCCCGCGTTGCATCCGTGCATGGCCCACAGGCGATCTTTGTTGGCTTTGGCAGCCCACATCTGCTTCGGTTCCCGCACTGCATGCGTTCGCGGCGCACCTGAATCCGGTTTGGAAGTGCCGTTCCCGACAGTGCGTGGGACGTTCCAACGACTCGACGTCCTACGAACATTACTGCTGCCTCTCCGTATTATGTCAAACTGGGGGCTCCAGTCGCTCTGTCGTAGGAATACCAACAAGTGCGTCTTCCGCTGCTCCCTTCCTTCCCTCTCTCAATTTACACCTTGCCACGTCCCGCAGAACACTCTCAAACGTCTCCTTCCTTCATCATCGATGCAATTGGCCATACAAACACGAACATTTCCATTTCCAGCTGCAATAACCCCACAAACATGAGACACAATATCCGGCTGCTCAACTCGGCAACTATACAAGGCCCTCATCGTGCAGAACACATCCACCGTCGGTACAGGCAGTGGACCAGACTTCGACACATCCAGCCTGAACGCCAGCTTCACCACAGGGGTCGCACCAGTTCAGGTCAACCTCACGGCACCAAGAAAGACCGGTTCCTGGGTGGGACCGCACGAGGGTTGAACGCAGTGCTATCGAACAGGAGTAGCGGGAATGGCAACGGTCATCGCAGAAATGGTGCGATGGATGCGAAAGAGGAAACGGTCGTACTGCCTTATCCCATGCAATTCTTGTTGGCTTTGCAGTCCATCTGCTTTTGGCGTAAACTGCACGGAGTAGGATGCGTTGTCTCACCACGCATGGACAAGCTGCCTGTGGCGCCGGGGAGGGGCTGGCTGTGCACAAGGACAGGATTGGGGTGAGAGGATGATGAAGAGGATGAAGGCGTTGCATGGTCGTTATTATTATTTCACAACTTATTGTAGATAGCTTTGTAGTCCAGGAATATATGGGCCTTTGCTGCCCGCACAACTATTGAATCAAAAAAAAAAAATGACAGCTCAAGTCGACTTGTGAGCTGCAACTTGAGTTGAGTTGCGGCTCCAGAGTGAAAAGCCACGGTCAGTCAAGCCATATCCGGGATAAGCCGCGGCTTAGTAAGTTGACTCGCGGTTAGCCGAGTCGCGGCAACACTAGGTCCACCCGTCCTTGTCCTGGGCTGACACGTCGGCCCCACGCTCTACAAGCATCAGGGCCACATCCACATGACCCTCCATCGAAGCCAAATGCAAAGGTGTTGCTGCAGCATGAAAACTCTGAGAATTCACATCATTTGCATACTCGGTGGCCAAGACCTTTGCAATGTCGTGTAGGCCGCAAAAAGCGGCATAGTGTAAGGGGGTTCCACACAGTGGAAATGGCCCTTCAGCTCCTTTGCGTTGCTGCCAGGAGGGCACTGTTGGGTCATGTATCCAGAGCCAGATGGAAAAATAAGGTTTCGTCCAGTCAAAGAGTTGTTTCATCCCTTCCTCTGCGTTTTGTGACACGCCCTCAAAACAAGCATGCTTGAACCAGTACTCGGCAGTGTATTTGGCAAGGGGAAATCGGCTTAGGCTGTCCCGGGTGACCGTTTGGTCCAGGTGCAATAGCATACCCAGACTTGCTTTGGTGATGACAGTATGAGCAGGTGTCATAGAAATGTGGTAACGGCTGGATATAGTGTTGCATTTTTCGGCAAAGCGAATAGATGTCAAGAACTCTAAGACTGAGAAGTGCGCAAATTGTACAACTTGGGAATCCTGATCTTCGACAACAGACAGTAATGTGGAGCAGGTGGATAGCACTGCTTCTACCGGATTTTTCAGGCGACACTCCTTGCGAAATGCTGGAATCGGGCTCGAAATCAAATGCGAGAATTTCCGCCAATTCCTCAACTTGGAGGGGGCAGTAAGCGACCGCAATGCATAGAAGGAGCCGTCGGGCATATTCCGAGTTCGCGTCCTTGGTCTCTCGCAAGGTGCGCTCATACGTCTCATCGAGCGTCGCTGGTAATTCATCCAGAGCACGTTGGAGGCCTACAGGGGGGCAGTCGGCAAGGTATTCAAGTTGGCAATACACCCATCTGAACCTATCAGAAAGGTGTCGGTGAGAGCCGTAAAGAAAGAAGATATAAATGCCTTACATCCCGTCAGCTTTTTGTGTCAAGACATCAATCACAAGTTGCTTGTGCTGCGAATTCCAGTTTTGCATCTTTTTATTCGTGTTAACGATCGCCTCGATATAATCCTTGATGTCCTCCTGTTGTCCACTCGCGTCATGTAATGAAACAGAACAGAATGCTAGAGGCTCTAAGATAGCCTTGATGTCGACCTCTGGTCGGCTCATAACGCATATACACAGGTTTGGGAGCCGGGCCTTGACGAGGTCCTCCAGAAGCGCTAGAAGCTTCTCGCAGGGGGATGACAGAGAAGACGTGCTTGGACATTCGTCCAAGGCATCGACAATCAGATAAATCGGATGTGATCCTGGGAGTTTCAACAAGTCGATTAAACAATGAATAAGTTCGTCGTCGCCGGGGCTCTGTGCACCATTGAGGTGTGTCGAATAGAAGGTGGAAAGGATATTATGGTAGGAATCGGACTGGTCACAGAGCTGGAATAGTATGGAAGAGAGGAGCCCACGGAGATCCTTCTTTTTATCCTCCCTGAAATCATAGTAATACATTGCAAGAGATGCAAGCCTAGATTTCTGTATGGTCTTGATTTCCTCGATGACCGCGGAACTTGCCACCATCGTAAGTTCTCAAGAAAGAAAAATATCAAGTGGTTTACCCACCAAAGGACGCTCTTTCCAGCGCCCGCTACGAAAGGGGAAAATCATCAGACTCCATGCGAAAACCTAAACACTCGGCAGTAACTGACATTTACCACTAATCCATAGTAGTGAACTTGGACCAGAATCCTTCCATTCTGAGAGTGTGTCACCCTTAACGAACCACTCGCCGGTATCGCTATGCCGTGATTCGCGGGCAATGTGGTAATTCTTCCAGGGGTCGGGGGGAGACAGCCAATTTTGAAAATTTCTCAGTAACTCATCACCTGTCAGAGTACTTCAGCAATTCTAGGTATTGTTGGCCAGCTTTAGGAGATAACTGACGTTTCATTTGATCTAGCGCGTGGTCAGACACAGAACTAGTTCATGATTGCCAACAAAAATGTTAAACGTACCGACGGTTGCTTTGGTGCCTTGGGTTAGAAGGATGGTCAATAGAATGAAGCTTGCAAGTAGAGGGTATTCGCTTACTGTCGACATGGTCCAGAATCTGGGCTCCGACAGCCCGCTCCTCCTCTTGCAGTCGTCACTCAAGCCTCTGCCGTGCAGCATTGATGTCCTTGACCCTGAAGAAATTCTTTATCCATTTGACTGCGTTGCCCTGAGTAAGGTAACTCATTCAGTTAGCCAGAAAAGGACCCACGCAATCGTCGCTTATTGAGTTTTCCAGTCACCAGAACGAGTGTGGAGATCAGCTCCTCCATCAACTTGACCAGTACCTCGTCCACTTCGGGCATGGAGTGAGACGTCTCTGTATATTTCCTGAGACGTTTGACAAAAAGCTCGATTGACTCCAACATATCAGCAAGCACTTCGTAACTTGTGATTACGCCGTTGGCTGTCTGGTTCAATTGGACATCAGAAGGACATTGACATGAGCTCAAGGACAGCGCATATATTTAGTAGGATACCGAGAGTGATGTTTATTGCTGTTGCATGTGGGAGCAATGTCTGTAAAAACGGTTAGAGAGGTAAAACAGGCCATGAGCACCTTCCAACATACCAGGCCGACGTTGTCGGCGACAGAGGTGACGGAAGAAATCGGGGTTAAAATCAATACAGTATTCTTAATCATTTTGAAGATTCTATCCTTTTGTTGGAAATCATCGACGGCGTGTGCTTGTCCTTGTACGTCAGCAAAAAAGACACAGAATGATCATGCTCCTTCAGGCTGGCAACGCGTGACCAGCAGCTGATCAAATGTCCTTGGACTGATAAGGGGCTGACCACCTTACAATCAACATTACTGTGCTGACCATACATCTGTCAGTTTGATGGACACTGACCAGATCCTTGTCAGTGGCTCTATCAGTTTGGTACACACTGCTCAGTAAGTGACAACCTCATTGCCAGATCGATGGATGCTGGCCAGATTTTGGTCGGCATGGGCCCATGCTGCTCAGCGGGTGACAATCGATTGCCAGGCCAATGAACACTGGCCATATTTTGCTCAGCACGGATCCAGTCTTACCAGTGAATGACAATCGATTTTGTAGGCTGACAAACACGGGCCAGAATATGTTCAGGGTGGGTTCAGTCTGGTCTACACTGCTTGTCAGGCCTCAGGTATGAATGGGCCTTAGGGAAGCTCAAAGACACAAGTTGGGAAGATGCCTGACGGCTCCTCCAATACATCGCTGTGGCTTCCTGCCCACTCAGAATGGAGGAAACGCTGGTCAGAATTTGGTCAGCCCAGGTCCACACTGCTCAGCAGGTGACAATCAACTCCTGGGCTGACAATCACTGGCCAGATTATTATCAGCACTGTACCACAGGTGATGAGTCCATGCTGCGGTGAGTTCGGGAAAGGTCTCAGATCCGATGCAGATTCGTGATCCCGAGGGAAAGCGAAGGTGCAATGGAGTGTGAGAGGGGGGCTGCATCCCTGAAAAGCCGAGAACGCACAAGGAGAAAACAGGGCGTAAAATTGAGGCTTGGGGTATTGATGGCACACAAGCAAGAAGGAAAACGAGTGGTCTATCATTGCCTGCTTGGCCAAGGCCAGGCATGAGGGTTTTAAGTACAAGTATGCTATGCAGTGAGGGGAAAGTCATGTAAACGAGTGTGAAGTTGGTCTTGCCGGCGACAAACTTGCGTGGCAACATAAGCAAACGTTCAGTGTCAAAAATGAAAGCAGCAAGTGAATTTTATCCAGAGGCGCGATGGTGGGTGCATGGTCGAAGACAAGGCGGTGATGTTCGATGACTGGTGGCTAAGGTAGAAAAGGGGAAGCAAAGAGGGAGAGCACAAGTCCTGAGATAAAAGAAATGGTAAGGGAAACAGGTCAAATGGTCCTATATGCGGTAAGTGCGCGTCCGGTGATATGTAGTCCCTAGCAAGGGCCCAACTGACGAGGCGTTGTGTACATTGTTGTCTTGACCACTTGAGGTGGCGAGAGTGGGCGATCTGTGTGGCATTGGCAGTAGATCCTGAGGTGAGAAGAGAGGGGACTTGAGGGGCAGGGCATGAGGAAGGGATCGGGGGGCGGTGGAGGGGCATGTGATGATTGAACTTGTCGGGTTTGCTGGTGCACTGAGGATGTCACGTGGTCGAAAGTGCTGGGGCACTATCTCAAAAATATGTTTGCACGTTGCGTCATGTTTCAGATCTCTTCCCCCCGCACCATCCCCTTTGCTTTCCCCCTCCATCATATCCCTTTTTTTTTTCTCTGTCATCACAATGCCTTATCCTCATCCAGCACATATAACTTGAAGTTACTAGTCAGTGGCACACATGGCCTCAGTTGACAGTTTCTCTGGTCCCACTCCCACCAACTCCCTTTATGAGCATCAAAGCAGCATAGGGACACCAGAACTACAGTATATATGCGGTGTGTCTTTAATGTCCTGTGCATATATGCTGCGATATTGACTCCAGGACGAATTATTATAATCTGTCGCTCAGGTGGATATTCTATTACCACCGCTCTTTGGTAAACTCTGCCTCTATAGGCTCACCAATGCGTATGTTGTTTTGCACTCCCTTGCATTTCCGTCTCACTGTAGTAGATCTGGCTTTAGCATACCTGGAAATTGACCAGTAGTAATCTTCCAGGTCAAGAGTGGGTCAACACTACATCAATCCTTATGGATGGGGTGGAGGTAACGATGCACACCGTCTCCAAGCAGAGTAGGGCACCACGGACAATTTACTTATGGATTATTCACGTGCATATGACCTTGTCCACTAGTATGCCCCACCACTGATTATGATGCATGGTCTTGTCAATGCTGTCCCAACACCACTGCTTTGTCTCATCAATGCTGTTCCACCACCGCTCCTTCGTTTCATCAATGCTGTCCCACCACCACTGCTTCATCTTGTCACTGGGTTCTCATCTTCCTCCACATTCATCTGTGGCCATCTGTTATTTCACATCCTCTCTTGCTCACCTGTGGCCATCTACTGTTAATGTGTCAGCTCGTTTTGTTTCTCAGACATTTCATGTTGCTCACGTTGATACGTAGTACTGATGCAATGTTCCGGATCCGTAGTCACAAGTGTTAATAAATGAATCATATTATTTGAAAAAAAAAAAAAGAATTAAAAGCGTGTAAGAAAAACTGATGAAGCCTGGCTATGGTGACCAACTCGCCCAGCCTGACCATCCTGGACATTCAACCCCCATGACCAGCAACTGGTCAGGGCATTATCAGGCCGATGACACCTGATCATTCTGTTCAGCCTGAGGATCCGTGATAATCACCATCAGACTGGGGGCCCTGACCAGGTACTGACCAGAATAATGAGATTGGATGGGAGTGCCTGGTCATGATATCATCAGGCCAATAATAGATGATCATCGCAGTCAGAGTGAGGATTGGTGATCATCACAGTCGGACTGACCAGCCTGATGACTTCGACTTTCACCTGCAGGACCTGATCAGGCCTCTCAGTCTGTAGCAACTAATAAAAGTAAAGGAGTGAATTCCGGGCACGCAAAGGCCTCAGAGCGCGTGCATCAGACACAGGAACTATAGTGATATTGGGGAAGCTACTACTCACCTCAGAGCGCGTGCGTCAGACACAGGAACTGAGGTGACAAAAGTCAACTATGTACAGTATATAACAAATGATTAAGGTTCTGCTACTGTCTGTCAGAATGAGTGCTAACTATGATGGTCAAAGTATCTAATCAATCGATCCGCTCACACGCGCCATTTGCTACACTCCCCCTCATTTCGCAGACAGTCTGGGAACTGCAGCGAAATGCCTCCAAACAAATATGGGGGCGCACAAGAATTTTATTCAGCGGTTTGTGGCTGCGCGTTGAGTTTCTGTGCTGGTGGGCCAGCATGTGGAAGGTGCAGGGATGCGCGTGACTGCGTGTGACTCGGGTGTGACAGCCACCAAATGGCCGCATTGCAATGCCTTGTTCCAGTCTCTGCCTTGACATCTTCCAGGATGACGCCGCGCCCTCTCGATGGGCCTTGAAACGAAAACGAATGGCTTGACGATAAGAGCCCAGGACGGTAGATAAGGGGATAGGGATATGGCCCCCAGGTGCGTAGTTGTTTGTTGCGGAATGTGCTGCCTTCTGACTGGTTCTTCGGGCGGCCAGGTGTCTTCTGTTTTCTTGCGGGCATCGATGCCCGCCACGTCGTTTTGTTGTGGGCAACGATGCCCGGGACGATGTCCATGGCCTCAACAGGCCCCTTCAAATCGAGTGTTCGCTCCCTCGGTGGCCTCCCTCCTGGATCCCATGGGCCTTGTCCCTCCAAAGTGGTCGGGACGGCTTCGTGCGCCGGCTCTTGCGGCGGCCAACCGGGCTTGCATATGCCCTCATTTGGGGTCCCTTGCAGCATCGTGCCGCGTTCACGCTCACCGTCTGGTGGTAGCGCCTCGGGGCGTTCGAGTTTGCGCTTGCCTTCTCGTGGCAACCTCTCGACTTTGCGCTTGGCCACGCCTTGTGGTGTCACGCTGCGTTCGTGCTTGTGGTTTCGTGGCGGCATCTCAAGCATGCCCTTGTGGTTTTGTGGCGCCTCTCCTGGCAGCCGAACAGGTTCGTGTTCGCCCTCAGTTGGGCGTCGCTCGCGCTTTCGTGATAGCGCCTCTGCGTTGCGCTCGCCCTTCTGCGGCAGCGCCTTGTATGGTTGCGCGTTGACTTCACGTCCGCACCCAGCTTCTTGTGCCCATGACACCAACGCCTCGGGCTTAGCGGCGCTGGCTGTCTCAGCCTTGTCAGCGGGTCCGACGCCGACGGTATCCTTGGCCAGGGCTGGTGCAGCACCCACGAGCAACGGCGCTCCCCCTCGTTCATACGCATCGATGCGCGAGGGTTCGACTCCCCCAACATCCACTTTCTTGTTTGTGCCAGGAAGTCTGAAAGGGTCAGGGTTTTCCAGGAATGCAGGTGAGTTGTCCAGTATTGATGGCACTCCCCCTGCTTCCTGCAGACCTTTGCCATGCGTGTCAGACAGTTTCGAGGGTTTGGGATGGGGACAGTCATCGATCGCACGCCGCTCGGTGGCAGCACCTTCTCCATGCAACGGATTCTCGCGTGTGAGGGTGTCAATGAAGATTGGAAATGTTGAGGGGCTGGTGGGGCAGCATGCAGCTCGCTCCCCACACATGGTAAGTCTACGTTTTGCTCCCCCTCAAGCTGTGATGCTGACCCGATACAGGTATCCAGATTGACGATGACGGCATCCAGGTCGGGCCACGGATTGGGGCACGTATGAGCACCCATGTCAAGAACAGGCTTCCGCGCCTCATGCACACGGACACGGGCCTTTGGGATGGCAAACATTGGCTCCCAAGCGGTGGAGCCCTGCCTTTGTGGGTCGGGGGTGTCAGGAGGACGGCCGTGCGCCTCTCCGATGGGCGTCTTGCCCTCCAGTGCGTGCGCTGATGTCAGGACCATCTGGCCCATCGAGCACTGCGATGCCTCGCCCAGGAGCGACTCCAACAGCCCTCCAACTTCGGTGGGGGCTTGGATCTGCTCGGGTTCCTGATGAATGGGGTGTTCCGCGGCCTCATTTGGTGGCGGCAGTGCATCGTGTGGCTGCAGCTCCAAGTCTGCACCGTGGTCTGGTACTGGGATGGCCGGCGTCTCTGTGTCGACGGCCAGTGAGCGCTGCGTACTAGCAGCCTCCGGGGTGGTGGGTAGTGGTGGTGATGAGGTGAGGAGATATGCTTTCTCCGGTGTGGCAAGGTGGCTAACCCCGGGCTCTTGCAGCTTGACAAGAGGATCCCTGTCCCCTTCGACGCTTGCATTCTCCCCGGCGATTCCCCCCTCCTCCAGCATGACTACTGGCCCTGTGCCTTCAATGTGCACGGGCAGGTTCGCGATTGGGTCAACTTCTTCCCCTGGTGTTGAGTCCGGCCCAGCGTGAGTGACTCCTTCGGGGGTATTTGCGTTTGGGTCGCCTGGCTGCCCCTCTTTCAGGTCTGGCTCCACATGGTCGTTGTGTGTGTGAGTGCCTTCTTCGATGGCTCCAGGCTTGCCCAATATTGCCTCTGGTTCTGTGCCGACAGTTTGCGCATGAACAATGGGGTCTGGGGTTTGTGGGTGCTGCCGGGACAGGACCGCCTCCACACTGACGATTTGCACGTGAGTGTCCCCTTCCTCGGCCAGCGAACAACCCTCCCCCTCAATATCAGCGATGTGGATGGTGTCTGTGGGGCGGCGTTTTCCCATGCGCCTCCGCCTTCTTCGGCTGCTCCCCTCTGCTGTGGCTGCAGGGGGTTCTCCGGTGAGTCCTTCCGTTCTGCTTGCTTCCTGTGGTGGCTGACCAAGCTCTTCAGCAAGTTGGTCCCATCGACCCTTTGCTGTTTTGTGGTCGATCAAGCCAATGAAGATGTGGTCCGGGAGCTGCCTGGAGAGGTGGTATCGCGCAGCGCAGTCTTCCTTTTCCCACTCCTTAATGGTCTGGCTTTCCGCATTTGTGAGGTGGGCAGCATCTTTTGGAACAGGACACATGGTTGTCCCATCAAAGTGGCCCCAGCGGTGCATGGCCTCCATGGCTTTTCGGAAATGCATGGCGAAGATGGCCCAGTTGGAGGTGTCATTTTGGAGATGTGGGATGGCAGTGAGGAGTGCTGGAAGAGACATGACAATGTACTGTAGTATGACACGTTGCAGCAATACAGTTGGTTTTCCTATAGGGCCAGGGCAGGGCCCATAACCTGTAGCAACTAATAAAAGTAAAGGAGTGAATTCCAGGCACGCAAAGGCCTCAGAGCGCGTGCGTCAGACACGGGAACTATAGTGATATTGGGGAAGCTACTACTCACCTCAGAGCGCATGCGTCAGACACGGGAACTGAGGTGACAAAAGTCAACTATGTACAGTATATAACAAATGATTAAGGTTCTGCTACTGTCTGTCAGAATGAGTGCTAACTATGATGGTCAAAGTATCTAATCAATCGATCCGCTCACGCGCGCCATTTGCTACACAGTCTGACAGTACTGAGTGAATTGCCCAGATGACGGTCAGGTGTTGATCAGGCACTGATCATTCCATGTCTTTTTTGCTGACGTAGCAGGGTAGCAATGGCATCGACGGAGTGGCAACGCTGTAGTCCCTTTGCAAGTGGACCTTCCAGGTCGGCCAATTTGACACCCTCCTTTTTCTCATAAGCTTGCATGGCAGACTCTAAGAGGGTTTGGAAATGAGCAGATCCTGGATGGTCAGTCATATCAGAAGTAGGGAAGGAATGGGGTCTTTGGGAGGGGGGTCGGATCACTATGAAAGAGTAATACTGGAGGTGGTTAGCAGAGGGTTGGGGGGGAAGAGCGAGGTCAGTACAGCAGTGCCCTGCCTCATCGATGTGTTCCATATTCGCACCCAGACAAGAGGTGATTGAGTTTGATTGATCAGGTGATAACTTGAACAAGATGGGCGCAACTTGTGGTCAAGTGCCGAATAACGTTTTTGGTCAGGCCGCTCTGGCATGAGTGGGAGATTATTGAACGTCGTAGATCGTCCAGAACTTGAAGGGTGGCCCAGGGACATCCGTCGTTCCATTCCAGGGGCAAGATAATATTAGTGAGGTAGTGAGACGCGGCAGGAGAGAGGCGATATTCCGTTGGTTAGTTGCTTAGAAAGGGTAAACTGTATTGTGCGATCGATCCCACTGGGTTGGCGCGGCGCGACGGGATACTCAAGTGAGCTACCACATGTGACCATAGTTTGATGATGTTTGTACAAATTTGACAACGCAATATTCCCAGAGCGAGCACAAGCGAGACGAGTCTCTGACTTCTCACAAGGATATGGATATGGAACTCACTATGGAAGTGACTTTATTTTCAGTAGTAAATCTGATAGGAAAAATGACAAAATGACACATTAATCTGACTTGTTGGAAAAACCAAGCATAATCTGACTTTGAGGCAAGCTGATGTAAGTGGGACCAAATGCCATGTTTTTTCTGATACAAAACCGATGTCGGCTTTACGGCCTTGACCGATAATCTGTGTCTTTCCCCCCCTCTTTTTCCTCTTGTCTTCTTCTATAATCACCTCATAATCCGACTATGATTTACTCCCAAATAGTAAATCGTACTCTTTTCATGGTCTGCTTGGCTTGTCAATAACATGTGTCCTTTTTTTTTTCTCCCAAGTCGTTTTCCCTCTAACAGCCATCCCATGTGATTCTGTCGCTGTGCCACCAACTCGACACGTCAGCCTTGCCACCATACCTTGCCTCTGCCTCCTTGTTCTTCACCTCTGTTGCCCCCTGTTCCTCTTGTTCCTCTTCTCATTCGTCGCCTTTCAAGTCCCTGTTTGCCTTGCCTCAAGCCCTGCTGCCGATGTCACACAGATTGCCTGCCTTTGATGGCCCCTGCCATAAGTGTATGCCACCTTGATAACTGTCAGCCTGTCATACACATCGAGCTTGACACCCTGAATCGCCGCCATTGCAGTGAGTGCCCTGAATTCTCACTTTCTCTCCGCATCCTGACCTGCTGCTCACTCCATTGCTTCCCCCCCCTGTTTTGTCCAGTCTTACCCTTGGATGAGAAATACTTTCTGTCTGTTTGCAATTGCCCTCTTGCCCCCTGTGAGTACCCCCGACGTTCTGATCAGTTGTGTCTTCTCACCTCTCCCTCATAGCCCAAATCACGACCGCGCCCATCCCCATTGCCATGCCGCCTAACCCATTCTAGTGTTGCCACAACTCGAGTCGATGTTTTTGAGAAATCAGTGATAGAAAATCGAATAAAATAGCGAAAAATATGAAAATAAAGAGGGAGATAGATTAGATCAAAAACCGTGGGGTCACTTAAGACGACTTTGTAATCTGACCAG
>Ga0307510_10002193_pt1 | contig 22078 bp, 24 predicted proteins | sample 12_EM_MG_FD_207224 | JGI IMG/M metagenome (GOLD analysis project Ga0307510, IMG submission 207224) | Populus trichocarpa ectomycorrhiza microbial communities from riparian zone in the Pacific Northwest, United States - 12_EM | ecosystem: Host-associated > Plants > Roots > Unclassified | place...
CCAATCGCTACATGGAACCTTCGCCCATTCATGCACATTGTTCCTCATGAAGTATGCATAGCATACTCTATCTCTGTCAAAGCTGGGCACCTCATGCTCCAGCACCTTTCCTGCTATACCCACCACCGTACCAGGACCATACTCCAGAGAGATCCCAAGTCCCGGCAGTTTCAACATACAGTCTCGGTATTTTCCCAATGTAGCTAGGATGTCATACCAACTGTCCCTTGAACTTACGTCCCGGTGTGACCGAGTGATGCGGTTAGAAATAACGGCAACACCACTGAAAACGGACGCCCATCGGATTAGAACATTCCGAGGACATATCTCGGTAGCCTCTAGGTGCTTGATAGTCTCCCAGCCCGCATCGTAAAGTTTGGGGTGGATTACAGCCAGAATTGCGCTCACAATCGCATTGGACTCTGAGATAACAGCTAGCCAGTCCAATGCAGCAGGCTTCCCGAAGCTCACGGAGACCTTCGGATGTTGTTGCGATGTTTCCTGATTCAGACTGAGCTGCTGAGGAGTAAGGTTTACACATTGAAACGCTCACATCATGGCCTTGTTGAAACCACGCGGGTGATAAATTTACGGAACCCTTATGGCCGTTTCCTTTGAAGTATTTGATATCCTCGCGCCAACAGCTGCCGCTTTTTGGTATTTTCAGCGACGGACACAGTTTATTTTTTGCATTTAGCATTGCATTCTGAGACACGTCAGATTTTTGGCTATGATCCGACAGGGGGGTCACTGCACCTGTCTTGAATTGCTCAAGATTCCTGGAAGGTACCAGGCCAATATAATTCCATCCACATCAATAATAATGCATGGCGCTGAGGCTATAACCCTATCCAGCGTTGGGTGGTATTGCCATCTTAGCTCAGTTTCCTTTTCACCTGGTGCCTTTGTTCCTGATTTTAAAGGGTTTTTCAGCAGCTTGTCTGCATAACGTGTGATGTCCCAGTCCACCTCTTCTGCAAATAAACATTCAGCAGGTTAAGACATATGTTTTTTCTGTCTACTAACTGTGGTTGAAAAATGCTTCTACAAGGGTAGCTGCGATTATGTCCAGCTCTGATGCTAGAGGTACCGGGAGCATCAGGGGCTGATCAGGTGGTGTTGCAGAGGCAGACAAGTGCGAATTTAGCTTAAATTGGAACTGGGCTCTGAGGTATATTGTGCAGAGATGTGAAAGACTCAAAGGATTCAGCTCTGGGGTTCGAGATATCTGGCTAGTCTGCATTCTATGCATCAAGGGGGCTGGTGGAAATGAATAATAAGGCACCAAAATTCATAAGCACTCTGACAACCTGGCCGCTGGTGAATAAACCCACGCTGCAAATCAACAAAGGCAAGCTGCCGATCAACAAAGGCAAGCTGCCAATCAACAAAGGCAAGCTGCCAATCAACAAACAAAGGGTGCTAGGGAGCCAGTTGGCGCATCATATAGAAATGAGACCCCCAAAATCTCAACACGTTATGCTTCCCTGAGAACTCAACTCTCAAACTTTCACTTTTATCTTCTTGGCAGCAACATACAGCACAGTCACCAAATGACATGGCCACTTGAAGCCACACAACACAACCTGATTTCTCTGACGAATCAGCTTGGTCTACAGACAGTTCCTCTGAGTTTGAGATCAATTTGCCACTAGGCAGCCCCGCTTCTTCAGACGATGAATCAACCATGTCTGAAGCTTCTGAAGCTTATGAAGACTTGGACTTGTACAAGTCTAGGTGTGTACACTAGTTGCTAATTGACTCCCACAAGCTCAAATGCAAGGACATCTAGCATAGAAGTAACATTGACAGATGAACAGATCAGCGTATTAGATAGGCGCATCGACGAGTTTCAAGCTGGCAACTATCAAGACAAGGAGAGAATTGTAAATCACTTGCTCTGCCGCTTCAAAGGGGACCTTGACAAAGATGAATTTGATGCTCTGGCAGTGCAAACTGTATGTGCACCAGTTTTAACATTGGGCTGTTCTCAAATATTTCCAGCTGATTCACCAGCACCTCTATTGAAAAATCAAACTGGTAACAAGGGCACCTACTCCACCAACCAGCGATTGGATGGCCCAAGAAATGTATGTACACCATTTACTCATTGAGGGCCACCACTGTGACTGAAAGAAAAACACATATCCAGCCAAGAAATGGAGCTCATGGACAAACACATGGGCATGTTGGAAAGGTACTCTGCCAAGTTCATACAAGCAAACACAGCAGATTGGGAGAAAATAATTACAAAGGTTGCTGACAATATCCAGAGAACTTGGCAAGAAGATACAGAGTTTGACAGAGATACCACAATCAGTGTATTTGACCTCCCTCTACTACACTGGGCCATTCTCACATATTTTTAGCTCATCTGCCACCATTTTTTCTGCAAATCTAAATGGGAATCGAAAAAACCCTTATTCAAACCCCAAAAGTGGTCATACTTAGATGTTGTGACTGCCATGCACCCCAAAAAAATATCCAAGTTGGCACAGGAGCTTTCAAACAGCCCACCTGGGTCGCTGGACTACCTCAGCGCCTACAAGAGAGCACTCACCCAGGTTGAGGGGGAGTTGAGCCAGAGACAGCAGCAAAAGTACTGAGCGATGGCAAAGGAATGGTCCAAGAAGAAACTGCCTCTGAGGATGCAGCAGCAGTATTTGCATTTAAATGATTCTCACAGTCTAGAATTGGCTAATTTCTTCACACTAGTATGATGGACAAGCATGGTACGCAGGCCATCAAAGATTTCACATCGGCAGCATACAACAAGTTTGGAATGCACATTGTCGTCTTTGCAGCGTTCCTTCATGAGGAAAAACCTACAATATCAATGTGGGTATTATTCTCTATTCATACACACATCTCACCATTTCAAATAGCTTCGATTATAATAGAGATAATGGGGGGAAATCATTCAAGGCCCGCAATAAAAAATGGAAGTGCAGTGAAATGATAATTGACTTTGCAAAGTGGGGCACCCAGTCCCTTGGTGAGTGATCATCAATCATCCTTCCCTAAGGAAGACGCACTGACACACCAGCATTTTAGATCCCTCGGTTCCTAATGGCAGCAAGGGTGGGTCTGGGCAAAAGAAGGAAAGCACCAAGGTTAAACTTAAGACAGACAAAGCTGGGTACCCGATACTTCCCAGTCTTGAAGAGATCAACCACCATGGCCTGGAGTACAAGAAAAGGCTCATAGGCAAGTTTATGGGTGACGTATATGGTTTGTGAGCTGCTAATGTTGCTGCCGATTCACTCATAAACTGATTTTTAGGCATCACTGTTGGTATGGGAAAGCGAAGGATCCCATGGATGGAACTCGAAAGGGCCAGAGGTGATTATATCGAACCAAAGTACCTGCCTGAGCAGGTGGCCCTTAAATAGTACTATCACCTTTGCCAGAAGGATGTTAGTGACATACTCGAGCACTGGACACAGAGGCAAGCTGCAGGTAAGGTTCCCTTGCACTTCATGAAGGCGGTGAGGGCCTTGGAAGACAGTGGCACTGGCACTGATATGGAGCCGGCCGAAGGAGAAGAGAATTTGCAGGACGACAAGGGCAGCCAGACACAAGAGGATGGGCCAATGCAAGGTGACAGCAGCACCAATTGCTCAGCTGAGCAGATCCATTCTGGTGAAAGTCCCGCTGATGCCGCCAAGGATCTGAACAGAGTAAGTTTGATCCTGAAACATGACAAGTAGGCGCTGACTTCTTTGAGTTTTTAGCCTTCACACCGCTCCCCTGGAAATGAGCCTGCCCAGCCCACTACAGCTGCCGACTCTCATGTGCAGCAACAAACAGGCGGAGGCATCACTCCAGATCCACCTTGTAGCCCCCCCCCTTGCACACCATCTCTGCGCTGCGCACGCCCTCTCCACAGTGGCTTGTGAGCAGCTCAAATCGGATCTAGTTATGCTGTGTGGGGGCCCAGGCCTAATGACAAGGTAAGCAATCTTACCGCCATTGTTTAGTCTCAAAATTGAGTGCCCCTAGACCCACACTGCCAATAAGCACCAGCCGTCACAGCTGAGCCCATCTAGCCCTGCTAGCAAAGATCAAGGGCTGCCAACAGGCTCATTTAACGCCAACGATGAAGATGCAATCCCAGGGCCACTGTCAGCCAGCCCATCCCATGAGTGCCAGCAGTTGCCGCATCCAGCCTTGCAGAGTGGTAGCCTGGAAGTGCAAGGGATTGGATGCGGTATGCATAGAAAAAATCGGGGGGGTGCTGCAGATTCCCCTTCAAGCAAGTGACAAAAAGTTGCCTACCAACCAGGCGACCCAGGTCTCAACAGGCAGCGGTCAGCTTGGGACTGCTGTCCGACAATGAAGGCAGCTGGAGAAAGGTAAGCAACCACCCAGTCATTTCCCCTCAGGGTGTTAATTCTCAAGATAGTGCCGCCCATATGCCGACTAGACTGCAATCACGCCGCTGATGCTTGTAAAGAGGGTAGAGATGAAGCACCTTTTCTAATTCTTTTACTTTGTGGTTGCACTGCTGGTGTTTTAACCTTACCTTCTCCCTGTGTTTACTGCTGTATTTTGGTCCGAATTTACAGTTAATAAACATGTTTGAACTGGATAATATTTTGTGTAGTAAAAAAAAAACTGGTAAAGTATGACCACAACTAAAGGCTATGTGCCCAACTTCTTCAGCCTGAGATCCATGCTATGCGCCAACTCTTCCAGTTCCTCCTGCCTCTTCTGCTGCCCGAGATCTATGCTACGCACCAAAATTTCCAGCTCGTCCTGCCTCCGCTCTAGCATAGTGATCCTAGCGGTGTTGTTGTGGGCATCGCCTGCTGGCGGTGCACCAGTGCAAGATGACAAGATGCAGTGATCTTCAGTATCAAGAAAAATTGAGGTGGTTGACGCTGCAGCGAAACCTGTTGAATTCTGAGTGGGGGCCATCACAGGGGCCATAGTAGGAGACTTATGTGCTGGAATGCAAATGGTTGGTTTGGTAGGAGCTGAGGCAGAGTGATTGGACAAGGGGGGACAGACTGAGGGGCTGTCAGAAGGGGTTCTGGTGGCAGACGACCCACCACTCTCCAATGTCAACACCTGAAGAGAAGCAAGCAGTTCAGAGGGAGATGGAACCGATGCAGAGGATTCTGGTTTGCCAGCATCAGCAACCAATTCTGAGGGTGGTGGAACTGACGTGGAAGCTTCTGGTTCACCAGCACCAGGGGAATTTCTAGTGCGTTTCTTTCCCTTTCCCTTTCCCTTTCCCCTTGCCCTTTCCCTTCCCCTTCCCCTTGCACTTGGCGTTTCCTTTGCGATGTTTTCTTCAGCTGCCTTTTGCTGCGCCTGCTCGAGGCGATATGCCTTGAAGTATTCCTTGGGCAACAAGTGGTGATCCATTTTTCCAGTTTGGTCATTTGGGGGCATGTGGCTGCACCCTTTATGCTTGACCTTACATCGTTAGCAAGGGCCTTCTGGGTCCACGATGCACTCTACGCCTGCTTTCTTGCATCGCTTGCACAGCTGCCATTTCCCATTAGCTCTGACTCAATTGAGAAGGTGGTGACATACCCCAATGGTATCCATTCCTGCCGAACCCTGCATGACAGGACTCCTCTCGCTTAGAGATTGGTCGGCAGCATCAGGCTGTTTCGACCAGGTGCAGCGCTTCACACCCTTAGATGCTCTGGGTGAGCCCTTCCGCTTTCTTGGAATGGCAGCCCCCTTGGCGACTTTTGATTGATTTGATCTCCTGTGGCTCTGAGAACACTTTGAAATATCAGTAATAAGTTAGAACTAAACCAGTAGTCATGGGACTTACATCTAACTCCTTATCAGCCTCATCCACTGCCATCTGCACGTCTTCATTCTCCTGCTCCGCCATCAGTGCAACTTCGTCCCCCCCTTCCGCCATTAGTGCATCTCCATCCTCCTCTGGTTCATCTGCAGGCACGTTGACAGAAGGCAGGTTTTGTTGCCAATTCCCATGACGCTTGGGGGGCTCAGTTTGTGCAGCTTGCTCTCTACAAGCCCCTGTGGCTTTTCATCGAAAATTTGTAAGCGGGGCATCAGGGAAGTCTTGGAAATGACAGCTTACCTAGGACCTCCCACCAGCGATCTTCACTCGGCAGCAGCAGATGCGAGATGTCAGCAGGGAATTTGGTGTTGGAGTTGTAAAACTTGTGCATGTGCCAGTCCAGGTGGGACTGGTTTATGGTGCCAAGATCCCCATCGTGAGACAGCACTATGGATAGCGCAACCAAAGTGGGGTGCAGGTGATAGGACCCCCCCTCTTTCATGCTGTTAATTTGCTGCAATTCATGGTGGAGATTGTTCTTTTTCAAATTGTAGAGCGTTCAAGACGCCATGTAAATGGACACTTACAAGCTTCTTGTTGAACCTTTCCTTCCACTTTACTGAATCAGTAAAGTTCCAAACAGAGTTGTAGGCTCTGATGGCGGCCTCAACTCTAGATGTGATTTGAAGGAAAGCAGTCATTTATGAAGCGTTTGAGGGGTGGATTGCTTGGCAGATGAGGTTACGTGTTGGTGTTGAAGGCAGGAGCTTGCCAAGTTGTGAAGTCGCCAAAGTCGCCTGGAAGCATGACTCAGCACAAAAACTTAAAGCGCCAGGAAAGGTGCCCTTGTGCAATTTTCCAAACCTGGTACAAAAAAACCCCCTGAAGCAGAAAATTTGCACTCAATACCTAGCCTGCTCACTGCACAGCGTCCTCTGTCCAAACATCAGCAACGAGCTGTAACCACCATAAAGCTGCCACACCAGGATTCCAATATGTGCATGTCTCTCCCTCCTGCCGAAAGAACGCATAACATTGGTATGCTTGGACCTGGACCACCCTTGCCTGAGCTCAGTGACTTTGGCCTGCTTGTGCTGTCATCCACCAAACCAGAGCTCAGTGACTTTGGCCTGCTTTCATCACCATCCCCTGCGCCAGAGCTCAGTGACTTTGGCCTGATTTCACCACCACCCCCTAAGCCAGGTCTCAGCAACTTTGGCCTGCTTTCATCACTATCCCCTGCACCAGAGCTCAGTGACTTCGGCCTGATTTCACCACCACCCCCTAAGCCAGGTCTCAGCGACTTTGGCCTGCTTTCATCACCATCCCCTGCACCAGTCCTTAGTGACTTTGGCCTGCTTGCACCATCATTCACTGAGCCAGAGCCTGAGAAGGAATCTGAATCTGGTAAGCATACAGTATCCTTTATGTGGTCTGAAAATGAATTCCTAAATGTCCTGTTTTCTCAGAGTTTCAACATAATTTGGGCACATAGGTGCCTCCTCCGCCAGAGCCTCAAGTCGTTGGTGATTCATCTCAAGTGCATGGTGAGTTTCACATGAGTAGGTCTTATATATACTTTAATCTGATACATGCAGGTTGGGGATAGGGAGAACGACCACCATCTCGCACAGACAGTGAGCAGACAGACCAGCCCAATACTTTCAGAGAAGTTGCAAGTACGGATCAATTGGTTTGTAGTGCCATTCACATCTCAGTGTAGCTGCTGAGCGCTGATCAACCCTTGTTTTAGGATGATGTGTGTCCCTATGGGTTAACCCTGCGTGAGAAGGCATGCGTACTTCAACAGGTCTCCAACCTGATTTTGGGTATTTGTGATTCACAGCAAATTTGAGTGATGTCATGGAAGCAATGGTCAAAGACTTAGAAGGTGCCAAGGTGCAGGAACTAATATAGCTGAGCTGTCAGTGTTAGGCACTATATGTGGCAAAAGAATTCGATTCCATAGAACTTTTAAAGGATGGAAAAGGCTATGTCAACAATGAGTCAAGGTTACAAAGGGTGCTGTAATATGGCAAGCCCAGCTTGATGAAGTACAAACAAGAGAATATCAACGCGAACAATCTCTGCCACTCTATGAGTCCGAAGGAAAAGAGTTTCCAGTTCGGAAGAATTATAATAAAGCCTCTTACTTTTACTTTTTATTTTGTTTTACTGGGGCTCCCGAACCATGCGCAGCATCTTTGCCACATATCCAACTCCATCGTGCCCCTTTCAACAACATCCCCATTCCATGACCTCCGATAGCTGGTCTTCCCTAGTCTCCAAGCCAATCAGTATTCGATTTGGTTCAAGTTCTACATTATTTCCCTTTGACTCCAAACCCCCTTTCTATTTAGTTTGTCAGTGCTTGTATTAGTAAACTAGAAAACCTGCATAAAAGGCTTGTATTGTATTGCGAATCATTGTATTTTTTGTGTCTGCACCCCTCTCATTGTTTGCATGCCACTTATCCACTCAAGAAGCCTTCATTGGCCTTACTCCTCCATCGCTCTAGCTCTAGGGCTGAAGCAAGGTTAGAGGACCTGCATGTGAGGACGTAAGGCAGACCTGAGTTCCGGAAATTAGAGGGGGAAAGAAGTCATTTTATTAGCCAGTTCCAAGGCAGTTTATATACATCCAGAGCATAGGAGGACACAGGAAACAAGTAAAGGTAGGGGAACCGATGAGGGGGCATAGGATGAGTACAAATTCCAAGAACTAAGAAGAAAAGGGATGCCAGAACTAGTATAGTATAGTTGCCAGAAATGGGGAACAATAGAGAAACAAGCACCTGTACATGGAGGGGAGGTCACGTTGCATATGAGATTGGGTCAGCCATGGTTGGGAGCAAGTGGCGGTGACAACGAGGGAGGGATTTCCGTGGCCAACAGTGCAGCTCACCTTACATCTCCCAGGGGGTTGAAATTTTGACCCTTCTGGGTCAACCCATTTTTCATGACTGGGCAAATCAGAATGTCAGGCAACATGGAAATGAGTGTGTGTGAGAACTTGGGGTTATGGTGAGACAGCGGGCAGGCAGGCAGTGTTGCGTCCTCCGTCGTGAAGGAAGATGGGGTGTAGGCAGCTGACATGTTGTTCATGATGGAGTGGACTGAGGTCGCCGAAGGGTATTGTCATGCTTGCTGTCATCGTGTGTCGAGTGCGGGGCTTTGAGAACTTAGCTTGGTTGTAACGTTCATCCTTGAGTTCTCTTAGCTGGGCAAAGATGCGGGCATTGGTGGCGTTGGGGTGGTCTTGCACGACTTGGGAGTTGGGTGCGAATGTATCTGTGTCTGTTGGAAGGACTGGGGGTGGTTCTTCTGGCTTCTCCAGCTGAGGCGCAGTGACCGGAGGGACTTGGTGACTAGTGTCAAGAGGTGAGATACAGGTGCACTCATGCTCATGCTTGTGTTCGTCGTTGTGTGCGGCGCTGGTGGGGGAGGGCAAAGCAGTGTCAGTGCTGCTGATGTCGGAGGTGACTGGGCATTTGCTGTTGCTGTCAGTCATGGTGCGAAGGGTGTTGGCGATAAGGGGTCGGAGGCAGCTGGGAGCTCATAGACGGGAGGTGCGGACAGTGGCAACAATGACGATGGCAAGGGTAGCGGTGGCAAGAGCAAAGGCGGCATTGGCAGTAAAGCTAGTGAAGGTGCAAGCAGCCAGCAAGGCAGTGGCAATAGCAGCGGTGGCAAAGTTGAAGACAAGGGCGGCATTGGTGATGCTAGTGGCATTGTTGCCAAAACGCGGGGCCGGAGGGAAGTAAGTGAAGTTGGGATGACAATGGATTGTGTGTGGTTGAAGTCGAGGTGGTGAGCTGTATGTCTAAGAGGTGGCCCTATCAAGCTGTTGTGAAGAATGGCAGGAAAGTTGGCCTTTGAACAGGGCGTGATGTCATTGGGGACAGGACTGGTGGATTGCACAAAGTCAATGGAAGGGAGGGGGTCAGTGTCAGAAGTCGTGAAGATGGTCTTGTCGCACTCGCGGTCGTCGCTGTGGTGTGTGTCTGCAGTGCAGGACACGATGTTGGTGCTGATGCTGGTGCTAGTGCCATCGCTGTCATTGCGCCTTGAGCTGTCCTTAGTATCGAGAATGCTTCTGCCCGGATTATACACGAGCTTGCTGTTGTCATTAGTGCTCTAGTTGCTGGGTTCGCACAAGTGGCTGTGGTCACTGCTGCTGTGGTCGAGGTTGCTGGTATCGTTGTCACATGGTGTCCTGTCTTTGATATTGCCATCAGGGTTGTCATGGCTGTTTCGGGGGGCTTGTGTTTGCAGCTTCATTAGCAGGTTGGCATCGCTGATACCTATGCTTGAGTTATTGGCTTGTTCTTGTGCTTGGTGGCTATTCGTTCTGGCTCCAGTGACTTCAGATGGGTTTAGCAATGTGGCAGCGATTGACAAAGGTGTAGGCGGTGGGAGTTTGTGGACTGAAGACGTGGGCGGTGGTGGCAGTGGGAAGGACAGCAATGGTGAGGGCATGGCAAGGCTGGACTTGGGTGGCTTTGAGCGGATGGCAGTGGGACTTCATAAACTGGAGACATGGGCGGCAGTGACGGTGGCGGCGGCAGTACTAGACTAGGGCGGCATTGAGCTAGCGGCATCAGGACTTCATAAACTGGAGATGTGGGCAGCGGCGGCAGTGACTCGGAGACTGGGCTTGGGTGGTTTGGAGCAGGCGGGGGTGAGACTTCATAAGGTTGAGGCATGGGCAGCAGTGAGGAGGGCGGTAGTGGCAGTGGGCACAATGACAAGGGTGATAGCTGTGCAAGAGACATGGTGGTGGCGTGGCACATGGGTTGAGGACTCTGAGTTGAGTCGAGCTTGCTTGGTATGCAGGCATTGGTACATTGAGGGGTGGTGATGAAGGCAAAGTTGTGGGCGAAGTGGTATCGGGGAGGGGCAGCATATCCATGATGAGATCTGGAGCTAGGAATAGCATGGGTGAGGGGTTAGCTAATGCAGCAAGCGTGCTAGCAACAGGGTGTCCAGGCAATATTGGCGTCTCTGGAATGGGTAGAGAGGGTGTAAAGAAGAGAGATGGAGGTGCTGGTGGAGCTCGACAGTTGCGGAATGTCTGCTGCAGTGGTGCGTCTTGCTTGGGTTTGGGTTATGGCTTGGGCTTGTGTAGGTCTGCAGCAATATACAGAAAGAGGCAGGCGCATCACCTATACAAGATGGCATAGGCATGATCATGGACAGACAATCTGTGCATGTCCACTACCAGGTGTACAAGCTCCCAGTCTTCATCTGCCTGAGCTAGCTTCCTTTGGTGTGCAGCTTTGGCTTTGGCTTTGAGCCTTCTACAAGAAAAGACTGCATGTGGGATGTTAAATACCTCTTGGAAGTCGAAGTCTCCTGGTAACTGGTTGGGACGCCTGTTGATGAGGTAGGGTTGGCAACCCAGCACTCCAGGCCAAGTGGCCTTTTCTCCCCTTCTCATCAGCGTCCTAGTAACGCTCATTCTCCCTTGTCTGCTCGATCCCCTTCACTTTCACATGCGGCGGTGGAGTCACTTGATAGTGCTCCACCATATTTTATTGACTCTAGGGCTATAAAGATGTCTCCTGTGAGGGGCAGTAATGTCATCTGCATTCTCTTCTAATCCCTCTGCATGTGCGTGATCCCCACCCACTTGCGTGCACTCTACATCCCTGTCTTTGTCCCTGCGACCCTTGCCTCACTGCTGCGCTTCCTCATTCACCTCAGCATTGTCCATAGCCACTAAGAACTCTAGATCTGCCTCACTGGGGCAGCCAGATGAAGCAAGGGTGTTAGTCTGGCAAGAGAGATTCGAAAGGCAGATTAGAGTCTAGAAAGGATAGAGAGAAAGTTAGTGATAAGTGATCATAATATGGCCAACTTCGCTATGTAGTACAGCTCAGGTAAACTACCTTGTTGGCATGGAATAAACAATGGCATGGAAAGAAAAAACGAAATGAAAGTAAAAGAAGGAGCATAAGACATTGCTTCTGTCAGTACTGCTGCTACTATACTGCTGCTGCTGATGCCGCTATGCTGCTGCTGCTGCTGCCACTATACTGCTGCTGCTGCTGCTGCTATACTGCTGCTGCTGCCGCCGCTATACTGCTGCTGCTGCCACAAGCTGCTGCTGCTACTGCTATACTGCCGCTGCCACTGCTGCCACTATACTGCTACTGCTGCTGCTGCTGCAAAGCTCCCTCCATAAATGAACGACTTAGTAGCTAATCCAAGAAAGGAAGAACCACGTGATAAATGGGAGATGATTTGAAAATGATAAGCAACCTGAAGCAAGTTGAGGCGAGGAGGTGAGAAGTTCAGAAGTCAAAGTTGATCGGCATGGCGGCTTCAGAGTCAATGTTGAAAGGTCAAAGATGAAGAGCTAAAGGGCGATGGCACACTGCACACAGAGAGAAGAGGAGAAACACAAGGGAAAGATAATTATTCCAGTCAAACCAAGACAGAGTATTTATACAAGTCAGACACCAGGTATCTACAAGTGGCCATCCAAGAACATCAAATCTAAGAGTAAGAAAATGAACACAGCGGAAAATGAGAAGCGCAGGGACGAAGAGAAGAACATGAAGAGAGGGGGAAAGGTGAAAGGAAAAGTATGCATAGGACAAGTTGAAACAGGAATGAAGTCCGAAAAGCAAGGAGAAATGAGTCCCAAAATCAGTATAGCATGAATGCCAAAAAGGGGGAACAATGGGTGAACAAGTAAGCCGGAGCTGTACAAAACCTATCACTGTGCGCGGAAGGGAGATCGGGTCAAAGGTGAGACAATGTCGACGGCAGTTCATCTTGAAGACAAAGACTTTGCTGTGTGTGTGGCTGTGGTGTGTCAGAGATGAGTGTGTGATAGGAGCAATGGCGAAGAGGACAGATTGAGGAAGGGTGGATAACACAAGGCGAATGTATAGCGATGTCGATTGGAGGTGGGATGAGCACGCGATGGTGGCACTGCTGACAAATACAAAATGACGAATACAAATAGATAGACAAGTGAGATGTGGTTCTTGTTGGGATCCAGTGGATCGACATGCTTGATGCAGCGATGTTTTGATCGCCAGGGTGATGAGGACGCACCAGGAGCAGAGATCTGGAGATGTCCCATGCCTTCTCCAGCTTGCGGGGTGTTTGGATGTCCCAGGTGATGTCTCCCGTCAACATTGGTGAACTCTTCCACATCCCAGGAGGGTGATTTCACCTTGAGCACCAGACTCAGCGAACTCTTGGCATTTGTGACAGTCACTGCCATTGGCAGCACACATAGGTCGGAATCAAAAAAGTTCGATCAGCATTGAGGGTGATGATGACGAAGTCAAACTTACTTGCCTTATTCAAGGTGTATTGCTTGTTTGTGTGTCAGCATCACTCCCAAGGTGGGCAATGGTCTGCCCCAATGTTTATCAATGTCTGCATCAGCCAGTGGGAAGTTTGAGTTGTGGACATCGGCAGGCAAACCTGCAATAGTGTAATGATGTTTTGGCATATCCATGATATGACCCTGTGGCCAGTGGGGTTGGGATCGTCAACACTGAGGGAAAAGATAGGCAAGTAGCCAGGAGGTATAGTGAGTACGCTTGCCATAAAGTCTGTCAGATGGCTGCAGCCTCTTTGGATGTTAGTATCAGCTGTTGTGGACAATTAATCCAGCTTGGAAAGTCACAAGTAGCATACCTGCACCCCACTTTGATTGCACTATCTATAGTGCTACATTGTGATGAAGACCTCCATAGCATCAACCAGTACCATCCAGACTGGCAATACCATGAATTTTACAAGTCTGAAGCCAACTTCCCCAAGGACATATCAGATCTGCTTCCAGATAATTACACTTGGAAGCAGATCTGATGTGTCCTTGGAGATGTTGGCTTCAGCCTTGTAGGATTCATGGTGTTGCTGGTCTAGATGGTACCAGTTGATACTAAAGAGATCTTCATCATGATGTAGCACTATAGATATTGCTATCAAAGTGGGGTACAGGTTGGGGAGAGAGGGTGGATTTGCATGCAAATAGGGGCAAACAAAATTATAGTGCCATCATCCAAATATAGCATCACAAAGATCCTCCTAAACCGGACAAATTTCACTACACACAGCCAATCCTGTCACAATCTCAGTTTAGTACTAGCACATTTCTGCAGGCATATAATTTCTTGGACTTACTAAAATTGCTGCACACCTACTGACGTTGCTAAAGCCACTGAAAGGTGCTGATGCTGCCACCGCTACCAAAGCTGCCGATCGATCGATTGATCGCAGCAATTCGCACATTGGCAGCTTCTCAGGAGAACTTTGGTAACTTCTGATTAATTATTGATGTGCCACTAGCCTGTATGGCAGCCTGTTGTGTTTTTTGATGTGCCAATACTAGCTAATTTTCCAAATATATTACAAGGCATGCAATGGGCTGATGCGAGAGTTTGCACTAGAAAGCTTAGAGGCTGCTGTGGGCCAACTCAAGGTTACTGGAAAGGGGAAGCCTATTCACAATGTCAGCTAATGCAAGGAGTTTCTTGGCAGCTCTCCTCTTAGATGCGAAGCATACAGTATAGGCTCAAATGGTAGTCTTGTGTGGCAATCCATTGTACACTTGACAGGCCAATGCAAGATAATTGCCAAAGTACGATTGCGCATGCAAGGGCTTGCGTGCGATTTCTTACATGACCTTACTGCTGTGGGCCGACTCGACCCCACTAGTGAGAGATAATTCATGTAAAACACAGGGCCAATGCGAGCATTTGCTCAGTAGCACTCAGTAGCCATCCTTCTAGCTACTTATATAAGCCCACACGGTAGTCTCGTGCGGCACCTCATTAAAGGCCTCATTGTGCGCCCAATGGGCCAATGCAAGCCCATTGCCAAAGGGCCCATACGAGGACTTGCATGCGATTTTTACAGGCTGCTATGGGCCGACTCGAGCCCATCGGTAAGAGGTAGTTCAGTCAAAATGTGGGCCAATGCAAGCTAATTGGCCCATGTGAGGGCTTACATGTGATTTCTTACAGGCTGCCTGTGGGCCGACTTGAGCCCATCGGTAAGAGGTAATTTATTTAAAACGCGGGGCCAAGGCGGGCATTCTCTCGGCAGCTAGAATAGCCGCCTCTATCGGCCCACGCGATAGTCTTGCACGGCAGTTCATTTTGCACTTGATGGGCCAATGCGAGGTAATTTCCAGAATATTATTGCGCATGCAATTGGCCCATGCGAGGGCCTGCATGCGATTTTCTATGGGCCGCTGTTGGCCAGCCCGGGCCTATCGAAAAGGGGCAGACCGCTAATAGCCTAATGTTGATGGGCCAATGCAACCAAATCTTGTTTCACATGCAATTGGCCTATTCAAGGGCTTGAATGCAATTTTTTCCAGGCTGCAATGGGCCAAATCGGGCCCATTGGTAAGAAGTAATTCTCATGTTGGCCCACACAGTAGCCTCGTGCGGCAGCTCATTGTGCGCTCAATGGCCAATGCGAGCCCATTGCCAATTGGCCCATGCGAGGGCTTGCGTTAAATTTCTTACAGGCCGCTGTTGGCCAACTCGAGTCTATCGGTAAGAGGCAATTCATTAAAAACATGGGCCGGTACGAGCATTTTCGGGGCAGCCATCCTAGCTGCCCATGTAGGCCCACGCGGCAGTCTCATACGGCTGCTCATTGTATGCTCAATGGGCCAATGCAAGCCTATTGCTAATTGGCCCAGGCGAGGGCTTAAGCAACATTTCATACAGGCTGCTGTTGGCCGACTCGATCCCATCGGTAAGAGGCAATTCATTAAAAACGTAGGCCATTGCGAGCATTTCGCGACAGCCATCCTAGCTGCCCATATAGGCCCACGCAGCAGTTTCGTGCGGCAGCTCATTGCAGGCTCAATGGGTCAATGCGAGCCCATTGCCGATTGGCCCATGCGAGGGCTTACATGACATTTCTTATAGGCGGGTTGGCCGACTCGAGCCCATCGGTAGAGGCAATTCATTAAAAACGTGGGCCATTGCGAGCATTTCGCGGCAGCCATCCTAGCTGCCCATATAGGCCCAACATGGCAGTTTCGTGCGGCAGCTCATTGCAGGCTCAATGGGCCAATGCGAGCCTATTGCCAATTGGCCCATGCGAGGGCTTGCATGGCATTTCTTACAGGCTGCTGTTGGCCAATTCAAGCCCATCGGTGAAGACAATTCATTAAAAACATGGGCCATTGCGGGCATTTCCTGGCAGGGATCCTAGCTGCCCATATAGGCCCACGTGGCAGCCTTGTGAGGCAACTCATTTTGCACTCAATGGGCCAATGCGAGGGCTTGCATGACATTTCTTACAGGCTGCTGTTGGCCGACTCGAGCCCATCGATAGAGGCAATTCATTAAAAACGTGGGCCATTGTGAGCATTTCGTGGCAGCTATCCTAGCTGCCCATATAGGCCCACGCGGCAGCTTTGTGAGGCAACTCATTTTGCACCCAATGGGCCAATGCGAGGGCTTGCATGACATTTCTTACAGGCTGCTGTTGGCCGACTCGAGCCCATCGGTGAAGGCAATTCATTAAAAATGTGGGCCATTGCGAGCATTTCCTGGCAGCCACCCTAGCTGCCTATATAGGCCCAAGCGGCAGTTTCGTGCGGCAGCTCATTGCAGGCTCAATGGGCCAATGCGAGCCCATTGCCAATTGGCCCATGCGAGGGCTTGCATGGCATTTCTTACAGGCTGCTGTTGGCCAATTCGAGCCCATCGGTGAAGACAATTCATTAAAAACATGGGCCATTGTGGGCATTTCCTGGCAGGGATCCTAGCTGCCCATATAGGCCCACGCGGCAGCCTTGTGAGGCAACTCATTTTGCACTCAATAGGCCAATGCAAGGGCTTGCATGACATTTCTTACAGGCTTCTGTTGGACAACTCGAGCCCATCAGTGAAGGCAATTCATTAAAAATGTGGGCCATTGCAAGCATTTCGTGGCAGCCATCCTAGCTGCCCATATAGGCCCATGTGGCAGCCTGGTGCAGCAACTCATTTTGCACTCAATGGGCCAATGCGAGGGCTTGCATGACATTTCTTACAGGCTGCTGTTGGCCGACTCGAGCCCATTGGTGAAGGCAATTCATTAAAAATGTGGGCCATTGCAAGCATTTCCTGGCAGCCATCCTAGCTGCCTATATAGGCCCAAGCAGCAGTTTCATGTGGCAGCTCATTGCAGGCTCAATGGGCCAATGCAAGCCCATTGCCAATTGGCCCATGCGAGGGCTTGCATGGCATTTCTTACAGGCTGCTGTTGGCCAATTTGAGCCCATTGGTGAAGACAATTCATTAAAACATGGGCCATTGCAGGCATTTCCTGGCAGGGATCCTAGCTGCCCATATAGGCCCATGCAGCAGCCTTGTGCGGCAGCTCATTGTGTGCTCAATTGGCCAATGCAAGGGCTTGCATGACATTTCTTACAGGCTGCTGTTGGCCGACTCAAGCCCATCAGTGAAGGAAATTCATTAAAAATGCAGGCCAATGTGAGCATTTCCTGGCAGCCATCCTAGCTGCCTCTGTAGGCCCACATGGCAGCCTTGTACAGCAGCTCATTGTGCACTTCATAGGCCAATGCGAGGGCTTTGTATTTGATTTCTCATAGACTGCTGTGGGCTAATGTGGGCTCATCAACAAGGTAGTTTATTTACAATGTGGGCCAACTCGAAGCTATTGGTAGCCCTGCGTCATCAACACCACATTATATTTTGTATAACAGCCGTATTGGATCTTTTGAGAATACTAGTATAGGTGTTCACTATGATACCAACAACTGTTAAAACAACTCTGTAGCTAATTTATTGACACTATATAGGGAACCAGTAGATCTTCATGCTGGGCCCACTTGTAACCCATGTTAGCTTTTATTCAGTTGGCCCATGTGGGCTTTCACAAATGCATAGGCAAAATTGCACATGGGCTTTTACATATACATAGTCCATACATTGCTGAATTATGTGTGCACGTGTCGGTACACAAGTACTTGGGCTAATGCCCTTAGTGTACAGACCTGGGTGTCTGTCTTGTAATGCAGTTTCTAAGAGTTGTCCTCTACCCTTGATGGAGGTAGAGATGCAAAGATAGAAGGTTCACAAGTTGAGAGGGAAGACACAGACAAGGGAGTTTGGGGTGACAATGATAGGATTGCAAGACTCAAGTCAAGCTTAAGGCTTGACTGCTCAGAAGTACAGGTCTTATATACTACCTGGTACTAGTCAGTATGAGTTGTCGTCTGACCTAGTCATAGTACAGTAAGTGATTAGTCATTCATACAGTAAGCAGCCAAGGGAGTTAGTAAGAGTCATATAGTACTCAGTCAGAAGGAGTCGTCAAGGCTGCACATAGGAGTCAATCAGAGTCAGCGTGGCTCTGCAGGCTACCAGTATAGTACACGATCAGTTAGGCTTAATATGGTAAGCCAAATCACATGTCAGGGAACAGTCACTGGGTCTGGCACCTGCCTGGTCAGGTGCACAATAAGTCACATGGTCTTACATGACAGGTCACATGCCTGGTCACATGAGGAGTCTATGGTTGAGATCAGGTAGTCAGTCATGGGGTTGTGGGAGCAGTCACATGTTCCCCAGTCATGTGGCACCAAGTTAGGTGCACAAGTCAGGTGGTAGGTTAGGTAAGCAGTCAGGTGATGGGAGGCGAGAGATAGTGATAAGATGGAAAAATGGTGTCTGGACGCTATATTCATCCCCTTTTTAGGTGGATGCTTCCATGTATCCAGCGTCGAATCCTTCGTTTGTGTGCAGGTGTCCCTCAATATCAAGGACCTTGTTGTACAGAACGTGGTCTTGTCAGAATATTTGCCACCAGAAAGAGTTTTTGGGTTGTGGGAGGTACTGCCCCTTTTTAAGGTAATGAAGCGTGGTGGTGGCAAACCAGTCGTTCTGGAATATGAACAGGTAGAGCATGGACGTTTCTTTGCGCTTTCGCAGGTACTTGGCCATTGCTGGTGGCCCGAATCATTCACTTCATCGTTCCCATTTGCGGGATAGGGACCTGAAGATCTTGGTCCCTTGTTCATAGAGAGGGGGATAGGGGATCGCCAAGCCGCAGCTTTCATAGAATGAGTTGATGACACCTTTTGAACATAAGTGCCATTGCAGGTTGTAGAAGAGTTCCTCCAGGTCCGCGTAGTCGAAGTTGGCAGTTTGGATTTCTCCTGAGAATCATTGAGCAGCGCCATCCATGCAGAGGTGCTGGCAGAGGCACGTGAAGTCATTGATGGGCTCACATTGACCAAGCATTCGAAGTGCAGTGTAGTCGGGGAGTTGCTTGTGAACAACATAGGTGAGGACATGATTGAGCTCCTTGTGTTCTCATTGGGAGGGGACGTCCCATGATGTGGCGACATACGCATTTGTTCGCTGCTCGTAGTCTTCATCATTGGTGTCATAGTCAGTGGTATGTGTTGGGTCTGAGGGATTACTTCGATTTTCATCACTACCCATCGTTGGACAGGTATGCCAGGAGTCGCTGTAGTTGTTGTAGTCATTGGGAGCGTGATCTTTGTTGCTTCCTATCATCTGGCCACTGTGCCAGGAGTCACTGCTGTCGTCATCGCTCCTCCACAGGTGGAGTTCATCGTAGCCTTCCCAGGGGTTATTGTCGACCTCTCCTTGCTCCCAAAGTCCTCGGACTTCAGCTGGAGCAGTGGTATTGGTAAAGGTGGTAGACATGGTGATGTAATAGGAGAATTATCTGGCGTAGGAGGCATTGGAGGAAGATCAGATAATTGTGAAGATGTTGTGTTTCTTGGAGGGTTCTTATATGGTGGCCCTTCCAGCATCCAATATTCGCGTCTAGGACACTCCATACATGGCATCGTGCATTGTCTCTGCCTTGATGCTGCTTGATCCATTATGTTGCTCTGTCTCTTGTCCCTTTGGACTAATGTCAGTGTGAGCATTGTTGCAACAATTATGCTTAGAATGGTAATAGTGGTTGATTCCAGATCATAACTTAGTGGCATTGTACGCTTCTTTGATCGATCAGCATCTGTGTCATAAGTCATTGCGCTGAGTGATGTTTTGGCGTAGTCAGCGTGTTCCTGGATCGGAGATGCGCTTAGTGTTCCAAAGCATTGATCACTTGAGCTTCGATCATTCTGTTTACTCATTTTGGGATAATAAGCGCTTGTCTGTAGCCGTGGCATCATTGATTTTTCCCGTTTGGGCTGATGTGTGTTGTTCTGTAGTTGAGTCATCCACAATCGAGTCATGTCAGAATGTTTGATTAGGTTGCCAATGCTATAAGGTTTCCATCCTCTGGTGGTGTTGTTGATTGTGGGGATGTCCTTACTCCAAGACAGTGTCCTTTTGTCTAATGGTGTTGATTTGATAACTATTGTCCCTTCCTTGTCATCTAAGGTTGGACACTTCAATTCTTGATAAGTTGGATGATGGTTTGTATTGGTCGTCCCTCCCTCGTCGTCTGAGGTTGAACTTTGCGACTTGTTTTCAGGGTTCCTTTGATCTAGGATGTTCTTGTCATATTGATCGTGTTGAAGGGATAATGTCTCCTTCAGGTTAGATATGTTGTTCGATGTTTGAGGGGATAGTTCTTCCTCCAGCTTCGATTGGTAGTTCTTATCTGGATGCTGCAATGTTAGAGGGACTAGGTCTTCCTCTGGTTCCAATTCTTTCGCATTGTCAAGTTCTGTTATCCAGTGTGGTTCTTTGAAGAGTCCCCAAGGAGTTGCATATGGGGCATCATCTGTCAAATCAAGCTCCTCTGCATCTGTGGCATTGTTCCATGCGTCTATTCCTTCCAGATCTGGCCAGGGATCTTCGTGATCAGTCATATCATCATTTAGTCCCTCAAGCCGCCATTGATCAGGCCATGGGCTTGTTAGTTCGGACTGTATTGGATCTGTTGACATTGTGTCAACTGTTGAGCTTTCCTGATGGCTTAGCTCTGGTTTGTTCTGTTTAACGTTTGATTCCCTTCCCATGGGTGATACTGGGGAATGTTCATTTGGTATTTTGCTTTGTTCTACTTCAAGATTATAGTTCTGAGACAGCAAGATGTTTGGTAAACATGTTGCAAAAGGGAAAAAGAGGGGGTTAAATTGGGGTTTTAATCATGGTGCCATCCCCTTTTTAGGACCATGGTCTGCCACAACCATGTGCTCCAGTCCCTGGACTTCCTCTAGGCCCAGGTGCTTGTTCTCTCAAGTGTGAGGATCAGACAGATCGTGCTTCACTCCTCTCTGAGTCGGCTTGTTTCTGGTTTGACTAAGCTTGAGCATGTCGTTTTGGGCCTCTTGCCCTTGTTTTAGGCCATGATTTTCCACTATCATGCATTCAGGTTCCAGTGTGGGATCTTCATCTTCTAGATCCTCCAGGTATTCTAGTCCTGGTAACAGTTTTGGTCAGCTTTCTGGTCATGTTAATGCATCACTTATCCCTTTTGTTGGTGCTTTGATCCCCTTTTTATGCAGTTCTTTTGGTTCAGCTGCCTTTAGTGCAGTTGGTCTGAATAATCCCAACCTTCTTGCGGCATTTTTGTAGGTTTCTGGCACTTCTAGGGGTAATTGGGCTTGTCTTGATTTGCTTTGTTGCCATGGGATTTCTTCTATCCCTAGTGCTTTGCACAACTCATCATTTATTGAGTTTACTTCCTCAACCTGGTTCTGCGGTATCTGTTTATCTGCATTTCTTGTGCCACTTTGTACACGTTCAGGTTCCATTTCCTGAGTTGCTTTGAGCAGTTGTTGTCTATCTGTTAGACATAACAGATCTTCCAAGTAATCCTGGATTAGATCTTGTTCCAACGGGTCGTTGCACCGTTCTTTCTGTGCTTCTAGTTTTGTCCGAAGCATAGTCAGATCTGAGGGGGTCGTTCTATCCCCTGAGGCGTCCTTTGGTTGCATGTCTCAGTCCCCACCCGGCCTAATCCCCTGACTGGGACAGTGCTCTCCGGACCATGGGGCATCTTCTTTCTCTCAATCTCTATTTATTCGAGAGTTCAGCTCTTCTTTGATGGGGCACAATGCAGTTTTTGATGATTCATCGTTCCAACTGGTCTTCTTTTTGACTTTCTGCATTGTCAAGTGTAATGGGACCTCTAGTACTTCAGTAATGGTCCCCGCAGTCCAATTGATTGTAGGTTTGAAGTTCACTAGCCAAGGTATACCAAGAACTACTTGGTCAGTTCCAGTTTCGGCTTTATAGAACCACTCCTCCGGGGGCTCCTTGAACCGCGACCACCACCAGGCGCGGTTTTCCCACGGTTGAAACCGGGGCAAGGAGAGGCGTAGTCCGCAGGTACAAATGCCCCTATGTAACCCTTGTAACCCATGGAACACCAC
>Ga0307510_10002194_pt1 | contig 22069 bp, 21 predicted proteins | sample 12_EM_MG_FD_207224 | JGI IMG/M metagenome (GOLD analysis project Ga0307510, IMG submission 207224) | Populus trichocarpa ectomycorrhiza microbial communities from riparian zone in the Pacific Northwest, United States - 12_EM | ecosystem: Host-associated > Plants > Roots > Unclassified | place...
TAGTGGGCAACGCCACGTTTTCCGGCGTCTCCTGGACAGCGGTCAGTGGAGTGCCCCGTGGATCAACTGATTCTGAGGGAGGCTGTGGTGGGGCAGAGGGGACGGCGACATTTGAGGATCTGTGCGTGGGTGTCTCCAGAGACGCTGGCGCAACAGAGGCTAGGAAAACGAATGTGAGGGTGGTGGTTGTGCAAGAATCGATTGTGGGCAGCTTCGGAGGAATAGAAGTCATTGGTTCCTGACGCGTCAGAGCTTGTCGAGAGTCTTGAGTGTGACTGTGGGATGGGGAGAGTTGTTCACCCTCAACCCTGACGCACGTCGGTGAAGGAACGCATGACGGGGTAGACGCGGAAGGTGCGGAGTGATTCTCGCTGGGGACATCCGCGGCATGTGAACACGCAACCTTGACAGAGATATCAGAATCAGCGTGAATGAAGTCTTTGACACAACTAGATCCTTACAATTGGGCCTCGTCTTTCTCTGAGTTGGTTGAAGAGCCTCAGGTGGTGTTCATCCTTTTCATTTGCTCGAGTCATCTTTTCGGCGATCAGGTCGTCTAGTCCCTGCAATCTTCTCTTTTCGTTCAGTAACTGGTGAGCATATATGTAGCGCAGAACAAATCACCTTGGATGTACTGTCGCTCTATATTGGAGTAATTTCTCCTTGGCCTCTCGAAAAGCGTTTGACGCCTTGTCGGTCTCTGCCTTCCCCGCTTCTACTGCAGATTTCAGAGCCTCTTCCACAGCCGACATAGTTCTATATAAGAGGTAATCAGCGGGACTAATCAAAGCGAGACGAGGGGGACCCACGATTTGAGCATCCCAGGATGTCGTCCCCCCTGTAGGCCCGGGGATGCCTCAGAGAAAAGACGGCACGCATTTACAAGCTCTATGGCCTGTCGTTGGTACGCCCTGCCGGTGTTCTTGATATACTTGGTGAGATGTAAAGCGTCGAATCGTTCTGTTGAGACGATTGGGATCCCCATTGGAACACGAAGTGAGTTCATGGTATCAGAGAGAAGGAATGGGGCAGATGTGTAGGACTAACCTTGCCTTGCCCTACCCTAGGGCATAAATAATCATACCAGCGCTGAAGGCCTGGCGCTCATTCTAGGACGGTTGGTACAGCTTCTGCTCAGCCTCGGCACTGCCTTCTCTCGGGTAGGTAAAGCTGTGACAGAGGACAATGAGATTGTGGCCACTTGGGCACGGCAGCTGCCGCATGAACGACCTCAACGAGTCCTCAACGCCAGTTACAGCAGTCTCTTGGAGCATCGCGGAATAGCCTAAGGCAGTGCGCGCACAGGAATCGACCAGGATCATTTAATTTGGCGACGAACCGCCAAGGTAGAGACAAGAGACAACCGGCCCGACCTGAGGCAGACAGTAGGCAGACTATGTCGAAAAAGGTAATTTATTCACACCCAGCTTGCCTCGTTTTTGTTCCGCTGTCTTTTCCGTGAACGCTTACAACCGTGTTTCCCGCCGTGTACATCGTCTCCTCAACGTCGCAACATCGGACAAGTACTTGCGTCGATTCGCTTTTTTCCTGCTCTACTTTTACGGCATCTGTTTCGAGTGCCGACCTTAGGAAATAACATCGTACTCGGGCGCAAGATCAGCCGGCGACTCAGAAACTCCCCCGATCTTGCGTCTCTCGACACCCACACGCATGTCATGGAACGTGCCGCACTGCCTATTACGATCTCTTGATTGTTGATTGCGGCATCTTCATGTGGTTTTACGTGGGTGTACAGGAAGTGTCCATTTGGTTCCCAGCCTGTAGTGTTTCCCTTTGCCACATTCTGTTACTGCACCGCCAACACACGCAAATGAACATTGATGCCGAGTTTCCGCTTACAATTCGGACAAGCTCTTCGTAAATAGAGACGCCATTAGGTATTAACTTAGGTCGGCTGAGGTAAGGTACGTCTCATAAATTTTACGCCGTGTCACATGGCCTGATTCTATTTCTGAATCCGAGTTTTCAACGGAAGGAAACGGCGATCCATTGTCCTCAAAAGGTGCAACGACTGTCACCTGGAGTATTACGCGTTGCTGATATCGATCTTATCAGCCTCCGTAATTACCATCACCGCTGCCAGCTGGCATATGCCAGTTCCACGGCCTGATGGCACTGACATAGCATCTGATCTGACTTCTCTGCCCTGACCCTCGTTGGTTCCTGTCCAATGACTGTTGATGCCGTTGATGGCCCCGTGCTCTCACCAGAATTCTCATTGTTGTGACAGTAGGCTTTTGTCATTCAAAACTTCTGCTGCTATCAGGGCAGCGATATATGGAAATCGCCGAGAAATTTTTGTGAGGTACCCATACAATGACGTCAGGTTTCCCAAGACGATGCCCAGAGCTTTGTATGTAAATTCTGGTCAGGACGTTGAGTCCTTGTCAAAGTCTCGGGCTTCCGGCCTAGAGCTTCCTATCCCAACTTCCAGAAAGCATCTAAAGAAATGACAAATCAAGTGGCGGGCGAGGTATATAACTTGTCCATCCTGGCGCATGCTTGTGAGACATCGTTTTTCGACTTTGCAATCATGGCTACTCTCATCTTGACCATGCCTCCATCTCCAGGGTTCCCTATGAGCTACGAGCACCGCACCCTCAGGGCGCACGAAGCATATAAGGCTGCTGGCTCATCGTTCTCCCTCAAAAGCACGTCCTGGCTCAGGGGCCAGTCGATCATGCGTGGGACCCTTTCCTCTCCCCGGGGTACCTTCGATGTCGTAGCGAAGTTAGGGACCACGACCAACACCATCAGCGCTCTCAAGAAAGAGCTCGGATTCTACCAGAAACTTCGCCACTTGCAAGGGGACTGCGTTCCTAAATGCTTTGGCTACTTCTTCAGTCCGTCAGAGGACCAAGAGTTTGGGTGTTTGATCCTCGAGTATTGTGGCAAGCCCATCCGTTCGATGTACGATAGCCAAGGCGACATACCATTTTCCTTGAGGTGGGCCCTTCTTTTAACCCAATAATCCGATCTTACCCATTCTAACGTCGGGGCTGTCAAAGGCTGAACATCATCAACGTGGTGAAACGGATACACGACGCTGGGGTCGTTCATGGCGGGTTCGGAGTTTTCGACGTTCTGATCGCAAACGCGAAACCGTTCATAGCCAACTTCAAGAATGCCACGGAGAAAGTATGCGAACGAAGGATGGACATCGTGAAGGGCGCTATTACTCCTAAGCGGGAGTTGTTTGGTTGCACAGAACTCTATCGGCTCTGTGTCGACCTTCAGATCTGGAAACCTCGTATGCTTCTACCTCTCTCATTTGATCATGTTCAACTGACTCACTCTCTGCCACAGGCACGTTCACCTTCGAGGGCCAGCGATTCCCCGTGGAAGATGTGTCTAGTCCGGCGGCACTCGTGGAAAAAATCTCGGATCACTCGGGACTCGTTGAGAAATCCCGGGCGGAAGCGATGCACGCCACGGTAAAGCACCTTCTAGACTTCTATCGGGAAGAGTTTCCTGGGTTAGAAGGTTTGTTATCTGCTGTTCTATTACGATGTGCGCACCGTGGGACTGATTTATTTATGTTTTATAGATTGGCATCAACAATGGCTGGCGGCCGGCTCCCCGCTTCCTGGTCAGATATCTGCCAGTGGCGGTGGAGACGTGGCGACAGACCTATGGAACCTACAAATCCCCATTCGTTCGCAGATGGCCGTCCAGGCGGCATCTTAGGTGATTTGGGACGAGTCGGATCATGTTTCACCTTTTGGTAGATCGTTCGGTTTATCTCTCATTGGGTTTATAGATGGGCGTTTTGTGTTCTAGACACCACTAGATTCTCCCTTCATCCCGCCACAGTATCTCTTTTTATAAATGTATTCATAAAACGGCATGTGTTTAGATTTACCTTAGAGGCCAGAATCATGATGTATATGAGGACAAGTAACGCGTGGCATGAAATTAAGTGAGCTAAGAACCCGCGACGATTTTCGGATAAGAAGCTAAGTTGTGGATAGAGATGAAAGGGGAGATACGGCGGAACACTATTAATGTCGGATCAGTGCGATGTTGACTCGGGGTTCTATACCCCAAGATGAACGATTATCGACCTTGCTTGGAAAATAGCAGTTCAGAAAAGAGTCGACATACAACATGCTTATACGCCTCATGATAAAAACTGGGTTAATAGACGAGTACTGTGCCCCACGGTGATGCTGCGTTAGCGTGTTACTCACAGTGCGCTGGGTTCACCAATCTGAAATCCACCTACCTGATGAGACGATAGCATCGTGAGGCTTCGATTATTTAAAGTTTCGGCCTCTTCAAAGAAATTTGAACATTCTTCGTAATCTGGCGGTTGCGTTCTCGACCATGTGGAACGGCCCCTGGTCACCTCGCTATCACCGCACTGATTGAAGAAAGATCCAGAAGCGAGAAGTCAAATGAACTCCGTGACAAGGCTTATCGCGAGAAGTGACAAGAAATATCGGAACTCGGGCCGAGCCAGTCGGGTCGGCATTTGCTGTTGCTGCAGCGGGGTTGCGCTACTTGTGAACCATTTGCTCAAAATAGATTTAAGGTGCATTTTTCATAGCTAGACGGAGCAAATATCCCAGGGCTGATATTTACAGATAGCATATGTAGCGATGAAGGCTGCTTGGCTACATGTTTTCACGGTTGTTTCCTGGATAGTAATACAGAAGATACGTGAAGGAAGTGCACCACGCAGAGAAGGTCGAGAATAAGAACGAGCGGAACAATCTGTCGCCGTTGATTTGAGAAGTAGTAGCGGAGAGAGCGATTACGAAGCATCAGGATCAGACTAACCGGGGATATAGTAACTAGAGCATGCGGAGCACCAGTCAGGATTTAATGTACTATGGCGCGCAATCCTCAGCCTCTTCCAAAGGCAGTGTGTGAGTTTGAGGCCATTCCCAAACTTCTCAGTAAGAACGAGAGACGACAGAAGCGCAGACGCCCGATATCCGGGGGTACAAATCAGGTGAAGCAACCGCCGTAGTAGCGGACGGCGCAGGTGAGTGAATAATAGTTGGAGGAGCTGCTAAGGAGTAGGGCCTAGATTCAGTCCCCGCGAGAATAGCAGATTGGAACGAGAACATAGAATAGTCACACGAGATGCAGCACGAATATAAGACGGCGGCTGCTATCTGATAGATCAGATGATTCGATAGCACGTTGACTTTGACAATCCATCTTCGTCTCGGGCCTCGGGCCTGCGGTGATTGATAGTGTTACACCGCCGGGATGCTGGACCAGAAGTCGTGGCGAGTAATGCGGATGGATTGCCACCTCACTGTACCGATATTTAGAAGGGATTTCATTTCCTTGACTTGAGAGCGGGACGGGGCATACTTGGAAAGGGATGGAGGTTATTTCTATACTCTGTGACAACGTGGTTCGAATAGTTGGAGGAAAGACGTCCACCTCAACTCGACACCGACATGACTCCACTGCGGTACTAGCGTGTACGCCACGAGACAATCCCGGTCCATAAAAAGGCCTTGAAGCGGCGATGAAGGATGACAAATAGAAATAAACTTCATCAGTGTCTGGAAGTGGGGATGAGTTTTACAGAGTCGAACTACTGTAGCAATTGGGTAAAATTTCCATAGGCCATGTGCAAGAGTGTTTATTACGTGAGCGCGGGACGTGGCAACAACACAACAACAACAAATAACAAATATGAAATGGTAGGCTTGCGCACACTCACACGCTCACAGGACTAACAGTCACAGGGTAGCGATATCCATTTCATGAGGTATATCAGAACTGCCCCTAACCTATGTTGCTTCAGTTAGGACTGGAATGGGGTTTGGTTATGACGCTTCCGGCTCCCCAGACCGCCACTACGACTCGGACCGCCATGCCCTTATCCATCAGCACAACAGTCGATTTATGATTGGTACGTGATCTGCTGGATCCACGTGTGATTATGATATGATTTACACATATCGTAGCATGTGCTAATTACTACTAACCCTTAGGTGCCGCTGAATCGTCCCTTTCTCAGGCTGTTTGCTGTGGCCCAAGTCATCGCGATACAGTTGATCCCTGCCAGTACCCTGGACTGCTTGTATGAAGGCCAAATGTAGACACAGCCATGAATGATGTGGTCTGCAGGTTCCACCTTTCACATTTTGTGGATGCTTGGTATGTGCTTCTATTACTCGTGTGTACACATGGCTCATGTGATTGGTCTCACCCATGGATATCTCCACTGGGGGTTGTATTGTTCTTGACCTGAATTAGGATTGCCAATACTAATTCAGGTCACGAACAATACAACTCTAAGTTCAGGCATAAATGGGTGTTCTGACTAATATTTGATCAAATCACCAACACCAGTCTGGGGACTAACAAGTGACAGGTATCGTACACTCAGTAGTAGAATATTGGGGGTGAAGCCACACGAAATGCGAGCAGCAACTGGACGATCCCGGCTGGATCATTCCGGATCTCTGGTTCACGACTCAGGATAACAGCTCATATGCATGCCAGTGGAAGACGGGAACCTTAGTGCCTCCGAGTGGCAAGCGCCCGCAGCGACTGGGGCCGGACCTAGGCTGGTCTGAGCCTGCATCTCATATCAAGCTGCTACGTCTCCTTCTCGTTGACTATTCGATACACCCATCCCCTCCTTCCCAAAGCCTGCTTGGAGTCCTCTTTCTTGTTCGGCCGACATCGGACATCCTCTCCCTGCCGTGCGCCATTTCCTCGTTTCCATTTCAGGTTTGCCTAACCCATTTCAATTGGCTCACACTTTCTCGTCTTTAGGACATCTGCCTCTTGCTCCCTCGTGACTTTCTTACTTTCCCAGCATCCTCTTTATCTTTCCTTTGCTTTAAGTCACGGCTCTCTTTACCTGACTTGTCTTTGGGGACATTGTTCTCCATTCACCCCGTGTCCCATTGAGGGGCCCCCTCTCTGGTCTCGGCGGGTGCACATTAATGCGGACCTCGTCTCCTCGATCCCAACTTCCCTTAGCTGCCGCACGTTCCTCGCCGGCTCTACACTGCTGCTCGTATGTTTGAGCGTTTTGTTTTTCCCACACCCTTCTGACTGGTAGATCAGACATCGGACGGTGTAACTGTAGATTGGGGTCATACAGACAGTATGAAGACCTCAGCTCCTCGTTGTGCGCTAGCGGTTTCACGGCACTGTTCGCCTACTTTTGTTGGGCAACTCTTTAAGTCCTTCCTTCCCCTCTTCTCAGGCTCGTTTCGAAGACTTCGTGCCAACTCCACCCTCCGCCGTAGTCTGTCAGTACCTGTCCTGTCTACGTGCCTGGGGTTTCCTCACTCACTGTCTTTCGTTCCTCTCTCGGAATCACCGGTGCAATTGAACTTCCTTCACTCTTACATCAGAGACTCACTAGCATTTTATCCGCCAGGTGGTACGTAGTAGTAAATGAGGACTGAAATGCTCTATTGCCTTACAGGAGATATGAAAGCGGAGATCCTCATAGAAGCGCAATCCAGGTAGGAGGTGACACTTCTCAGGGATTCGGATTGTGGCACACTTAAGGAGAAGGTGGCCCGGGAGTATTTGGTCACGAGGAACGCACCACAAGGGAGGCAGCTGTACAGAGTCTCCCCTGAGCCCCCAAGGTTACGGAGGCCTGAGGACTTGAGTGTTATTTCGAGTGGGCAGTAGTTGCCTGATTGGTTTCGCCTTTTTTTATGTCCATGATGTAGCGCCTGAGGAACGCTACGTGGCAATTTCAAGTCATATACGTCTGACTAAAATGACGAGATCTCCAATCAATTATGCTGGCTCTACTTCGGAACAAGTCTACGGCCGAGTGGCTAAGCCAAATGTGGGTGTCCGTCGATTGCAGCCGTGGAATGTATTCTACGACGACGCGGATACTTCGACAGTGCTCCTTTCAATCCCACTTAATTCTTTATCATCCCAGTTGACAGTATTTTCTGTACAGTATAAAAGCGGCTCGCCCCAGTCGAGCAGAAGGAATCAATCAAATCCTTATTTACTCTCTTGTGTGGTGAGTCTGCCCGATCTAGTAACGTCCAGACCCTCTTCATGACGCCCGAGACCTCCGGAGCCTTCACGCGCCGGCGATCGACTGTCCCAGTTCCTGGCGCGCTCCCTTGCGTCCAAGCGGGGATACGCCTGCGCGCGTTTATGAAATATGCCAAATAACGTCAAGTTTCCCGAGCCAAAGACGATGCCAGAACTTGCATGTGGAAGTCGATCAGGATGAAGAGTCCTTGTCAAGGCCTCGTTTATCCAGTCCAGAGCCTCCCCTTTTGACTTTCCATAATCAAGAGAATGACAAATCGATTGTTGGGGGAAGTATAAATCTGGCCCATCTTTGAGCGTCATATGTGGGACATCGTCACATCGTCTCTCGCGACTTCGCAACTATGGCCACTCTTCTCTTAACCATGCCACAATCTCCAGGGCTTCCACTTAGCTACGAGCACCGCACTCTCAGAGCGTTCGAAACATACAAGGCCGCCGGCCCATCTTTCTCCCTCAAAAACACGTCTTGGATTAAGGGCCAGTCGATCATGCGTGGGACACTCTCCTCGAACCGGGGTACGTTCGACGTAGTGGCAAAGCTGGGAACTACGGTCAGCACCCTCAACGCCCTCAAGAAAGAGCTCGGATTCTACCAGAAACTTCGCCACTTGCAAGGTGATTGCGTCCCTAAATGCTTTGGCTACTTCTTCAGTCCGTCGGAAGACCAAGCCTTTGGGTGTTTGATCCTCGAGCATTGCGGCAAACCCATCCGTTCAATGTATGACAGCCAAGGCGACATACCATCTTCTCTGGGGTACGCGTGCTGCTTTACCCAATAACACAAATAAATACTTACTGACATGCTGGCTATCAAAGATTGGATATAATCAATGGGATGAAGAAAATACACGACGCCGGGGTCGTTCACGGCGGGTTTGGAGTTTCCGACATTCTAATCACGAACACGCAGCCCTTCATAGTCAACTTCAAGAATGCAGAGGAGAAGGTGTGCGAACGAAAGCTGGACATCATGGAGGGCGCCGTGGCTCCTAAGCGGGAGCAGTTTGGTTGCACAGAACTGTATCGGCTCTGTATCGACCTTCAGATTTGGAAGCCTCGTACGCTTCTACGTCTCGGATCTCATTATGTTTGGCGGACTCACTCTCTACCGTAGGCACGTTCACCTTCGAAGGACGAGGATTCCACGTGGAGTATGTGTCTAAACCAGTGGCTCCCGCACTATCGAACGATTCAGGTCGCATGGGTTAGAAGGTATGATATCGGATGTTCTATTAAGGTATACCCACGATGGGACTAATTCATATGTGTTCGTTCTATAGCCCGGCATCGACGGTGTACCGCGGTCGCTTCCTCGCTTCCTGGATAAGAGTCTGCGGCGGTGGTAGTGGGGCGGCTGACATAGAGAACTCACAAATCCCCTTTCCTTTCGTTCGAAGTTAATTGTCCGGGCGGCATCTTAAATAGTCCCCGGTACGACTACGTTTCCGATCTGTTGTTTTGTATTTCATAGGAGTAACACGCGTGCTCGTTGTGTTCTGGACCGTCCTTAACGTATTTAAGGGAGTGTCGTTCGCAAAGACGGTTGACAATGAGAAATGAAGAGGACAACCCGTCACCGCGTCACCTGTCACCGCCAATGAGGGAAAATATTAACCACACGACAGTACTGTATCTCGGGAGATAGCGATTACGAGGTGTTGGAATCAAAGTAGAACTGGACAAGAGGAGGGGTGTAGTAACTGCAACTTACGGTTAACCGGCAACAAAAAATACACTATATCGCAATCACCTTCAAGACATCACGTCAGATATTATGCCCAAAAGCGAACACAAGTAGGTGTGAACCATCCGATCCTTCCTGCAAACCTCCTGACCGTGCTCTATTGAAATGGATAAATTCCCGAGCCGTAAAATTTCCTAACCATTTCTGAAGGCGAGTCCAGGGCGTTTTCTAAACTTCCGAGTTTAGAAATGTGAGCAAGTTGATGGAGGGGCCGATGCTGAGTTGAATACTCGAAGTCAGAAGAATGCGCTCGCCGTAGTGTGATTGGGTGAGTCGATCCATTCAACTCACCTCGATCGGTGACTAAAAAATTGATGGCGCAGTCCTGGCGCCGGTGGTTACGTTATCCGCGAGGCGCCTAATATGCAACAACGGTGACAAATCTAAAACCCGGAGCAATTCCCGCCATACACTCACACACACGCACACATGCCTGACAACTAAACTGCGTACAGGTGGCTATAGACGGGTTAAATCAGAGCTGCCCCAAACTGCGCAGTCTCAGTTGGAAGTATTGGGACTAATTCACTACTTGACAGGTTTGTAATTGGGTGTCCCGAACCCCACCATGACCGACTTCCATCGACACAACAGTCGATTGATAACTCATACATGATCGGCCTAACGCACGGGTGATACAGCACTATACACTTTTCCTTCTTGGTATGTGGAAATTACTACTAATACGCATGTGTCGCTGTGTCCGAGTCATTCCTTTCCTAGCCTGTTTCCTGCGGTTCAGTTCATCACTTGAGCTTGTAATAGCATTGTGCTTTTGCCCGTGGGTATATGACTCGGAAGGGTTGCCTTTCTCCTCTGAGCCTGGTTAAGGGCTAAGGTTGGTCCCTGCCAGTGTCCTGCGCCACGTGCAGTGAGTGTTGAATGAAGGGCGGATGTGAGCACAGCCAGCGGGCAACCATGGCACCACATCGTCTTCTCCCCTGTGCGGACAGGGAGATTGGTTAATCTCTGGGTGCTAACCTTTTCAGCTCTTCTAGTTGTGCGAAAATCGAGGTTATTCCTATCGATGGAGGAAATATATTATCCGGTTGCTTCATCCTTGGGCTCCCACATTTCCGTGGACCTCACACGGTAAATCCTTTTGGTCGCCTTAGGACGGACTCCGCGCATGCTGACGAGTGTATAAGGCAGGTACTGATATTAAATATTAAACACCTCTCAACTTTCCTTCGAGAAGAAAGGGTATGGCCGTTGCACGTGTCTACCCTCGAAAAGCCATTTTTCTGATACATGCATGTATCTTGCGGCACTTACTCACGCAGTCGCTTGACATCTGCTTCAGCCTTTCGTTTGCCGCAGTGTGAAAAGGAAACCAAACAGTTGTTTCACAGCGCTTAGTTCCCCATCGTTTCCCGTCATACCCGGGACAGTGTCAAGCTTTGACACGCGGTGGTTACTGATGGCTAGTAGTCTTGCCCTTCCCAAAGAGGATGTGAGTACATGTGAGTCCTTGATCAGCTGACAACCTCAGCGACGATGAATCCACCTCGCATATCTACCGATGAGTAGGCCGGCAGCTATCGACACGGCCAATACGAGTCTACGACACATGTCACACATGTCATTCGACCACTCAGTGTCCCACTAGAGTACAATGTCATGCAGATCATCGACCCAATTTATCGAGAAGGGTAATTAGGCGTTATTGACTTTTTGCTCCATCACCGATTCACCGTATACTGTACCTACCGCCTGGCAATGCGATCGCTGGCACATCTCATAACATTTTCATTACATGATTATTGTTATCGACATCTTCCATTTGATGGATGGGGCTCATACAATACACCGTAGTGAGCCTCCCTCGCTGGCGCCTTTGTGCCTGAGGTGGTCCCACTTCCCTTTTTCTTTAAACGGACTTAGAGGCTAACTTCTAATGAACACAGTACCGGCAAGTCCTATTGTTGCCGGACCGTTAAACTATACTACAGTAATACATTCATCTTCCACATCGTGCCAGAGGAATTGGTATGTTCCTTCGGTATTCTGAATGAAGACCGGACCTACTAATGGCTCCTCGGATTGGACATTCAAGTAAACCCTTAAAGAGGAGACGAGTCGCGACTACTTGAGCCCCATGATGAGGAGCAAAGGTCGTGGGTTGGCTGCACAAAACCTTTGCATTCTATGTATACCGGCCCCAAGCCTGCGTAATATGAACTCAAACGACTTGAAAGTAGAAATACGGGTAAACAAAAACGATCAATGAGATCGGGACATCGAGGATATCATGTATCAATGTGGAATCACTGCATTCGTAAAAGATGAATAGTATTATTAGTATGTACAGAAAAAAACCCACATATCGTCTTTAAGGGTTGTGGGCTCATCGATATTGGTCGGTCTCCCCCTCTCTATACCGGGCGCTAAGGCGACCTAAGACATGCACACAAGGTCCCCAGTACCACTCAAAAGTTTGCAGTTTGTGAACCCATGACACAAGGACGTAGCGGTGAGAACAAAAAGTTATCACCTCAAACGGGAATCGATCACATGGTGCTTGCTTTCAAGGCAAGTCCACTTACTTGCTTTCGAGGCAAGTCGGATCGAACCCGTGCCACTCACTTTCAAGGCAAGTGTCATGTCCACTGCACCAGTGGTGCTACACTATACTAGTGGAGGGTCTCGAATGTGGATAAGAAGTCGAATGAGAGTAAATCCTTTGTATCTCTCCAAACACAGCATGTCCACTCGTGACAAAATCCCCATCGCTTTCTATATATACCTGCTCTACAACTGTGTGATTATAGGGTCAAAGGGATCAGAAATGCGATTACACAAAAATGGTCAGTGCGATTTGTATGTGGTTTTCTCCCCCAAATCCGTGGGAAATTTTATGGTTTATACAGCGATTTGTTCCCAGCAAAATCGACTGGCTCTGTTGTGACTGGGATCAATCAGCGATTCACCCCAGGGCCCAGTCTGCATAGTAGTTCTTTATTCCATATGCGTGATTTTGGGCGCCCATTTTCCCCTATGCACGCAGCACGCGCAGACTCGCTGCAGGCTCGGAACGCCATCAACTACCTGTTTTTCCCATCGCACGACACGTCCGACCACCTCGCCCGACTCGACCGACGCCACAGGACAGCGAGCATGTGTCCATGCCGTCTCTCCATCCTGGCATTACCCCTCGCCCTCGTGGTCTACGCGCCCGACATCTTGCACATGGAAACGATCAAGTAAAATTTCTTCAGTTCCCCTTTCTTTTTCTTCTGCTCCACTCGCACAGCATACTTGTATATAATCCCCTCTCCTGGCCCCGGCCAAGAGGAAGACCTCTGATGCAGTCTTAGACCACTCTCTCCTCCCATCTTGCTCGCGTACCGTCGTCACCTCAAGCCTCCGTTTTACAACCGTTACGATTTCCGTCGCGCGCTCCCGGCCTTTCGGGAACGCGGCGGCCTCTCCCTCTCTTCCCCTCTTCCCTCTCTCCCTGGCACCATTTCCTTCCCCTCGGGAACGCCGACCTGCTTCGGACCAGACCTTCTCCGACGTCACTAGCAGTGTGGACCTTCCACCTGCGCTACAAAGACCAAGTGGTATTTGAAAGTCTCAATTGCACGCGTAGACACCATAAGACATAATCTGCCCATTCACGACATTTTAAAGTAGTACATTGAAGGCTGCGAAGAGACTTTTGAGCTGCATACTGCGCGCAAAAAACCTACCATACCTCACATCTTCGTCAACTCAATTTCCTCTGCCAGTAATGACGGTGCCTCTGGGAACCGGGGGATAGCATTACAGCTATATGGGGTCGGTCGGCTATCATGTATCAGTCGAAATTTGAAGCAGAGTCTGAACGGGACAGGATGGAGACCGTGGCTTACAAAACCATCCCAATGTCGACGGGCGTTTCCGTATCGAGGGGTACCTCCTTCCCATTCTCGTCACGAGGACGTTCCAGCTTCACAGCCCAGAGCACGGTAGCCATAGAGATGAACAGTGAGTCATTGGCCGCGTGTTTACCAGTGCAGGCCCTCCGCCCAAACCCATATGTACTATGTCCATCATCGCGCGTCTCCGCAGGACCTGGGGTCAACCTGCCCTGCTTATCCAGGAATCGCCCAGGGTTGAAGTTCATTGCGTCGTCGCCATAAAATGTCGGGTCGAGGTTGCATTGCCACAGGTTAGCGTGGCAAAGGGTCCCCTTCGGAATGAACATCCCCTCATACCAATCGTCCTCGATAGTGCTGTGTGGGAGGCCCAACGGTAATGCGGGGCGCCAGCGTAGAGATTCTTTCACCATTGCCTGTATGTAAGGCAGATTTGGAGCGTCCGCAAATGTTGGGGAGCGGGAGCGACCAACGACGACATCGAGTTCATCTTGTGCACGCTTCTGTATATCTGGGTTTGCGATCATTGCCAGCACCCACCACATTATAGTGGTAGCAGTTGTCTCTGCGCCCGCGGAGCTGCAAAAGCAGTTCAGAATTCGTGGTACCGATGACAACCAAAATATGCACTATAAAGCACCAAGGAGCCACGCAATTTCGTCACGGGAGAGCCCACTTCGATCGGAATTCTTTATAAGCGATGCGGCCACACTCGGTCTTTCTGATTCCTTGGCCTGGCATAGCAGTTACTCAGGGAAGGTTTGTAGGGAGAACACGGGTTATTGTCCTACAATATCATCGTAGATGGGATTCAGGGGCCTGTTGAACATTGCTGTATGTTGCCTGAAATGTTCCAATCCTTCACGTTTCCATCTCGCAAACCTGGCGTTCTATCCCGGTAGGATACATTGGCGTTTTATAGATGATATAAACGCGTACCTTTCTGGGATATGGATCATCCAAGGAAACAACTCGACCAGATATGCACCTGGGGCGCACGCCACCGTCAGTCGATCGTTGAATGCGTGGATGTCCGTAAGCATATTGTCGTAGTCGTCCTCGAGGGTGGGATAATCGTATAGGATAGACAGTGTCGCTGAGGCAGAGGCCCGCCCGACGTGCTTGTTCAAGTCTTTTGGATTTTCGAGAACTGACAAGGCAAGGAGGATTGCCTCTTTGCAAAAAATTGGCTGATAATCCCGAACTATGGCCTTTGTGAGCACTTCATGTGCTGCGCGGCGGGTGCGACGCCAACTAAGAGTAGAAAGGTAAGTTCCGAGGTTTTTAGAAGAAAAGTGAATACTAACAGGTCTCCGTACGGCATCAAGGCAATGAAGAGATCACCACATAAAATTTCATGAGCAACGATAAGACGAGGCCGATCAGAGTATATGCTTGCGTGCTGATCGAGAAGATCAGAGGCAGCCTTGAGGCTATTGAGAAGGATCATGGGCTGGCCAAGGGCATTCAAATACAATATGTTTTCTGGGTCTCTCTGGTAAACGTGGAGGGTCAAGGAGCAGGAGAAATAGAACTGGACGTACCAAACTTTTGTTTGCAATCTTTGCTGAACATCCAGCGCTTGTCCCTGAGTTGAAAGGCATTTCCAAGAATTGGAAGACCTTTAGGGCCCGGCGGAACTTTGCGCCAAGGGCTCCTTGCATATCGTACCATTATAATAATGGCAACGCCAAGAATGATACCAACGTGGGGAGTTAGGAGCCGCGAGGAGGAAGTAAAAGAGGAACACTGGAGGCGCAGGGCAGTACAGCTGAGAGTAGAGATGGTGCCAGGCAGGGTGGTATCGAAGGTCATCGTGGTAGTGATAATGCCCTATCCTGGAGGGGAACCCATAAAGCAGAGCCAATCGCAATTTAAAAGGCTCACTAGTCGTCAGAAACATTTAAACTCCACCAGTCGCGAAAATGCGCGGTACGTCATTGATTTCGCAAGTCGCCTCATCACGAGACAAGAAGACACTTCTTGTAATAGGTTACCGCGGACGAAGCCAGCCTGAGTAAAGATTCAAACTCGAAGACTAGATCCGCTCGACCGCGGGCCTTGCTGGTTTAAGTTCTCATGCGGTAACACCAGATGTGTTTGCTTGGTTGTGAGAACTAGCAAAATTCAAGCTGTAAAATGGACGGATTGGATGGACACGAAACGACGATTGATCCAACCACCGACGTAAAGCCGAGCTGGGCATTGAGTCTGCCAACTCGAGGTCTTGGTAATAAAACCCCATACGTCCCCCTTAGAGTGTTGTGGCCAGAGAGTTGAGCCATTTCCCGAGCCTAGCTTACAAATAGCAGCTCAACTCTTGGTTGAACTCAGAGCCGACGAGTTAGGGAGAACCCAATTGCCACGTTTGGTGTTTGGCCCGGATAGACCAAACAACTTGCAACATGATCATGTCACGTGATATCTACATAATGTTCTAACCGCTGATTGGTGGTTCCGCTATCCCACCAACACCTCTCCAAACTTTTGTTTCTTCGCTCCGCCGAGGTCACCCCAGGCCATACCTACTTAGCAGAGCTAGCCAGAGTTCTCCGACTATTGTAAATGGGCTGAAATTACGCATGGTATTGGGCCTCGCCGGTGCCCGTACTCCTAATGACGTGTTGTTCTCCTCATTGAATGGAAATGCTTTACAGAATTGTGGCCCTGGATTTCATCAGAACGAATCTTGAGCCCTCATTTCCCTCCACTTCCATCGATATTTCTCCCTATCCCGAGCGCTCGGATAACGTTATTATTTGAGCAGTGCGTAGCGCTAGATGGAAGCGTGCGAAGAAGCGTCACATAAAGTGGAACAGATCCTATGGACTGTCCCCCAGCGGATCGAACCTCTTGGGTCGGTACAAGGGGCGATACCAGTAGGCGTATGATGGAATAATACATCGTGAGCTGATTTGGGCGCTCGGGCTCACTATAGTTTCCTACAGTAGAATTATGATGCCAAAAATAGAGATAAATACAGTATGTGTATGAACATATTTATACAAGCAATTAATTGATTTGAGCAGTTAAAATAGGGACAAACCATGGTGTCGGTGGTATGGTAGCGCAATATTCGGAGATGCGGGATGCGCAGGACAAATTAACGGGGGGAGGGACATAGGGGCAGGTAACAGGTCATCCCTAGGGCGGTTGACCCGACCGCTATAGCGAGGGAAAGTTGGGCCGGTGGGTTTCCGGTGATCCCGCGTGCTCCTCGAAGGTATGGGTAGGAAATGTAGTAGGGGAAGCATGGCAAACAAACCCGCTACGGAGACGGCGGCCCTGATGGCATACCCCTCATGCATCCAAATACAAAAGAAGATCTGGGCCGGGAGACACAACATGGACACGACCAGCGTGAACGACCCTAGGAAATAATGAGGTTAGTGGGACATTTGGTGAGTTCTCGTAGTGCGTCATTACACACAGTGCCATTCGATCCATCTCCATCGTCGTGGAATGATACCACTAGCATCACTCAACTCCGTTTGAAAAGGGGGGACATCGAACCCGCACTTAGCTGTTCCACGAATCTTCGCCCGTAATCGTCCTGCGAGCCTGGGAATATTCCTTGTGAGAACGAGGGAGCTGATCGTGGCGCTCACGCTGAAGATCAGTGCGATGTAGGAGAGAACGAGGAGATACTGAAGCGTGACTGGTTCCTTAAGCTGTATAAAGTCCGGAGATGTTTTGAAGAAGACTAAAAGTTGCGATTCTATGCCTGCAAGGACTGTCGACTGTGACGAGGGAAGTGGAGGAAAAGTGATGACATGTTAGGACCCCGACTCGTAATAACAAATCATGACCAAATAGTACGCACGACGACTGCAGCTGCCTGGTAAGTCGGAAGTTTGTACTGTGCGACACTCTCCGCCCTCTTTCTCCCCATGGTGTTCTCTTCTTCGGGCAACGTACTGTGGTGGAAGATGGCCTTGTTGAGAACCGATTCGTTGTGCAGCGGATCGTGATGGTGGAGACATACTGGGGCTTGGGTGGAGGACATTTTTGAGGGAAGATGGGAATAACGGAGACCCACCGTTTCTCGCTGGGTTTTTCAAGAGCTGTGAACCGACCTCGCTACGACCCAGGGGGGCGGCAACGCTACCAGAGCTCTGCTCCGGTACCCGGCAGTAAAGCACAGATATTCCACTAAGGTGAACCCACAATAGCGGGGCATAAACCGCATGTAATATGAAAGCAAATACACCCACTGGGAGGATCTGTCGGTGTTTGGAAAAAAGTGTGGGGTCCATCGTGACCAGGCGAAAAAATACGTTTGGATGGCCGCGAGAGGTCCGTGATGAGCCGGGAGTAAGTCGGACTGCGCAACTCTCCACAGTCCACAGCAACCGTATCACGAGCATGTGATGACAAGAGATCTCGTGACCGGGTATTTGAGTTGACCGTCGGAGTTACAATACGTAGTTTGAGTTTGAAGCCTCAGCGCCACAACTGGAGTAAAATGATCCCCGCCTCCACACACCTGCGGCCGGGTCGTAGTTCTGCATACTTGATGGAGCTCAGACAAACGTTGAAAGGCACGCCACAGCACGATCGCATTGCAAACTATACACATCAAGTGATGAGAAATAACACGTGAGACTTTGACTCTGGATACGACATGCCCAGAGGCTCATTACGGGCTCGTGGCTCGGATATAGGTTATCCGACATCGATCCCTGGTAATTGGAATTCCTACTCCTGGTCTTGAGCCCCGGTGGAGAAAGTTAGTGGTACCAGTCGTACAGCCTTTGGGATTGGCAATTGCAACACCCGATGCCTGCGGATTCCACTGTGATACCGGTTAGCTGTGTATCCCGGTCTTGTTGAAACTGTGACATCGGCGTTTCGAATTCGTGCCTATGTCATTGCATTGTACATTTGAAATGACCTAAAACGTTGGCTATGTCACAGCAGCCAAATGTCGTCATCCGTCCAGCTCCCCCGACTTCACTTCATTCAATTCATGAGCAAGTTTGACAACGTCGTTCTGCATCAGACTCAGTTCGTGTTCGTGCTGCATTGTGGATTTGAAACATCGACGCACCCCTTTACGAACAATCTTCACCGCCGGGTCTCCCTCGCGGGCGTTGCGCGTGATAGTATTGCCCTAGCCAAAACAAAACCAGCCGCAATGTTAAGGCAATCGGAAGAAACAGACAGTCATGCACCTTGTTGCTCTGGACTTGAGCTTGACCTTCGTGTACGACTTCGTCCACTTTTCCCGTGACATTGCTACTGCCCCATTTCCATCTGCCGACACACAGAGTTCGTTAGCTCGCACGGCGGAACGAAGGGACAACTTTGCAGAACCACGCACGAAATGTCTTGTCCTTCCTTCAATTGTTCGCTCATATTGAAAATGAAAGTTGGTGTAGAGGCTCGAGAATCGGGTGATAGTATAGGGGGACGTAAGCACGCTTTATCGCTTTTCGCTTTATGGAAGCGTGCCACCGTGAGTTGGGTTACTACGTCATCGAGTCATGCCGCAATCGCGACGTGCGGAGTGTGGAGAGGGCATGTCATACGGGATAGGGGACTGCATTCCCGGGAGTCAAGAAACTAAACATGACGAGCCAAAAAATGTTCGGGCACCAGTGGTATTGCATGCAGTTCGCAGTTACCGGGATTTGGTCTCGGGTCTCCAACGCGGACTGTCCGTCTCTGAGGGTTTACGTAAACACCTGAAAATGTATATTTCATGTGGCGCTTTCACGCTGTTTTGCTCTTTCTTTCGCAACTGTTGTCAGGGAACGTGTAGGCGAGATGGGCGGGTAGGATCTACACACATATTAAATATTAAGAGAACATACCCTAGGGAAAAACGGAGTGGCCCGGATAACAGTTCTCCTTATGCCTCTCTTGACGATTCTACTATCTTCCAAGGGGCATTCCGGAATTCCTAATATATTGTAACCGCGAGCTGATGACCTTTTCGGTTGACATGGCAGATTTTTGTACAAGATCGCAAGAACACAAAAAAGAAACGAAAGTATTGGCATGTTAAATAGAGAGATCGAGGCCACGCGGGATTCCTGGCCCGACCGCATTCGTCCATCGATGCGAAGCAACGTAAATATGACGAAGCTCCCTGAGGTCGAGCTGCTTTATGACCTGGTCTTTCGCAATTATCGAGCGATTTTGTGCCCCACGGAGCAGAACTCGTGTTGCACTTCCGGAAGGGTGTCGCGTACGCCAAATTTTGAAAGCGATGGCGGAGCGCTGATCGGGACCCAAGCGGTTCGAGAGAGTCGGCGGGTCATGTAAATCCCATTGGCGAGTAGCTCGCTATCTCCGTGGGTCAGATACTCACGAAGGACATCCTCCCCAACGCCCAGATGGTGCATAACGGGGCGCGATCCAGTGGCCGTTAGGTTCCTAGACACGTGACTCAAGAGGATCCAGAGAACTATTCCAGATTTTTCGGAGGAAAGGTCAAACTCTCCGTTGCTGCATTTGTGCCAGGAGCGCAAGAAGGGCCCAATCTTGGCGGAATAGGGCACCTCGCGCCAGTTCATATCCATAATTCAGGTAAACAGAAATTGAAATCCGCCAAGGTCGTCTATTGCAGTGGCGGCATTGAGGCAAATGGCGATCCGTCGGGTTTTGGCTGAACCAGAAACCGAATTCGATGACAAGTTGCGGCGCAAGAATTTAACCAGGGGAACCAGGACGATTCATGGGTCTCTCTCGGAAGAGACTCGACCACATTGGATTCACAGGAGCCATGGAGGGGTTCGAAGGGTTCGACAGCACCAGCTTCGCCCAGGGCATCAATTGCGCATCCCAACATACGGACGTCAATCTCTGATGACTGTCTTGACGCAGCTTCCTCGGCTTCCCTCACCACACCACCCAAGATCAACCTACAGAATCGCCTCAATCTATGAATCTGATAGTGTAGTTCATGCGGAAAAAGGGATTCCTTATGATGACGAGAACTTTGAGGACTACATACAGAATGATAGCCTGAAGGAACTGAGCTGTTGAGGAAATTGGCGCATAGTATGGGTTGTCATGCCGCTGTCCTGAATACAGTTTGATGGACGTTCAACAGATGGATAAGGAGGTCCGCAAAGAAGATAAACAGTAAGAGATGTACTAGGGTGGGCAATGCTTCGACCGCCCATGAAACATGAAGCTCCTCAACACCATGCACAAAGAATGGTTGCATCCGCGCCCGTCTGAGCGGACTGCACCGCGCTGGCCAGGTCGTCCTGGGATATCAGCGTGCCCATTGCTGCAACGATGTCGCCAACATCATGCATAAAAGGCTTATACCCAGGCTCAAGAACCAGACAGAGTTCACCCAGACAACACATTTTGATGGAAAGAAGGCGAAAGGCCTAGCCAAGCCACAACCGCAGCGATGGGTGGGCGAGATAGGTCGGCGTGGCGCACACCTCATAGGTGTTCTCGAGATAGGAGGCGGAAGTGCCCTACGAGTTTGATTCTCTTGGACGGATACAACGACGAGCAACGACTGCAGAGACGAAACCATTCTATTGAGCCTTCCATGAGTATGCTGACGTCTGGAAACAAAGCCGAGAGGTATAAAGATAATGATACCCTCCGCAACCCTTTGCCAGGGTTCGACCATCTTGTTACCTCCCTCTGCAATTCTCGAGTAAATGGCGAAGATGGGCCGTAAGCTATGGCCGAAATTTGTTTCCCCCTGCGGTGGTTGCGATCGGCGTTGAATCGGCTATCCACCTCAGAGGAGGTAAATTCGCGGAGGGCGACGCCAAGTTTCAGATAACATACCAATCTTATTTCCCCGCTCGGGGCCTTTAAGTTGATGGTCGGTTCGTGACATCAAAAAGTATGGTACGTACGAAAGTATTGGAGGTTAGAGGGACGCCTGTGTACTCTTAAGGTCTAATGTGCATGATAAAACAAGGCCAACATTGGACTCCCATGTAGAAATTCACTGACGCCGAGGACGTCTCCTGTCAAGCTGAGCCAGCACACCAGTCATAGCACTTGCCTCATCGAATTACAACCTTGGACGACTCCATCGGAAAGAATGGGGGACTCTTCGCGGGTCTAAAACCTGAAAAGAAAGGCCAATATTTGGATGTTGAGCACCAATTCATTGCAAATGGGCGCTTCCACCCTGAGCGCCCGATTGCATCAAATGTATTCGATGACGGCCTGGGGGCGGATTTTCGAAGATGATGGTGTGTGCTATGGGACTGTTCAACGTTCAACGCTCAGCGCTCAACGTTCAACAGCGGAGACCAGGTCGGACAATACTGGCCCCAACAACAACCAACAAATGCCTCAGATATGATTACATAATCCTCTGACGTAATCCGCTAAAAAACAAATTCGCTCGTCCTCTCGCAGCACCTCAGGCTTGCGCCGTCAACGCGTCAGCGTCGTGGCGTCAGCGTTTCATGTGATCAATCGATCAAGCTAT
>Ga0307510_10002195_pt1 | contig 22066 bp, 29 predicted proteins | sample 12_EM_MG_FD_207224 | JGI IMG/M metagenome (GOLD analysis project Ga0307510, IMG submission 207224) | Populus trichocarpa ectomycorrhiza microbial communities from riparian zone in the Pacific Northwest, United States - 12_EM | ecosystem: Host-associated > Plants > Roots > Unclassified | place...
TGTCGTTGCGATGGCCATTGACGCGCCGCAGCTTGAACTATACTCCCATGTCGCGAGTGATCTACAAAGATGGATTGAACATAGCAAGGAGATTTACCGTCAAGCGGAAGAGGAGGCTGCGAAGGTCACTCCAATGTTGTTCCGGGAGTACTCAACGGCGGACGAAGAGATGCAAGTAGAGTTGCTGGTAACTGTCCTACCATGTTTATCCACGTCCGGTAGGCTGATAACTCTGCATTAGCAACAACTCAAGCTCATCAAGGCCAATAACCACGCCGCGGCGAGATCACAGTGGTACGACTGGAGGTTGCAGTGGGTACAACAACTCTACGCCATCGCTGACAAGGGTTACACGGAACTTGAGCAAGTAAGACCCCTCCCCCCAATGTATTTGGCTGCTCGATCTTACGGTTGCAAAGGATGCCAGTACCTTAGACACCGTAATTCAGCATGGCGAGGCTTTCATGCCCCTGTTGCGAGAAGAGCATGGCCAAATCATGAAGGAGTTGGAGCAGGAGCAGAGCGTCGCGGCAGAGATCGAAAACTGCGATCAAGCGTACCTGAACGAGTTGAGAGCGACTCTCGAGGAACAAGGGTACTGTCTCGCTTTAATCGCTAGATGTGGAACGACAGCTAACGCAGGCGAGAGCAGTGCCGTGTTAGATGAGCGTCGTGCTGAAGTTGCAGAGGCAAAAGCGAAACTGGAACGCTTGGAGGAGAAGGTCCGGGACATCGAAACCGCAAACACTGAAACGATGGGATCTGTAGAGGCTCTTCAGCAGACGTTGCACGTCCGGGAGAACAGCACCTATAGCGAGGCTCTCAGACTGAAAGGTACGCGCTCTCTCCCTTCAGAGCAGGGTCCTCGACGATGCAAAATTCCTCAACTTACTTGGATTCATACGCAGACGAACTCGCCGCGTTGGAACAACTGCATCTTTGGCAAATTACCAGGGTTAAGCCGGATGTTTGCGGGTTAGTCTACGCATCTCGCTACCACATCCACGTTCCTTGCACCAAGTACAAACCCAAGAAGGGCCACATCCGGATCACAAAAACGAAAGAGATCATCTTTAGCGTGAAAGATCAGTTCCCATGCTTTACCGACCTGATCATCGAAGTGGCCCAGCAGCGGCTCGCCTCGTATCCCTCCAATCTGAAAATGAAGCATGTAAGGGGTTTTTTTTTTTTACTTCTCCTTTGATTAGTCCTGGCGCGCATGTACAGCCCAGGGTCGAAGTGGCGAAATGGCGGATTTGCTGATTGAATGGTGCCCCCCTTCTCTATAGATCATCACGAACCTGGGCTCTTTTTGGTGGGGATGCTCACAGCTCCGTTCGCACTTTACATACCTCTCCATCAAATATCCTGTGTCCGTCGATCCCGAGCAACCCCCACGGGGAAACGGCGATCTTCAGGGGATAGTCGCAACAGCCACCGTGCTGTTGCACAACGTCAAGGCGAAGATATCGGTTTCGTTTATCCTAGATAACGATACGCTTTGGGCATGGCCTGCTTCGATCGGAAACGTCGATTGCAAGATCAAGAAATCTTACGGCCCCGACATCGAGTAAGCCCTATTGCCTATTGCACCCGTTAGTATCTTCCTAACCCAGTGCCTATGACTAGCATCGAGAAGATCCGGAACGCTGTTCTTCAACGCTTGTCAAAATCCACACCTGATGACAACCATGCCTGTTTCTTGGACTCTTGTATTGAGGCCACCCAGGAGTATGAAGTATGACGTCGGCAGATAATATTCTATATCTCTTGCACCGTGTCTCAGTGACTAATCACTGTATCATAATTGTATGGCGACTGTACACATAGATACCCAATATATTACAACCTCGACTAAGATCAGAACAGAAAATGAGACAGTGAGGGGCGTCGCATGAATCATATTCGGGGTCGTTTGGTGTCATGAAATAGTTCAAAAACGTCATCGTAAATGTCATGGAACTGCACACATACCAGACCACATGAGTTACACGAAATGAAGATCGGGATAGACGTACTCATGCGTTCATCAAATGGCATAGGTGCCGGTTCTAATCCAGGCTCGCCAATAAAAAGGCCAAAGTCTCGCGCTGTGCCCTCACAAACTCCAGCTCGCCCTCTGCGAGATCACGAACAGACCCCCATGACGTCGTTGCGCTGCGTGCCGCTCCAACGACCTCGCATTTACGACGCATGGCCTCCTCCGCAGCAACCCTGAGCCGCGCGGCATCCTCCGTGGACTTCCTGACCGCCTCCTGCACCGCCAGCTCCTTCGCAACTGCCGTCCCGCGCAGGTGTTCCTCCAGAGTGGCTCGCTCTTCGGCAACGCGGTCACGGCTCTCGAAGCTGACATGCATTTGCTCCTCGAGTGCAGTTACTTGCGCTGCGAGGTCAGCAGCCTCGCGCAGACGTGCTTCCTTTGCAGCTCCCAACTGCTCTTCGAGAGTCGTAATCTGGGTGAGACGCTCCTTCGCGATGTTCTCCATTGATGCCAGTTGCAGACGCAACATCACGACGAGTGATGCATCGGCTGCGGCGGGACGACTATCCTCTGGAATAAACTGTGATTGTATGTGCCTGGTTGAGGCGGGTGAGGGCGTCACGTCGGGTAGAAGAACCTGTGAGATGGACCCATAACCAGCAGGAGAAGGGAGAGCACTAAGCGAAGGGCTCTCTGGTATGTTCAACTGAAGGTCCACTGTGCTTGGCGTGGGAGAGAATGGCGCAGCGATATCTACGATCATTTTCTCGATCTCCCCTTCGCCCAAGGTCTTGTCTCCAACAGCAACCAACTGATCCCAGGTGAGTAAGGACCCCCTGTCATAGCCAGCACGCATCACCCTGATGGAAGGGGGTGCACCGCGAGGTGGAGGCATCGGTGAGAGGTAGGAGAGGTCTGCACGGGTTGGGAGGTTAGACCCGCGCGAAGGTGTTTGCGGCGGATCGTCATGCTGATGACGGGTGCGAATACGGGGCAAAGCTGGTGTCGGCGCAGTAGGCGAGACAATTGACCCGAGCATGAGCTCGATGTCATCAGCGCTGTCCCCTTCCGTGAATGCAGAACTGGAGGTCGACATTGAATGCGACCGATTGAACTGGTCAACTTTCACGATCTTGGGGACATCTTGTTTCATAGATTTCCCCAAAAGAGATCCCGGCTGCTTGCGGGCTGGGTTGCGCGACGGCATTCCACCTTTGACCGGAGAATTATTGGTTCGAGTCATTGGCCGAGTTGGGGTACGAGGCGGTGAAGGCAAGGAGCTTGAAGACGAAGTGGAGGATGGCGGCCTAGGGATGGCGGAACGGTTAGGTGTGTTAGGTTTCGACGTTCTGTCTATCTTATTCGGCGGAGTGGCCGTGTTCCGTGGTGGTGGAGATGTACGGGAAGACCGTTTGGCGGGTGGGGGTGGTGAAGGATTGGCAGGAATACTAGTTGGTAATGCCCTCTGAGGAAGAGGGCTTATGGGGCGTGTGGTCGTTTCACGTGACAGGGAGGTTCCAGACTTCGGTTTAGCAGGGACATCACTAGCTTCATCCTTCTCCTCGTCTGGACTACTGGCCCGCTTGCGCGTGCCTAGGTGAGGGGGGGAGGGCGGGGGCTTATGGGACTCGATGAGGGCGGATCTTGGACGATACTTGGGGAGAGCAGACCCATTACCGAGAGGTCGCGGCCGCAGTGTCGATCGCCTCGAAGAAACTGTGGGGCTGAGTGGAGCGGATGCCTTGGCCGGGACAGCTGAAGACGCAGGAGGGACAGAATCCTTAGGGAGGGCGGAGCGTCTGCGGGAAGTGCGAGTGATGGTCTCTCCAGGGGAGAAAGTCTCCTCCTTGTCCTTGGAGGGAGGTCGTTCGCCAATGGAGCTACGTCGATCATTGGCGGTGTTCATGTTAGCAGACGCCACGCTAACTGTGCGAGCGGTATGAGAGCTATCCCTTGGCTTTTTTGCTACGCGTTCGCGAGAAGGGTCCTTGGCATCTTTGTTCATGACGTCCGCAAGCGCTCTACCGAAAGCGTTAAGAGAATAACGGGTAGCAGACTTTCGAGAGGAAGACTTGGAGGGGCATGCAGCGCTTTCATCGTGAGGCATGACAACTATGGTTTTATAAGTGCTCTAGACAAGTAGGGGGAGCGGACGGGCGTAGGAAGGGGACGAAGGGGAATCGGACACATTCACGTAAGTTGAGATTCATCTTTGTTTGGTCTTAATTGGCCACCGCGTCGCGTCGCGTGTCGCGTTGTGTTTCCGTCATGTCCCTCTAACTCACTCACAACAAAGCCCAGAACGAGCGAGAATATGAATGGGGAATCAGCTACCACATGAATCGCACAACGCCCTCCCGTTCCTTGTACAAGAAGACGTACATAGTTCCGGAGTTGATTAGCCCATACCAAAGTCCCTCTAACAGCAAACCCCATGTCGGTACGTTGACAAGCTGGGCGCGCAATAACACGTAGGGGATCAAAAAGTAGCGAGGCTCCAACAGGGGTGTCGGAAGTAGAACCGGAAGTGTGCATAAAGGCAGGATTAGGGTCTGTAGAAGCGTTTGTTCGAGCCCTAGGCAATTATGAATATCCCTCGATCAACATCGAGGCGGCACTCCATACGTACCTACACGCAGGAACCATATCCATGCACACACGATGTAACCCGGGATGAACAGGTATGGTGCTAAGGGGTGCACCAAGAAAATCCTTCTCCAGACATAGAATGTGTAGTGTCGATTGTCCGAGAGTAAAAAAGGGTGGTGAATTCTGCAAGGAAATTCAAGGTCAGGGGTATCCTTTACAAGTTCACCCGCACCCACGTGAAAAGCTTTATAGATAGTCCCATGGCTGCTGATACGGCTACGTGCACCATCATGCGTCTGATCAGTGGTGAGGAACAATTCAGACCCTCACACCATGCATTTACAATGAGGACACACCGCCTGTTGCCAAACATTCGATTCTGGACGTCATTCACCAGCACTTTCCAACCTCTATCCCCGCTGATCAGCGCTGGCCACCCCATGATCGTTGCAAACGCAATAAAATAATATAGCTGCGGCAGGTGAAGAGACGGCACGTGATTTGACTTGTCCCCTGGAAAAAAAAAAACATTAAGCCAATACACGGTCCTTGGCACAGACTGCCTAGGGCGCCATACGTACCAAGTACGACCCCACCATTCCAGAACACGAATCCACAAAACAGGGCCAGTGTCAGAGCGTACGGAACGAACATCGGGAAGATGTCTCGTAGTATCATCGGCACACTGCGTACTGATTGGACGAGATCCGCTGAAACAGTTTAGCCAGTCAGGCCACCGTTTCTAGAAATCGAGTATATAGCGGACGAACGGAGCCCGGCCGCAAGAGCGGGAGGATCATGCAGCTTCGCAGGTGTGGGGCCGCCCGGTGGTGCACGCCGAAAGTGCAAGTGCATGAGTTGGCTGGACGCATATGCATATAATAACCAGACGATGTTTGTCTGGCGAAACGCGCAGCTAATGATCCCTAACTGCGTATGCGGCTCTGCCTGATAACTTTCTCCTGAAATGCACGCACATCACGTACCATATTAGCGGTCCAGTGTCGGCCCTGCGACGCTGCGACGATCGTGATAACGACCGACAAAAGGCTGGGCACATCCGTGTAATACAAAAATCCGAAGAACCACGCGATTGGAAAAGCTGAGAGTACCACAGCGTCGAGTGTTGGCGTAAATATCGAAGGTGGTGGACGTATCCGTTTGTGGTAACATAATAGGCGTGTGGTCGCCAACGGGAGGAGGAGTAGGGTAAGTAAAGGGGTCAGACGGAGAGTTGGGAGCCTGCATTTGAAGACAAAGACTGTTTTGAGTAGGATGGTTAATACATAGCTAGGCAAACCAGGTTAGCGTAGGCAAGCAAATGAAACCTGACAATCTCACAGTCCAGGAGGCGTTGTTATCTTTGGATCCCAGTAGGACCAGTCTCCATCGCAGTATGCCTGGGCCTGGGGGACGTGAAAGGGTTCGTCCTGACGACACCCACACAATCAGAAGCGGGGCCGATGTGACGGATGCAAAACCGAGGGCGGACCATGTATGGCTCAGTCACTTGGATATTCAATTCCTTCAACGTCATCACGGAGACAACTCCAAAGACCACAAAGGCGGTCGCCCCCAATGAGGGTTGGGGAGACAAAGACATGAATAATACGTGGATGCCAAAACAAGAACCGGATAAACTACAGACGGCGACGCGGGGGATGGCAAAAGAGGAAATGATGTAGCCAGCTTTGTCGGCATGCCCTTTGGATATATGACGCAGACATCCGGTTCTCGTTCTCCTCTCCGTCCGACACCGCGTCTATATAAACAGCTGTTTTTCTTCATGATGTGAGCCTCAACTCTCACCGCTCAATCCATCCACCACCCACATCAATCAATCAATCGTCAAATGGCTAAATACAAGGCAGACGTGCTAATCGTCGTTGGCCCGACTTTCTCTGAACACAACTTTAGACTGGTGATCGCGTCGAGTACAGACCCGTTGGCGGCGCCCATGACAACGTCTCGCACACCGTCGGCGAAATTTGTGAAGTCGTTGACGCCGTCAAAGGCGATGTACGTCTAATTGTCTTCTTTGCCATTGTTTTCTTACACTCTGTTCAGGCGCCTCGCTATGTCATTCGAAACGACAGTACCAACAAAGAGACTACCTACCAGGTTTGTTTGTTTTGTACTCTGCCGTCGTACCTTTCCTGATGAAAAGAATGTAGGAGATGTATTGTGAGGAAGGTTTGAACGCATGCGCGTTTTGAACAATGTATCACTGTCTCTGTTACCACTGTTACGGCGTCATGAAGGCGCAATGAATTGCAGTTTCGTTGTATGTATACTAGTAGTTCTTCAAAGACGTGCAGCGGACTTCATCACTAGTACTGCGTCGTCGAACAGACTTACTTGTTGGGAAGGGTGTAGCGGTTCTTTCCCTGCTGGTTTTCTGGCTGGTGAATCTGGCAACGTTACAGGTACAACTCTTGTGGTGGACCATACAGTATGGTTATGAAACTGCAGCTATCGTCGTTTCGTTTGCTGGCCTGGGTACCCAAGGCTGAGTCATGAGGAGTGCAGCGTACTCAGGCAATTAATGTCGCGATGCAAATTTTATTTTTTTTGCTTCATCAGTCGGCATTTGCTTCACTACATCGAAGCGAGTAATGTCGTGAAATTCTGCAGAAGAATATTCCACATCATGGCAACAAAAGAGAACATACTACCCCATACTAGAGACACCATGTCCACCTCCTCCGTGCGGGGCCTGGCACGTCACCATCTTATCTAACCACAACCGAAGCGGATGCAGGGATGGCATTCATGCTTAGGGTGTGATTCAATTGCACTGGCGCTTTTCCTTCAAGCCCGTGGCGGTCAATGATGATGAACAAACTTCGAGGAGCTGTTAGTATTGAGCGACAACACTACCAATACTTTGGGGATCCCACTTTGACGCTTGGTTGTCCCCTCTCTTATCAGCGGGACGGTATCGAAAAGAAGAATTTCCAGATAGCATCCGCATGCCCTATGTGTGATCGAGTCAGGCACGTCCGACTCACCGTACTGCCCTTCACATTCAATTAAAATGCCATTGATAATGCGCCGTGGGTCGTGTGGATTGCGTACTCACGTAACGGACGACTGTACGACCCTTCGTTTGTCACAGGGAGCCTTCACACGTTTGATGGCATGCCCCCCACTCGTTCACATCTCAGGACCACTGCCAGTTCGCTTTCCAGCACGAGAGAACAGGGCCTCCCCAAGACCTATTGTAGGGCCCTGTGTGTGGTGTGGGGGAGTGGCATTGAGCGGGGAGAAATCACCGCAACTGGAAACCGGAGATGCGAAGGGGACGTCCCTCTCCAGCGATTGCAAAGCAGGAAGAACGACGTTACCCCAGGAAAGTTGAACTTCGTAAAAGGCGTTTGAGTATCAGATGTGCTTCCGTCCCCAGTAAAGTTGAAAGCGGGGTTCTAGAGAGAGGGTTGCACCTGACGGTGACATTTTACGTCTTAGCATACTAAATCGCATCGGGCTGTGACTGAGTCGATGTTGTGAGAATTCGAAGTCCTTCCTGGCCATACTGTAAAAGTAAAAGTCAGGCCAACACTCACCCAAATTCTAATGTCAAACGGTCTACCGCCCGAAGTGGTCGTTTTCCTTCCAGGTCAAAAACCGGGCCTCATGATTCCCGACTCGCCTAGCAACCCTCCGTAGCCAAGTTAAATCGAGCACAATAAAAAATGGCTGGGTAGTGAAGAAAAAAAGCGATTGGCTCCGAGGGCAATTGGGCGCTACCTGTCTTTGTACGTTCAGCAAATGAAGACCATTCCGTCGGTCTCCGTTCTCCGTACCCAGATTGGGCGTGGGTTCCACCGCCGTTACGCCGCCCAAAATTGAACGTCGGGTTGGATGGCCCTGGCTCGCGTACCTTGTCAATGGTCGGGCACTCACACAGGGCCAACGGTGAGCTTTTGAGTTGGAGCGCTGGCAGCCTTCCTGATTAGCCCCGCGGACACGAAGGCTGGAAATGGGGATCTCGGCAGAGGAGCATCACGTCGCGAGTTGAGAACAATGGCCCAACGGCCAAGATTTGCGTTGGGTATATGATAAGATCCAAGGTAATTAGATTATGTTATTGTCTGGTCTTGATGTTTGACAGAACCCCTTTTGTCTGGTCAAAGACAATTAGAAACTCTCGTCATCCCTCGACTCACGTGTGCACACCCTCCATTCCGGGGTTAGACAATGCGAGCGTTTCAGGGCATTCCTCACCCGACAGGGCCGACACCTTCCTGAGCTGATAGTCATGCGCTTTTTGTCTAGGTTCATCAGGGAGAATGTTCTCTCCCAGCACCTGTCTATTGTCTGGGAGTGAATTTCGCAGGTCAATTAACTCTGAGAAATATGTTACTATAAGACCGTCCTCGGGCACCTCGTGCTCATCACCCTCCTTTTTTCCCCCTCTTCTTGCCCGACGGGCTAACGCGAGACACATTGTACTTTTCTACTCACTGTTGTCCACATGGAGGATCATTTGGAGCATACTGCCAGTCTATCTGATGTCGCTCATCTTCAGCACCGACAATCTGTCCCTGATGTCCCGGAGGATATCGAGGATGAGATCATGCGCCACTTCAACGACCCCAACTGGGACTTCCAGGCCAAGAAGAATTCGACGATTTCTATCTCAAACGATGGCGTAGAGACCAAACGATGGTCAAAGACCTCCACTCACCTGGGAGCTAGCACGGACGTGGAGACAGGGTCCCAGATATCATCTTGGCGCATACACGACTCAAAAGCCGACATCTCATCCGATGACAATCAAGTCCAGTGGGTGTCATTTACTCGCCGTCCTTATCGCATTTTGTTCACCCACTTTGTTTCATCAGGGATTCACCCTATCCTGAGGTCCGAGCAGCCGTCTCGAATACTGACGACCCGGACATGGTTGTGAACACTTTTCGAGTGTGAGTGTGTTTAACACATTTCGGAGAAAGCCAACTTATTCATCTGCCCCTCGACAGGTGGTTTCTTGGTCTGCTTCTCTCCGCGGTCATACCTACCTTCAACACCGTCATTTCGTTACGATGTACGTCGTCGTCATATCTATCCCGATTTTTGTGTTTAAATTTCTCTATAGATCCCTTTGTCCTCGTCACCATCCTTTTCGTCCAGCTTATAACACTCCCATTGGGAAAGTTCCTAGAATGGGTTCTTCCAAAATATCGTATCTCCGCGTTTGGCTACTCGTTTTCCCTGAACCCTGGTCCATTCAACATCAAGGAACATACTCTTATTGCCATCATGATCAACGTCGTTGTAGATGGTGTCGCGGTCACGGATATCGCCTCTGCTATGCGCATCCTCTACGGTGTTAGGTGGTCGGTACCCAAACAATTCCTCCTGGGAATAGCCTTCCAGTTATTTGGATTCTCCTTTGCCGGCGTGCTCCGCCAATTCCTCGTTTGGCCCTCAAGTATGATCTGGCCAGGCGTCCTCGTCCGCTGTGCTCTACTAAACACCATGCATTCAAACTACGGAAAGAAAGATTCTAAGCACATGTCACGAGAGCGCTTCCTATACCTCGCATGCCTGTGCAGCTTCGTGTGGTATTGGGTGCCAGGATATCTGTGGACCGGACTCAGCATTTTCAACTGGGTGTGCTGGATCGCTCCAAATAACGTCATCGTCAACAATATGTTTGGTTCGCTCAGTGGACTCGGAATGGGTCTGATCTCGTTCGACTGGGTTCAGATATCTTTGCTTGGCAGTCCTCTCGTAGTTCCGGTATGTTCGGTTATATCTCAAGTACGACACCCAACGCTTATCATAGAACGTCAATAGTTTTGGGCGCAGCTCAACATGTTGGGCGGATTCTTGATAGTAATCTGGTTCATATGTCCGCTCATGTGGGGTGGGTCTATTTCGTCTCATCACTTGCAGACCTTTTTTTTTTACACTCCATTACAGCCAAGAACGTGTGGTACTCGCAATACATGCCCATATCTGTCGGCATGGCGTACGACAACACTGGTGCCTCGTACGATCTCGGTGCAATTATCACCGACAACGCGTTCGACCAGACGAAATACGAGCAATATTCTCCATTGTTCCTACCGATGACCTACGCTTTCACGTATGGCACAATTTTCGCGACCTATCCCGCGGTTGTGGTCCACACGTACCTTTGGTATCGCAATGATATTATCCGCCAGTTCCGCCGCAGCCTGAGGGACGAAACCGACATTCATTCCCACCTCATGACTAAGTATTCAGAGGTTCCTCGTTGGTGGTTCGCTAGTCTTGGCGTCATTGCATTCGTCCTCGGCATCGTCGGCGTCGAAGTATGTGATGTGGGGCTCCCGCTCTGGGCATATGCTTTCTCTGCCGCCTTCGCGATAATTTTCGTCATTCCGTTCGGCATAGTCCAAGCTATCACAAACCAACAGTTCTACTTGTCCATCCTTGCAGAGATCCTTTTCGGTTATATGTTACCAGGACGGCCGCTTGCTACAATGGTCTTCAAAACGATGAGTGGGAATACTGTCACGCAAGCGGTGTCGTATAGCGGCGATCTGAAGTTCGGACACTACATGAAAATCCCGCCGCGCCTCATGTTTACTGGTCAAGTCCTCTCCACGGTCGTAGCAAGTTTCACTGCGATCCTGGCACAGACCTGGGCTCTGGATAACATTCCCGACATCTGCTCACCCCATCAGAAGCACTTCTTCACTTGCCCGAACCTCAACGTATTTAACACGTCGTCGATCATCTGGGGTGGGATTGGCCCGAGGCGGCTTTTCTCCGCAGGAGGACTGTAAGCACCACTCTACCCACCGCTGATTGACGCACTGATGTCTGACTGATGGATGCCTCACAGCTATTATCCACTCATATGGTTCTTCCTGATCGGCGTGTTTATGCCCCTACCCTTCTACTACCTCGCCCGTCGCTACCCCCGCTCGTTCTGGCGCTACGTCAACGTCCCCGTCGCGCTGGTCGCCGCCGACACCGTCCCGCCCGCCAATGGCGTCAACTTCACGTCGTGGATCTTGGTCGGTTTCTCCTTCCAATGGTTCATGAGGCGCTACCACTACCGCTGGTGGGTACGATACAACTATCTTCTCTCCACGGGGCTCGACGCGGGCGTCATCATCGGCCTCATCGTCATATTCTTCACCCTGCAAATGCCGAGAGGTGGTATCGAGCTCAACTGGTGGGGCAATTCGGTGTGGAAGAACACGGTGGACGCGAACTTGACTCCTCTCAAGACGCTCGCTCCGGGCGAAATATTTGGACCAAGTTCATGGTCATGATGATTTTTGATGTTACACGACTCCTGACTCCGTATGATTATGATTTTTTTTTGCCAATGGGTAGACTGTAACTTTATCCCTCCTTTTTTCAATTCATTAGGCGTATCAACCCCTCCCATTAAACCCACTCACATTTCACAAATACTGTGTATTTGTACATTACATCCTTTTGACTCACGAATGAAAAGTCTGCAACGATTCGATAATACCAGTCACGTATGTGTGTGGAAAGGCTCAATAGGAGCGCCAGCCCGAGTTGGGCGACTTAGATAGGATCGAGAGAATACAAACAAACGACGCTCATTACACGAGCGCGACGGATAGCGTTTAAACGAAGCGATCACTCTGGTAGTCCCCAAATTCTAACCTCCCTTCCTGTCGTCCCCCATATCTCCTTACTCTCGGGACCAAACGCGAGAGCAGAGACTTCGCCCCCTTCCTGGAAGTGCGCGAGCTCTTCCCATGTTTTGTGGGCAAAGATACGGGCACCCTCATTACCGGCCACACCGAGCAGCTGGGCGCTGTAGTCGTACACAACCTTGTTCACCTTGAAACCGTCGCCCAGTGGTATAGAGTGTCCCAGCTTCTGCTTGCGTAGATCCCATATTCCAATCGAGGACAGTGAGTCGGGTGCAAGGAGGTGATAGCCATTTTCTGAGAAGCTTAGACTGTTGACGGTGAAGGGAGAGTTGTCAGGTGGTACGAGTGTCGCAGCCATGTCTCCAGAGCGCACATCGTATATGTGAATGGTAGACGATGGTGTACCTGCAGCGAGGATTGTGCCGTCCGGATGCACAGCAAGAGATGAATATGGCTCTTCCGCAGCAGTGGAGCGGTACAGCTGGCTGAAATCGCGCAAGTCGTGTATGGAGTAGGTCTTGTCCTGGGACGTGAGGAAGAGTAATGTTGATGTGGGATGGACAGCTAGACCAGTGACGTCGCTCTTATGAGTTTTGATGATAGTGCGCGGACGGTATTCCCCTGAAGCAGAATCTAAGGACCACACGCGGGCCAACTTGTCCGCACCGGCAGACATAAGAAGGGTAGGCTCCCCTTCGCGTTCTCGGCAAGCGACGTGGTGGATTTTTTTCGAGTGTCCTTTTAATGAGGCCAAAACCTTGTCCGTGCTTCTGTCGTAGAGTTGCACAATCCCGTCGTTTCCACCGGTCAGAAATTGTGTAGGATTCACGCTCGAAAGGGCAATGGATGTGATTCCGGCAGGGGAAGCGGAATGGAGGGAAGGGATTGTATGTTTAGGCGAATACGTCTTGACTTGCGCCGGCGTTGCATAACCTGGTGGAACCTTGCGCTTCTTGCGTACGGCAGAAAGATTCTGATGAGTCTCGTCTATCTCGGTGATGACCTTTTCAGGGAGAGCATTGCCAGCTGGGGCAGTTTGGTCGGACATCTCGACATCAGCGCTAGGGGCGGCGGGAATTCCCATCGAGGCTTGGACATTGGCGAGAGCTCTGAATAAATAATATTCATTTGTTAGAAGGAGTAAACCACGAGCGCAGAAACAAACACACTCTCGTGCAGCATCGCGTTCCCGCATGAGACGCGCAATGACGCGACTAGCGGCATCCTGGCTATAAAGGGCATAACTCAACTCCTGGCGAGCCGAGTTGTACTGCTGCTTGAGGGCAAATGTTTCGAGGACAAGCGCGTCCCATTCGTTTTGCAGGGCGGTTAACAACGCGGGTATGGATGAGTGAGTCGGGGGTCGCGGGACAGCTGCACCGGGACCTATCATAACAGGGAAAGATGCTCGCTTTGAACATGCTGCATAACTGGTAAAAGGGTAAATACGTACTGGCTTTGACAGAAACCAAGTCAGACTCCTCCAACTTTTCGCCAGTTACGGGGTCTGTGCCATTCTCCGTGATGTATTTTTGTACAAGACGACGTTCATAGACGTGTCCTGACTTTGTGGAAATGACTGGATCTTGCGGGGGTTCACCGGAGATGGCACAAAAGAACATGGCGCACGAGGTGGTCGTCACTGGTCACGGTCGAGTCAAGGTCGAGGTCGAGTCGTTCATCGCGCGTCTTTCTTTATTGTACGTCACAAACAGTCGTCAACACATCCATCATCGACCACTACTGACTGACTCGAAGGAAGGAATATGTCAGAGAAGCAGCAGCGTCTCGTTTTGTCCGTCATAGAATTTCTCAACCAGTCTATCGAGGATGGTACTGTCCGCGAAGAGGACAAGGAGAGCCTCGAGGTTGCTGGTACATTTACGTTTCTTCGCTTTCTCGGTTCATTCCTTACTCACACTAATCACCATCCTCCCCAGTTCAATGTATAGCAGAAGCTTTCGGCGTCGATCCGACAGACCAGGAACAGGTGGATCGTCTCAGCGTGAAACCTACCACCCTTCAGAGCATCTTCGATGTCTTCCTCAAAACCAAGGATAGGATCAGCTCCACCGCTCAAGCAGCCTCCAGCGCATCTCCAACCACGCCCGTGCCTCCGTCCGCGGAAGACAAGGCCGCAGCTGACAAGCTGAAGCAGGAAGGGAATGCGCTGATGAGCAGTAAGCAGTATGACAAGGCGATCGACGCATATACCGAAGCAATCAAGCGGGACCCCACCAACCCCGTTTACTATTCCAACCGAGCCGCAGCACATTCCAGCAAGGGCGATCACCTCACGGCCGCGGTCGACGCTGAGAAGGCAATCGAACTGGATCCCAAGTTTGTCAAGGGCTATTCTCGTCTAGGGTGCAGGGCTGCCGGCTTCCGAATTGGAATCTCCCTTCTGACCTCCCTGCGCACAGACACGCTCGCTATAGCATCGGTGACTACGCTGCGGCTGCGGCTGCGTACCGTCGTGGCCTCGAATTGGAACCTAATAATGCCACCATGAAGACTGGAATTCGGAACTCGGAGTCCCAATCTGCGGATGTGGCTCGAGATGCTACGCCGCCCACCGGGGCGTCTTCCAATCCTCGAACGGGTCCCGGTGCTGGCGGTATGGGTGGATTGGCCGACACATTAAGAAACATGGGCGGAGCCGGTGCAGGCGCAGGCGCAGGCGGTATGCCTGACCTTGCGAGCTTGATGAGCAACCCGGCGATGATGCAGATGGCGCAGCAAATGATGGCTAATGGTGGACTGGAAAGGCTTATGTCGAACCCGGCGGTTGCCAATATGGTCAGTTATATTGACCGAGTCACGCCGTTGTGTAGCTGCCTTACTTATGCTTATACTCCCTGTGCTTTACCAGATGGACCGGGTGAACAGCGGGGGCAACTTACCATCTATGGATGAAATCATGGAAAATCCAGAATTACGAGATCTGTGAGTTCGCCGATGGACAACAGCGACAACAGGTTCATTTGTTCATGGTATCTCTAGGGCCAGTCAATTCGGAGGTGGCGGTCAGACGTGACAGTCCACTCCACTTTGGCTATGCGTAGTGGGTGATTTGTTTTGATCATAGCTACAGTACGCTGTTTCTATGATGTAGCGTCGAAGATGCCAGCGGAATATGTTGTAGCCCTACGTGTACGGAGTGGGCTTTGTAGAACGAGTTTTGTGGATTTAGCCAAGTTGGAACGCACAGTGAACACAGCCTTTCGACGCTGCCCTCTGTTGGAATGTACACATATGCACGTATGGTGTCCGTCAAGAAATTTCAAAATTTCTGAGATACCGTGAGTTGAAGGGAAATCAAGAAAGCACATAAATTACTATCGGGTAAGGAAAACAAGAGGTCACAATTACAACACTTTCTCACTTAACCTATGGGATTAACAGCGATCTATGGTATGGCGTGACCGTTAAGCATTTGCGGCTTGCCGCTGCAATTTCTCTGTGACCTTACGCGCAAGGGTGGGCGGAACGCTATCAAGTTGTGCAGGAGATTTATGAGAGTGGCCCTGGATAATAGGTGTATGCTCGAGCACCGTACGCCTAACACCGGGTGGGGCGGACTCACGTGCGAGAGGTGATATCTCAAGCCGCTAAGTTGCTTGTATACCTGCGGGCAGTTTGCATGAGGACAAGGGTGCGTTCTCGTTGGCCGTTTCTGCTTCCTGGACGTCTCCGATGCAGGAGGTTGGGAGGTGGAAGGGGTAGTCGACGTGATTGAAGTAATGGCTTGCAAGAAATGCGCCTTCGAACTGTCGACGAACGCATTTTAATCGTCGCTGGAGAGGCAATCAAGTCAAACGGGCTTACACTTGCAAATGGTATTGTAGACCGTTGACACTCTGGAAAAATATAAGGACATTTCCGAAGACAAAAGGATAAGGATGATTGACCTTCCAACACTTGTTACAACCTGGCAATCCACATCGATATGGCTTGTGATCGGGGAATTCATCCGCAGTATGAATAGTTCGAATATGATCTGATAGTTCCTTCGATGTAACAAACTGGACTCTGGTGGTCGAGTCGTTGACCAAACAGCGCGGATGGCCACAGGCATATCCTCGGATCGATAAACTATGACATAGACAGGTTAGTGTGAAGCAAAGCTTGGGAGAATATCGCTCACTCAGAGCTCGTAGCTAGGGTCGAAGAAAGTCGAGGGAGCCCGCGATCCACTGGGCTCGTCTCTGCTGCTGGTTGCGTTGGCTGCGACGGCTTCTCTACTGGAGAAGCGGTAACCGGAGAACAGGCAACTGACTCTGAGGAAATGTCACCGAGAGGGGGTGACAGTAATCGACAGTCATCATAATCAGACCCGGTACCATCGGGATATTCGAGGGAGCGCTCATTGATATTATTGTCCTCCTCTTCGTGGGTACGAACATCGAGTCGGTTGATTAAGGCAGGTTCCATCTCGACATCTCGTCGTACCGCAGAAGCAGAGCTACTATCGGATCGTGTATCAGGATCAGAAGTGATGCTCGTTTGAAGTTCTAGTATATCGGTTTGCATAGGTATTCCTGATGTCTCATTGTAGGGCAATCCTTGAGACTGTTCGAGGGAAGTAAAGACGGGGTCAAATGAAGCAGGATATCGATAAGCAGAAATCATAGATGGTGCAGCACGAAAGTCGCCGCCTTCTGAAGGCGGTATAGGTATGGCTGCGCGAGGCGGGTGAGGTGACTGTTGAACTTGCATTTGCGCCACAGGCGAGGGGGTCAAACCCGGCAAGAAATCCAGAGAAGCCTGAGGGGCCCAATATTGAGACGGATCAAACATAGGCCATGATGGGGGTAGCTCCGTGGTAGAAAGCGATTCGTGACGGGCAGATGCTGGATGGAGACGGGACAAGGGTAACTCTGTGGGAGTTACCTCCCGGATAGCGGGAGAACGTTTCCTCTCAAGTAGTCGCCATCTAGCAATCCCGTCAAGCGCGAAAACATACATCGGAAAGGCGCCATGCAGACCTGTTTCTACAGCCCAGACTGCTGCGCTGAAGCTGTTGGCCAACCTGCACCCACTTTCCACCTAATTGTGCGTATAACTGGAGCAGTTTGGCGTCTTCGGCCTCGGTCCACTCGTCCTTTTTGAGAGCGGGATCAAGAGCCTCGCGATATCGCTTTGAGCATGCATCGTCTGTCCTCCCGGGTATATGCCTGGCAATGACAGACCACTTGGTACCGTAGAGCTTGTAAAATGACATCAACTTCTCATCCTCTTCTTTGGACCATGCCGATTTCTTGATCGATGGAGACAGCGAGTGGAGCCATCGCTAGAACGTTGGGTTAGACAGACCCACTAGTGGAGAAGAGGGGTGATAATCGCGGAAACGTACCTTTCGACAAGCTTTGTTCGTACGACCGGGAACACGCTGAGCGATCGTCTTCCAATCAGCTTCACCGTCGAACTCTGCAACGGCTTTGGAAAGGAGGATATCTTCATGAACAGACCACGGACGACCGGTAATCCTTTCAGCCATACGGACGCAGCAAGAAAGGGACAAAGGCGGGTGCCAGAGAGGCAACTCGAGACGTGTGCCTGACTCGCAAACCCGCAAAGACTTTCAAATGAGGAATTCGATGATGTCGGTGGTCCTCTGGATTATGTAATACTCTCTCATCCTTTATTTCTCAACTGTCATGTCTTTGTTGGTTCAGGGTTATTCCTCAGATGAGGACGCTACGACTGCGACGACAGCCCAACAAGATGCCTTCAACTTGGCTGCTGTGTCTTCATCAAAAAGGCTCAGAGTTCAGGATGCACCCATGAACTCGAACCCTCTCGCAGCTCCAGACGTACTTGCACAGGTTGGTTTCTTCCTCTCCTTCATGTCCTCTCTGTTAACGCGAACGAATTGAAAAGGACCCACTCAATCAAACTTCCCTCATAACACGCCCCACGGACACACAAATGAACGTGAATATCCCCTACAGTGATATGATGCTTCCTGTCCAAGGTCCAGAGAACCCTTTCGGTGACCGGAATCGATTCATGAACCAGAACGCTCTTGCTGGACACGTCGAGGAGCAGGCTATGACGGAGCACGCGTTTCGCACGCAACACCTTACTCATTCTATTCTTGGCTACTCTCAAAACCCGTCCGTGGATCCCAATGCTCCCGCTATACTTGGTTCGGTAGACGCCGCCGAGGCAAATAATTACGCTATGTTGGATTCTTTCCACATCACTCATTCAAAGCGTAAAGAGTTAAAACGCAAGCGAAACCCCAAGGGCGACCTAACTGTCGTTGACGGTGACAACGCCTACGTTGGCCCCTGGGCATCCTGGGCAGGGGAGGAGCCAGTGGCCGTTGTGCCAGAGGGCGAAGAGGAAGTCGGAGAGGAGGAAGAGGAGGAGTCCGAGCCAGAGGCGCAGGACCTCGCTGTCAAAAAGGTCAAGCCAAAGCGTGGTGCTCCGGGCCAAGAAACCTCAGTTTTCCATGGCAAATCTTTGACCGACTACCAGGGTCGGACCTATATCTCACCACCGCTCGGGGAAGCCCCACACCTCCAGTCGGAACCTGGGTCACAAGAGTCATTCATTCCCAAGGTTTGTATCCATACGTGGACAGGACATACTAGCGGTGTGTCTGCGATTCGCCTATTCCCGGAAACGGGTCACCTTCTGTTGAGTGGAGGGATGGATACAAAGATAAAGGTATTTTTTTGGACTTCTATAATTCATTTATATTCTCTCATGCGGTATCGACTAGCTTTGGGACGTTTACACGCACGGCAATTGTCTGCGTACCTTTCACGGTCATGGGAAAGCAGTGAAAGACGTGACTTTCTCCAATGACGGACGAAGGTTTTTGTCATGCGGTTACGATCGTTATATGAAGTTATGGGACACAGAAACGGGACAGTGCTTACAGCGGTTCAATAATGGCAAGATTCCGTATTGCTTGCGCTTCCATCCCGATGAAGATAAGCAGAACATATTTCTGGCGGGTATGTCGGATAAAAAGATCATACAGGTGTGATAATTACTCTCGGTTCGGGACGGCACTAAAACATTTTGTTAGTACGATATCAACAGCGGTGAGATCACTCAAGAATACGACCAACATTTAGGACCAGTGAACACCATCACATTCGTTGACGAAAATCGGAGATTTGTGACCACTTCGGATGACAAGACGATCCGAGCATGGGACTTTGACATTCCTGTTGTGATCAAATACATCGCAGAGCCACACATGCATTCGATGCCTGCGGTCACTCTTCACCCTTCCAGTATGTCTGTGTTAAGCAAATCTTTTGAGATGAGTTCTGATGCGGTGCAGAGAAATACTTCGCCGCCCAGTCGTTGGATAATCAAATCCTCGTATATAGTACAGACAACTTCCGACAAAATCGCAAGAAGCGATTCGCTGGTCATGCGGTTGCTGGATACGCCTGCCAGGTAGGTTTCTCTCCGGATGGCAAGTGGATAAGTAGCGGAGATGGGGAGGGCAACGTTGTGTTTTGGGATTGGAGAACTGGCCGCATAAAGTCACGACTGCGGGCCCATTCCAAAGTGGTTATTGCACACGAATGGTTACCCCATGAGACGGTGTGTTATCTCGCTTTCCTTGTCCAACCACATGTTAACGATAGGACATCTTTAGTCAAAAGTTGTCACCGCATCCTGGGATGGGCTTATCAAGCTTTGGGTGGGTTCAATCTGCTCCACTGCCTTATGCGAGATGTTTTGGCTAATCAAGTGGTAGGACTGACACATTGGTACCTTGCACTGCGTTCCTGTACGACCCTATGTAATCGTGGATATACAACTTGTCTCGGCGATCGTACAGCTCATCAGGTGTTCGTGTTAATGATATTAGCCTGCCTCCAAGTCTGAGACATGCCCAAAGTACCGGTAGTTACTACCGGAGTTAGGAACACAATCCGTCTCAAGTCCCAACTATCAAGATAGATCAAGTCTGGGCTCCGTGCGCATTATCGTTGTCTCGTCCTTTCGGGTGGGTCCATCACGACTGAGAGGGCCTGGTTCCCTCGCAGAACGGACGGGGCCACGAATGGAGACAACATGAGGCACGTCTGTAGTGTGTCGGCTCCTCGGCCACCTCGGCTTATCTCGCCCGATGGCTGTGGTTTGAAAAAAAGGGGGAAGAACAGGGCGCAGGGACTCTTGGTTTGAAACAAGGAGGTACTGTTTTTCCGAATGGGTTTGCTTCCCAGGGCGACATGACATGCTTAATGCGCAAACTACTTTTTCACTCCTCTTTCTCACAAACCCTTGGTCACATTACCTACCCTGTCTGATCAGAACCCACCCCTTTCCGAACTTCGTAGGTAGGACGGAAATAGCTCAGGACGAAAGTAGCACTAGACTGTCCTCTTTGGAGAAGTGCACCATATGGTCCGCAGTGACCTTTGAGAATGCCGCCTCGGCAGCAATTGCCAGATCGGGAAGAGATGATTCTGTGAAGCGAACCTTCCCGTCAACTGTCAAATTCCCACAAGACATTGGATCCTAACAAACAAACATGCTGATTCCGGCGGAGCAACGGGCGCATCACAACGCCGGACATCTGCTGAAACCGTGGACGGCCACAGGTTGGAAGGTAAAACCCAATCAAACGATAAGCGACCGAGTTACGATGTGGCGCGCTGTACTGTATCTGTATGAATTGAGGTTTTTCGGTCGGTGTAATGGAATAAGATGGGATGACATAGAAGGAATGACATAGAAGGAGATGAGGTGGAGACTGCCGTAGCGCATTTTTCCGATCATGGGCCGGGTACGGGGAAGGCAAAATACACGACGCCGATGACAGGTATCATGTACATGAAAGTAAAGTCCGTCCGGTATGAAATATGAAAATGTCAGGGCCCTCCTACTCGATCGATGACCACAGCTAGGGATAGGGGAGGGCAAACAATTCCGAAAACGGGCCTGCGTCAATTAATAGACGAAAATATTTTAAACTACCAGCAAGATACTAGATTCAGATTGGCAATCTTCAGTTCAGGAACAGACTTTGCGTGTGAATCCCGAACAAGTACCAAATATTCAAAACTTCGCCTTCCTGCGACCCTGCCTCGATCATATTTAAAGCCTCTGCCTTCCTGCGCCTCTGACTCAGTACCTATAGCCGACCTCCAACATAATGCGCCTCTCTTTGTATACCCCATTCGCCCTCTTCTTACTCAGCACGCTCGTCTCGGCCGCGCCAGTACGTTCCAGCCCTTTACGCTTCCTATTATTCCAACGCTTCGTCTTACAGGCGACTGAGCGAGCAACCGGTCAAGAACTGGTGAGTCCCATTGTAAGGGGTGTCTCGTCCACAACGTGGTTAACATGACATGTGTTCAGCGAGGACTTGGTGGAGGAGGTGGGGGAAATCATGATTGGAAGCGGGCAATGGATGCTGAGGGCCAGTCCCTTCTCTGACGTTGCCTCGTTACCCGAGAAAACACACACGGTACTGTAGCATCCATATGCTTACGTATGGCCCTGGCTGAATCTTTCTTGACCGTTGCCCCCCAGTTGTCCCAGCTGACATCGACGCTCTGGCTCTCACATATTCTCCCGTGGATATTCCGCGAACCCGATGGACCCTGTACCCTAATCGACTCGTGGGGATTGTAGCAAGCTCCTCTTCGCCGCTAAATTAATGTGGTCTCATCCGATATATGCAACAGCACTCTATTACCGTATATTTGGGTATTTCATTCCTTTGGCATTTTGTGTACCTGTATCAGTTGGGTTTCTGAATACTTTGAATCGTCTTATGAGAAATTCCGTTGGTTGAAGTAATCCAGTTGTAGAGACGGATCGTGATGGCCAAATAAGAGAGTGGGACGCCGCGGCCTGACACTCACGGATTGGATTT
>Ga0307510_10002196_pt1 | contig 22064 bp, 18 predicted proteins | sample 12_EM_MG_FD_207224 | JGI IMG/M metagenome (GOLD analysis project Ga0307510, IMG submission 207224) | Populus trichocarpa ectomycorrhiza microbial communities from riparian zone in the Pacific Northwest, United States - 12_EM | ecosystem: Host-associated > Plants > Roots > Unclassified | place...
ATGAACTCAAGTCATTGTGCCAATTTTGATAGAAGTGGTATGCTATTTGCACATGGTTTCGAGTCAGAAAAGCAATCAATTTTGATGGACTTTGACTTCTATGGCTCTTTATTTTTCTATGATAGACGGCGAAGAGGATGGAGGACTTGAGGAAAATAAATCTGGGTCTCTGGGGTTGGGCTGCTTTCTTCACGAGTGTGAATGATTTTGATGATTTTAGCTTGGACCATGTAAATTGTAGGAGTCCTTCTTCAGGTATTCCTTACTAGCTTTCATACTTGGAACACACAGCGCGAGTCCGCACCGACTTACCCGGCCCAAAATCATTATAAAACGTTTAATTATAAATCCCGGTTAAACCCGACCCGCTCAAACTCTGCTCCCCGTGCGATTCTGTCTCTCTGCCACACGCAGAACTCGATTAAATTCTCTCAATATCGCGAGGTACGTCATCTATATTCAATCTTCTAAAACCAATCCCCTTATTTTTGTTCTCGATTACTATTAGGGTTTCTTTAATTAAATTCAGGTTTCCTAGGTTTTCATTCTTCGATAATTGAGCCGAGTAGCTGTGTTTTAGGGTTTTACTGGGTTCCTTTTAGGGTTTCGTTTCTTCGATAATTGAGTGAGCTGAATCTTTATATATTGTGCTTTGACTTGCAGTTATCTAGTTTTTTGCGAAAACCATGGATGTTGATCACTATAATGTGTTGGGGCTACCTTCTGGGGAGGAAGGGGCGAAGCTAACTGAAAAAGAAATAGCGAAAGCGTATAAACTGAAGGCTTTAGTGTTGCATCCGGATAAGAGGCCGGATGATCCAAACGCTCATGAAAATTTCCAGAAGCTGAAGTTGTCATACGAGGTTCTCAAGGATGAGAAAGCCCGTAAATTGTTTGATGATCTTCTTCGAGCTAAAAGAGAGCAGCGTGCCCGTCGGGGTCAGCAGGATGCCAAGAGGCGGAGGATGGTGTCTGATCTTGAAGAACGGGAACGTGCTGCATTCGCTGTTGATCCTGCTGAAGTGGAAAAAAGGAGAGTAGAGAAGATTGACAAGGAGTTGAGAGCACAAGTGGATAAAATAAAAGCCATGTTTGCGAACAAAGGCGTGCCTGTGGTGAAGAAAGAGACGGTGGGAGTAAAGGAGAGTAGGATTGAGGAAGATGAGAAGAAGATACTTAATGTTAGATGGGAAAAAGTGGATAGCGAGGGCTATAGTGCTGAGAGGCTGAGAGAGTTGTTTTCGAAGTTTGGTGAGGTTAAAGATGTTGTTATTAGAAGTAACAAGGAAAAGAAAAAAAGAGGCCAAGCTCTTGTTGAAATGGCAACTGAAGAAGCAGCTGTAAGTTTACTTTTCCATTAAAAGTCTTGATTTACTAATATGGAGTATGGGCATTGGATTTTTGCAATTACTAATGTTGTTTTTTGGTAGGTTGCTGCTCTGGGGAACGTGTATGGAAATCTGTCAAATCCTCTTCTAGTTTTACCTTATGGAAAAAAGGTCGCAGCAACAACGATTCCTACAAGGGAATCTGATGGCCTAAACATTTTTTCTGGGATTAACCATCAAGCTTATGAAGATAACATCTTAGAGAAGCTCCAAAAGGTAAGTTGAACCTTGTTTTAATCTCTATTTTTTTTATTTGACTTTTAAGAGCTTAGATTATGTGTGTGAAACATAATTTGAGTGTAAGTTGTATGTTTTTCTCTTTATTTTAATTTTTGTCTTCCTTTAATCTTCTCAGAGCAGTATAGATTAATGAAAACTCACACATGCATGTTTCTTTTACTACCATCTATTTTACTTGAATTATGTGTCCAGTTGGTGTTTAGAATCTTCCATAAAGACTAGATTTTTGTTCTTTGAGGTGCCAAATAGAGCAATCATGACTGTTGCCTGCAACATATAGTGTGTGTGCAACATCAGCATAAGTAGTGATTTGAGCAAAGTATTTGAAGCATCTCAGCAAACTTTGAGTTAGCTATGTTCTTGGATGATATAAGGGAAGGCTGATTGTGTGGATGAATATGATAGAAGTTAACTCGATGCACACTAGCATGGATTAGTCGTTTCTTTTCTTTTCTTTGGGGGTGATGTTGGGTTGTGAAGGATGCAAGATCTACTGAGATTTTTCTCATTTGGGAGATAGATACAGCATGGTGATCATTTTTTTAGCAAACCTCACTTGACTGGGATAAGATTGCAGAGTGACGCATGGGTTGTTATTCTCCCTATTTGGGAATTCCTTTTCCTGTGTCTCCACCTCACATGGAAACTAATTCTGTCGGTACCCGTCATTTTTGGAGAATAAGTGTGAGGAATGTCTGTAATACTGTGATGATAGAACCTTTTGTGTCATGGAAACTATGGGGAGCCTATTTGCTTCATTTCTATGCAACAGATAAATATTTTCCTGATTTATCTGTCTCTATAGGATCCAAGAAAATGATATCATACTTCCTTGCTGTTCTTTAATTTTTCTTCATGCATTTGTTTCCTGGTTTGTGTTTCTGACATGCTTATCTACTTGTACGCAGGCTGCAGAAAACCAAAGGCAAAAGGCATGACTGTCCATTCAGAGGAAATACTAGAAATGTTGTATTTGTGGTTATGCCCGCGAGCTAAGGGCAGTTTCCCATGTGATTGGAGCATGGCGGGAGCTTAAAGAAGTTGTCAGGTCTGCATTTTCTGAGCAAGAACTTGCTCCTAAAGGCCTGGAAAAGAAACCAAAGAGTGCGATTTCAAATAATTTTTCCCTGCTCTCCAGATCTGAATTATAACTATTCTTGTTCTATTTGTATGGATTATTTAACTTATTTAACTTTCTAAAATTGGGCAAGTTCTTGAAAAGATGCAGAGGACTGGCTTTGATTCTTTGAAGCAGGTCTGCCGATTCCATCTATGTAGAGTGCGATTATGAAAATACAAACTTCCAATCGATTGGGAAACCTTGGTGTAAACTTGTAAATGTGCTGGCTATTTTGGCTGAATATAGACATATCATTTTAAGTTGTCATTTGTTGGAGAACGCGGTGGGCGACTCCGTTCTATTCCTCAAGGTGGGATCTTCAGCAATAAGAATTGGATCTGTAAAATACATGTTTTGCAATCTTTACCTTTTGTAGTCTTGGAACTTTTTAACTTTGTTAGTTACTCTTATCCTGCCACAAATTACAGTGAACATGCAAAAGGATCTTTCCCATGAGGGCATCTGGCGAGCACCTCCTCGGCTGCAATTATACCCCATTGCTGGTGAAAACCACTACAATATTGCATTGCTGAAAAACCTTTGTCTTTGCAAACTCATTTAATAGGTGATCTTACAGCTTTGAATCTGTGCACGATGAAGGTTGTTCCTCGGATCGGAGTAATGAATGCAATTGCATTACCTGCCTGATCACACGAGTTAGCTATAAAAACAATATGGTACATTTCAAGATATCATTTGCAAACACCATTTGATATTAAGCTAGTTTAGATTATCCCAGCTGCTGAAATTTTACTTATTTGATATTTTTAATCGCAAAAAATGGTGTAATTGATTGCTCTATAGCCTTGACAGTAGTGGCCTAAATGAAACATGAGCAGAAGCAGCTAAAGAAGAAAAAATAATTTAAAACGTAGAAAATATATGATCACAAACCGGTTCATACAGTTATTTGGAGGACATCAAAGCTGGAAACTCTCGTAAGGCAACATGGGATATGCGAGTCTAGGAGGAGCCTGCTTGTTTCATTTTGGGCAACAGTTACAGATTCAGTAAGCAGAAAGGATTGGCTGATATTATATGTTCTTCAGAGCTCAAGAAAACTATATATGTAGTTTTTATTCGAGATGCCCCATCTCTACTCTGGAGACAGGCTGCAAAAAAGGGAAATTATCTGCCTCGAGCTAAGGGCAGTTTCCCATGCGAGCATTGTTGTCGGGAACTTTTGAGGGTTCTGAGATCTCCGTTTTCTTGCCAAGAATTTTCTCTGAAACAGAACCAATGATTGTGATATCAGAATTTTCCTTGGATTTAGACTGTATCAGGAAGTTCCTGCAAGGAGCGGATGATTGTCTTTGAATTCTGTACAGTATATCACGACCTCATATGGGCCAACCTGAGTTTTGTCTTTCAGAAATGGATTTTAGAAAAAAATCCCCAAATTTATGGACCATAAACCTTGATGTGAACCTGTAAAAACTTGCAGACTAATTAGGTAGATTGATGAATCATCAAGGCGGTGTCAGTCCATTTTCCTTCAACTTTAGTGCAGAGATGGGGAGCTGCATTGGGCAACACTGTTCTTTTCTTCTAGATGACTAGAACGTATGACCTTGTTTATTCCTCCATGAAGAATCCAAAACAGACAGCGGATCTTTTGCTCAAGTTTTAGATGCAAGCAAAGACTAGAACATCATTTATTCTTGATGCCATTCTTAGGCACCAAGCTCATGATCAATCCTTTAAAAGAGAGGGAAAGGATAGCAGATAAGAACATAGTTATGCAACCTAGCCCACCTGACATGTTGGTTCGGAAAATCTGCAACCTAGAGTCTGATCCGATCAATATCAAGTTAAATCATAAAAAGATATTAGTCTAATAAAACCTGATTGATTTGGACTAGATTTTAGTAAATTGGTCAAACCTCAGCCAAACTTTATCGGATGAGCATCATTCAATTAAGTGGATCCCATGAGCCATGAGAGACCGAACGTCCTAATTTCATGTGGAGGAAATCCGGGTCATAATTTTTGGCCCATCTGCATTACTCCTAGAACTTAAGAAACCTAAGCCCAATGTGTAAACATTGCAAGTTGCAACTGCAAGCTTCACACATTCGGAGCTCAAACCGACAAAAAAAAATGGAAATAACACGAAATACATACGTAAATACCATGTACAAAGTTGCAAGTACAAGATTAATTTCTTTCTTTTCTTATTAAACACAGCTTCCCAGATCTGTTGGTACTTGTAACATGCTTACAATCTTCATTAATTTCACCAAACACAAAGCTTTTATCAAGTTCTTGTAGCTCATTTTCTCGAGGAGGGATCAATTGCGAAAAATAATTATGGAGAGCGAAGTGCAACGGTCAGTTTCATTACGGGCAAACCGGAAAGGAGGAAACTACCGTAGCAATAATAATCATACCCCATCATCAAATTCTAAGGGTAATTACTATTGAATCACTGAGTTTCTGACATGGGTTTTTGTTTTTTTGTGTACTGGGCGAGTGTAGGTTTTGTTTTATTGATTTTGGCATTAAGGGATTGGTGGGTTTTGTTCCTTTTGTGAAAAAAGATTAGCATTTATTGTTCAGTCTAGTCTGATCTTGGTTATGTAATTTATGGTGAAACAGATGTTGAAGGTGGTGGTGGAGGTCTTTTTAGTTCTGGAAAGTTGCCGAGTGATTATGCGATGAAAATAATTTGGAAGAAAGGATTTATTCGCTTGGTTCTTGTTGCCGGCATTCTTTGGATGTTACTCATTCTTATTGTGTTACTGTTTCATGTTTGGTCTTGTCAATCTTCTTATCTATTCTTTTCAGGTAATGTTTACTACCACTCTAAATCCTGCTACTGATTTATTTGTTTATGTACTTTTGTGATTTATGCGATTAGATAAGGTTCATAGGGTGACTCGTTTTTCTTGGATTCAAACAATGTGTAAAAAAGTGGGAAATTCAAGAAATGGGTTTGATCTTGTAGATTCATAGTTTCCCTTATGCACAAGAGTACAAGAATTGCATGCGAAATCTGTATTATTTTGCTAACTGTTTATGTGAACACGATGCAATCATATCATTTGCGTTATACATGCTTAGTGAAAATCGTGTGTAGAAATCTTAACTTTTCAACTTGTATAAATTTGCGTTCTGTGGTTTGATATGATGGTTGTGTTTGACATGCAGCAATATGTAACAAAGAAAGCAAGGTATATACCATTTTAAACACTTGGGGATTTGTGCCACAGCAACATCGTAAGAACTATAGCAACTTCTATTCCTTGAAGTGTTGATTGCTATGTAGTTGTTATAATTGATACTACTTCTCTTTGTATCTTTAGGTTGTCCGATCCCTGTCGTCAGTAACCCTGACAGAATAGTTATTCCCGAGGGAAGAACCCATGACCAAATTATTAAAAATCTTTCATATGTTATGGAGGATAAGCCCGTGAAAGACGGATCTCAGTCATCCCCATTATTTGGAGGACATCAAAGCTGGAAACAAAGAGAGAGGAGTTTTAAACTAAGTTCTTCCATGAAGGTAAATATAAATGCTCGAAGTCAATTTTGTTGTTAGTTTAATTCCTCATTCTTGAGAATAGCAAAGTAATCTTCGGGGTCATGTTATACAATGAAATGATGATGGATGGCATCAGATAATTTTCGATTTATGTCAATACTTTTTCACGACTTGTGAAAGTTGAAATTTTCGGCGACTTACAGCTCTCCTTAAGTGAATTTAATTTTGTTTCTTATTTTTACATATGCTTTTGCCTTTCAGGTGCATTGTGGATTTATGCATAATGGTGGTGCAGACATGGATCCTGTAGATATTAAATATGTTGAGAAATGTAGGTTCGTGGTTGCTTCTGGAATTTTTGATGGATATGATGTACCTCATCAGCCTTCAAATATAAGCGACCGTTCTAAGGAACTCTTTTGTTTTCTTATGGTGGTGGATGAGATCTCTCTCGAATTCATAAAGGAAAATGTTACTGTCTGGGAGGACCATAACAGGGGACAATGGGTTGGTATCTGGCGTCTTATTCTACTGAAGCATTCACCTTATGATGAGCCCAGAAGGAATGGGAAAGTTCCCAAGATTTTAACCCATAGGCTATTTCCTCAAGCACAGTACAGCATCTGGATTGATGGTAAAATGGAGCTGATAGTTGATCCGTTACAAATTCTAGAAAGGTACATCCTTACATGGTTAATTTGCAGATCATGTCTTTTAGTTCTGTCATTTTAATCGTGATGGCTGAGAGTAAATGAACTTAAGACTTGAATGTTCGCCTTTCTTTTGTTATAGTTTTCTTGTAAATGAAAATATTTCTTCAAGTCTCAAATTTGCTGGTCTTAGTCAGTGGATGCTTCAGTATCCAAAACTTGTGTTCTTCTCTCAACTTTTCCTGAAAGCACTGGTCACAAGATGAAAAGTAAGCCTTTTGAAATAAGCATTTTAGGGGACAGTGTCGTTTAGTTGTGTTGTCTGCTAAATTATTCTTCAATCTGTATTCTTCCATTCACATGACTTACAAATGAATGATGGGCCAATTGGTGCCTTTAATTCAATTCATTTTATGTGGTATTCTCTTACATCAAGAGTGAAATATATGTTGTCTGTAAATACACTCTTGAAGATAATGTCTAAGTGAGAAAGTTCATGGGTTGTATCCCTAGGTTTCACCACCATCATTGCACGCACCCACGCGCACGCATTTATGTCTATGATATCAAAGTAAATGATACCAGGTAATATGGATGATCTTTGATCTGCAGATACTTATGGCATGGGAAGAATACATTTGCCATTGCTCAGCACAAACATCATCGAAGCATATATGAGGAGGCTGATGCAAATAAGCGAAGGAAACGGTATGCCCGACCCCTCATTGATCTCCACATGAAAATATATTATTACGAGGGGATGGAGCCATGGAGTCCAAAGAAAAGTACTGTCAGTGGTAAGAGAGAAAGCAACTTCCTTAGTCCTTTATTTTGTTGCATTTGTCTAGTTTTTTTTGGTTGAAATTTGGGCATGTGTTCTCTGTTGGTAGACTTGGGAGATGCAACATGTTACATGTAAGCATATGAGCATTCGGATGGGGGTGTAAACAGTGATAATCATAGTGATTTACATAATTTTTACAGTGATAATCATAGTGATTTACATAATTTTTCACGTCCATTGATTGGTGTTTGTAAATGCAGATGTGCCAGAGGGAGCTATTATCATACGGGAACATACAGCTATGAGTAACCTGTTTAGCTGCTTGTGGTTTAACGAGGTCAACCTCTTCACACCAAGAGACCAATTGAGTTTTGGCTATGTTGTGTACAGATTAGGAGGTGCATTCAAGTTCTTCATGTTTCCAAATTGTGAATACAACTCACTGTTTGTGTTGCATCCGCACACCCGAGAGCATTCATCAAAGGTAGAGTGGGTAAAAAGTTTGAGTGAATTTAAGGGTAACGGTAGCAGTATGAAGGAGAGCAGAGGTGGATTAGGCTTGTGGACTCCTTATCCTGCAGATCTCAAATCAGTTGTACTGCCTAAAGTAGTAAGAACATCAAAAGCAGGCTGAGGTTCATACATTTCGCCATTTTTAACATTACTGATGTCTTTTTATTAACTTGCCCCTGCTACTTACAGAAAGAACACACAAAACCCAAAAAAAAAACAAACAAACAAACTTGAGGTCGCGCATCATTGAAGGGTTAATAAAGAGAGAATAAAACCTGACATTTAAATGATAATTTACTCATTATGAAACTAGGTGAATATTTTGGTGGCCTTTTTTCTTTTAACCTAACACAGGCACGTAATAGATGTCTCCTTCATAAATTTGGTTTACGAGTCCCACAAGAATTTGGTTTAGTTGGATCCCTTTTTCACTTGGAATTTGATACATATATTGTGTGGTGTTTGATTAGCGTTTTAGGATGAAAAAATAGAAATATATTGGATTGGAAAGAGAGATCTAAATACTCGCTCAATGTTCAACAACATGGAGTCTCGAATATGATCACAGGAATTCTCCTCCCCCTCTACAAGTATCTTGCTAAGCTTACCCCTGTGGCTATCGCATCTCTTTTCATCTGCGCGTCTGCTATCTGGTATTTCCTTAAACTCCCGATCACCTCCCTCCCTCACCAGCTTCAATATGTCTTCATCTTCTCACAGCCTGGCGGCCAATTGGACTGCTTGTTTTCACGTCCATAATCCCGGCGGAGTCCAATTATTGTACACAACAATATCCATTCGCAAGTCCAAGATTTTATGTAAGGCGCAAATCCGACCCTTCAAACAGAGCTACACAAATACTGATGATACCTCGATATGAAACGTGGCTTTCGCGTCTAAGAATGCTCACATTGACAGGCTGGTGGCATAGTTATTAATTAGGCGTGTTCAAATGCCTTCCCTGCCGTTCATATGAATAGATACATTTATACCTTTCACCATTGATTATTGTCCACATTTTGAGAAGGTCCTATTGCCAGATTGTACATCACAGTCATGGCAGTTTCCTTCCCAAATTATTGACGCGCTTTTAGTGACCAGACAAGAATCACTATGCCAGGCCAACAATTTTTTCTTAGCAGACTCCTTTCCAATAGCATCTTCACTTTTCACATTTTTAACATCTAGATATACATTGTCTGATGGGTTCTTATTTTTTGCGGGCCCTGGATTTTTAGTGCTATTTGTTGAATCTTTAAACTTGGACAGATGGGGGCAGTGTGGGGAGGTTTAAAGTTCTGGTTTTCCAATAAAAAAACCCCTATCAAAGTTGATTTGAACTGATTTTTAATTTTGCCTGAGTCAAGTTTTCTAGAAATAAAAAAACCCATTTCGGTTGAATTTTTTTGCCCAAACTGAACAGTGCTGGATTTTGAACAACCTTATTATTAACATAATTTTAAAACTTGTTTGAATTTCGAGACAAGCTTGGATGGTTGGATGGATCAATCAGGTTAACTCAATTATTATTTTTTAATTTCAAGTCAATTCTTATTAATTTAATTTTTTAAATTCATGTTAATCCAAATTAACTCAATTTTTTAAAATAAAAACATCAAACAACAAACTAGTCTAGGTCATCAATAAATTGGGTACTAGATTAACCGTCCAGGACAATCCAGATTTTCTAATTAGAATCTAGAAATTGAGATCAGTTCTTGAGGTTGAAGCTTTAATTGTTTGATTTACATATTAATCTAGTTGCATATATCGTGTGTTTTTCCTTCCTTTCCTTTTTTTTTTCTCGGGGGTTTATTTTGAACTTTTTTTTTGCCCACTAATTGTGTTTAGAATTTTGGAGAAAATACTGATGAGTACTAATTGTTAATTTGACCAGGTATACTCGCATCTTCTTAGACAATAATATTAAGAAAACGTAGCACGAACCATGTCCATGAGTCAATCATGACATCAATGGCATCCTTCTTTCAGCAAGTTCCAAATTAGCCCCATGCATCGTATGAACACCAGAACTTCCCTTTTGTTATTTGCAACATTGACAGGCAAATCAAGACCATAGGGCTGGCGCTCCTCGACCAGCAGGTTGAATCATGTAAGCATGGATTATTGGCTCTCTAATCTCTATGCTTTGTTTGGAAAAAAAAAAGAGTTAAAAAAATAAATAAAACACTTGATTTCCTCAAAATAAAAGGAGAATCCAGGCTTACAAAATAAACAAGGAAATACAGCAAGCACCACATAAGGCCAGGCCTAACTTTACTACAAGTCCCACGATTGGGTATCGTCAACTAATAAATAAATTACAAAGGTAAAACCATTCTCAATTTTTTAAGGTTTTTTTGACGAGCCGGACATCTTCAAATTCGTGACCCAAATGGACACACTACCCTTATTATTTCTGCAGACGAGGATTTTTGGACATACCAACTTGCAAATCAACTTCTTATATCTCATCGAAAAGAAAATAATCATGACTCTATAAACACTTCTTACTCAATTGGCTGCATCTCGACTATAGAATACGTCCAGAGTCTTAGCAGGTATACGGTGGAGCAGCTCACGGGGGAAGATGCGAAGCAGAGTCCATGCCAAATCAAGTGACTGGAAGATGTTGCGGGTGTCATAAGCTCCTTGGGCAACAAATTTCCTCTCAAATTTGTCCAAGAACTCTAAATATAGCTGTTTATTCAAGAGAACACATGTTAGTTCCTATGTATCAGATAATTATATACATAGCGATAAAACTCTTCAAGAGAACAGAGGAGAGTAAATGACCAGATCTTCAGAAGAAAGAGCTTCTTCTCCAACCACAGCCTTCATGGCTTGGACATCCTTCCCAATAGCATAGTTTGCATACAGCTGAAGGATAAGAAGTTTAAAATAAATTCAAAGGTTAAACAGCTTAAAACGGGACAATAAACTGAAAATGAGCTACAATGGCTAACAAATCGGACCTGGTTGGACACATCAGAATGGTCCTTGCGAGTCATCCCCTCACCAATGGCACTCTGCAATGGTAAATCAATGATACAATTCAGAATATGCCTTGTACCTTCTAATCAGTGATACCATCTTAAAATATCAATCTTTGATGTATTGAGAATTCAGAGAAAAGATTCATCCTTACTTTCATGAGACGAGACAGAGATGGGAGGACATTGATTGGAGGATAAATCTGCCAATAAAAATGAGTCAACATTCGATCAATTAAAACTCCTACATGGAGATATCTACAGTTATCTAAAACCCATAACATTATTTTAATGTAATAATTTCCAGCAACTAAGTGAAATGACCACTCATGTGTCCTATGACCTTACCTGTCTATTGTGTAGCTGCCTGTCAATATAAATCTGTCCCTCTGTGATGTATCCGGTAAGATCAGGGGTGGGATGAGTTATATCTGGTCAAATAAGAAAATCAAGATGAAGAAATGTTTTCTCGTTAAAGGAAAGAAAGATGCATGGGATATTCAGTGTAGTCTGAGAATACATTACCATCATTCGGCATAGTTAAAATTGGAATTTGGGTGATGGAGCCTGTACGTCCTTCAATACGACCAGCACGCTCATATATTGTTGCCAAATCAGTGTACATATACCCAGGATAACCACGCCTTCCAGGCACTTCTTCTCGGGCAGCAGACACCTGGAATGACAATCAGTAGTTTGTAACTCAAAACAGAATAAAATAAAACTCAAATATATCATAAAGTACCTGGTAATATAATTATATAGAAAATGACCTATCAACACTCCAGAAAAACGCTAGATATGTTGAGCAATCAGACAAAAAAAATGATTATGGATATTTATGCATGCAAGTAAATGCTTATTTTGTTTGTGCAAACTTCAAAAGGTGCACTGTAACACATGCTTTAGGTTTTTAGCTCACCTCACGAAGAGCATCAGCATAAGAACTCATATCTGTTAATATGACAAGAACATGCTTCCCACATTCATATGCCAAATATTCTGCAGTCGTAAGAGCAATACGAGGTGTAATAATACGTTCAATTGTCGGATCATTTGCCTGTATGACACATCAAAAGAATAAAATTTCAGAAAGAATTCATGAAAGGTATAAGATAATAAATTATTACCTTTAATGAAAATCATCACGTGTTCGGGTACAGAAACAAGGTTCAAATGTTAAAACAAAACTATACCAAGTTCAGAAAGAGGGTCACTCTTTCCATTGACCCATTTTCCTCAAAATCACGTTTGAAAAACTGTGCAGTCTCCATGTTTACACCCATAGCTGCAAATACAATGGCGAAATTGTCCTCCTCTCCACCCTGAAAGTTCACATGGCAAGTTAGTGACCTAATTACAAATTTAAGTTAGAAAGATCTGAGAAAGAAATGTGAACCAAACAACTCTGAAAGTCCACATGGCAAGTTAGTGACCTAATTACAAATTTAAGTTAGAAAGAGCTGAGAAAGAAATGTGAACCAAACAACTATCTAAGTAACAACAAGCTTCAATGCTTCAAGGTGAATGGAATTAGGGAAATGAAGAAATAACACTAGGTGATGCCTGAACCAGTGCATGTGCAATTTGATGAGGCACTAAAAAATCAAGGAACTCTTCTAATATCGAGCACTAAACAACAAAAGAGCTTTTCATTTGAAGTAATTGTGAAGCATAACATAATTGTGGTACACTCATTAAATTTAAATATTCTTCCAATAAAGCTAGCATCTCTGTTTAAATATATGGTTTATTTATTTCCTTATGTCTCCAAAGAATACTGTTTCAAGGATCCATTATAATGGAACATTATTCAACTACGCATTTAACAGTTATCTTACTTATTGAGAACAAGGTTGTGAGTCTAGTTCTCACAATCCAATAAGGTGTGAACATTACCTCAAGAAGATTTTCGGACTTCTCCAATCGCTTTACCAACCCTGCTTGGCGACATATTTGAGCAGCTATTTCATTATGGGGAAGACCAGCAGCAGAAAACAGAGGGATCTTCTGTCCTCTAGCAATAGAATTCATGACATCAATTGTAGAAATCCCTGTCTGAATCATCTCCTCAGGATAGGTTCTCTCACTAGGGTTGATAGAACTCCCTGCAGAAGGCATAGCATTTAGTAAAGGGCAGTTAATATTATTCACTCTAAGAAGATGTCAACAAGCAACATATATTAATAAAGATTGTTCACTCCAAAATATAGCCTACCAGATATATCCAAATACGCCTCAGGCAAAATAGGAGGACCATTATCAATAGGCTTCCCAGAACCATTAAAAATGCGGCCAAGCATGTCCAAGGACACTGGAGTTTTCAAAACCTACAAAACAGAGGCAGGGAAAGCAAGGGTGTCACCAGAGCAGACCTAGCCTCTTAAGGAAACTACTATAATTCAATTAAAACTTCAAAGTTGTAAATGGCCATACACCAACTTCTCAATTCATTATGGCTTCAGAGGTATAAACTAGAATCCAGCACAAGCAATATTCCACATCAGAAAACCAAATGATAATAATAACCATGTGAACTTCATCCATGACATCTAAATGTCAAAAACTGTGGAGTATTATGAAATACAGGCATTGAGGTACTTGCCTTTGTGACAGAGGTTCAGCAGTGTTTCTTTAAGATATAGGTGTAATTCATTATCTACTTATATTTCCTATTCGTAGCTATTTTCTGCAGATTTTTTCTACAAGAAAAGGAACGAGAACAAGTGATAAATGAGATCTAATTATCTGGTTAAAGTTTTTTTGGGGGCATGTAAACATGTGAGCCTACAGATAGTTTATACAGCTCAAAATACCTGCAAAGATTTTCCATGTCTAATTTGCAGCATTTGACAGGTTTGGTAATTGAAGGTTCATTGGTATGAGCCGAAAATTGCAATTGCTGTTTGACAAATTAAGAATTAAAAAAAATAATCAAAAGCAAGACTTCAAACCTCTCCAGTAAATTGCACAGTTGTAAACTTGTTGTCAATCCCAGAGGTTCCTTCAAAAACCTGGCCAAGAAAATACCAAGAAAGAATGCATTCAGTCTTTAAAACGGTGCGCAATTTTTTTTCACTACAAATTAAGCTAAGAGTGTCGCCTTCAAACAACTCAATTTATAGCAATCCTTCTACATATATAGACACACACGACCACAGTCACAATGTTAAAGTTAAGATTTGTACTTTAATCAGGAAACAAACCAACTTATATTGAACCTGCAGTCGCAAAGAAAAGATGGAAAATGCTGAGCAGCAATCACCTGAACAACAGCTTTCTCCCCGTCAACTTCCAAGACTTGACCACGTCTGGTTGATCCATCTCCCAAACGAATATTAACAATCTCTTGATATTTGGGTCCCTAACATAGTGAATAAACAACGCACCAATCAATAAAAACTGAAGCGTCACCATAGCGGTTAACAAATCAAATAAATTATCCCAAGCATAATCAATCAAGAAAAGAGGAGTATTACCTTCACTTTTTCAAGAATGACAAGAGGTCCAGCAACTCCAGAAACAGTTCTATACTCTGTAATACATGAAACAAAAATTTAAATCGCAATAACTACTCTCTACAACCTCGATCACCACTCGTAAAACACTCAACAAACTTAAATTAAAGAACAAGTATCTCACTAACTGATTTCTTGCCATCCCAAACAGTGTTAATCCATTCCATTCGGGTATAGTTCACCGATTAATTATCAATTTCTGTTTCGTTCCATTATGCATTCACATGATGTCTCCAAATCAAATTCGCAATTAATTACTATACTGCAGCAAAACTCACCCATGCCGATCTCGAGCGTTCCCTCCTCCATATCGAGATTGTTTGTTTCCACACCCATTATCAACCTTCATTTTTTAAAAAAAAGTCAAACAAATTGATGCCACCATAAATTAATCTCGAAAAAAAGAATTATCATTTACATTAATCAGCTTATAAATACTAGTTAATTAAAAATAAACAAAAAATTATTGAAGAACTTCAAAATTTAAGAGCACAGCAGGAACGGATCAATAATTATAATACCTAGACAAAACTAAAAAAACTTCCTTAGCAAATAGTAGCCAAACAAAGCTTCATCAATCATACAACTTAGTATCAAAATTCAACGAAACTAAGGAAGTAACTAACAAAATAAGCGCATCAATCTCAAAATCCAATGAGAAATGAAAGCTTCAATTCAACAAGAATTTGATTGGCTGATAGTGGAAGGAGTAGAGAAATGAGAATTTTGGATCTGAAAAAGAGACGTACCTTTTTTGTGATCTGCCTCCGGTACACAGCGAGAGATAGATAGACAGAGAGAGAGAGAGAGAGGAGGGGGAGGGGTCAAGAGAAAAGGAATAAACTGAGATCTGATGCTCTAGAAATTAAAAAATAATAATAAAAATAAAAACACTTTGTTTTGTAAGAAATTATTGAGAGAGGGTTATTTATTTATTAGTATTGAATGGAAATAATGATAACAGTCCGGTTTTACACTGTCATGGGATGGGATCTCATACAGCGTGCGTCACGTGATATTTGTAGAGGAATGGGGAAACCAGTAAATTCAGAAATATTTTTTATTCTTTCCTATTGTCTCAATTAACCAGATATTAATTCTAGAGATAATTTGGATTTTGTATTCTCCATTGTCATGGAATCTATGAGAATGTTAATGTTAAGTGTATAACAGTTTGGGAGAGAAATATAGAAAAAAACAAAATTCAACACACTGTTAGTTTTAATTACTGATTTAAGTGATATTAAAAAAAAAATTAGCCTAATTGAAGTGGTTCTAATAAATATATTTAACTAAATAAACTATTTCATTAATGATTGTAAATAACATGAAATAAAAAAAAAATATAATTGAGTAACTTCAACCCAAGCTTACTTGATAATAATTAATAAAAAATAAGAGTAATTTGTCAGTGATTATGTATCCACAAAGAAAAGGATTTTTTTTTACTTCCCGCCGCAAAGAGTTACAATTTGATTTCCTGTTTGGGAGTGTGGTTGTGATTGCTTTTTAAAGTATTTTTTGTGCTGAAATGCATTAAAATAATATTTTTTAATTTTTTAAAAATTATTTTTGAGATCAGCGCATCAAAACGATCTAGAACACATAAAAAAATTAATTTTTAACAAAAAAAATATTTAATTTTTTTAAAAACACCGTTTGCACCGTGCTCCCATATAAGTTTATATATTAGGATTTAGTTAGTCACTTAATCATCCCAGGGGATGGAGGAATAAAATATGTTTTTAGAGTAAATTACCTAATCAAGTAAAAGAAAAAATAATTTATTTAAAATAAAACAAGCTTAAAATAACTACTCAGTGGACCTTTTCACATTATTCATGTTATTAAGTTAGGATATTAAACCAAAAAGTTGGGTCAGGGATTGTATTAATATTTCCCAAAAATAGAAAAAAACTAGAAACTTGAACTTCTTTTTTAAAAAAAGATAAGTTTTGGGGTTTTTTCCCCCAAAAATGCAACAAAAACCAACAGTAACCAAATGGGCACAAATTGAAATTATAGAAACGGAAGTGATATATTTGTGAATTCACTATCCACAAAGCCAAAAATGTAATAAAACCAAAAACCTGTAAAGAAAGATATGATGTAACGGTATGTGACTACTGGTAGACGTGAGAACACGTGTGCGAAAAACACTGGTGGGGTCCACTGCAAGTTCATAGAAACTTCCATCCATCCAATACTATGACTGATCCAGAAATGGACGCTCACGTTATCAGGATCCGCATGACAGTTGGACGTCTCAGATCGGTCTAATAGTGGCTCATCTCCAGCCAATGAAAATCAATGATTGCAATTAAATGATAAAAAAAAAAAAAAACAGAAGAAGGCATTTGTAGTTTGGAAATTGATCAGGCATTGGAAATGGAGAGCTAAACTCGAAGTTTCTGTTAAGGGTTACTGAGTGCTTAGATAAGAGGTTCATCTCCCTTGACTGGAATTATTTAAGCAAATTTTTCCTTCTCCAAGAAAGTCTACCACCCGATTGGCAGCTTCGAGTCCGGTCACATAAGATTTTTCCTGTTGTAAGTTGATATGCAGAAACATCCAATCAATCTTCTGCTTTTGCATATCCCCACTTATGCAATCAATTTAATCAACGAAGTGATATATAGTACCTGTGACCATGATCCGTGCCGCGTTATAATCCAATCTCCAGCCATGAACATGCAAGTTCGGGAAAGGTGTAAATCCGCGCATCATGTATTTGGATGAACCTTCGAGAGGAAGGTAGGCTAAGATCGATAAAAAGAAGAAGGAAAGCTTGTACTTGACGCAGCAAAGATTGCAGCTGATTCTAAATGAAGCAGAAAAGGCCTATCAAACAGTGTCCAGTGAGAGACATGCTGTTATTAGCCCAGCAAAGCTCTTAGAAAGCTACCCGGAAAGAAACGAGTCAAGGATTTTGGAAATCTGGCAATCTCCATCATAGTCACCTGAGCTGTCTCGAAGTCCTTAACGCACTTGGAGAGATATGACATCACTTCTGTAGCTATGTATTCGCCTTTGAGCGGTAGCAACTCATTGCCATGATAGTGTGAAACTGCATATGGTAATCAGAATAAAGGAGCACATGACCTTAGAAAGAAATTTGCTAAAGCTTGCTTACTTCGCCAGAGAATAATACTAAAAAAATTAGCTTGTACAGTTGTTTCAGGACTTCTCTAATGCTGACCGAAAAGTTCGTTCAATTCAAAGAAATTCCACCCAGATGAATCATCGAATGAAGAACTAGCATTCCTTGCAAATGGAATCCCGATCTGCTTACACGAGTCGGAGAAGAAAGGCTTAGATATTTACGCACATAAGCATAGACTCCAAGCAAAATGGGGCTATATTCGAAACCATTGCTGTCATCAGAGGTAGTGCTGGTGCATGAATGTGATTAATGGTGAGACATGATGACCCTTCAAGATGCAGGGGCATTACTTCCTAAAGGCACACTTGAAATATGAATATTTACAGATGTGTCAAGTGTCTGTCAAGTGACGCTTGCTACAATTTTCTTTAGAAACATGCTAGATTTTAAATTTCTCTATACCTGAATGCTTCATTGCATTGATAAATAAATCAAGAAAATAAACTATACTTGCAAATGAAAATCAGTTTTGGGTTTTAGATGGTCAGTGAAATGTTATTCTTTTCTTCTTATCCTATCTCTATTTGAATGAAAAATCCAATGAGAAATGACATACAGGATTATCCGTGGACATACCTTCTTGTCGAGCCGAAGCTCAGTGGAGACCAAATCACTTGCAGACAGGTTTAAAATGTTCTGAAACTCCTCTCCGGCACTGTATAAAACCCGATTTCCGGTTAAAACAGGATAAGGTAATGGTTTAAGCGGAAAAGGGATGAAAATATGGAAACAAGCGACTCCAAAACAGGAAAAGATAAGAGAAAGGGAATCATATTGTACCATGGATACCAACATCACCAGGATCACCAAAATCACACCCATCTCCAAGAACTGAAGCATCAAATCCCTGAGCAAAATATCTCTCCTCCATATTCAGCACCATGAGCTCAATTATGGTTGTTTATTCACCAAAACAGAACTTAAAATTTTCAATTAAGATGATTATTTGACAAGATATTAGAATTTTATTGATCAAATGATCTCGGCTTCAGAAGGCTGGTGAGGAATTTGCAGGAGTCTTTGGCATAGAGTTTTGCCTTCTATAAACTCGTGAAAACTTTGATACTATTCAATCTAGTCACCATTCATCTGCTTTGGTCCCAGCATCTTTTTGTGACTTGACACTGAAGCAAAACTAATGATTTTATCCTTTTTTTTATCCTTCTTACAGTATCAACAGAGACATGTAAGAACAAAAGAGGCTAACTTGAGGCATCAGTTCTCCAACAAGTAATGTCAAAGAAGAATACAAAACGTTAGCCATTCTCTCTCTGGCAAAATATCTTTCTTCAGTGACCCTCACAACTTTTTTTTATTTTTTTTTTTATCAATAATCAAACCATCAAATGGTCTCTGCGTGGCAAAGATAAACGCTCACAAAACTCCCAAAGAGATCCAATCTCGGGAAAAATACAAATCCGTCCCCCAGTTTTACATATAGTTTCTATGTAATTTTCAAAATTCAAAATTGATCAATTTACTCTAAAACTAGCAAAATTCATTTATAAAATATATTTTTTCAATATTATTATTTTTTCACTAGCGAAGCACAATATCCTTATCCCAAGTGGCAATGAATAAGACTATGTGTCATCCAATAATTTTTATTATTTAACTCAATAATTGATTCTTGAAAAAAAAAATACTTATTGTCATGATTTCATTTCCCATCATTCATAGCTATATTTTCTTTTTTAATTGAAGAGGGGTTTCAATACTAGCTTGGAATATACATGCATACATATATATATATAGTAATTTTACCAAATATATTTTTAATTTATAGTTATTTTAACTTATTTTTTAATGAGTTATTTATGAAAAATAATTTTTGAATTTTGAATCAAATCAAAATTTATAATCTAAAAATTATATCAAAACAAACTCTAAGATTTAGAGAAATGTTAAGAATAGTTGCGATTGTACTCTTAAGATTTAGAGACCCAATTGAAATCAATTAGATATTTGGATGACTAATTTGTAGTCTTGCAAACATTCTCTCACTCATTAACAGTTGCTTGCTTCCTCACTCTTCTTCTCTTCTCTCTCTTTAAACACAGAAAGAAACCAAACCAGTCTTCCATTTTGTCCACAAAAAGAACAAATGGCTGCAACTCTCTCGGTCCGGTCCAACCGTCTCTCTCCATCCGGTTCACCTTTCTCACGACCACCGGTTCACAATCCCTCAAACTTAAATCAAATAAAATCATCATTAAAAAAGGATCCGTATTTTTGGAGGGGAGTAATTGTGCAACACAGGCGTAATTTAGTGAGAGCAGGCTCAAGAGCCGATGATTCTTCGGCGCCGTTTGAGATGTCAGTGGAGAGCGCACTCAAGCTTCTCGGTGTCCCAGACGGCGCGTCGTTCGATGAAATACTTCGCGCCAAAAAATTAATTGTTGCTACTTGTAAAGATGACCAGGAAGCTATTGCGCAGGTGATAAACATGTCCTCACGCACACTGGGTTATTCTATCTTTCCTTTTCTTTTTCAATAAAATTTGTGTCTTTTTAGCTAACTGTGAATTTTCGAATTTCGTGTAGAAAGAAGTGTTTAGTTAAAGATTTTAATTTTATTAATGGGTTTTGTTTTGAAGTGTATTTATTGTGTTTTGGGTGGTTATTAATGATGGGTTTTTGTGAAATGTGAGGTTTAGCTTATAAGGGTTGAAAATTTGTTTCTGGGTTTGGTGTCAGAGCTGGATTAATTATTGCGCTGGTGTTAAATTTAGCTTATAATGGATTGGATTTCGTATCATCATGCCCATTAGAATTTCAATTTTTTTTTTTTTTAGTTTTAAAAGTAACTGGAAGCCAGTATGCCATTAGATGCACAGCCAGTGTATGGTTGGAACTTCGAATTGTGAAAGGTACCATAGCTCTAAGTTCAGTGTATAGAGTGATTAGTGAGTTTAGTGGAGGTACATGATAAATGGGGTGTACAAATCTCGGTCATCAAGTTGCTGTCCTGCATTGATTTTTAATTGCTGTTGCTTAGTTATTTTTGAGAGGTTCTTGAATCTTGAGATAATGATCTTGAGATAATGATCTTGGTAGAATTTATGGCATGTAATTTTCAGTTGTGGTGTTTTGGGGCCTTTTTTGCCATTTTCTAGCGATTATTTCAAGATCCTTGACTGGTTTAAGGTTTATTTCACTTGTGTTATTTATGAACTTCTGCTTGAAGCTTAGTTGAGTTTCCCTGTTTTCTACCCTTTTCAATTTAAGTTTCTGCATTTATACTGACCTGTCTTGCTACAGTTCTTCATTGTGCTATAAGTTTGTGGTGTCGTTATGAAATGATTACATTAGAATTAGAATTACAAAGAAAAATAAAACGTTCAGGATTTTGCTCTTTTTTTTTGTTACTGTAGCCGAGATGTGTTTTTTTTGCAATTTTCATCCTTGAAGTTTTTTTTTTCAATTTTGTTTCGATTCTAATCCCTCTTTTATGAGTTTTTTTACATCTTGGTCCAAAACTTCCTTTTCTTCTCATTTTGTTCCTTGAGCTAAGAGAGAAGAGGGAGAGGAGAGTGGCCAGATTACGGTGAAGAAGAGAATAAGTTTAAAAACAGACGCTTTTGGGTGGTGAAATACATTGTTCTTGATGTCAATGAGTTTCATTTGACGAGAGTACCATTTAGGTCTTCCTTTTCATTTATCTTTCCCAAAAAATTAGATTGGGCTTTGGGATTTTATTTGAATTGGGTTGATTTTTTTGTTTTTTTTAACCGATTAAGTGGTGATTTAATACCAAGAGTGGGTTTTTGGAAGTCCCTATGATGTTTCTTACATGTTTTTGGTTGAAAAAATCGGTGAAAATGGGTTTTTTACCCTTAGGAGGCTGCTGTCAATTTTCTAGCCACCTCACTCTTATAGCAGGCAATGCCTGCAATTGTTTTTAGAAAAACCACCCCCAAAAATAGAAAAAAAAATTATAAACAGGCCCAGGTGTGTGGGCTGGCCCAGACCTACGCCCATGGGCTTTTTATTTTTAATTTGTTTTTGTTCATTTGTATTAATTTTTCTTGCTGATTTTTTTTTCTAGTTTCATCCTTAAACATTTTATTTGTTTTGAATTTTGCTATGTAATTTGCTTTTATTTGATATTTGTGGGTTTATCATGGTTTAAAATAAACGCCTTGATATTTAGTTGGTGCTTAGATTTGCAAACTTCTATTTATTTATTTTTTCATTTAGTTAAACAAAAAA
>Ga0307510_10002197_pt1 | contig 22052 bp, 6 predicted proteins | sample 12_EM_MG_FD_207224 | JGI IMG/M metagenome (GOLD analysis project Ga0307510, IMG submission 207224) | Populus trichocarpa ectomycorrhiza microbial communities from riparian zone in the Pacific Northwest, United States - 12_EM | ecosystem: Host-associated > Plants > Roots > Unclassified | place...
GAAAAAACATCGCAGCAATCCACAGTATTTTAAAAAACAAATTACAAAGCAAAAATTTTAACCAGGTCAATATTTAAAAAGTAAAATCAACAAAAATAATTTTAGAAAAAAATAAATGAAAAAAAAAGTAATTTTGAAAAAAAAAGAAAAAAAAAAGAAGAGAAAAGTTAGAAAAAAAAGAAGAAAAAGAATCACTGTGGATTACTGTTGTAATCCATAGTGATTTAGGTGTGAGGGAACAGTGATTCCCCTACACCATTTAGATATTATTAATACTCTAATTAAAAAATATAAAAAAAATATATTTAAGGCATGAAATGAGTTACTATTACAGTAAATAAAATAATTGTAAAATCTCAATACTTGATATAAAAACATAAAAAATACATAAGATTCTTTTGATTCGGCTATCATAAAAACCATAACCTAAATTGAAATACTCATTAACCAAAATCAAATCACAATAACTTTCTAATCAAAAAAGAAAAATAAAAAAAACAGTAACCATTCGGTTTGGTTTGAATGACTAATAGCATTTTTGGCGTTGCGGTTAAACTATCATTTCATCATTTTTTGATTGTTTTTAATTATTTTTTTTGTGTTTTTTTTATTATTTTAGTTAAAATTACATGATTTTTTTTTCTCAAAATTATTTTAATACATTTCTAAACAAAAAAAACACTTTAAAACGTAATCTTTTCTATACTCCTAAATAAACAATAAACATAAAGAGTTTCAATTACCATTAACATATATGATTTAAAGAGACAAACATCCCTAAAATCAACATCCAACGCAGAGCTACATCTCATAAAATCATGCATCCATATAGCCATATCAGTGGCCCCAGAAATTGAAAATTTTAAAAATTTTCCTCTTAGCCTAGAGAAAGGATAAAGAATGCGCAAAAAAGAAGGTTGACGCTACAAAGGCAAACCGTAGTCCACCGGAGTATTTCTTGCACCTGACATTAACTAGAGTGATGTATCTAAATTCACACAAGACATAACCATGAAAAAACTCTTTCTAAGGAGCTTAAGAGGCAATCATGGCCACAGAACTCCACTAAGACACAGGACTGTAAAATGTTGAGGCTTGAGTTCATCTTGGCCATGTGAAAATTCAAGCTGCAAGAGTACCTTTTCATCAATTTCGGCGACAACCTGAGAAAGCAACAGAGCAGAAGATTCAGAGAAACATAATAAAAATCGAAATGAAAGCACTGCCCACCACTTCTCAAGTTAGAACAATCACATGGCTTGCGTTTAAAACCGCTGAAATTAATAGATGCAAAAGATCTCTTGCGGCCACCGAGGAATCCATAAATGGAAGCTTAAGTTCGAACAAAATCATTATAAGCACTTGATGCAACTGATAAACAAGAAGAAGATTTATTATTAGCAAATAGATAGAATACCTGTGTTGCATGGCTCCAGCCAGAAGAAGTTTACTTACGAGGCATATGGTGATCATCTGTAGAAGTGACATTAAAATATCTTCAAAATGGACGCTGAAAATTATACGCCGGGATCCAATTGAACCCAGGTTGATGGGTAAGAGTGATTGTCCTGGCCAGTTCAGCATTTCCTTCATGGAAATAGACAAGAATCCTTGTATTTTCTGGGCTATTTACAGATTCATATGTGTTTCTTGATGTTTCTACAGCAATACCTGTTTCTGCCTTTGTCCTGAGCATACCTAAGGATAGAAATATGATCGGCAAAGATACATTGGCCGGAGGAATTCGTCCAGAATTAGTTGCAAACTTCCATTCATTGAATTGTCAAGGAAAAAGAAAAAAAATAAAAGAATAGTCAATTGACCTAAGGGAGGGGGAATTGTTGAAACCTCGTAAGGCAAGATGAAGCCAGAGCAAATGTCATCATCTCCATATTCTTTTTGAATGTTGCAGACCTCCCTGAGTTGTGCTTTGATATGATTGTGTGAAAAACCTGTCTCTTCACCCTAAAGAGTATAACATTAACATCCTTTCTATCAAAAGCCAGGAACTTCCCATATAACAGTGAGCCGGCCGGCAAGTTATTGATTACAATGCAATGCCTTGGAGACCAGATGCTACGATAGTAATCATCAAGAGTCCATAAATAAGATGATCTATAGACTCTCCTAAATACCTGCAAGTGCATTTGCATTGGAAATAACCATCTCCGCCAGAATCCATCATCTTCCTAACACAATTGCAATACCCTTCATCATCAACACAGGCTAAATCCCCTAGCACAGATGTGAACTCGTGTAATTTTTTGTTCCTGATGGTATAGGCAATCACACCAGATGGTTCCAACAACCAATGAAGAGCATCTGTAAAGAATACCGAGGGTCCAGACAACATAAAATTGTCCATAGGCTCAATCACAGGATAAGTACCTGTCGTCCATGTTTTGCTAATGGAAGAGTAGATATTTACTCGTATAGAACCACCGTCATCAGTAAGCTCCGCAACAGTAAAGTTAGGGTTGATAGAGTAAGGATCAAAGGCAAAGCCATATACAAGACTTTTTCAACCAGAGATGGAGCTATAGGGAGGGTGATGTAATCGGCATTGGAAGGGTCATAGACAATAAACGAGGAATTTCCTTTACGAAAGTAGGAATCGAAAAGAAGAATCAACCCATTGGAGGAGTTCGTTGGGGCTAGATTTCCACCACGAGTGCCATAACTATCATCTTGTGGGAGAAGCATTGGCATTGGCGGCACCAAACAACATCCCTGATAGGTATTGTAGTTAAAATTGTAATAGTTCAAGGAGTAGTCGTCGTCCTGGTCTCACAAGAGCACATGGAAGTTCTTAATAAACTTAATTAATGGCGTCCTTGATAAACTTCTAGTACATAGAAGTTCTACTAGTTAATATCCTTTTGATGGAAAAAAAGACTCGAGGCTTCTTTGGCAGTTCTCAAAGTATCCAAAGAATCTTTTGATCGGTCTCTATAGATTTTATCTTACTACTTTATGTTATATTAATTGTCCAGAAAAAAATGTCGAGAAAGCAAATAAATAAAGGCAAGCAGTGAGAAAACTCTTGCTTAGATAATTGGCTGGCACTTCCTTTTGTGACTGCAAATAAAGCCTCAAGATCTAGTCTTTCGATTTGGTGTTGAAGACATCGTCCTCAAAAAATTGCTTCATGTAATTGCAAATACTTTCCTGTTAACCTCAGAGCTTCAGAAAGGGGGCAAAACTGCAAGAGCTGGCACAATTTCCAAGAGACTTTGTGACTGCGGTGGCAAATTTGTAGCCGAATTGCATCACAATTGCAAGCATACATGTGTTGAAATAATACACACACACACACACACACACACACACACACACACACACTTCAAGAGTTTTCTGTGTATTTTAGCTACATGGTGGATAGCTACATGTATATAGATTTCACTAGAAAGCTGTGTCGTTTTGATATGTTGTACTATTCGGTCGTGGGGTTAGATTTTTTCTAACATAAAAATATATCCAAACTATGATAACATTTTTAAAAGAACAAAAAGATCTGTACCTGAATTATTATTTTAAATGAATTTAATAAGTTTAGTTAATTTAAAAATATAATTATAAAAAAGCTAATAATGATAAAAAACAAAAAAAAAACAACATTGACTAATAAAAAAAATAATTATCATTATTATAAAAATATATCCTCTAAATATTTTTAAAAGGTGTTAACAATCTTATTTGATAAAAAAACAAAAATTAAATGAGAATAGATAATTTCACAAAGAGAAAAATAAAAAAATTATAAAGCACAATTACTAGTAAATCAAATACCGAAGGACAAATTAAAAAAAATTAATTTTTTTAAAAATAAAAAAATATGACTCGAGTTAACGTGTTAAATTCAAGCTTTATTTGTGAGACTAAAATACCCTAATGCAAAAAAAATTAAATAAAACAATGAAGATTCACTCTTAAATGAATTAAATTATAAAAAGAAAAATTAAAAAAAGAATAATATAAAAAAATAAAATAAAACCCGAGTTCACTATTACCCTGTTAGCTAATCCAATAATTTTGTTCATCATTATACTATTTAAATTTATAGGGAAACATTTAGCTAGTTTAGGTTTCTGTTGGAGGAATAGTTCAGGAAGTTTGCGGCCAAGCATATCATTGTCCACTCCGGAGATGAAATTGAAATTGAAATTGAAATTGAAATTAAAACGTGAGAGTGATTGTTCTGACCGATGCAGCAATGCATCATATGCTGATAGACGCTTCGTGTTTTGTGCTCATTATTGTGCACCAGGTGCAAGTGCATTTTTCCCTTGATTGTTTTTTTTTTTTTTTTTTATAAAAAAAATAGATAAAAAAGATTGTGATGGGCCACACACATGTAAAAAAGCTGCTCGTTTTTCAAGAGATGACGGGTCGTTAATGGGCCTCGGCGTCTTATTTGCTAGCTCGACTCTAACATTTTTCATCAATGATCATGGCCCACTTAACCTTCTAGTACATCATTTATATACCTTTGTTTACACGGTAAATTTATAGCATGTTATTGTATAAATATATTATGTTATTAACTAAATACATAATTATAAGTTTATACGGTCATAATACATCACCTTGTATTTTAAAGTTACTCTACAACTCTTTGTGGTGCTCAAATGCATCCCTGGCACTAATACTATAAAGAGTAACTAGTAACGAGAAATTTTATGATAATTAGTAGTATTTTATTAGTTATTCTCTAGACCCGTTTAACAAAAAAATAGATAAAAATAAAAGAGAGGAATCATAATAAGAGATATTATTATCAGTTTCATTTTTTTTTTGTTTCTGTCTTTTTCTTCAAGATAAATATAAAAATAATCAATAAAATATCACTAATTACTCCATGTAGATCATAAAATAAAGTTACTAACCATCAAATATGTATCCGGTCCTTGAGGAAGAACATGAACATGTCTTCTGAAGCTTGCATTTGGTGTGCAAGAGGAAACGAAACTTGCCAGTAGTTCCTTGAGCTGCAAGCTTGCGATAATGAGTTAAGAAGGAAGAGATACAAAACTAACGAGGCTTGCAAACAAACTGAAAATGTAAGATGGTAATCACGAACATATTTTCAAGGAGAAGCTTATCAAATCAATCACCCTGTCTTCATTTAATGCAATATTCTGAACAATTCACTACGTTTCATCTGGTAACTACTTGAAGTAGGGCACAGTGCACAGTGGTCTTCGCTCTACTGAATTTTCCTAGTACATTTGGTCGAAAGGTAGGCCTCGAATGTTGCAAAAAAGATGGGTGTCCTCTATGCTTGCTACAGTGCAATAATGGAGTTCCTTTGTAATAAGTGAATCGCATGTGAAATGGGTCGTACATTCACAGACGATGTTATAACATTAACAAACAGCATTTTTGTTCCTTTTTCGCTTTTGGGGACCCTCAGGCGTCGATTAAGGTCGCCCCTCTTTTCTTGGCGTGTTTTTGACATCTTACTAGTTTTTGCATTTACAATTTAAAAAGATAAATTAAAAAAATCTATAAAATATAGTTTTTAATAATCAAGATTTTAAGTGAGGGTTTTTGTAATGAAGTACACGTAAAACTATAGTTAAGATAAAAAAACAGTTTCAATTATACCGCATTACACTGCCAAAAATAAACTTAGTTCTCCCCAAGGCATGTATGAGGAGGGATGAAAGATTTACCCCTATCCGTTGGATACTGACCCGACCTGATCTGTATGGGTATTAATTTCTTTGCTTGTTCAGGTTCGGGTAATATCTGAAGTAAAAAAGTTAGATTTGAGTAGGATATAAATATTATCCTTCTCGACCCAAAACCCTACCCGAACTAAATCATAAACCCTAAAGACTAAAAAAACTAAAATTATACCAAACTTAATTAGGGTTGCCATTTCCCAGTTGCTCCTCTGCCCTCTTAGCTGACTTCTCTTCTATTCTTGATCCCTCTCTAACTATAGTTCCCTTTCAAGGCTTCTCTCTCTCTCTCTGATTTATTTTCTTTTTTTTAAGCTATAGTTTCAGTCTCCTTTTCTTAACAATAACTCCAAAGCCTTTTCTCTGGTTTTTTGCCTGAAGGGAGGAATTTATAAAGTGATGAATGTGGTGTTTTAAAGGAAGATAAAGTATAGGTTCTTATGCATCAGAGTCGACCATTGTTAGAGAATAATATAAATCATATCTTGGGATCTCACATAACAACTTAAGTTTTTGGGTTGAATTGATTATTTGACATGATATCAGAGTCTTGATGATCAAGCGGTCACAAGTTTGAATCTCACAATTCCTATTTATTTGATAAAAATTTAAGCACAAGATAATGTGGGCCTGTGCAAGTTTCAAGCCCAAAAAGCTTTCACTTGAGGGGGTGTGTTAGATAATGATATAAATCATATATTGAAACCTCACCTAACAGCTTAGGCTTTCGGGTTGAATTGGTTCTTTGATAGCCATGAAACTACTAATGTATTTTTTTTTGTTTTTCTATTAGTAAGTGTTTGGTGACTTTTTTTAAGCTTTTTTTTTCCTGTTATTTTTTGTGGTTTTGTTGTTCATATTGTGTGGGGATTATAAGTATGTTTCATTATATGGTTGAAGATTTTGATTTTTTCTTTGAAAAGGAAGTATATTGAGTTTTCTATTTCTGTATTTATTCAGATGATTAATCTTGATGGGTTTTATTTTCTCATGTAAAACAAGATAAGAGCTTTAGGAGGTACATTGAGTTATCTCTATTGGTTCTGGTGGTTTTGCTTTATTTTTTAATGTATTGGTTCTAGTGGTTTTTATTTATTTTCAAAAGGAAGGTATATGGAGTTCTCTGTTGCTGACTTGTTATATTGGTTTTGGTATTGATCTTGATGGGTTTTATTTCCTTGAGATGCTTCAGATATACGATGCTTATCCTTTGTTTGCTATAATATTGTGTAATAAAGGATTTGATCAATGCAAATTTAATTGATTCTCGAATTGCTCTGTTTTTATCAATGCAAATTTAATCGAGTCGAGTTCGGGTTAAGTTTGGTCGGGTCTGTTTGGGCATGGATGCCCGATAGATATCCGAAACCCAATCGGGTTCGAGTTTTGGTCAAAGTCGGGTACATTTTTTTAAATCAAGTTCGGGTAATATTACAAAACTCAGCCCATGAGTACATATTGCTATCCTTATGTATGAAAAGCAACAAGCTCATAAACATTTATTTTAGTACTTGAACGCAACTAATTAAGCTACTAACTATAGTATAGTTGCTAACAAACCCTCGAATCCCATAATGTTGGAAAGGAAAAAACAAAGAGATTTTTTTTTAATAATAACAATTTGAGAATTAACAAAACACTCAAGGACGTGGATAAATCATTGTAGCCATACCCACAAAATACTATTTATTGTAATAATATTTTGTATTTTGTATTTCTTTATTTGTTTAGTTTTTTTTTTATTTCACCATTCAACAACCCCATTTTCTTCTTTTTATTTAGTTTTTTTTTTTAATTTTATCATTTGATATTAAGTTGTTTTTAGAATTGTGCTTCGTAATTTTCTTGATATACTAGTCTCATGTATGTAGTGTTTTTCTTCTTGATTTTAACTTTCAACATTAGATCTATTGGAAGTGAGGTTTTGTAATATTTTTTAATTTGATTTCTATAAATTTATCATAATCTTATGACTAGGTTATGGGTTTAACATGTTAACTCAGGTTGACTCGGGTTATTTTTTTTAGTCGTTTATTCTAATTTTTTTTTTCAATTTCATCCTTAAACATTGAGTTGGTTGGATGTTGGACTTCATAGTTTTTTTTATTTGCTTTCTATGAGGTTATCCAATCTCAAGATCTAGGTTGTGGGTTTGACATATTGATCCGGGTTAACTCTGTTTATTTTTTAAGTTCTTTTTTTAATTAAATATTTTTTAGATAGGCTTCATATTTTGTTCTTATTTGCTTTTTATGAGGTTATCTTGATCTCATGACCAGGATCGTGGGTTGGTAGGTTGACCCGGTTTGACTTGCTTTATTTTTTTATTCTTTTTTAATTAAATATTTTTTTTAATTTCACCTCCAATAATTCAATCTTCTTCTTTAATTTTGTCCTTCAATATTAAGTTGTTTAAGAATTGGTCTTAAGGATTTAGTTTTTTTTTTTTTATCAATTTCAACTTTCAACATTGAATCTGTTGTAAATAGAGCTTTGTAATTTTTTATTTGCTTTTTATGAAATTATCTCAGTCTCATGACCCAAGTCGTGGGTTTAACAGGTTAGCCCAGATTATTATTTTTTTTATCCTTTTTGTAAGTGTTTTTTTTATTTCATTGTTTAACATTGGATTGATTGGAAATTGAGCTTTGTAATTTGAGGTTATCCTGATCTAATGACCCAGGTTGCAGGTTTGACAAGTTAACCCGAGTTGACACAAGTAGTTTTTTTAACCTTTTTGAATTTAATATTTATTTTTTATTTCATTCTTTAACATTGAGTTGGTTGGAAATTGATATTCATAATTTATTTTGATTTGCTTTTTATAGAGTTATCACGGTCTCATGAATCGAGTCATAGATTTGATAGGTTAACCCGAGTCGATCTAGTATGTCATTATCTCAATATTTAAAAAAAATATCACCCAATATGTCGTTGGATCAATATTTAAAAAAGATATCATCCAACATGCATCATATTTTGAGTTCATAATTAAAACAAATCTTATTAGAAAACACGTTAGCAATACTTGAATATTTTTTTTTGTTAAAAAAAAACAATCCAGCCCGCAAAGCAATGCAAACCAACAATCTAGTTTAAGACTACAAGGGTTGAGATAATTTATTGGGGTTGTGGTATATAGATGATATCAATAATAAAACTTTTAAGTGCGAATCTCATTTTTGTAAATAGATGACCCTTGTAGAGGATCAATAGCGATGATCTAAAAAGACATAAAAATACACTATTTCAGGACTTTTCATATTCATTTTATTACTAGATCGATTTTTATTTGGTTGATTTTAATATTTTGCATGATTTTTTTATTGTTTTAGAGTTATTGGGTGATTTATAAAGAATTTTATGATGTTTTTAAATGAAAATAACTTGAAAATTAAATTTTTAGCGAAAAAAAAAACCCCTTAATTAATTTCCAACCATCAGCTGTAGTTTCTGGATTCTGGGTTTTCACAGGTGACTTGTCAAAAAGCATTGCTTAAAAAGATAATGGGCTTTCAAATTTGTGATATGTCCTCATGCAGGTTCGAATCCTGGTGTCCACATTTGCTCAATTTTCTTTCTTCAAGGTTCATTCCTCTTTTTCCATGCGGTCCACTTTGCAAGCTCCTTTTTTTCTTCTTGTTTTAGTTTTTAGGAGTGTTTGAAAATATTAAGTTATCATATAATTCTGTAATAACAAAAAATTATAATTATTCAAAAAAAGTTCATGTATATTTTTTTTATTACATATCTTATTTTTTAAAAATATATTATTGAGCTCGGTGGTTTGACGGATTGATAGAGTCAATTAACTATATTGTTGTTTTAATATTAAAAACAATTATTTTGAATTTTTTTTATTCAGGAACTAACCGGCCTAGTTATTATTTCTAAATTTAAATTTATTTAATTTTATCATAAATAAAAAATCAAAAAGGATTTATATATAATTAATTAATTAATTAAATTTGAAAGAGAGAAAAAAGAGGAAATTATCACCTATCCTTTTTTGATCATCATCATAACAAATATGAAGATAATTTGAAATTTAGATCGATGTCCAAATATATGTCATTGTTAACAAAATATAAATAGCATTATATTTATCTTTTTCCCTGTAACTTCTTATATTTGTGCATTTAATTGATTATACATTATTATTGGTTATATTTAATTTTCAAGTATTATTTTAATTTATACTTTCAAAATTTTGTATAATATATATAATATTTTTTAAAAATTGAAGTATCCCTAACATATGTTATCCTAGATTTTCACGAATTGTATTGCAATATTTTTCAAGTCTATATGTTTGCTTTTTTTTTTTGAAGTGCTTTTAAAATCCATTTGAAAATTGTCGAGATCCGTCTAGTGGACAAATTGGCACAAAACAATGAGCTCATCATGTTGTGAATCTCATGAGAGTTAATTACAAACTTGGTTCTTGTAATGGTTGATTACAAAATTAATATATGTTCTAACTGATTTTTTTATTTCAACGTTTATATTCAATTATTTTTTTATTGTAGGGTTTATTTTGTTAAAATACAATGGATTGAGTCCCATCTTATCATTTATGATAAAACATTGATTTTTAAATACATTAGTTTTTTTTTATTAGGTACATCATGATTATTTTATTTTTAGTAAAATTCATAAAAACTAAATAAAACAAAACAAATATATCTTTCAAAAAAACCTAATAAAAGAAACCAAGATTAGTATAATCAAGATAATATTTTTTTTAATATTGTTTACGTACTTCCGGATACTTTTCACTCATGGGTGAGCAACCACTTTAAAAAACTAAACCATAAAAGAAAATCCACTAATTTGAGATTCACTAACGATCACACATTTATATATGGGTTGGTAATTCTCGGAAGATCATTCATTTTAGTATTATTCTAGTCCAAACACGTTTAACTTTAAAGTTCTTATGTGATTCAATGTATTAACTTAGATATATAAATGCTAATCAAGATGATATCTATTTTTATCACCGCTACTATTCAACTTGTAAATAGCTAAAACAATAAAAACATTTATGATTCAAAGAAGAACTATATTAATTTAAAAAAGAAAAGTTAAGTTTCATTAGGCCTGAATATATTTTCTAATATTCTAATTTTATCTTTATAGTTTAAATTTTTTCAATATTATCGTTTTAATTTCTAAAAATACTCCAATATTATACATAACCATTAGATCCTTTTTAAATTAAGTTTTTGAGTTTAAAGTTTATTGGTTTTTAAAGTGTTCTTGTAAGCTGCTATACCATGGAAAGGTATTTAAAGGAAAGTGATAAATTTAACAGTAGCAAAAAATAAATAAAAATAAGAGAAAAAATGTTTTTTTTTTAAGGGTTTGTGGACACTCTCATCCATGAAAACTACGCGAATAACTTTTTCATTCTTTATAATTTTGTAAATACTTAATGTTCAGAAAATAAAAAAAATACTTTCCAATCTCAAAAACTTTTAAGATTATTTTTTATAGTAGATTAAAAAATTTAATCGCAACAAATCTAATGATTATCATTTGATTATGTTATTAAAGGAAAACGTACACAACGAAACTAAAGGGTAGTCTCGTGAATTGTTGATATCGCGTTTCCCAATGCAAATCTTGTCCCTTTCTCGCGAGCTTACCACCACACTCTCAAGCTTTCCATCTACTTTACTCCTAGCCGCCGGATTACCAATAGATCATGATCAAGAAAATCCAGTGGTCCAAAACAACCAAATGGATACACCTTAGACCAACACATAAGCATGATTACACTACCCAAGACTGAATACAGACAAACTTCTGGCTGGTTACTGGGCGTCGTCTATTTATCAGTTGCTGCAGAAAATTGCCACGTCACCAACCTATACCTACCACCTCCGTGGCACTGCCCCTTGCCAGCGTGGCACTCTCTTTGCAAAATCTCAGAGAGAGCCATGCTTTATATACCTTGCTCACTACAAACACACACCTCACTAGTGTAGTGATCCTCTCTCTTGCTCCCTCTCTCAACACATGGAAGAAGAATCTTTGATCTTTCCGGGAAATGACGTCACTGATGAGTACTTGACGGATTTTGACTTGGACGGTGACCACTCGCCGGAGTTTCCCATCAAAGAAGAGATGATAGAGGAGGTAATGCAAGATTTGTACAAGGAGATCACGTGTACAAAGTCAGCCCCGTTGGGTAATGTTCCGTCTCCGGTCTTTGTTGACAATGGGAAGAGCGAGAGCTGTGGGGCGTCGGTGTCTGACTCTTCGTCGACGGTGATGGCCGGAGTGGAGTTCGTCGGGGTCGCCGGGAAGCTCGCCGGAGGGTATTTGGGGTTGCCGGGAAATAGGCTTCGGGAGGAGAGGAGAGGGTTTGCTCTTGGAGAAGGGTTTCTTGCGGAAAGGATGATGATGGACGGCTGTGATGGGGTGGAGTTAGGTGATGATCAGTGGCTCGATAGAGTATTGATGGGATGGGGCCCAGTAGAGGTTGAAGGGTGGACTTGAATTGATGTTTATGATCTTGTGGGTCGTAGTGAGGGCTAGTTGGAGTGGAGTGTCCGTACAGTTGATAGTCAGTCATAGCAGCTTAGTAGAAGAAATGTCAGTGTTCAGTCAATGGTTTGTGATTGTGCAGTGGGTTTCTTGTGTTTTTAGTTTTTGTTCTCCTCCTGTGTCTGACTAGCTTTGGTAGATTGTTCTTCGTGGATGATCTATAGCTTAAGCCCAGATGAAGCCAGAAGCAATCAATGGTTCACTTTCCTTTCTCTTCTAGTCATTTCCTCCTCCTTTATTTTCAACCTTCAAATACATTTTACGTCCATGAACGCAAATTCACACTACAACCTAAGGTCCCTTTCGGATCGGCAGGCTTGGATTTTCTTTGCAAAGCTAAGTAGAGCTAATATAAATCGAATTTCCAATTGTTTTCAGAGAAATTAATGATAGAAAATGGGCATGAAGCTTAAACATCGATGATTTTAGGTGGGTAGCTTGTTAGGTTGAGTTCTAATAAAGACTGCAGAATGCAGGATGGATGCCTGTGACATAAAGGAGGAGCAGGTCTGTGATGTGCAAGGCTGCTAGTGCTTGACATGGCAAACTTGCAGTGCAATTCCAAGCAAAGATTAAGACAGGGCATGACTTAAGATGGAAATGCATTAATTTGTCCTCTGTTTGGGAACCGTACCTGTGTTCCTGGCTACCCATAAATTAATAGATAATGCTCGAACAACCATTAGTTGGTGATGGCCAATTTGGTCATAACATATTAATTAGTCTTTTCAACCTTTTCTCTTCAGTCTCGGAGTACAGTTTATAAGAAAAAGAAAAGAAAAGAAGAGAACTCACTTATTAGATCACTCCATCCGTTTTCTTATTTTTTAAGTCCCTGCTTTTTATTGCAAATAGTATAAAAATCTCAAAAAATTCACATTTAAGCAAATATAAAAACAACAATCACACATCACATACAAATTTAACCGGCATTATTTTTAGAATTAATAAAAAATTCTATATATACAAAAGTATCATATTACAGTCTCTAATTAAATCAAAATGCTAAAGTATAAAACTAAAAATTTATAAGCTTATTTTTTAAAAAAAGCTAAATAAATTTTTAGTCTCCGCTACGCCGCTTATCGAATAATTTTTTCTTGACCTTAAAAAAAAAAAGATCACATATTGAACAATATATTTTTTAAAATAAATATATTAGAAATTTATTTAATTTAATTCAAAAACATTTCTTTAAAAAGAAGTTAAATTTAATAAAGAATAAAAAAATAAAAATCATGAGAAAATCCGGAGCATTTTCAAAATTAGTAAAAATTCCAATAAAAAGCAAATAAAAAAAATAATAGAGCCTAATCTCCAATTAAATCAAATACTAAATGATGAAACTGAAAAACATGAGTTTAAAAAAACAAATAATTGAAGCGAGTCTCCTAAACTTGAGTTAATCTCCTAAATTCACAACCTGTTAAATCCTAGACTCATACTCATTCAATAAACTCAATTTAATGTTGAATGATGAAATCATTAAAAAATAATATCAATTTAAAAAATTGCTAAAGTAAAAAATAGAAATAAAAAAATAGAGATAAAATCTAATATGTAAATATTGTTGTTATAGAATTAAGGCAACACAAACACCTAAGAGAGAGAAAGTTAATTAGGTATGCAAGGTAAAACTATAAATTAAATTTTTTTACCTTATAACATGCAATTCTAAACACTAAACCAAATATGAAAGCAATAAACAATATAATCGTGATAATTAAAGAGAAAGAGTTTAGAGATATTACACCAAGATTTATAGAGGTTCAACAGACCGTCTACTTCTTTATTTGAACTTCCGTTCAAGATTTTTACTATCACACACCGGTCTTTTTAGCGGGTGATACCAAACCGATACATGATATTTTTACGGGTGCAAGATCAAACCCAATCCTTTTACGGGCTTAGAATCAAACTGTTATCCCTGAGCTTTTTGTGGGATAAAGACCAAAAAACCTTTCACTAATATTAGAAAATCATTATCCCTAAACATTTTGAAGAACCTCGAGAGTTTCTAAAAATTTTCCAAAAACAGACTGGCTGTTTTGAGAAACAGCTCGATCGGTTTGAGAAACAGCTAACTGTTTATCAAAATAGTTAGACTATTTTGACTACTGCCTTTCTGTTCCAAAACGGTGAGACCGTTTTGGCTACTATCCAAATTTGGTCCATTTTTTATATCTTGGTCTTTTCTTGGTTTTCTTTGGTTTTTTTGGGTTTGTTTAGGTTGTATGGGTATTATAATGTGTCATAAACAAGTCTATTTGACAAAATCCTATTACAAATTCTTGATCACCGAAGTCGATATCATAATTTTTATAATTTTTTTATTCTTGACCTTATAATGTGAAATGCATATATCAACACTATATCAAAATAATATTTTATTATATTCAATGTTTATGTTATCATCAAAACATATAATTAAATCATTATCATAGCAATAAGGCTAACAAATATAATAGAGGATGAAATCATAGAAAAATCAATTTTAAAAACTATCCCAAATAAAATAAATAGTAATTAAAAGAATAAGGACCAAATCCGACATATAAAAAACTTGAGGGAGGATGAAATTGAAAAAAATTCCAATTCTATAAAATAATTTAAATAAAAAAAATAACAATTAAAAGAATAGAAACAAAATCTTAAGGAAAAAAAATAATTCAAGTATTGCTGTGAAATTTTGCAAAGCCATACATAGAATTCGATGAGGACTATGGCCAAACTAAAGAGAATCCTGCCACACACGTTGCCCAGAGAGATAGGTCTTGTCATGACAATTCAAAAAACACCGAGGAATGATATTTTTAACCATTGTAAGCCGCCACTCAAACATGACGGGGCGACTCACTAGCTGGAGGTTACAATGCACATGCCAATAAATTTTTATTTATTTATTATTATTTGTATTAATTAGAAGAGTAAATAATCCCTAATACCAAATGAGTATTACAAAAAAAATCATTATGAATTTACCAAAAACCCCATAAAGTCAAGGTTACAATTTTTTTTATGTTAAGGGCGATTGAGTCATTATACTGTTTATGAAAAGTGAAATTCTTAAAAAGCACATATACCTAAAGGTAATTTTTCTTGATTTTAAGGGTAATATAGTAGTTTAATTGTTCTAAAAATTGCAAAAGATAGTGCTACTCTCGAACAATTCAAGAATGACAAATAAATCTCATGGAAAGACTCATCCACTCTTAAGGCCAATTCATTAATTTGATTTTTTTATAAAAAACAAAAATGTAAATTTACTATTTTAATTCACATTAAATTAAGATATACGTACAATATTTTTTCCACGTGAATTAGGCATTTGTTAACAAGAAAGAATTAGACCTCATTTGTTTGCTGGAAAGTAGTTTCCTTTTGAAAAGTGAATTCCGGGAAAGTGAATTATTTTCTGATGTTTGGCAATGTAATGAAAAAATAGTTGGAAAACACTTTCCAGTGTTTGGTTATGTCATGAAAAATAAGCTGGAAAATAACTTATTAATGTTTTATTTTTCTCAAGTTTATTAAAATAATGAGGAACAAATCTTACAAATTAAAAGGTTGAATGAGAATGAAATTGAAAAAAAATATAATTTCATAAATTATCTCAAATAAAATAAATAATAATCAAAATAATAGAGATCAAATCTAAAAAATAAAAAAAATAAAAGATTAAGAAATTAAAATAATAATAATAAACATTTCATAAATTATTTCTTATAAAATAAGTAACAATCAAAAGAATGAGGACCAAATTTGATACATAAAAAATTTCAATAAGAAAGGCAAATAACAATTATAAAAATGAAGACCAAAGTTAATATAAAAATTAAATTTTAAGAGATGAAATTGAAAAATAAATATTCAAAACAAAATATATATAGCAATCTAAAGTTTGAGGACCAAATTTGATATAAATAGCAAATAATATGACATTTCTAAATTTTTCACAACTTCCGGAAAGTGTTTTCCGCCCAAATTTTCTAGGAAAACACTTTCCTGGAAACCAAGCTAAATTTTTCTTTGACTGAAAAGTGTTTTCCGTTGACCAACTTTTCTAATGGCAAACAAACACATGAAAGTTTGAAAAGTAGTTTTCCAGAAAATGAATTTCAAAAAACAAAGAATTCAAATTTTTTCTCTATATAAATTGATTACCTCACAACGTACAAGAGATCATCCTCTAATCCTATCTTTCAATGACAACAAAAGTAGAATGAATAAACACTCACAAAAAGTCTTTCCCAAAGTCATAATTAACAAGCTCAAGCTTTTGTATGATTACTGTTGGTTTTATACTTAATCTATTTTGGTTAGGCTTTTGTTGAGCTAATTCTATAATCACATGAATATTTATTTTCTTCCTTGAAGACAAACTCAACAAATTTCAAATAATATCTTACAAAATTGTGTGCTAAAAAAAATTATATTGAAGGATTCACATTCCCCTGTAGACATAATAATAAAGTCATGTTAGTTAAGCTGATGCATGAATAATTCAAGATCACCTTTATATTTAGTTAGCTTTGTGTGTATAAAGTTGTAAATGATTTACTTTGCGTACTTGGAAAAAAATAAAAAAATCAAATGCGTGTATTTAGATCATGTACCGCCTTTCATTTTTGCAACACAAATAAAACATTAAAGCACGTAGCGTGTAAGTGTGCCAAAGCCCCAGCTAGATAAAGAGAGATGAGAGAAACACCATATTATACTTGTTAATTTGCCACTGTTGAAGGATCTCCTTGCTATCCTACGAGACAATCCATTAAAGTCCCTTCCTTCAAAGAAAAGCTTGTGAGAAACTGTTGAAGCAGATGTAAAACCCGTGGCGAGATTCGGTGGATCAGCTAGCCACTAAACCGACCATCATCATGCATTACAAGAATAATATCTCCACAAGTCCGTAGTTCACGTTTGATCTCACACCAGAGCTAGATGGACTTCGTCTTCGAATGGAAATTTTCCTTATTAAGTTTGACTGTGAGGACCTAGCTAGATGTTGTGTTTAGTAATGGGACATGGATGATTATGGTTCATTACTTAAGTGTTAGATGTTGTATTTATTTTTTGGTAGGATAACTCTTCATAAGTTAAAAGGGTGGGGCACCTGGTGAACTAGGATAACGTTACTCACTTTATAGAATCATGCCTTTTTACCCCGCTCTGTTCACGAAATCGAATACTAATCAGTTCGTCAGTCTAGCGATCTACTTTATCTTCTTAATGAAGATCTTCAACTACAGCAGGCCTCGTTAGCCCGACGAGAAGGATAGAGATACCCAGAGATTCTTATCTAAAGCCAATGATGTGTTAGGCATTCGAATGCTAGGGACTACGATATATATTTCCATGCATAGCAACCCTGTGGGGGACACAATCATAGTTCTCTTTAGCTAGATATAGCTCGTTAGAAGTACCTAACTGAGAAGGATTTAATCCAGCATCAGGTTAATCCAACTATTTCGTGTACCTGCAAAGACCAAGTAAGAAGTTTCAAGTATATTAAAGATGGTTTCCAGTGGAGAGTGGCATTAGGACATCTATTTCTATTGAATCTAAGTAGTGTTTAGATTAGAGAAGACGTTGTGATATGAATTTTGCAGCTTCTTAAATGTATTCAATTCCTAAGTTGATAATGGCATGGCATGCAGCTCTTGCTGCATATTTTCGTAAAATTTCTTTTCAACCAACGGTTAGAAGAGAAAGCGAGGACATGACGATCCAGCGACCCAGCCGACAGCTAATGGTGCGTATGGCATACACAATCCGATAGAGGAAATCTGTGGTGGTTGCCCAATGCAACCAACAGTTGCAGCCTATCTGATGAGTTACTGTTACTGGACAGCGGACACATGCACTTGGTCCACTCTGCCCTGTCCTCGTGGTCTTTAATTAGGTTCAAGGTCACAGTCAATTGTCATCGTACTCTGGTTTAGGCCGTGGGGATTATTTAAGACGAAGGCCCTCACCTTTCATGTGCCCTTTTCAGATCCCAGAAACTCAGTATATTTCTCAATAGTCAACGTTCTACTAAGTTATAGAAATAATGAAGACACTATAGATAGTACGATGATCAATAGGGTTTGCAAATAGCGTTGAAACATGGAGAAGTACTAAAAATTATCGCGACACTGTCCATGCCCTCTCCACTCAGGCGTGACTTGCAGTCTTACAAGGTTGTTCTTGCTTAGTACAACTTGTCTAGTAGACCAGACTGGCCCAATTGAAAAGCTTTCACTGGGATTTTATCTCGCGAAGGCCCAGACCTTTGAGTTCATTAGGCATGGTTGTTTTTGCTAGAGAAAAGGCATCTAAAGCTTATGCGGTGAGAACAAGGCACGCAAACCACAATTCTAAATGATAAAAAAGAAATCTAGACGTAGCATAGACGGGATGATGTTATGAGTTTTGATAATGGACCATTCTTATTTATGGCATCTCATTTCAATATTGCTATTTTATGCAAAAATCAATATTTATATTATTAAACTATATTTATTATTGATATAAATGGTCTCAGTTTAGTACATTTAATACATATAATATTATTTGAAAATCAGTGTAATACGGGTATATATAGCATGTTAATAAATATAAACTTTCCTGGAAGACATAAATCAAATTAAGAAGTGAATTTCTTGATTTTACTATATATATATAGAACTTATTGGTCAATTTTTTCAAACGTTAAATTAGCACTACTTCTCCCTAACTTAAAATTTAGTTTCCATTGTCCTTTTTTGGCCAATAAGATCTTTAACTTGTTAGGATCTTCTAAAATCCTCGCCTTAATCAAATTTAATTTCATACCCATTATACTACATATATAGTACTGTGCTTGAAACTATCTCTTTATCTATATATATTTTTATTTTTTCCGAACGATGGCTATTTGGGAATGGAGGAAAGGCCCTCCGTTGCCCAAGTGCCCCCCTTTGATTAAATAGGAAATCAAATTATTAGAGAAGCTCCAGCACTCGATCGGACACGATTTTCATGTTGTTTAGTGAACAAGTCTCTATCATTGAATCACGGCTTATCTATCTTAGCTCGACATATAAATTAACAGGAGTGACTCGCATGAGTCATACGTAGCATGTTTTATGATCTTAAAAATTTGCAGATCAATCCAAAGAGATTGAAGATTTATGAATATTTATCTGGTCAACCAGCGTTATCGGGTTGTGATGAAATTAATAGCACAAAACAGTTTCCTTTGGGTGGTGCCAAACTGAGGAGCTATGTGCATCACTTATTCTTCAGGTATCTTGTATGTTTAGTACTTTTTGTCTCTTTTTTCTAGATGATTTGGGCAATTTTAATGCGATTTGAAAGGCTGACGTGATCAGGAATATCAATCTACCAAGATCAATGAGCTTTCAAAACAATCTTGACGTGTACAATCTATCTAGATAGTGGCCTAGTGATAAGAGCTTGAAACTAAAAAGTTTGTTCTTTCTATAGTTTCAGGTTCGAGCCCTGTGGTTGCTTATATGATGGTCACTAGAGGCTTACATGGTCGTTAACTTCAGAACCCGTGGGATTAATCGAGGTGCACGCAAGCTAGCCCAGACATCCACGTTAAACTTAAAAAAAAAAATTGATGTGTACAAGTTCAAATAAACTCTTTAGACTTGATAATTGGAACTTAATTGTGATAGTTTTATTCCCAGAAAAAAAAAAAAAAGAACCTCTCATTTCCACAGAAAATAATCCTCAACTGACAATTTAGGATTTTTAAACTCTGAGAATATTATTTAAATTTTATTAGGATGAGTAAGAACTTGAGATCCATGGTTTGTGGTTCAAATGCTTCTGTATCACGTAGATTTCCACCTTTTAAAAGAACTTGAGATCCATGGTTTTGTGGTTCAAATGCTTTTGTGTCATGTAGATTTCCATCTCTCTCAAGGCACCACCCTAAGATTTATAAATTAGTTACATATCCCGAGTATTTGTGCAGAATAAAAATGTTTATATTTTCTAAAACTAACTCCATTGAGTTTAATAAATTTATTTTTTTAGTTATTTTTATTTAATTATATAATAAAAAAATTAGTGCTCGCAAAACCGAACATCAACTCAATATTAAAGTTTTTTTTAGATCATGATTATCTCATAAAAGATAAATCAAAATAAATTATAAAATCTAATTTTTAAAATTATTTTTTTTTTATTTTTTATTTAATATTATAAATAAATAAAATGCTTAAAAACTGAGCATCAACCCAATGCTACTATATTTTTCTAAAATCACGATATCCATATAAAAAATAAATTAAAATAAATTATAAAGTTTAATTTATAATAAAAAAAATATTAAAACTATTTTTTATTTAATTATATAATAAATAATGAATAATTTTAAATTTAAGTATCAACTCAACTCTCAATGCTAAGATGTTTTTTTAAAATGATCTTTAATAAAAAAAAAATAATAAAGTGAAATGTTTGAGAAAAAGGTTTTGACAAAATAAGTACGGTATTGATTACTACTTTGTTTGCAGAGAATGAAAAGAAAGTGATAACAGTTGTTGTGTGTTGTACTGTGATTGTTCTGTGTTATTTGTATTATGAATGTTCTCTGTTATAAAATTAAGTATATTAAATTATTTCATAATAATGTATTATGCTCCGAGTAAAACACAAAATTATTTAATAATTTATTATTATGTTGTTTGAGCTAAAGTTATTTTTAACAACATAACTTCAAGACTTTTATTAAAAGAACTAAAATAAAATACTTCAAAATATAAAAATAATTTTATCATTAAAATCAAAATCCATGAGCAATACAATTACAAAAAACGAATTAAATTAACCATTTAGTAGGTGGCCCAGTAGTAAAAGCTTGTATCAAGGAGTTTGTTTTTCCTGTGGTCTCAGGTTCGAATCATGTGGTTGCTAATATGATAACCACTGGAGGCTTATATGGTCGTTAACTTCAGGGCCCATGGGATTAGTTAAGGTGCGCGCAAGCCGACCCGGATACCCACATTAATCGAAAAAAAAAAATCAAATCATCATATAATATTTTTTTAAGCAACAATATATATTGATATTTTTGTGATTTAAAATTTTTTAATGTTATTTTTGTTTTTAAAATAAAATAAATAGTCCTTCATCTCAAAAGACATCACTTTTTATGTTTTTTTGAAGTAAAAGCTAATATATTCTTAAACTTGTTTTTGTAAAAAATCACCTCCCGCTCTGGAAGAAATCAAGCAATTAATTTATAAAATCCTCATCAAACACTGTTTTTAATATTTTTAATTGCTTTATTTAAAGTATGGTCATTTTTAAGATAATTGATGATTAGTTATTTTTTTTTATCTATTTTTATTATTTTTGTAATTATCATATCTACAAGTGGAATTAGCTGTATAAAGAAACTAATTTATATTTATCTTAATTACTAGCAGTCTATCCTTATTTTAGTTTATCCAACTTAAAAAAGCCACATGTCATCCGAAAATAGAGATCTTCATTTTCATTATATATATATATAGACACACACACACACATATAGAGAGAGAGAGAGAGAGAGAGAGAGAGAGATGCTTTTGCATAATGATTTATCGTACCAATGAAGGAAGCTGGCCGATAGTTTTTATAAACGTTCTAGTTAAAGGTTTGGGTTCTGAATTTTAACTGGATTATTGGGTTTTTCAAGCTTTTTTTTTTTAAAATTAAAAAGATGTCGTTTAGTAAAAAAATAAAAGTCAACGGGTTGCAACCGGGTTTTTAACCGGATCTTGCCGGGTCACACTGGGTTTTGCTTTTCCCTATTTTTTCTTAAAC
>Ga0307510_10002198_pt1 | contig 22050 bp, 26 predicted proteins | sample 12_EM_MG_FD_207224 | JGI IMG/M metagenome (GOLD analysis project Ga0307510, IMG submission 207224) | Populus trichocarpa ectomycorrhiza microbial communities from riparian zone in the Pacific Northwest, United States - 12_EM | ecosystem: Host-associated > Plants > Roots > Unclassified | place...
CAAAGGATTTTTTGTGAAAGAGTTTTTTTTTTTTTTTTGCAAGACTGTACTCAGAACAAATTCTAAGTTGCCTGCGTACCTTTATGGATAAAGGATCAAGTCATAACATAATTCATTTTTTATTTTTTTTGTGTTTTTTTTTTTTTGCCTTTCGGAGTTTTAACTCGTGCGGGCTAGGAGCTACATCAGATTTTAAGCATTGTATCTTTTCAAGAATTTGTTGTTGATAGGCTCAATCCTCAATCCATTCTCATCGACAATTTTATAAGCTCCGTGGGTGTAGACTTTTTGGACCGCATAAGGACCATCCTATTTGGAGAGGAATTTGTTGCCCCATCTTGACAATAGTTAAAACATTGGTGGAGCGTTGAGGAGATGATACCAATTTCATGTATCCATGGTTGTCCAAGTAGCATATTATAAGTAGTTTTGGCATCTATGACATGGAAAAGTGCATTGAACTTTATATCTTCCATGTGTATCGCAAGCCTTATCTTTCCTATGGTGTTTTTCTCTCCTTAATTAAAACCTTGAATCATCAGATGACTTGGGAAGAGTTCATCCATAGGATCCCCTGCTCTTTCATAGTCTTATTGACCGCCGAGCCATCATCCATCAAGATACGATTCACCATCTTTTCATCAACATATCTTTTAATGAATAGCGACCGATTATGGAATTTTGATCCAACTAACAAGTCTTCGTCATTGAAGGATATCTCTATTATGCATACACCATAAGTTAAGTTTGAAAAGTGATCATAACTTTCCTTCATAACAGGTTCAATAAGAGTTTTCTCTTCATTAATACGATAGCAAGCAACAAGTGCATTTTCAATCCTTCTCATCTCTATTGGCATGTACTCATTCAGTGTAACGGGCTTTCTTAGAATTTGAGCTAAAAAACCCTCATTTCTATGGATTTTCATTGAATCTTTCGGCTTATCGGCTCATCAATTAGCTTCCTCGCCGTTGAGATCCTCATTCTAGTTGGCTTTGTCATTTGCATGTGCTTCTTCCTTCCTCTTCTATGCGTGACTAAAGTTCATCCTTCATCATCATAATTTTTAGATGAATCAGGCTTCAAGTTATCAACTTGAGGTGCGAGGGTTATATATGAAGTTTGACTTGAGGATGCAGTGAAGCTTGTAGGCAAAATGACACCAAACTCTATAGGTTCAAATGAGCCAAAACTTATTGTAGGGAGTGACTGACATGGTCCTAAATTGACCATGGTTGTGATATTAGAGGCTGCTACTTCATCATCGAAAACAATATTCCTATTCTTGTGTAACCTCATGATCTTATCTTTCAGCACAAAGCACTTCTCTATGGGATGACTGATCAAGCGATGGTATTTGCAATAGTTTGGATTTTCCACTTGGTTTGCTTCATCGGGGCGTTTCACCTCCGGTAACTCAATGATATTTGCCTCAAGCAAATTATCCAGCATCCTATATATGTTTGAGTCGGGGAATGGATACACCTTTTTTTATTGCTCTTGCAGGGATGGTTTCTTTCTTTCACCTTTTTGAAAAGTAGCCAGTGTCGCCTGATCATTCCTCTTAACTCCAGCGGGTACCCTTACGCAGTCGAGTTAACTACTAAAGATTACTTTCCCTCAACCTTTGGAGTGCTCTTTTCAAATATATGACCTTCAAGCTTATTTCTCCTTGGCTCTTGCATAGGTAATGATGAACTTTCAACCGCCGCAATGCTAAGTTCCATGTCGTGTGCTCGAGTAGCCAATTCTTCAAAAGACTTTGGTTTGATACCTTTTAAAATATAGCGCAGTCCCCAATACATCCCTTGAATACATATGTCTAGCGCAGAAGTTTCGGAAAGCCGATCTCTACAGTTGAGGCCAAGGTTTCTCCACCGATGTATGTAGTCGATGACAGGCTCTTCATTCCATTGACGTGCATTAGTGAGTTCAATCATGCTAACCACACGACGAGTTCTGTAAAAGCGGTTAAGAAACTCGCACTCTAATTGCTCCCAAGTATCAATCAAGCCAGACTCCAAATCAGTGTACCAATCGAAGGCATTACCTTTCAATGAACGAACAAACTGTTTTACCATGAGATCACCATTAGTTCTGGCATTGTTGCAAGTCTCCACAAAGTGAGCTATATGATGCCTAGGATTCCCATTGCCATTGAATTGTTGAAACTTTGGTGGTTGATAGCTCGAAGGCATCTTTACCAAGTCAATTTGTTGGGTGTACGACTTCACATAAGAATACGAGGGTTGAACTGAGCTTTCTACTTGGTCTGTGATGGCTTCCTTGATAAGTTCTTTTAATTGATTCATGGTAAAGATACCATCAGTAATACCACGTATATTCCTTGCAGCTTCGATTGTAGAATCCTCAATGACATCTAATTGATCTACTTGTCAAGCCTTGGTAGCCGAGGTTTGAACTTATTCGTTCATGCTCTCAAGTTTGTTCATCAACTTTGCTATCTCATGGTCTTTTAACTTGAGTGAAATCGAAAGCCCCTCGACGAGTTTTGTTAAGTTAGCCACTTGATCCTCCAAAGATATTATCTCGATCATCATCAATGATATGGTGCTAAAACCCGAAGCCTTACTTGGTGATTGACATAGGAAAGCTTCTATAGGTGAATTGTCGAAGTCGCCTTGAGTGCCGAAGAAAATTTCATGCGCCCCACTTGACTTTTATAGTGGAGTTACTTATGGCTTCATCTATAAGACGAGATCTTGTGCCCCTCTAGCATTCAAAGTTGTCAACTTGAGAGTCAGCTTAGTTTGTGCATATAATTCGACGATGGATTTCGTTTTCAATGGTGGAGTTGAAGAATCTTCAATGGTATGTCGGCGACTTGAATCAGTAGCTTTGTTGCTCTTGGATGCGACAATGGTGATCATGTTCCTCCTAGTTGTCATTGAGAGTTTGTTGAAAATTCTTTCTTGAAGGGAAGAGATGAGAGGTAGAGATGTTCCCAGTGGAGTCGCCAGAAATTTGTAGACATAATTTTGAGCACCTGAAATTAAACAAGCACACGTGTACAAATATATAATTTTATTAAATCTATGATCGGGTACAATCTCTATCTAATATATTCTTTCAAAAGAATATGACAATCATCTGATTCTTCCATTGGATTTGATGTATAATGACTTGATTTATTTGAGAAATCATGCCAAGATTTATGCTTTGCAAGAACGTGAATTTGGACGTGTATTGCGAAACGAGATTTGGTGATTTGATACTTTGAAGAGTACCTTTGTTTGTCTTCAAAGTGTTATTGAAGAACTCTTATGAAGCGTTTAGGGTTGATCCAACAGAGCTTCGTTCTTTGTAGACTTCAAGCGTAGATGAAGGAGGCTTGAGAACTTTTGAGAGAGCTTCCTTGCTTAAAGAGAGAGCTTACTTGCTTGAAGAGAGAGAGAGAGAGAGAGAGAAGAGAGAGAGAGAGAGAGAGAGCTTCCTTGCTTGAAGAGCTTGTCTTGAAGAAAATTTGTATCTTCCAGAATCCTTTTTTTCTCTCTAGGTTGAAACCCTCTATTTATAAAGATTTGTAGGGCTCTCAGGTCCTTTTCCAATGCCATATGGCATAATTTTATTGGTTAATATTTATTGATGGGATCTCGCATTTATGACAAGATATCTTGACGGGATCTTGTATTTATGACAAGATATCTTGAATATCTCATCCCAAGTGTCAGCCTTTCATTGGCCAGGAAATATATGAAGGCTCATTTATTTTCCATGTCATATATTTCAATTTCATTTTATTCTTTCTTTTAAAAAAATAAAATAACACGTGGTGAAATTTGATTGGTAGAAAATTTGTATTTCTACCTCTCATTCCCTTGCAAGAAGGAACTTCACATCTACGATAATCACATCTAATTTATGGAATTTAGAATTATCCTCTTTCACAAGCCTGATTGCCTCTTGAGAATCAGATTAGAGAATGATCCTTTTATGGCCTCTATCTCATGCTACATCTAAGCTATGTTTAATTGCCAGAAGCTTTGGAAGAAGATTTGATCCAAAACCACAAAAACCCGAGAAACCCGCCATCTAGTGACCCTCATTGTTTCGAACCAGTCCCCCAAATCCAGACATACTTGGGTTGCCCTGAGAGCTGCCATCCACATTCACACAAACATAGCCTTCATCTAAACGAAGCCAAGAAACATATATTGGATCTCTTTGAACTGAATCCAAGCTGCCCAATACCTTTCAGCATTCATCATTTAAATGATGAATTTGGTTAATGATCCAGGAATCCCCTGCAAAATATTCATCATGCACAATATAGTTCCTACACTTCCATAACCACTAGAAGGTTGAAATGAATAGAGTTGTTGCATTGGATTAGATAAAGTTTTAACACCAAACTTTAACTTCAGCACTCCAAAAGTCTCATAAATAAACAAAGTTGAGTGTCTCCCAAACATTTTTAACATACACACAATCTCTTAAGCAATGTAGGATATCTTCCTCCTCCTTATTGTAGCAGTAACAGGTCGATGAAGAAGCTAAGTGCCGTTTGAAGCGTAAAGAATTTGTAAGCAAACAATCATGCCAAATTTTCCATATCATCAACCAAATCTTTTTGAGAATTTTCAATCTCCAAATCCAAGACAAGGGTTGATCACCATTGAGAGTAACGTAAGATTTCAGAAGCCATAAATAGGCTGATTTCAGGTTATATATTCTCGGAATATTAGACAACCAAATGATGTTATCATCAAACCAAAGATATAAAGGTATTGGGACAACTGTAACAAGGTTCCTGATATCGTTAGGAAGATTAGTCATAAGTTAACTTAAGTTCCAGTAGCCATTAATCTATAAATCATTCACCTTCAAATTAGAATCACTAATATGAACATAGTCAACAAGGGAACACATTGTGCCTACATCAAGCCATCGGCCAAACCATAATGAAACATCATCTTTACCTAATTTAAATGCAAAGCCATCACGTAAGCATTTGAAAGCTTTATAAACAGCTTTCCACGTGTTAGAAGTTGTTTTTGAAGGAGAAGAACAATAAAACAAACTGGAATTTCACAGATATTTGTGATGAAAGATTTGAACCCATGACTTCCTCCCACCACAAAGTAATTGCCTAGCTAGTTTATCAAGGATAGAAACATTAGCTAGCCTAGTTTCTCTGATGCTAAGCCCCCCAAAATTCCTCGGCTTGATGATGGTCTTCCAATTAATTAAATTGAAACCTCAGCTTGAGTCACCTCTACCCCAAATAAAATTCCTGATAGTCTTGTTAATGCTATTACACACAGTGTTTGGAAACAATTGATTTTGCATATAACATATAGCAATAAAAGAAATAATTATGCGAGCTAGAGTTACCCTTCCTGCTTTATTAAGCATACGACCCTTCCAACCTTCCAGTCTAGATTGAATACGGTACATGATGAAGTTGAAGTCTGATCGCTTTACATGCCCCTGAGTCAAAGGAAAACCAAGGTATCTTTCAAGGTCACTCGCAAATTTCACCGGTGATAGTTGAGCCAATGCATTTTTCAAATGTCTGTTAACATTCCTCGAGGTCATAACTCTTGATTTACCAAAATTCACTTTGAGGCCTGATGAATTACAAAAACTAGTAAGAACATCAATAAGTGAGTGCATCTATGTTTTTCTAGCCTTGATAAAAAGAAGAACATCATCATTAAACAAGAGATGTGAAATGCCCACGCCATTTTTAGAAACATGAATTGGTTGCCACACTTTATCAGACACCTTCTTACATATTAAGCAAGATAGCTTCTCCATACATAGAACAAATAAGTACAGAGAGAGGATCACCATGTCGAAACCCCTGGTTTGGAGAGAAAGAAGGTAATTTTGAACCATTCTAGAGGAGTGTAAGAGAGGTAGACCGAACACAAAACATAATTAATTTGAATGTTCCTTCAGGGAACTTAAAATGCTCTAGAGTACTTTGAAGAAAGTCCCAATTAACTCTATTATAAGCCTTATCTAAATCAACTTTAGCAGTCAGGTAGCCCTGTTTCCCTCTAGTCTTATGCATGAAGTGCGTAACCACTTGTGCGATCAATGCATTATTAGAAGTACTGCGTCCTGGAATGAAACTGCTCTGAAGAGACCAATAAGGTTATCCAGGAATGGTTACACTCTATCTACCCGGACTTTAGTAATCAACTTGTAGACTACATTGCAGAGATTAATGGGATGAAACTGTTTGAAGGTAGTGGGTCTCTCCTCTTTTGGAATAAGATCCACAAGAGTCAGCAAATATCTTGATTAAAAGATCCATTCTCAAAAGCCGAATAAACTATAGTTTTCAAACCCGACCCGGGGGTTGACCCGGCCAAGGGACCGAGTCCCGAGTTTCACGGGTCAACCCGAAAAAATTAAAAAAAAATATTTAAAGTTTTAATATTTCATATGAAAAAATTAAGAAAAAATTTATGTGAATATAGGCTATACATGTTATAAATAATGAAGTTTAAAAGAATATTTTAAAAAGTTTTTTATCCCAAATTGAAAAAAACATAACTTTTTTCTTGTAAACATAGAATATATACTAAAGGGCTTCAAATCCCACATTAAAAAAATAATTTTTTTCTTGTGATCATAGAATACATATACGAAAAGGCTTCAAATCCCACATTGAAAAAATAACTTTTTTCATGGAAACATAAAGTATATATATATTAAAGGGCTTCAAATCTCACATTGAAAAGATATTATGTTATCATTTTAAGTTGAAGTATTTAAACCAAAATTTTTTTTATCTCACATCGAAAAAACATAACTTTTTTCTTGTGATCATAGAGTATATATACAAAAGGGCTTCAAATCCCACATTAAAAAACATAATTTTTTTTCTTGGGAATATAAAGTATATATACTAAAGGATTTCAAATCTCACATTGAAAAAATAAAATATTTTTCTAATATTTATATAGTGAACTTTAAAAAGTTTTAATAACCAACTAAAAATATATATAAAAAAGGGGTATAGGAGAAAAACCACAATTGAAAAAAAAAGGGTCTCGTCCAGGTCATCGGTCGACCCGACGAGTCGACCTGGTTTTGCCGGATTGTTGCATCGGCCGATCTTTTAACAAACTCGGACCGGTCCAGCCACCAGGTCGACCTGCCGGTCTGGGTTTAATAACTGTGGAATAAACTAACCTCCAAACATCATCTCCTACTATGTCCTAGTATTTTTAAAAAAACAGAGCATGAAAACCATCCTTACCGGGGCTTTATACGAACCCATGCTCCTTAAAGTAATATCCACCTCCTCTTTAGTTACCGATTTAGCTAGCTATGTTACTCCCTCCGACGACAATCTAGGAACAACAACATCCTCAAGGGCATTCAGCTCAACAGAGTCATTAGAACAAAATAGTGATTTATAGAAACTGACAGCTTCCACTTGCAGAATATTGTCATCAGAGTACCATGACCCGTTAGGCAAAAATAATCCATATATTCTATTCCTCCTTCTCCTGGTCTTTGTAAGAGTGTTGACAAATTTGGTGTTCATATTCCCATGGCTCACCCATCTTTCTCTTGATTTTTAAAACCATAAAAGTTCTTCTTGTCAGAGAACTTCGTTATATTCCTATCGCAACTGATGTTCAAGAGAAAAGAGAGATTCCTTGTAATTATACTCCAAACAATCTTGGGCACCCTTCAACCTAGCTTCGATACGTCACTTCCTTCAAAAAATATTTTTGAAGGTATTTTAATTAAAGTTTATAGAGTCCCTACGGACTTCATTGAGACTATGCATTGCATTATTTTTGCTCTTGCTCCATGTTGTAGTAACCATATCCCTGTATTCATTATGAGTAGTCCAGGCTGCCTCGAATCTGAAAGGCCTCTCCCTTACCCTATACGACAATCGTCCACATCTCAAAAGAATTGGATTATGGTTAGAATGAAGTCTACACAGGTGCTCCACATAAGCATCAGAAAGATCATTTTTTCATTTCACAGAAGTTATAACCTTATCCAATCTCTTGGCCAAGTAACAAAAACCATGAATGTGGCGGTGCCAAGTAAACTGCTGACCTTGATACCTCATATCCATAAGGTTGCAATCTATCATTGTCTGTAAGAACCAGGAAGCCCTAGATCAAGAGAACAATTCGCCACAACTCTCTGCTGATGGACAAATCTCATTAAAATCCTCGATTAGAGCCCACGCCCCTTGCACAGTATCCGTAAAAGTTGGCAAATAATCCTAAAATTGTTGTCTTAGGTGAGGAATTGGTGATACATAAACCACTGAGACAAACCAATGATGGCCTCCTAAAGAAACTTTAATAATAGCACATTGACTAGTAGTATCCATGATATTAGTAGTAAAGAAACCTTTTGTTCACAAAATCCAGATACCCCCTGCATGACCTTGGGATTCAACTATAACTGCTGGAAAATAACCCAAGCTAGCCCATAATTTCTCCACCCTAGCAAACAGAGCGTGAGTTTCCAATATCACAAAGAGTGAGGGCTGATATTTATACACTAAATCTCTATAGTTTCTTTTACCTTGGCTGTTAACAACTCCCCTATTATTCCAAGATAGGATTGAAAATTCATTGAATAACTGCATCATAAGAAATAATACAAAAAAAAAAGATAGCAAAAACCACAAGTTCATGGCCCACCATCTATATAACCATACCTTATCTTGTTTCCAGTACCTCATTAATACTATTTGCGATGTTAATAGTATCCTCCTTGCTAGTGGCATGATCCAAACATTCAACACTAAAAGGATAAGTTATGTCAGGGTCATGTGTACTATTATTTTCTTTCGTCGTCGTTGTGGTAACTCCAACATAGGACCCTGTCTTCCCCAACCTGTTAGCATTCTACTCCAAGTCTTCTTTCTCCCTTGTCATGTCAGGGCCTCTTGATGAGAAAACTAGAGGCGTTGAGATATTTAAGTTATTAAAATCATGTTCCACTATAGATGTATGCACCACCTTCTGCTTCCCTTTTTGAATTCTACTCCGTCTCTTGTCTGTAACAATAGCAGGCTTTATAATAGGCTCAGCTATTGTGGGCTTATCTTGTCTTACACATTTCTTATGCTGAGTCATAAACTTCAGGCCTATACTAGGAATAATCAGGCCCATATCTTTTTTCTCTTGTAGCCCATGTTGTTGTGATGCAACAGAAATATCGTCATCAACCCCCTCTAATACCGTAAATTTATTAGATTTATTACCCTGATACACCTTCTTTTAATTTTGCTCCCTTATCTTTTTTTGGTTTCCTAACTTTGGTAACTGTTAGCCAATCACCGTGAATTTCGCTTTCGATACCTGGACTCATGGCCTGAACTGTGGAGCCATTACCATTGTTCATATCTCCTCTGGCCACCGTTGCCCTAGGCTCATAGCCACCATCCCCTCAACTGACACACCGTGTGATGACAAAACTTGGCAATCCCTCTCTAAATGCCCATAACAGCCACAACTGTTGCAAATTAAATGTAAACCCTCATACTCCACCTTATACCAATTATCTTTGATCCATAATCTTCCCACTATGGGTTGATCAAGATCAATTTCAATGCAAATACAAGCAAAACACCCTCGTTCAACATTTAGTGTATGCATGTCAACCTTAATAGGTTTGCCTATTGCCAAAGCCATGGCCATGAGGAAGCTCTCGTCATAAAACACTAGATTAAGGCTTGAAATCCGCACCTATACCATTGCTCCATTGATTTTTATTATGGAAGATACAAACTCTGGTGACCAATTACGCACTGCAAGGTAATGGTCAAAAAGCATCCAAGGCCCTCCATTAATTATTTTCGCTCTATCATCTGCAAGATCAAATTTGACCATGAAAAAACCATTGTCAACGTTCATAAGCTTAAAACCTCCATTCAATTTCCAAACCCCTTTCAATCTCATTCTTAACTAATAGTAACCAATTTTCTTGCCAAAAAGTTTAATGATCAGAGAGTCATACCAAAGGTAGCACAACTCTCGAAAGACTGAATCATCAATATAGACCTTCGGTAATAAACGGTTCCCATTATCATGCTCAATACGGACAAGATTGTTGTCAATCAAATTAACCCTTTCTCTCATAGGCAGAGGAGTTTGAATACCTAACACCTTATCTTTAAAGGAGACTCTCTCTTATCCTGATGAAGATCCAAATCCATTCACTATATCATGTGGTTTTGTGGGAATCGATCTCACCCCAACCAAAGTATATGCGAACTCTACATTCATTCTCTCCTTAAATTATGTGTAGAGATTTATAAGAGACTAAAATAGAAAGGTATTTTTAATAGTTTTGATGATAAAAAAAATTATATATAAATTGGTTAACTTGTATGTAGTTCAGCATACAATCTAGATTAAGTTCTAAACTATAAATTAACGAGTTAATCTCCTAGACTAGACTTAATTCAATAAAAACAATTCTTAGTTCTAGCCAAGACTCAATTCATGAAATTCTTAAGTTGGCCATCAATTAACCTATCTAGACTCTAGTTTAGTCTTGACAAATCAATAAAGTGGAGGACAATTTAGTTTCTAGTCATAGAAAGATAATGATTATTTTTCAAAATATTTTTTATTTGAAAATGCATCAAAATAATATTTTTTTATTTTAAAAAAATATTTTTGATATCATCACATTAAAATAATTTGAAATAAAAAAATATTTTTAAAATAAAAAAAACAAACAGGTTACAGTGAAATACAATGATGAAGTTAGTGTTGTTGAAAATTGTATTAGACGGCTAATCTAGTGGATTAATTAAGAAAGATAATGATGGCATTAGACTAGAACCATCATTCAAGTACGCCCCGTTAGTTGAGATGTCGACGCTTTTTGGAAGGATGATAATAATTTTAACTGATAAATGAGCGGATCTTACACGTTTTTCTCCTTGTATTAGTTTGGTACGACTGCAAGGATATAATAACTTCAAGTTACAGATATTAATTATCATTCTTCAGAGTAATTTTTAAACTGATTCTAACCTTAAAAAATATTAAATTAATATTTTTATATAGTTTTTAATTATTTTAATTTACTAATATTAAAAATAAAAAGTATTATTTTAATATATTTTTAATTAAAAAACACAAGAAAGTATTGTGTTTTTTACTCGGGAGAGATGTCGATTGCAGCGCAGGAGCACCACGACATGGTCATATGGATTATAAATTCCGATCGAATATCAGAGTGAAAGAAATAGAACCACAATACTTTCATTATAGCCTCAATAAGGTTATAATGTTTCAGGCGAAGTGTTGATATCGAAACTTTCATTAAATCGGCCTGGTTCAGGTAATTATAATCTGGGGGGGGTGTTGTTGGAGGCCCTGCAACAATAATATCTCCGTAATATCTAAGCCTCTCACTTTAGGGTTCCCCATCCACCGGAAGTTATCTATTTGCATCTCTCTCACCCTCGATCAATAGATAGACTCGGTCGCACAAAAACAAGCCAAGCCTGTTTTGCTCTTTGTTTGTGTACCTTGCCATCCATCAAGGAAAGGAAAACGTCCATCATTCTTCTACTCTTGTCTGTTTGTGTTCTTTAATTCTATCGCTGAACCTTGTCCTTTATTCATATATCTCTATGTTCTAGCAGCACATCTTCTTCTTCTTCAATTTTGGCCTTCGGTGGCCCTCCGCTCTGTTCTCTCCCGGCAAAAGGTTCAACAAGCTAGCAAGCCACATGATCCATTGTATGGTTTCTTATATACGTAGGTTAAGTTTGACAATGTATTTGAACCGTATTCGAAATGCTTTTTTAAGGCATGATCACCCACCCCCATCATCAATGGAAATAACGAAAACTTACATAAAAGAAGAGACCATACAGAGAGATGGAGACCATCCTAATGGAAGAAAGGAGGAAAGCATTACCATTTACCATTTTATCATGCTAAAATAATCTTGTCTTGTCAAATGAAAGCCCCGACAAGCTAGTGCATAGGATAAAATTCAACCGAGTATATGATGATTGATAATGAACCTAGCTAAGTGAGAACTACATGCCCTCTTCAAATTCAAAGCTATGCTGATTGATTTGAGCTACGAGTGAAGAACGAGCATCACCCACCGCCTCATCTAGAGGATGATGGGTAAGCATGAGGTGTTTGTTAATTCATTGCCAACCAGATTACTGTATCTCTCCTTTTCATTTAGAATCTTGGATATGATAATTATAGATCCCATAATTCTAATAAAACGGCGACTTTCATGTATACTCAGTTCTTTATTTATGAAACAGTTCCAAGGAAACACGAAAGGCCAAAAGTGTTTGAGAGTTACATTTACATAATAATTCCTTTTTTTTAATACATCGTGTATCTGATTAATGGTTATAAATTATGAAAAGAATATATTGAATTGCTTGACCTAGGTTGTGTATGTGAATGGTTATAAATTACAAAATGAATCTTTCGTGACCTAAGTTGTAATTTCTATACGCATTGTGGTGAAAATATTGTTTGTTTAAAATTAGAAATTTTATTTTTTGTTTAAAATTAATTTATTTTTTTTAGTATTTTTTGATCATTTTGATGTGTTAATGTAAAAAATAAATTTTAAAAAATAAAAAAATATATTATTTTAATACATTTTCAAATAAAAAATAATTTAAAAAATAATCATTATTACATTACCTTAAAAAAAAATAGAATAAAACCCATGATTTTGTAGAAAGTTGAAAAGAAAAAAGGTTCCTTGAATCCTTGTAACTCAGAAGAAGAAGAAGACAGAAAGGAGCAATAATTTATTCAGGAAACAAATTAGGATTCTTCCTCATCTCCGTGCGTGAGGGAGCTGTCATCTCTCTTCTCTATTTTATTAAAAGCTTTTTGGAGCCGCCAACAGGCAAACTGGAAGAGCTATACCACCAACACAATCACATAGGTCCAACTGGGAAGATTCATTCACTCATGCTCATAAAACATAACCTTGCTTTTCCTTTTCCTAAGAGGACATGCCAGAGGACATGCCTTACGTTTTTATTATTGTAAAAATGTCACTTTTGGAGGAGGATATTTGGAGCCCCTTTTAGAACACATGAACAATACAAGTATCAGAGAGGCTCAGAGCCACGTCCAGCATGCACTTCCTTTGCCCCCTTATTATTTAATTGCTAAAATACATGGCAACAAGCATGAGACCACTACGAATCTAAAAATTTAATCGAAGCATTGCCGAGACATTAGCCCCAAATGCGCGATGTTTTTTTTTATATAGATACTACACTACCTATATTTTTGTTTTTTTCACATAAATAACAACGTTTTCTGACTTTAGAAAGGAAATTTTTATTTTCTGACATTATGTCAAAGGCCAATTTACTTTAGAAAGTAAACTTTTATTTTCTGACATTAGGTCATTTGACAATTTACTTTAGAAAGTAAACTTTTATTATTATTATTATTATTATTATTATTAACATGGATATCCAAACCAGCTTACGTGTACCTCAACTAATCTCACAGAAAATTAACCATATAAACTTTCAGTGGCCCTAAAATTTATAAAACTCGAACTAATAACCTTTAGAGAGCAAACCTAGAACCTAACCAGTTAAACTACACCTCTCAAAGTTCTGGAAAGTAAACTTTTGGTTTGCAAAGTAGCTATCTTCGTCATAATCAGATGACAAAAGTGTTCCATGTGAGACAAAGATCCATCCAATTGCGACAATGTGGTACATCTTCAGAATGCGCAGATATTTTGCAGGGAACCAGAAAAGAATTTACCAATTGTGCAAGAGTTGAGACATCTAACTACCACAAGCACAAACCCACCAGGCTGTCCAAATCTGTTCCAATCGCAATTTAGTCCATTGCCTTTTGATTTCTCTTTGAATTGCGGCAGCAAGTTCCCACTCTCACCAAACTTCCAATAGCTACAACGAAAACGACATGTTTTTGTAGTTCTGAACTTCCTTCACTCTCCCCTTTGGAGTGTTATATGGAGATACAGTAACAAAATGCCAATTCAAAAACTGTTAAGATGTAAATCAACCCCACCACCCTAAAAAAATCTGATATGATGAAAACTAGCAAGCAAGCTAAGAAAATGATCCACAAGCCAAATGCCATTACTACCTGTATCGCTTACTGTGCAAACATAAGAATTTCTTGGTAGGCCACAATTTACAGCTCCTCATTTCGCACGGCACTGATAGGCTAACTATAAACATCTCTCACCAGGATCTTGGAACCCAGATAAGCACAAGTAGATGCAACATAAGATCTCATGAAACATCAGGAGATTCAGAAAAATGAACAAAATCATTATCACAAGGCTAAAAACATCCAGGAGGACCAAGACTTGGGAAACAGTGAGTGAATTTGCACTGTCAAGGCACTTTAGGTCTGTAACTGTGACTATGATGATTTTATTTTTTTATTTCTATTCAAGTAGTATAAGCAGCAGTCAGATGTCAAGTATGATACAGAATGCTAGAATGAACAATTGCGGTGATTTGCTTTTGTGTTTTAAAAAATGGATCCTAACCTCACATTTGGTATTTAATAAATATTCGCCTAGCCAAAATTCCCACATGGGCTCCTATAAAACAGGGACAGTTCCATTTGGTTGCTGCATGGTTCCAAGTGATTGACCTACAAAAACAGAGTCGTCAACTGAACGGGGAGAAAAGGAATACAAACATGTATTGGAAAAAGGGAGTATCATTCTGATGATAATGATAACAAAATCAAAAAAACTTAAACATTGAAAATGATAATTCATACAACTTAAAAAAAAGTTGCAGCTTTAATGCAGTAATCGTTCAGTCAACAAATGCCAGCTACTAGGTAATAAGCTCAATTATAATTAGCATTTTTAAAAAAGTTATCATCTATAACTTTCCATTTTACTAACTGAGATCATGCCTAGTGTTCGTAGCTGATTCAAAAGTACGGAGCTTGCAAGTAATGGTAGAAGAAATTAGTAGACTACCTGAGTTGCCTGCAAAAGAATAGGGCTTTGAAAGATATTTGCTTCTGAGCATTCCAACTGAAGCAGTCTGGGGCCTTAGAATGTTATCAACAGGAGACTGATTTGAGAAGTTAGTCAATGGTGGACATCCTCCTGAATTATTCAGGCACATCTCTGAACTTTGTGCAAGAATTTCATCGGGTTGATGCACAGAAGGATCTCCCTGCCTTACAAAGATTAAGTCAGTAGCTTCTAATTAAATAATTTATGTACCGCAGCAGCACTGTGAGCAGAATTTAAACAAAAATATAAGATGGGCACGCACTAAAGATAGAGAAGTTTATATAAAAGTCAGAGCAGCAAAACTTCCAGAGGGTGTAATTTGATGCATCAGGAAGCAAAATGAATTTCCTGAACATGAAAGTTCTTGCACAACACCACAGGTTCACTTGGTATAACTTGCCCTTCAGTACAGCACTAGATGTAAAAATTAAAATGCTGGTTTCAACAGTTCAGAAGACAATAACTGTATGATGAGCACTGGCAAGTAAAAATCTAACTCATATCTCTTATTTCTCTAAGATTTTTAAGACAAGACACTTTACAACAGCCAAATGGAAGTTGAGCCACCAAAAGTAACAATAGGTACAAACCTTTTCATTGATGAGGTCATTTGTTTGTGCATCTAAGGAACCCTTCTGAGATGAAGCCAGTAGTTGCATTATGCTTTCCTGTGGTAATTCTGAATTCACCATGTTCAGTCCCTCAGCAGATGTGGCATGGTACAGATAAGCAACTGCTGACCGTAGACGAGTGTTCCTTTGAGAGTAATAAACTTTGGCAGCAAGGGGAGCTGGAATATCTGATTTAATACAACAGATCATTATATAATATCGAGAAAGCAGAACATCCAAAGTCAAGAATCAAAAAGGGCTCAGACAACTTCACATATAAGCCACAGAGAAGATGGTCACTAAATGCAACATAATCATTAAGCATGTCACTTCCTGAATTTGAATGTGCTTGAAAATCTCTCCATGGACAATAGATGAAAAACAAATCTTCATGAGTACATCATGTATTCAGTAGCTGTATTCAGTAGCAGCACAAGCACCCATGTTCATTTCATCTCAGTTGAGTTATGAACATCTAAGTGAATGCATGATTATTGTTGATGGCATGATGGAAATAATAAAACTGTTTCAAATTTCAATGAACTAGAGTTTCCACCTATTGCACACTCCATTTTTCTGGTTGTAATTGAATGTTGAAAAGATTTAAGATTCTTTATTTCCTTCTGTTCTACTCCTTTTCCTCTGGTGCAACATCCAACTTTTCTAATATATGTATTTGGTACCCAAATGAAAATCCAACACCGTGTTTTCCTGAAATGAAATTCGTATATACTGCGATTATGGACTAGCTCGCCAGATATCTTTGATAAAGAGAATGTAAACTCCACATGGATAGAGAACAGCAAGCATATGACAAATCAGTAACTAGAGGGCAAGGAAGGTGCAAAAGTCAAGAAACCCACTTCTAAATTTTCTTTCAAAATATGATATTAAAAAAAGTGGTTTTTTTGTGGTTAGAAAAAAATAAGAGAAAAGAGACCAAGTTAGGAAAAAATATAAATTTGGGCATACAAGTAGATGGATCCACAGTGCTTGTAACTTTTGTTAAGCCAGAAGCTGTTTCTGGATCATCTGATTGCAGTCGATGCTCAGTTGATATGCTACACAAACCAAAAACAATGGATCATGTAATTGAAACCAGTATCAAATTTCACAAGATTGTCATAAGTAGCAGGCATAGAGGATGACTTAATAGATATGCTGGAACATTTTTGGCAGAATGTTGTGTCTGAATTTCACATCACTCTCAGCTTGGACACTTTGTAAAGTACTCTCTTCATAAGATAATTAACAGGGGGGAGGGGGCATTGATGTGCAAAATAAAAGTAATGGCCTAATCACATAATTAAACACATTATCATTTGGGTATCAAATAAAGATGCATGAAAAAGGAATACCAAAGACAATTATACAGAAACTAAAACTACGTCCCTTTTAATTATTATGTAATACAAGTTCTAAGAAATACTAACCCCCATTCCCTAAAAAAAAAATCTAACATGAAAGTATAATGTAACTACATGATTGCACATAAATGCAATAGCAATGAAGATGATAAAATGAGAAATGAAAACAATGGGAAAGCCAATGCAGAATATGATATTCAAAATTCATACTGAATTATGAACAATATTTATGATACCTGAAGATATGCAGATAGCAGTATTTAAAGCAATCACACGCCATAGAGAACAAAGAAAGCATACAATTTATAGCGTTTTGTTGGAGGTGGCATTACACAGGCTGAGTAGTCTGTATTCTCAGGACTCACTGCTTTTCCAACGATCATAGATGCCACATCTACAGTAGCAGAATTTCCTGACGGACAAATGAAAGCAAGGAATCAAATATATTCAAACAGAATAATGTGTGTGTGTCTATTGCAACCATGGACCTGTCTGTTGAGGAAGCAAGATTAAAACATTACTCTTTTTAAGTTTTTCAAATGCAATAACATTTAAAAAAAAAACAAAAACCCTACTTGACTCAAGAATCACCACCGTTGTCCCAGCCATATGGGACTTTTCATAATGATGTGGGTTCAAATCCTTGAAAGGAAAAATGTCAATCTAGCTAGCTTAGGTTCATTAATTCAATTACAAAAGCATCGCACAACAGAACCTCCTTTTAAGGAAAACCACTGGGATACAACTTGGGAGAAAAGGACTAGCTTTCAGATCATATATACCAAGTTACAATTCATTAACCCAATCTCAAGTACCAGCACTAGAGAATGCAATCAGTCTACTCAAGAGAGAGGAAGTTTCACCCAAAATTCTTGCAGCACATGGAGAAAGAGAGGAATGTCTGATTTCTCTACTAAAAAAAGTAATTACTGGACTGTTTATCCTCTATTGCAAAAGAAATTCCACAACCTTTTACACGGATACAGACATCTAAAGGTACGAGACTACAATATAGTCTTCAAACAAATAATCGAATCCCCTTTGTATTCAAAATGAGTGATAGACATTCTACCAAGGACTTTTAATGATACCCAGGTTACTTAGAGCTGAAAGAACAATTACTTGAAATGATTACTCATAAATTTTTTGATATAAAAGATTCAAGAGAATAGATTAAATAAAGATATAAGAGCAAAAATGACTTACTTTTTGTATCCAGGGAGAAGGAAGAAGGCATTCTAGGTGGCCTGTCCAACTGAGATTCTGATGCAACAGTATCATCTGCAACTATATATTCAGAACTTTCTCGTTCCACAACTGGTGTGGCTTGGTCTAAACAAAGTTAAGAACTAAACCACTAGCCTGTATAAAAACAAAATAAAAGTAACATCCTTTGAAACAATGTGAAAATCTCAAAGCACCAAACATTGTTCAAATTTGTAACACTTAATGAGAAAAACCATTGACTCTTTGCATTTCCCCCAGATTAAAAGTAACGGTAGTGTTGTAACAAAGCCATCTGAATCAACACCAAATAGGGATTTAAAATAGATTTTGGTGTCTCAAAATAAAAAAGAGGATACTAGAAGAGGCAGTTATTAACTTTTTCCTTTCCTTCCTTGGAGGTTTCCTGCGTCCTGTGCCACCATCAGGCTCCAAGGTCATTTCTTCTGCAGAATTTAAGAACCTACAAAGCTCTAAAAAGAAAAAAAGAAAAAAGAAACCTAACTCAGTTAAGCACCAGCACTGCCAGACTTAAAGGGTCATACCTAACTATTGAAGGTAGGCTATCAATTAACCCGTAACACACATGTACAGTATAAAGAAACAGTTACTCCCAAAAGTACATATTCATGCCATCAAGGTTAGACAACCAGTTGGCTAGCACCATCTGTTCCTCCAAGACCTTAAAGTTTGGACCAAAACACAATTACCTAGTTGACTAAAACTTATTTGGAAGAGATTGCAAATAAAAACCTATGCTGAGATTGTGATATTTCATCATTTGATTTAAAAAATCATGTTACACCCTGATTCAAGCACTCATTCAAGTAAAAGCATATAACAAAATCATTGCTATTGGAGTATCGATGAAAGCATCTACAGGGACTCCAAAGGATGTCCTGACTAGCATTTGTGTGAATCAAGCAATGATGGTTTTTTTAAAAAAAAAATGGGAAACAGTAATAATGATGTCTAGGAGAAAATGAAGCACTTAATGGTTCTAATTAAACACAAGCATTTGTCCATATCATTTCCAAACAAATATTTTGTCAACATCAATGTTCCTTGTGTTTTTCAACCACTTTAAAATGTTTATATTCATTGCATGGAGCTCTATTATTTGAACCATATGCCACATTAACACCAATTTTAATAACTGCCTGAAGAGTTAGGAAAGAAAGAAAGGGAAAAAGAAAAAACTGAAAAGAGAAAACCTCAAAACCTGCATGGGCTGCATATTGGCTAGCCTTCACTGGCTTCTTACAAGCATTGCAACATACCTTCACAATGATATTGCAAAATTAGATAAATAATTAAGAAATATCATAAGCACACCAATGGATTAACAGTATTTTGCATGTGAAAGGAAAATAAATGAGTTAGAATATTGTTTATACAACCAATAAAAAGCTCAACTTGTCAAACCTTACCAGGTCCAAAGGGTCAGTCATAGGCATCAAACCAAAAACATGCATATCTGCAAAAGGAAACGATCAAGCAACTAAAGAAACTGAACACCAAGGGAAAACAAAAAGTTTGACTTAAATTACAAAGAACATGACAACTAAGACTTGACAATGCAGGCTGGTCATGGACCGTACACATCCCTAATTTGTCAGTCCACGTAGAAACTTTCCCGCATAAACATAGTGCTCGAAGATTACCTTCTTCATCAAGTAAATTTGGTTCATCTGCCTCGTGCAATTCTCTGCAAATATATTGAGTAGCTAATTTCTGCTGGCTAACCTCCTCTGCAAAAAAATTGGAGCTAACATGAATAGAAGAAACTTCAACGGAAAATAAAAGGCAAATGAAATATCACCTAGTATATAAATTAAATCCCATTTTACTTTTCAAAGTTAATTTCTATAGGCAATCTAAGAACGTAAACTTGCGTTAACACAAAAGTCTACACGGGCTCCAACGTTATCTTCATAGGAGTACATTATGGAATTATCGTCTTATCTATATATACCTGCACTATTTTGCAATAAACTTCCCGCAGCCAGAAGCCGAGCCATGACTGCCATCCTCCCATTTCCAATCGAGCATACCATTGATCCTCAAACGCAATTTCTGTATCTATAAACTGCAATTAATACCATATATTAGCTACCACCATTAAAATCATTAAACGTTTTCAAAGACACTGACTCATCTCTACCTAAATTGCAAAAATCAACTCCAAAATCGCACAATCACAAGCTATAAAATAATCTTAAAAAAAAAAAACTAAATTTAGAGTGCAAAAAACACACATTGCAAGATCACACAAAGTTTCCACTGACATGCAATTCAACAAATGCATGATAACTGAAATCATTCTTCCATAACGCACCGCAAAACCTCTACATGTCTAAAATCCACAACCCTAATTATCGCATTCGTAAATTTATATAGAGAAACAAAAATCAGAATTCCAAATCTAAACGAAAGAAAAAAAAAGGACACTCACCTCGAATCTGTACAAACAACTAACCGATGAGATCACCTTTAAATCGAAGAGAAATCGGCGATTTTTTTTTAATGTGTGGATCTCGAAAATGCAAGTACGGGTAATCGAGATTGACTAGAGAAGAAGAGAAGATTGGATTTTTGAGAGTAGAAACCCTAGAGGGAGAGGGAGAGGGAGAGGGAATTTAAAGTTTCTTTTTAATTTGAAAAAACGCTCTTTATATTTTCTCTTGTTCTTCTTCTCTCTCCTCTCTGAGAGGAGGAGGAGAGACGCTATGAATTTTGCAAAGCTAAAAATGCGGAAAATCGTTTTTTTTTAAAAAAAAAATTTAATTTCTTGGATAGTATTTATTAATTTCGATTTATTCATTTTCGTCCTTTTTTTAGGGATAACTACATATAAGTCCCCAACTTATAGTATATCCATGAACAGTCCACAATGTGCAACTCGTTTTCTCATTCGTCCCTCTCTGAAAGAAAGAGATAATGGTTGACACTGCAGGTATGTTAGGGGTGATCATTTTCGGTTCGGTTCAGTTTTTATCTTTAAAAAACAACCAAATCGGAAGGCAAAAAAAAAAAAAGGACCCAAACCAAACCGGAACCAGTCCAAACCGACCGGTTTCGGTTCCGTTTGGGTCCGGTTTTTTAGGTCCAAAACCGGAAAAACCTATGGTTATTTTTCTAGCTTCGTAATGGGCTTTTAATGGGCTTCGTAATGGGCTTTTAGTGGATTTCTGATGGGCTTATAAATGATGTTAATAATATCTAATTTTCTTAAAAAATTCCAAAGTATATTTAATTTTTTTTGCCACTAAATATTCATTTATATTAAGTAATCTTGTGTTCAATATATTTTTTACCTTTCTAATTTTTTTCTCCTTTTTTCTCCTGCTTCAAAAACATTTAAATAACACCCAGTCACACATCAATAAGTTAAAATCCAAATTAATCCAAATTACAAACCAATGCCTTCAAAGAGCTTAAAGAAAAAACAACAAATAACATTATAATAAAACAATATTGTATACTTGTAGGAGGAATTTTGACTTGGTCAACAACCTGAGGCAAGATTGAAGTTTCATTAGCGATAAATATCAAAGATTTGAATAAGAATTTGCCATATAAATAAAGAGCACAAATCCAGTAGTATAACTTATTAAGACCAGAAATAAACTGGCATCATCATTCATGAAGCCCAATATTGTCAACATAATTATCCATCATAAATCAAGCCACACTTAACATCAGCACTAAGATCAAAATTGTGCATTACCAATACCTTTTTCTTTATAATCAATCTTACCAAACCCGACTTGCAGAGGAAAGAACTAGTTGCACCTACTCTAGCAACAATAACTTGCAAACGAAAGGAACTAGAGAGA
>Ga0307510_10002199_pt1 | contig 22042 bp, 17 predicted proteins | sample 12_EM_MG_FD_207224 | JGI IMG/M metagenome (GOLD analysis project Ga0307510, IMG submission 207224) | Populus trichocarpa ectomycorrhiza microbial communities from riparian zone in the Pacific Northwest, United States - 12_EM | ecosystem: Host-associated > Plants > Roots > Unclassified | place...
ACTCTTCCCGTTCTGGGTCAGCAGTAGCTCTTCGCCGCTCGCTTGGCGGTTCCCGACGCCGGGCTCTCGCTGCACTTGACGGCGCCCTCGGTCTGGATGTTCCAGCTGTGCGCTTTGCCGGACCCCTTGTTCGTGAAGCCCGTTCCACCGTTGTTGCAGGTCTTGGCGTCGTACCAGCCGGACGCCTTCTTGACGCCGCTGAAGACGACGTAGGTCCCCGGCTTGTTGAAGTTGTACGTGACCGACTCGCTCGTCTCCTTGGTCTTCTCACCGGACTTGGTGAGAGTCCCCGAAACGTGGGCGTCCATACTGGAGATCACCCAGCTTGCCGAATAGCTGGCACCAGCGGTCACCTCTCGTCCGGAGGTGACCGTCTTGCGGTAGGTCGCCGTCTTGGTGTAGCTCCCCGTGCTGTCCTGGGCGATGTTGATCTGCTTGGCGTGGGTGATCACCCAGGCACTGCCCAGACTGGTCCAGGTGGCGGCCTTGTGCCCCGGTTCGCAGACGATCGGCTGCGCGCTGGCCGCTGTGACCGGTCCGAGCACCACGGAAGCAGTCGCAAGCCCGGTAACCGCCGCGATGGACAGAAGCCTGTTGCCCATGGTCGTTCCCCCGTTGCTGAAAGCGGCATGACCGTCCTGCTGGACCGCCATGCCACAAGATCGCCCCGCGGTCGGCGGGGCCACGTCAAATTACATCTGTGCAAACAGTGGGATCCAAGCGACTTGAGCGAGAATTGAGGTGAATGAGTCGTTCGGCCCGGTTGCACACCTTGCGGGGCGGCCGTCGCAGGGGGGCCCGGCAGCCCTGCGGAGGCCCCTTCCCCGTACGCCACGTACGATGGGGTAAGGCCGTGGCGTGTCCAGCCCGGCAAGGCCCGCGTAACACAGACGTACGCGCAGGCCTTCCTCACTCTCCGGGAGTTCGCCGCAATATGGCCACGCGCCACGACATCCGCAACGTCGCCATCGTCGCCCACGTCGACCACGGGAAGACGACCCTCGTCGACGCCATGCTGAAGCAGGCCGGTGCCTTCGCCGCGCACGCCGCCGAATCGCTCGACGACCGAATGATGGACTCGAACGATCTGGAGCGTGAGAAGGGCATCACGATCCTGGCCAAGAACACGGCCGTGAAGTACCACCCGAAGGATGGCGGCGACGTCATCACCATCAACATCATCGACACCCCGGGCCACGCCGACTTCGGTGGCGAGGTCGAGCGCGGTCTGTCGATGGTGGACGCGGTGGTGCTGCTCGTCGACGCGTCCGAGGGCCCGCTGCCCCAGACCCGCTTCGTGCTGCGCAAGGCGCTCCAGCAGCGCCTGCCCGTCATCCTGTGCATCAACAAGACGGACCGCCCCGACTCCCGGATCGACGAGGTCGTCAACGAGACGTACGACCTGTTCCTGGACCTGGACGCGGACGAGGAGCAGATCGAGTTCCCGATCGTCTACGCGTGTGCGCGTGACGGTGTCGCCTCGCTGACCAAGCCCGAGAACGGCACGGTCCCGCAGGACAGCGACAGCCTGGAGCCCTTCTTCACCACGATCCTGTCGCACGTCCCGGCCCCGCAGTTCGACGAGGCCGCCCCGCTCCAGGCGCATGTCACCAACCTGGACGCCGACAACTTCCTCGGCCGTATCGCACTGCTCCGCGTCGAGCAGGGCGAGCTGCGCAAGGGCCAGACCGTCACGTGGATCAAGCGCGACGGCACCATGTCCAACGTGCGCATCACCGAGCTGCTGATGACCGAGGCGCTCACCCGCAAGCCGGCCGAGATGGCGGGCCCCGGTGACATCTGCGCCGTGGCCGGTATCCCGGACATCATGATCGGCGAGACCCTCGCCGACCCCGAGAACCCGATCGCGCTGCCGCTCATCACGGTCGACGAGCCGGCGATCTCCATGACCATCGGTACGAACACCTCGCCGCTGGTCGGCCGCGGTGGCACCGGCAAGGGCGCCTCCGCGAAGGCGGCCGTCAAGGACCGCAAGGTCACCGCCCGTCAGGTCAAGGACCGCCTCGACCGCGAGCTGATCGGTAACGTGTCGCTGCGCGTGCTCGACACCGAGCGTCCCGACGCCTGGGAGGTGCAGGGCCGCGGTGAGCTGGCGCTGGCCATCCTGGTCGAGCAGATGCGCCGCGAGGGCTTCGAGCTGACCATCGGCAAGCCGCAGGTCGTCACGCAGATCATCGACGGCAAGGTGCACGAGCCGGTCGAGCGCATGACGATCGACGTGCCCGAGGAGCACATGGGCGCGGTCACGCAGCTCATGGGCGTCCGCAAGGGCCGGATGGACAACATGTCCAACCACGGCTCCGGCTGGGTCCGCCTCGAGTTCGTCGTCCCGTCCCGCGGTCTCATCGGCTTCCGTACCGAGTTCCTGACCGGGACGCGCGGCACGGGCATCGCCCACTCCATCCACGAGGGCCACGAGCCGTGGTTCGGTGTGCTGACGACCCGTAACAACGGTTCGCTGGTCGCCGACCGCGCCGGTGCCGTCACCGCGTTCGCGATGACGAACCTCCAGGAGCGCGGTGTGCTGTTCACCGACCCCGGCACCGAGGTGTACGAGGGCATGATCGTCGGCGAGAACTCGCGCGCCGACGACATGGACGTGAACATCACCAAGGAGAAGAAGCTCACCAACATGCGCTCGGCCGCCGCCGACTCCTTCGAGGCGATCGTCCCGCCGCGCAAGCTCTCCCTGGAGCAGTCCCTGGAGTTCTGCCGCGACGACGAGTGCGTCGAGGTGACCCCGGAGTCCGTCCGCATCCGCAAGGTCGTCCTCGACCAGAAGGAGCGCGGCCGCTCCGCGAGCCGCGCCAAGCACGCGTGACGCATACCGTCTCAGGCCGCCTGAGCCTCTGAAACCGGCCAACTGAGCCCGGGTGCCCCCTTCTTGGGGGCGCCCGGGCTCAGTCCGTTCCCGGGCGCACCCGGGCTCCGGTCCCAGTCGCCGGCGCCGCGCCCGGCTGTCGTGTGTCCGGCGTGCGATCGGGACAGCGGCGGTGACACCGCGCAACCGGGACGAAGGGGTGCTGGTGCAGGGTTTTCCCTACGATCCCGCCGTGGAGTTCCCGGGTCCTGTGTCCGTGGCTCTGTCTCGATATAGTCGCCCGAATGCGGACCGTCGTTCCGCTGGTCCGTCACGCTCCCGGTTGGTGTCGTCGAGGTTCCCCTCCGCACGCCGGACGCAAGTGGTTTTCTTCTCCCGCTGTCCGTTATCCGGACGACAGTGCTCGATAGGTGTGTAACAAGTCCGTTTCGCAGGGATGTTCCGCCAAACCCTTTGTCCGGATTTTGGAAGATGTGCACGCAAGCTGTGACTGAACTGAGATTTAAAGACAGTGGTCGGCACCTGGCCCATGGCAGATAGTTAGCCGCGTAGCGCTCGGGTCAATGGGTCATCGCGCCGTGGGGACGGCGCCGACTCGCGAGCACCAGGGGGTGTCTGACCCTCCGCCAGGGGTGGCGGAGGAAAGACGTGAACCCCCTCCTGTTGGTGAACACGTGGAGTCATGAGGAGGAGCCCCATGCGTGGTGTCACGAACGCCAGGTGGGACACGCCGTCCGTCAGTCGCAACTTCGCCCGCCCATACGGAGATTGGCTCTGAGGAGTCGGCCGGCGGTCCAGTGCCGCCGTTCAACTACGCGCGTCCGGCTGCGGGATCTCCCGCCGCACCAGGACGCCACGTACCTCTCTCCTAGCTCCGATCGGTGATCGCGCACATCCTGCGCCGGTCACGCGTTCGGCACACCCACACCTGTGAAATGGGCGAACAGTGACAAGTCCTATCGACATTGAGGGCGGCGGAACCTCGGTCGTCGTCGACGGCGAACCAGGGCCGCAGGCGGAACCCGAGGTCAAGAAACTCGAGGGCCGGTCGCCCGGCCAGCTGATGTGGATCCGCTTCAAGCGCGACCGCACCGGCGTCCTCTCGGCGTACGTCGTGGCCTTCTTCTTCCTCGTCGGACTCCTCGCACCGCTGATCTCCAAGCTGTACGGCAAGGACCCGTACACCGTGTACGCGGACGAACGCCCCGAGCTCTTCGACAGCGCGGGCGTCCCGCTCCAGCCCAACGGCGGGATCAGCAGCCAGTTCTGGTTCGGCCTCGAACCGGGCAACGGCTACGACGTGTTCACCAAGCTCCTCTACGGCATCCGCACCTCGCTGATGATCTCCGTCTGCGTGACGATCGCGACCGTCCTCACCGGCATCCTGCTCGGCGTCGCGGCCGGCTTCCTCGGCGGCAAGTCCGACTACTTCATCAGCCGGGTCATCGACTTCCTGCTGGCCTTCCCCGCCCAGCTGTTCTTCATCGCGAGCATGCCCGTCGTGGTCTCCCTCTTCGTGAGCCCGACCGACGAGACGCCGACGTACGTCCGTGTCGTGGCGCTCATCGCGGTGCAGTGGTTCCTGGGCTGGATGAGCCTGGCCCGCATCCTGCGCGGCACCAGTCTGGCGCTGCGCGAACGGGAGTTCATCGAAGCGGCCCGGGTCAGCGGAGCCTCGTCCTGGCGGATCATCAGCAGAGAGATCCTGCCGAACGTGGTCACGCCGATCCTCGTGCAGTCCACGTACATGCTTCCCGGCTTCGTGACCGCCGAGGCCGGCCTGTCCTACCTGGGCGTGGGCATCGTCGAACCGACGCCGGACTGGGGACAGATGTTCTCCAAGGCGTCCACCGAACTCGTGATGTCGAACGACATCACCTACATGTTCTTCCCGGGTGTCTCGATGATCATCTTCATCGTGGCCTTCAACCTGCTCGGGGACTCGGTCAGGGACGCCTTCGATCCCAAGACGGCGCGCTGACCGTCCGTTGGTGGGCGTCCTCGCCCGGATACCGCACGGCAACACAGCAATCCAGCACGGCGATCCAGCACGGGAATTCCTTTGTGCACTGGTGACACACAGATGGGTGGAAACTGAGTGATGAGTAGGGGCGGACGCCACGTATACGCCGCGCTCTCCGTGCTCGCGGCCGGGGCTCTTGTGCTCACCGGTTGCAGCAAGGGCGGCAGCGACGCGAGTGACAACAACAAGCAGGACAAGGAGAACGCGGCAAGACAGCAGAAGTCGATCAAGTTCGGCGACGCCGCGGACTCCACCGGACCGGCCGCGGCCGTGGCCGGCGCCAAGTCGGGCGGCACGATGGAGGTTCTCCAGCGTGACAGCTTCGCCCACCTCGACCCGGGCCAGATCTACGTCTCCGACGAGATGGCCCTGTCGCAGCTGATCCACCGTGGCCTGACCGGCTACAAGGCGACCACCACCGACGGCAAGTCCCACGAGGTCGTCGGCGACCTCGCCACCGACTCCGGTACCACCACGGACGGCGGCAAGACCTGGAAGTACACGCTCAAGGACGGCATCAAGTTCCAGGACGGCACGCCGATCACGTCCACGGACATACGCCAGACCGTCGAGCGGCTCTTCGCTCCCTTCATCAACCAGGGCCCGTCGTACCTCCAGCAGTGGCTGGCCGACTCCGCCGGCGCCGACTACCGCAAGCTGCTGCCGGACGGCCCCTACAAGGGCAAGCACCTCCCGAGCAGCGTCCTGGAGACCCCGGACTCCAAGACCATCATCTTCCACTTCAAGACGCCGCACTCGGACCTGCCGTACGCGCTCGCCATGGCCGGCTACTCGATCGTGTCCGCCAAGGGTGACACCCAGGCGAAGTACGACAAGACCCCGGTGGTGACCGGTCCGTACAAGATCCAGTCGTTCAAGTCCGGCAAGTCGATGGTGCTCGTGAAGAACACCAACTGGGACCCGAAGACGGACCCGATCCGTCACCAGTACGTGGACCAGTTCAACTTCACGTTCAACCAGCAGTTCGAGACGTCGACGAAGGCGCTCCTCGCGGACAGCGGCGCGGACCAGGCCGGTGTGAGCTTCAGCAACCAGGTCGACGCGGGCAACCTGTCCAGCGTGCTCAAGGACCCGAAGATGAAGTCCCGCACGATCTCCGGCTACCAGCCGTACGTGGGACAGATGAACATCAACATGAGCCACGCGTCCATGAAGGACAAGACGGTTCGTGAGGCCATCGCCTACGCGCTGCCCATCACCCCGTTCGTCCGCGCCTTCGGCGGCACCGACGCGATGGAGGTCGCCGGCGGCACGCTCAGCCCGACCGTCTCCGGCTACAACGCCGCGTTCGACCCGTGGGGCAAGAAGACGAAGCCCGCCGGTGACCCGGAGAAGGCCAAGGCGCTGCTGAAGAAGGCCGGCAAGCTCAACATGAAGCTGACCTTCGGCTACACCAACACCCCCGAGGGCCAGCAGTACTCGACCGCCATGGCGGCGGGCCTGAAGAAGGCCGGCTTCAACGTCCAGCGCCAGGAGATCCCGGCCGAGACCTACTACGACCAGATCTCCAAGCTGGACAACAACTACGACATCTTCCACACCGCGTGGGGCGCCGACTGGCCGTCCGCCTCGACCGTCATCCCGCCGCTGTACGACGGACGCGGGATCGCCGACGGTGCGCAGAACTACCCGCAGGTCAACGACCCCAAGGTGAACGCCGACATCGACGCGGCGAACAAGATCACCGACCCGGTCAAGGCCGCGGCCGCCTGGGAGAAGATCGACGAGTACCTCGTGAAGGACGTCGTCGCCTTCGTCCCGACCGCGTACTACAAGCAGACCCAGATCGCCGGTTCCAAGGTCGGCGGCCTCGTCTACGACGACGTCATCGGTGGCGTCGACCCGCGTCGCCTGTTCGTCAAGTAACCGCCGTCCGTCCGGCACCCGGTGCTCCCGCCCCTCGGGGCGAGGCACCGGGTGCCGGGCGGCACGCCGACGTCAGAGAGCTGCCCCTGTCATGCTGCGCTTCCTCGTCCGCCGGACCCTCGGCGCCGTCGTCATCCTGTTCCTGCTGAGCATCGTCACGTTCCTGCTGTTCTTCGGGATGCCACGCGACCCGGGCCTGCTGATGTGCGGCAAGACGTGCAACCCGACCAGCCTCGCGAACATCCACCATGTGCTCGGCCTCGACAAGCCGATCAGCACGCAGTACGGGATCTTCCTGAAGAACCTCGTCATGGGCAGCAACGGCTTCGCCCAAGGGCCCTGCCCCGCCCCGTGCTTCGGCTACTCGTACCACACCAACGACCAGGTCTGGGCCACGCTGATCGACCGGCTGCCCACCACCATCTCGCTCACCCTCGGCGGCGCCTTCTTCTTCCTGCTCATCGGCCTCGGCACCGGCCTGCTCGCGGCCTGGAAGCGCGGCACGATCATCGACAAGACGGCCACGGCCGGGGCGATGGTGCTCAGCTCGATGCAGATCTACTTCCTGGGCCCGCTGGCACTGGCACTGCTGGTCTACCAGACCCACATCTTCGACAAGCCGGCGTACAACAACTTCACCGCGAACCCGGTCAGTTGGTTCACCGGGCTGATCATCCCCTGGGTGGTGCTGTCCACGATCTTCGCCGCGCAGTACACCCGTATGGCGCGCTCGGCGATGATCGAACAGCTCCAGGAGGAACACGTCCGCACCGCCAAGGCGAAGGGCATGTCCCGCAGATACGTCTTCTTCCGCTACGCCTGGCGCGGCTCGCTGATCCCCATCGTCACCATCTTCGGCATCGACCTGGGCGCACTGCTCGGCGGCGCCATCATCACCGAGTACACCTTCAGCCTGCCGGGCCTCGGCAACCTCGCGGTCCAGGCGGTGTTCTTCAGCGACCTGCCGCTGCTGCTGGGCGTGATGATCTTCTCCGCCACCATGATCCTTCTCTTCAACATCATCGTCGACGCCTGCTACGCCTTCATCGACCCGCGCGTGCGGCTGGCCTAGGAGCACTCGTGACCACATTGACCAAGGAAGCCGGAGCTCCCTCGCCGGCCGACGCGGGTGCGCTTCTCTCGGTGCGGGACCTGCACGTCAGCTTCAAGACCGAGGACGGTGTCGTCGGCGCCGTCGACGGCCTCTCCTTCGACGTCCAACGCGGCAAGACGCTGGGCATCGTGGGGGAGTCGGGCTCCGGCAAGTCGGTCACCAACCTGACGATCCTCGGCCTGCACAACCCGATGTTCACCACCGTCGAGGGCGAAATCCTCCTGGACGGCCAGGAGTTGACCACGGCCCGCGAGCCCGAGATGGAGAAGCTGCGCGGCAACAAGGTCGCCATGATCTTCCAGGACCCGCTGACCGCCCTCTCCCCGTACTACACGGTGGGCCGCCAGATCGCCGAGCCGTACATGAAGCACCTGGGCGCCTCGAAGAAGGTCGCCTGGGCGCGCGCCGTGGAGATGCTCGGCAAGGTCGGCATCCCCAACCCGAAGGAACGGGCGCACGACTACCCGCACCAGTTCTCCGGCGGTATGCGCCAGCGCGCGATGATCGCCATGGCCCTGGTCTGCGACCCGGACCTGCTGATCGCCGACGAGCCGACGACCGCCCTCGACGTGACGGTCCAGGCCCAGATCCTCGACCTCCTCAAAGATCTCCAGCAGGAGTTCGGCTCCGGGATCGTCTTCATCACGCACGACCTCGGTGTGATCGCCGACATGGCCGACGACATCATGGTGATGTACGCGGGCAACGCGGTGGAACGCGGCACGACGAACGATGTCCTCCGCTCACCTCAACACCCCTACACCTGGGGCCTGTTGAACTCCATGCCCCGCCTGGACTCGGACCTGAGCGCGCCCCTGGACCCGATCCCCGGTGCCCCGCCCTCGCTCCTGAACCCGCCCTCGGGCTGCCGCTTCCACCCCCGCTGCACCTTCCAGGACCGGGTCGGCGGCACCCGCTGTGTCACCGAACGCCCGCTGCTCGCCCCCGACCGCGCCTCGGCCTGCCACCTCACGGCGGACCAGAAGCGCAGCATCTTCATCGAAGAGATCAAGCCCCGACTGGGCTAGGAGGAGACGTCATGACAGAGGACCTCGTCCTGCCCGCACCGCGCGACGCGGTACCGGAAGCCTCCGGTGACCCGTTGCTGGTGGTGGAGGGCCTGACCAAACACTTCCCGGTGAAGGGCGGCTTCCCGATCCGCCGTACGGTCGGCGCCGTCCAGGCCGTCGACGGCATCGACCTGACCGTGCACGTGGGGGAGAGCTTCGGCCTGGTGGGCGAGTCGGGCTGCGGCAAGTCGACGACGGGCCGCCTGATCACCCGCCTGATGGAGCCGAGCGCGGGCAGGATCACCTACCGCGGCCAGGACATCTCCCACGCCTCCCGCAAGCAACTGGCCCCGATCCGCTCCGAGATCCAGATGATCTTCCAGGACCCGTACTCGTCGCTGAACCCGCGGCAGACGGTCGGAAAGATCATCTCGGGCCCGATGGAGATCAACGGCATCCAGCCGGAGGGCGGCCGTGAGAAACGGGTCCGCGAACTCCTGGAGATCGTCGGCCTCAACCCCGAGCACTACAACCGCTTCCCGCACGAGTTCTCCGGCGGCCAGCGCCAACGCATCGGCGTGGCAAGGGCGTTGGCCCTCGAACCGAAGCTGATCGTCGCGGACGAACCGGTATCGGCCCTGGACGTGTCGATCCAGGCCCAGGTCGTGAACCTCCTCCAGGAGGTCCAGAGGGAACTCGGCATCGCGTTCCTGTTCATCGCCCACGACCTCGCAGTCGTACGACACTTCTCGCACCGCGTGGCGGTCATGTACCTCGGCAAGATCATCGAGGTGGGCGACCGCGACTCCATCTACACCCGCCCCCGGCACCCGTACACCCACGCGCTGTTGTCCGCGGTGCCCGAGGTGAACCTCAGCGACAACGAAACGGTCGGCCGCGAACGCATCCGCCTCGCGGGCGACGTCCCCTCCCCGATCTCACCTCCCTCCGGCTGCCGCTTCCGCACCCGCTGCTGGAAAGCCCAGGACAAGTGCGCGACCGAGGAACCGCCCCTGATCCAGATCGAGGGCAACCGTCCCGCTCACCTGACGGCCTGCCACTTCCCGGAGGAGCCGACGATCGAGGCACGGGACGAGGACATCGTGCTGGATCCGGCGTTGGTCGCGCTGGAGGAGTCGTTGGACGAGTAGGAGCCGAGTCGGCCGGCCTGACGGCGTGAAGACGTGACCGTCGGGCCGCCCGCTTCTTGGCCAGTGTCGGGATTGCGGGAGCCGAGTAAAGGGCGCTCCCTGCGGTCGCGTCGGCTGCGCCGATTCCGCTCCGCTCCACCCTTGACTCGCCTCCCGCAATCCCGTTCGAGAAGCGAGCGGGCGGCCCCGAGGGATGGGTGGCCCAGGTACGGATCCCCGTGCCTGTACCGCGTGCCGGCCCGGTGCGTGGGGGGCGCGTTCGCGTCTCGCCTGCACGCCGGGCCGGCTCAGCGGCCAACGGTGAGTGGGTGGGGGGCTGGGTGGGTGCGGGAGGCTGGGGGTAAATCTAACCACCGTTGCAGGCTTTGACTGGTTAGAAATGACTCCGGCTTCCGGAGGGGGCGGGGCGGGGTCGGGGGTGAGGGTGGCGCGTTGGCGTCTCGCCTGCACGCCGGGTCGGGTCGGCGGCTACCGGCCGGTGGGGTGCGCGGGGGCTGGCCTCGACCTCGCGGGCAATCGGGTCATGGGCAACAGGCGGTGGGTGATGGGCAGTTCCGGGCCGCTGGCGTGGATGGAGGGAGGCTCAGGGCCGGTTCTGGGTGGCGGCCCGGGCGACGCCCTGGACGGTGGCCCGGATGGCGGACTGGGCGGCGGCTCCCCGTCTGCCGATCACCCCTCCCCGGGCCACGGGGCACCCGGTCCGGCCCCCGGCCGCCCGGTCTCCGGTCATGTCTGTTCTGGAGGCTGTGGTCTTTTCTAACCGGTCAGAGGCTGTGATGGTGGTTAGATTTACCCCCGGCTTCCAGCAACCATCCACCCGGGGTCGGCCGCTCAAGCCGAGGCCGCGTGCGGGCCGGACGACAGCACGCCCCCATGCACCCTCCACCCGTGCTTCCCACCCCACCGGCCGGTAGCCGCTAAGCCCACCCGGCGTGCAGGCGAGACGCGGACGCGCCCCCTCACACCGGCCCGGATCAGCCCAGGGCGGCAGTCTCCACCCGCGCCTCCCACCCCACCGGCGGGTGGCCGCTGAGCCGGCCCGGCGTGCTGGCGAGACGCGGGTGCGCCCCTTCATGCCGGCCTGCGACGCAGTACAGATACAGGTCTCCCCACCTGGCCACCCGTCCTTCCGGGCCGCTCGCTCGCTTCTCAAACGGGCTGGAGCGGACCGAGTCAAGGGTGGAGCGGAGCGGAATCGGCGTAGCCGACGCGCCCGCTGGGAGCGCCCTTTACTCGGGCCGTGGAAGCCCGACACTGGTCAAGAAGCGAGTGGCCCAACGTCAGCTGGAAAACGCCCTAGCGGTATCGGCTCCCAGATTCAGCCACGGTAATGATCTCGGTGCAGGCACGCGCCAACGTCCCCTCCCCGGCCGGTCGCCGTATCGCTCGACGACGAACCCGGCCTCGCCCAAGAACCGGTCGAGGGTGGCTGTGTCGAGGAACCGCAGGGTGGTCCGGTCACCTTGAGGCTGTTCCCGCCGAGCCCCTTCGAAGGTCTGGGAGAACGTCACGCGCTCCCCACCCGCCAGGGACTCGATCTCGTGCCACGCGCATAAGGGCTCTTGTGCGGTTCCAGGTCCAAGTGCTGCCAGATAGCTGTGAATCCGTGCAGGATGCCCGAACCCTTGCCAACCTGGAGTAAATGCAAGAATGAAGTAATTTCGACCACGGGTCGGATGTTTCTTTGGATTTGGTCAAGATCCTCGTGACCTGTTGTCGTGTATCGATGGACTGTCTAAAGTCGCTAATCGGAAAGCGGACGCGCGTAGAGAGAACTGCTCACGCCATGCCGCAGGCCGGATCGGAATCGTGGACTGCCGGTGAGGTTGGCAGGTGAACGTAGAAAAAGCTGTCGGAATTGCCTCCGGCGGCTAAAATCTTCCTGCCGTATTGCCATGCTTGCCTGACTGCCGCGTTTTCCGAAGACTGTATTCCCACGCCTGATGGAGAGGAATAAGTTCAATGACGCCACCCATTGCTGCGGTTCTCACGGAACCTGCTGAGAGCGAAATGATTGTCCCCCTGCAGATCGACGAGGAGGACCTGAAGGCGGTCGCGGTGGAAGTACCCACCCCATTCTGCTTCGGCGGCCCCACTTGTTTTGGGTCATGACACCTTTTAACGGGTGACTGACACGTCCTCACCGACCAAGTGTCCCTGTGGGACCCCGTTCCGCAGGGACACTTGTTGTTGACAAGGCATCGCATGACTTTTCAGGACCTTCAGACGGTGCTCTTCAGGATCTACCTGAACGCCGGATACCGGCTTGCGCACAAAATTGACCCCGATTCTTTCGTCGAGCACCTGCAACTCGACGGAGAGCATGCTGAGCTGATACGCAATCTGCCGCCACGCGAAGTGGAGCAGTTCGCGCTGGAACTCAGGTCGAAAGAACTCATCTCAATGAGTTTCGCCATGCCCACCACCTGCAAGTGGTTGCAGGAAAACCAGCCGGACATCATCCAGAGGTTCCAGGAAACAACCTCGGCGAGTCGGCTCGACGAGTACGGGGTCACCACCGCCAGAAAATTTGCTTCATTCATCCGCGAATGCCATGATTTCTATGACTCCGTGCCGGCTGCGCTGCCCGAAGTCGCACGACTGGAACTCCTGCTCATGGCGGCCAGGAGAGAGCAGGGAATGAGGGGCGGGCGCGTGCCCGATGAAGCGGCAGCGCCGCCCGCCTTCTCCTGGGACTCCCTCTACTGGAAGCCGTCGCGGACGGCGGTGGCAGATTTCTCGGTGGACGCACTCGCTGTTCTTCTCCGCAAGAAGGAAATGACGGATCCTGGCGAACCGACCTGGGTCGTGATCTCCCCCGCGCTGTCCGGTAGCATGCCGACGATTCTACGCATCACCACTGCTGCTTACCACATACTTGACGCGATGGAAGAGCCGCTCAGCGCGCGACAGCTTCTTTCACTCTGCCAGGAGCGGGAAATGAAAGTGTCGGAAGAAGCTCTGCGTGGACTGCTCACGAGGCTCGGAAACTCCCAGGTCATCGGTTCCTATCATGTGGCGGAGAAAGATGACCGGGCATAGTGGACCGATCTCCTTCGACCTTGTCGTGACCGATCACTCTGAGGAACTGGACGCGTTGAGACCGCGGGTTCTGGAAGGCTGCGCAGCCTGTCGGGCCTGTGAGCTGTGGAGACGCGACCCCGACCGCTTCCGCGAGCCCGAGCAAAGGATGACCTCGTGACCTCTGCTGAGACGCCCGGTCCTCACCCCGAAAACCAGTATGGAGCCGGCCTGGGGTACCGCAGCGAGCTGAGTGACGACCTGGCACTCCACAAGAAGGAGGTCGATGTCGTCGAAATAATGGCGGACGGGTATCCGGGCGAAGCCGGTCTCGCCCGGGTCCGAGAAATAGCCGAGGAATTCCCTGCGGTGGTGCACGGTGTTGGCATGTCGGTGGCCGGTGCGGGGAAAATACCCGACGACTACCTACGGGGACTTCGTAGGATCATCGAAGCATGTGCGGCACCTTACTACAGCGAACACCTCGCGATGACCCACGTTCCGGGCCTGGATTCTGGTCATCTCTGCCCGCCCATCATCAGTGAGCAGAGCCTTCGCACATGCATCAGAAACGTGGATCAGGCACAGTCGGCACTCGGAGTTCCGCTGGCGCTGGAGAACATTACATACTCGGTCTCCATGGCCTCCGATCACCTTGCCGCCGCTTCCTTCTTCGCCGACATTGTGTCGGCCACCGGATGCCTCATCCTGCTGGACGTGGCGAACCTGTACATCAACTCGAAGAACCATTCGTTCGACCCGCTGGACTATCTGGACAGGCTGCCCATGGATCGGGTGGTGCACATCCATCTGGCCGGCGGCTTTGTGACGCCGAGCGGAAAACACGTCGACAGTCACTCGCAGATGATCGACGACGGAATCTGGAAGTTGGCCGGTCAGACCGCGGCGCGTTGCGCGCCGAGTACTGTCATCGTCGAGCGCGACCAGAACTTTCCCGACATCGTGACCCTCCTGGAGGAAGTCAGAATGGGCCGGGACATCTTTTTCCCGCAGGGCTGAGGAAAGGCGATCCTGAGTTGTCGACCGAGAGGCAGAAGCCGCCGTATGTCATCGCCATCATCGGTGCAGGACTCTACGGGCTGTCGACTCTTGAGCGTATCGTCGCCAATGTTCCCGAGTACGCTGCCGAGCGGGAATTTCACATACATCTGATCGATCCCTATCTCGACCGAGGCAGCCGTACCTGGCTCACCGACCAGCCGGCCGAGCTCTGGATGAATTCGCACGCAGGTGAGATGACACTCTTCACGGACGACTCATCGAACTGTGAGGGACCCGTTCGGAAAGGTCCCACGCTTCATGAGTGGGCGGCCGCGTCAGGGGAGGTGCTCAGCACCGACGAGACCCTGGACCGCCTTGTGGACGCCTTCTCTCCCCATCGCTACGCGTCACGTTCCTTGATGGGCAAGTACCTGGGCTGGTTCCTGGACCATGTGTCGGAAAACGCGCCCGACAACGTACGTATTCACCGGCACGGGAAACTGGCCGTGGACGTCACGGCGTACTCCGGTGCGCTGCGGGAAAGGGAATCGGTATGGCTAGCCGGAGAGTCAGTCCCGCTCGCATGTGATCGGGTGGTTCTCGCTCAGGGACGGCCACCGGTGCTGCCGACCCCGAAGCAGCGTGAGCTGAAGAAGGTTCTCGCTTCTTACGGTGGAAGCTACGAGCCTCCTGGCCAGGCATCGCTCGTGAAGGCCGTACACATCCGGGCGGGAGACAGCGTCCTGCTGCGCGGACTCGGTCTCACCTTCTACGACTATCTCCAGCTCTTCACGACCGTCCGCGGCGGAAAATTCCGCCGCACCGACGACGACTCCCTGGTCTACGAGCCGTCCGGTGAGGAGCCCCGGGTCTTCGCCACGTCAAGAACGGGTGTCCCACCGTGCCCGGTCCCGTGGTGGCCCGTGACCCCGCACATGACGAAGTGCGTCGTACCCGGGTTCACCTCACGCGAGGTCTTCGCCGAACTGGCCCGGAGTCACGACGTGGAAGCGGCGCTCCGTGAGAGCGCCGTGCTGATGACCTCCGAGCTCATGCATTTCTACTACGTCGAGCTGCTGACGGCGGACCCCGAACATCGACTGTTCGACGGGGACCGATTCCGTCACCTCTTCCTGAACTGCGCTCCGGGCTCGCGGGAACAGGAGGAACTCGTCGCGTCGGGCATCCCCGAGGAGGACCGTCTCGACTTCGGGCAGATGATGGACCCGCTCCGCGACCAGCGATTCGGCGACCTCGACTCCCTCCAGGCATGGATGCGGCAGTACATCGCACGGGTCACCAATCGCAACCTGTCCAAGAAACACAGTTGCGACCTGGCCCTCCGTACGGGTCTCGCCCACCTTGCCTCCGCCATGGTGCAGGCCGCAGGCTCGCACGAAGCCGTACAGAATTCCACATTCTTCCGGCCCGCCATGGGCTGGGTACGGAGCAAATTGCGCTTCCTGGTGGGAGGTGCGCCCTGGCCGAGGCAAAAGGAACTCCAGGCGCTCTCCCGATCCGGCGTGGTGACCTTTCTCGGCAGGGACGCACAGATGTCCGACGATCCCGGCGCCGGGACCGTCAGATGTGCGAGTCGGACCGTCGCCGAAGCGGTGGACGTCACCCATGTCATAGAGGCCCGTCATTCACCGTCGTCCGTTGAGTCGACCACCGATCCGCTGCACCGGGAGCTGCACCGCCGTGGTCAGTTGGCTTCGAGGAGACCAGGTGCTCCCGCGTCAGGCGTCTCCGGTGTCCCCATCGTCCCGGAACTCATGGCCGTCACCCGGCACGGACGGCTGATCTCCGCCGGCGGCAGCGTGAGCCGGACGCGATACGCGGTCGGCGCCGACACGTCCAACCCCATCACGACGCCCGGCCTGCCCCGTGCGCGAACCGACAGTGATGTCTTCCTCCTGACCGACCGGGTAGCGCGTCATCTTCTCGACTCGCTGTCCGCGCGGCAGGACGCGGAAGAAGGAGCCAGGTCGATATGAGTCGATCGGATCGCGACGGCCTGTGGCTGCGCGTGATGAAGCTGCTGGCGGTGGACCGGGTCAGGCTCGCCTTCTCTTTCGGTGTAGTTCTGTCCACTGTCGTGCTCAGCATGGTCAGTACGGTCCTGCTGAAGCGCGTCGTGGACGTGGCGCTCCCGCGACATGACGTGGCGCTGCTGAGCCTGCTCTGTTCCGTCATGCTGGCCGCCGGACTACTGGGGGCCGTCTGCACGGTGCTGATGGCGCGCCTGAATCACACGATGGGCCAGAACCTCGTGCACCGTCTGCGCAGCGACATCTTCCGGGCCACGCAGCGAATGCCACTGGAGCACTTCACGTCCAGCTCGGTGTCGGACGTCCAGGTCCGTATCGCGAACGACATCGACGGCATCAGCAACGTGGTCACGTTCGCCGCGCAGGGACTGGTCGCCTCGGCGGTGGCGCTCGTGACGTCAGCGGTCATCATGATCATCATGAGCTGGCCCATCGCCCTCGTGTCGCTCTCGGTCGCTCTCTGCCTGAACATCCTGAACAACCGGTTCGCACAGAAGCGCCGCCGTCTCACGCACAAGCAGCAGGCCAAGATCTCGGACATGGTCCACTTCGTCGGCGAACACCTCACGCTGTCCGGTGTCACGCTCGGCAGGACGATGGACCGTGAGCGGTGGCAGTCCGAGAGGTTCGACACCCTTTCCCGGGAGGCTGCCGACTGCGTCGTCGAGGAACGTCTCGCCGGCCGCACGTCGACCGCGACGATCTCCATGACGCTGGCCATCCTCCCGGTCCTGGCCTACTGGGCTGCCGGAACCATACTGGACGGTGTCTCGCTGGGCTCCGTGATCGTCATCACCGCCCTCCAGGCCAGGATCTCCACCCCCATACAGCAGCTGATGCTGCTCTCGGCGGAGGTGCAGGCTTCCAGGGCGCTGTTCGAACGCATATTCACCACGATCGACCAGCCGTCCTCGCTGCCACGCCGGACGGAGCGAGGGGCGGACGCGAAGGAGCAGGAGCCCATTGCGAAAATCTGCGTCTCCGGCGCCGAGTTCAGCTACCGCGACAGCCACAGGAAGGCTCTGAAGGCGATCGACCTTGTCCTTCCTGCGGGCAGGCGCATCTTTGTCACCGGCGAGTCGGGATCGGGCAAGAGCACGCTGGCTCTCGTGCTGGCGGGACTGATCACTCCCCAGTCGGGTTCGGTCTGCGCGCGTACGGCGAGCGGGCGGGCCGTTCATGACATGAGGGCCGTGGCGACGCTGGTTCCCCAGGAGTCGGTGCTCTTCAATCTCTCGATCCGCGAGAACCTGTCCTTCGGCGACCCGGCGTGCACTCCCGAGCAGATGATGTCCGTCCTGCGGACCGTGGGTCTCGACCGTCTGCTTGCCCGCCTCCCTGAAGGCCTGCACACCGTTGTCGGCGAACACGGCGCCAAGGTCTCGGGCGGCGAACGCCAACGGCTCGCGGTCGCACGCTCCTTGGTGGCGGACTACCCCGTGATGGTCTTCGACGAGTTCACCAGCGGCCTCGACAAGGAGACGTCGGAGGCGATCTTCGAGGAACTGCTGCAGAGGATCAAGGACAGGACCGTCATCGTGGTGACGCACCGTCTGCCTTCTCTGCACGAGGGCGACATCGTGGTGACCATGCACGAGGGAACGGTGGTCGACGTCACGCCTTCGCCCCACCACGAGGCAGCGGGCTCACCCGTCAGCCGTACGCGGTGACGGTGCACTACGCCCGGATGGTCTGAGGCCGGCCTCACGGATCACGGGCAGATGTGATTATGAACGGTGGACTGAACCGGCCGACCGGATCAGTCGAGAAGTGCGGCCGTGAATGTCTCGCGGCGGGCCGCCAGCCAGGTCCGCAAACGGTCCCAGGGCTCCCAACCACCCTGATCGGCCAGTGACTTGACGTACGCGGGGTCGCCGTCGGCCACGCGGACGGCGACGAAGGCACGACAGGACTCGGTGACCTGCTCGATGACCGAAGGCAGCTTGGCGCGCTCCTTCGGCGAGAGGCCGTAGCCGTCGGCGAGGACCCGCAGCCGCGTGGGCGCGGACGGGGGGTCGAACAGCACGGCCCAGTATCGGGCGGCCATGGCCACGTCCCACAACGGGCGGCCGGGCGCCGACAGGTCGAAGTCGATCAGGGCGGCGGCGCTGCCGTCCCGGAAGACCACGTTGCCCGGACGTACGTCGTTGTGGCACAGCACGATGCCTTCGGCGGCGCCCGCCTCGGGGTCCGCGAGGTCCAGGGGCCAGGCCGCGCCCGTGTCGAAGGGGATGTCCGCGCTCGCCTCGTGCAGCCGCCGCAGCAGCTTCCCGATCGACATGAGGGCTTCTGTCGTCTTCAGCCAGTCCGGGAAAGGCCGCACTGGGACATCACCCGGAACGAAGGTCAGCTGCTCGCGACCGTCCGGGGTGAAGCCAACCGGGTTCGGAGCGTCGAAGCCGCGCTCCTGCAAGCCGAGGAGATGGGCGTGCAGGGCCTGGACGTTGGGAGGCGCAGGTCGTTCCACGAGAGTGCCGCGACGGATGACCGCCCTGGCCTTCGCCGTGCCGCCGACGTGCTCTTCGTGGCCTCCGGCATCGCCCCGCATTGTCATAGTGATCATATTATCGCGGGGTGTGGGCCTGCCAGGCTCTTGGTCGACGTCACGCCGCTGCCGCTGCTGGGATTGCGGTGGCAGCAGCCGTGTCCGGGACAGAAGAAGGCCCGCGCCTGGGGGGCGCGGGCCTTCGTCCCCTGGAAGCGGACGTTCATGGGCTCGGGTCAATGGGCCGGTGAAAGTCCGTTCCTGAAGGGGGCGGCTGACTAAAGGGGTGTGTCAGGCCGCCGCCTCGGGGTCCTTGGAGAGACGGGGTGCCGGAACGGTGTCCGCCGTCTCGGGGTAGTGGCATGCGGTCAGGTGGCCGGGCTTGTTGCCCTCGACCTGTACCAGCGGCGGGGCCTCCGTCGCGCACTTCTCCGTCGCCTTCCAGCAACGGGTACGGAAACGGCAGCCCGTGGGCGGGTTGATCGGCGACGGCACGTCACCGACCAGCCGGATACGCTCCCGGGCGGGCGTCTCGTCCACCGTGGCCTCGGGCACGGCGGACAACAGGGCCCGCGTATAGGGGTGGCGCGGGTTGCCGTACAGGTCGTCGCGGTCGGCGATCTCCACGATCTTGCCGAGGTACATTACCGCGACTCGCTGTGAGAAGTGCCGGACGATCGCCAGGTCGTGGGCGATGAACACGAACGCGATGCCGAGTTCCTTCTGGACCTTCTGGAGGAGGTTCACGACCTGGGCCTGGATGGAGACGTCCAGGGCCGACACCGGTTCGTCCGCGACGATCAGCTTCGGTTCGAGGGCCAACGCGCGGGCGACACCGATGCGTTGGCGCTGGCCGCCGGAGAACTCGTGCGGGAAGCGGTTGTAGTGCTCGGGGTTGAGACCGACGATCTCCAGCAGCTCACGGACGCGGGCCTCGCGGCCGCCCGCCGGGTTGATGTTGTTGATCTCCATCGGGCCGGCCACGATCTTGCCGACCGTCTGCCGCGGGTTCAGCGAGGCGTACGGGTCCTGGAAGATCATCTGGATCTCGGACCGGATGGGCGCCAGCTGCTTGCGGCCCGCGTGGGTGATGTCCTGGCCGCGGTAGGAGATCTTGCCGCCGGTCGGCTCCAGCAGGCGCGTGATCAGCCGGCCCGTCGTCGACTTGCCGCAGCCCGACTCGCCGACTAGGCCCAGGCTCTCGCCCTCGCCGACCTGGAAGTCCAGCCCGTCGACCGCCTGTACGGCACCGACCGTACGCCGGATCGGGAAGCCACCCTTGATCGAGAAGTGTTTGGTCAGCCCGCTGACGTCCAGGAGGGGGTTTGCGTTGCTCATGATGGTGAAGTCCCGTTTCTTGTACGTCAGTTGGCCGGGCTGCCGGCGAGGTCGGCGAAGAACTCGCTGCGCTGGTCAGCGGTCAGGTGGCAGGCGGAGCCACGACCGTCCGTGATCTCCAGCGGCGGACGCTCCGTCGAGCACAGATCGCTCTCCACCTTCTCCGCGAAGGCGCAGCGCGGGTGGAAGCGGCAGCCCGACGGCGGGTTCAGTAGCGACGGGGGCGAACCGGGGATCGGGTTCAGAGGCACGTCCACCGGACCGTCCAGGCTCGGCATCGAGCTGAGCAGACCCCAGGTGTACGGGTGCTGCGGGGCGCGCAGCACCTCCTTCTTCGTGCCGCTCTCCACACACCGGCCGCCGTACATCACCAGTACCTCGTCCGCGATGTCTGCGATGACACCGAGGTCGTGGGTGATGAAGATGATCGCTGTGCCGAACTCCTTCTGGAGGTCCTTGAGCAGGTCCATGATCTGGGCCTGCACGGTGACGTCCAGGGCGGTCGTCGGCTCGTCCGCGATCAGCAGTTCCGGGTCGCAGACCAGGGCCATGGCGATCATCGCGCGCTGGCGCATGCCGCCGGAGAACTGGTGCGGGTACTCGTCGACGCGCAGGTCGGGCTGGGGGATGCCGACCCGGGTCAGCATCTCGATGGCCCGGGCTCGTGCCTCCTTCTTGGAGCAGCCCGTGTGCTTGCGGTACGTCTCGCCGATCTGGATGCCGACGGTGTGGTAGGGCGACAGCGAGGCCAGCGCGTCCTGGAAGATCATCGACATCTTGTTGCCGCGGAGCTTCTCCAGCGTCTTCTCCGAAGCGCCGTTCAGCTCCTGGTCGTCGAGAACGATCGAGCCCTCGACGGTGGTGCTGTCCGGGTTGTGCAGGCCCAGGATGGTCAGGTTGGTGACCGACTTGCCGGACCCCGACTCACCCACGATGCCCAGCGTCTTGCCGCGTTCGAGGTCGAAGGAGAGACCGTCGACGGCCTTGACCGTGCCGTCCTCGGTCGAGAAGTGCACCTTCAGGTCCTTGATGGACAGGAAGGGCTGCTGATCGGTGCTCGTCACGGGGACGCTCCAGAGGGGGGTGATGCGAGGTAGCTGGTGGGGGCGGGCGAGGTCAGGCGAGCCTGATGCGCGGATCGATCAGGGCGTACACGGCGTCGACGATGATGTTGGCGAACACCACGAACGAGGCGGTGATGATCATGACGCCGAGAAGCATCGGAAGGTCGTTGTTGACCACCGACTTCACGGAGAGCATGCCGAGGCCCTGGAGGCTGAAGGTCTTCTCGGTGATCATTGCGCCGCCGAGGAGGGTGCCCATGTCGATGCCGAAGATGGTGACGATCGGACCCATCGCGCCGCGCCAGGCGAAGCGGAAGAACACGTTGCGCCGCGACAGGCCCTTGGCCCGGGCCGTACGGACGTAGTCCTCGCTCAGCGTCTCGACCAGCTGGGAGCGGGTCATACGGGTGTAGTTGGCCGTCCAGATCAGCGCCAGGACCAGCCAGGGCACCAACAGCCCGTTGAACCAGGAGGCCGGGTTCTGGGTGAAGGGCGTGTACGACGGCTGGTCGAGCAGGTGCAGCTGGTACACGAGGAAGTACAGGGCGACCGGGCCCACGAAGTAGATCTGCATCGACGAGGCGACCAGCGAGGAGGAGCTGGCGATCTTGTCGACGGCCTTGCCCTGCTTCACCGCCGCCAGCATGCCGGTGCCGATACCGAAGATCAGGAAGACCACCGCGGAGCCGACGGCGAGGGAGGCCGTCGTCGGGAAACGGTCCAGGACCGTCGACAGGACGGGCTCGCGGTTGACGAACGAGTAGCCCAGGCACGGGGCGTTGCAGTGGCCGAAGCCCGTGTACTCCCGGCCCGCGAAGATGGCCGACAGCCAGTGCCAGTACTGGACCGGCAGCGGGTCCGTGATTCCCATGTTGTGCCGGATCACTTCGAGCGTCTCCGGCGTGCAGACCTTGCCGCAGGCGATCCGGGCCGGGTCGCGCGGCACGGCGTAGAAGAGCATGAACGTGATCGCGCTGATGATGACCAGCGTGATCACGGCGCCGAGGAATCGGCGGACTAGGAAGCGAAGCATGGGGGTTGGCTTTCCTGGGAG